>FTDB01002701.1_pt1 | contig 13421 bp, 12 predicted proteins | sample 1639741 | NCBI WGS metagenome assembly FTDB01 (sample SAMEA3914869, study PRJEB12502) | metagenome | biome: forest; material: soil | place: USA | collected 2012-03-12 | depth 0.1 m | reverse complement strand
GCTGCGCATCGGCGAGCAATATCACTGGCACAATCAGGGATACCGCACCTTCGACGACTTCCTCGCCGCCTTGTCTTCACGGAAACGCAAGGCGATCCGCAAGGAACGCGAAAAGGCGAACAGCCTCGGCGTCGAGATTCACTGCCTGTCGGGCGACGATCTGAAGCCCAGCCATTGGGACGCCTTCTATCGCTTCTATCTCGACACATCCGACAAGAAATGGGGCCAGGCCTATCTGACGCGCGGCTATTTCGACCGGCTGACCGGACCGCTGGCCGAGCGCGTGATGCTGGTGATGGCCAAACAGGACGGGCAATGGGTGGCCGGCGCCCTGAACTTCATCGGCAGCGATGCGCTCTATGGCCGCAATTGGGGAAGTCTCGGCGATTTCCGCTTCCTGCATTTCGAGATGTGCTATTACCGCGCCATCGACTTCGCCATCGAGCGCGGCCTCGCCAAGGTCGAAGCGGGCGCCCAGGGCGAACATAAGATCAGCCGCGGCTATCTGCCGGTCCCGACCTACAGCGTCCATTGGATCCGCGAAAAGCCGCTGCGCGACGCGGTGGCGGGCTTCCTCGATCGCGAGCGCGTGGCGATGCTGCGGCAGATCGAGCTGCAGGCTGAGGAAGGACCCTACCGGCAGGAGGATTAGGCGAGCGCTTCGAAGGTGCTCGTCGGGAAGGCTTCAATGCCGGTCTCATCGACCGCTAGACGAAACGCCTCCATTTCCCGAGCCTCCTGCTCGTAGAGCGCAGATAAGCGGTCCGCCATCGGCGCCAGCACCGCCCGGCCCAAGATCATCCCGAAGAAGGGCGCGCATAGAGCACCGGCGATCAGATGGCCCAGTACTTCCGGCCGCTCGGTCAGCGCGCCCATGGTGTGGATGACGCCTAATAAGCCCGCGATCGCCGAGCCCACATAAGCATCAACGGCAGTCCGCTCGACAATTTTCAGCTTGAGATGGCTGCGCTCCCTGAAGAGCGCGATGCCGCCCGCCATCAGGCGATCGGCATGCGCCACGCGGACGACCTCACCCATATGTGCGAATTCGGCAGGTGCCTCGACCCCCGACTTCAGCCGGCTGACGAAATCCGACCGCCGGTCATGGCGCGCCTCCCGCGACAAGCGGTCGGCCCGGCGCAAGTCAGCGAGAACGACTCGCCAGGCGCCTAACCGCCGACCAGCCAGACCGAAGCCGAGCATAGCGGACAGGATGACGCCCCATTCGAAAGGCTGGATATAGACACTCGCTTCGCCGCCTCCGAATGAGAGAAACGAAAAGATCAGAAAGACGCTGACAATCGCCCACAGGAATAAGCGCACCATGTCCTCTCCTCCTCTCTTGAGCTTACGGCGCAGGATCGAAAGGCCGATCCCCGCCGCTTCGCGCACATAGCGGACCTCGGAGGCCGCGCCAAACAATTCTTCGAGATCACCCAACTCTTCTTCAGCCGCCATCCAGGACAGGCAGCGCTGGGCCAGAATCTTGCCGCTCATCTCGCCACCCCCAGACCGATAGCCACGTCTTGCGTCAAGTCCTGACGCGCCCGCAGCCGCTCGTCGAGCAACTTCCGGCCCTTGTCGGTGAGTTTGAAAAAACGCTTGGCCCGCCCGCCCCGTTCGGCGGAGGGCTCGCCCAGCCAGGAGGTCAGCAATTCCTTGTCGAAAAGCCGGTCCAGGGTCGTGTAGGTGGCGCCCAGAGAATAGTCGCGCTGTGTGCGCTTGCTGAGCTCGTCGCGGATCTTGACGCCATAAGCGGCCTCGCCCAGCGCGAGCACCACCAGCATCACCGCCTCTTCGAGAAATCCCAGATTGTCGCGCCCCATCGCCGCCTCCCTATTTCTTCTACAAAATAAAATGAAATAGGGCAGAGCGTCAATCCTGTTAGAGCCGCGTCACCATCAGCGCGGCCACGACGATCAGGATCAGCCCGACGAACAGACCGAACAGCCGACGGAAGCGCGGCTCCTGCATCTTGTGGGAAAAGCCGGCGCCGAGCGCGCCATAGAGGATCATCACCAAGCCGTCGGAAGCGAACAGCCCCAGGGCGAAAGCGGCCATTTGCGGCGCGACCGGCCGGTCGAGTTCGACGAAGGGCGGCAGGACGGCGGTGAAGAACAGCACGGCCTTGGGATTGGTGATCTGCACGACGAAGCCGTCGCGCAAGATCCGGGCGGTGGTGGCGCGCAACGCCTTGGGCGCCGCGACGTCCTTTTTGAGAGCGCCGCGCAGGGCATCGATTCCGAGATAGACGATATAGGCCACACCCAGCCAGCCGGCGATCTTGAACAGCCAGGGCACGGTGACGGCCAGCACGCTGAGGCCGAAGGCCGAGGCGATGAACCAGACCGCCGCGGCGAGGTTCATGCCCAAGGTCGCCAGCAGGACGCCTTTGAAGCCGCGGCTCATCCCAGCCGCCACCGCATACAGCATGGCGGGACCGGGCATGACCGACATCGCGATCATGACGGTCATGAAAGCGAGATATTTCTCTGCCGTTACCGGCCACATGATGGGGTTATTTCTTCTTGGCCGTCAGATCGAAGGTGATCGAAACGCCGAGAGCGACCGTGCTGCCATCCTTCCACTCACCCTGCCCCACGCCGTAATCGGTCCGTACGATGTCGAGCTTGCCCTTGGCATGCGCGTCGTCGCCGGTGATGTCGAGCGTGAAGGGCATCGCGACATCCTTCTTGATGCCGCGGATGGTCAAGGTGCCGTCGGCCTCGAACTGATTGCCGCCCAGCGCCTTGAAGCTGGTCGCCTCGAACAGGGCTTGAGGCATTTTCTTGACGTCGAACCAGTCAGAGGTCGGCAGCGAGGCATCGCGCTGGCGGTCGCCGGTGGCGGCGCTGCCCATGTCGATGGTCACCTTGGCATGGCCGGCCGAGGGATTGGCGGGGTCGAAGGCGATCTCGGCCGCCCAGGTCTTGAACTTGCCGTCGAAAGTCTTGCCGCTGACCGCGGCGGTGAAGCCCAGGCTGCTCTTGGCGGCATCGACGCCCCAATCGGCGGCGGCGGCCGGCAAGGCTAAGACCAGCAGCAGGACGGGGATGATCTTGGGCAGCATACGCTGGACCACATCGTCCTTGAGGATGATCCGATGACGGAGTGCTGCGGCGATATGGAAGACGATCAGCGCGGCCATCACGTAGGCCGCCGAAGCATGCAGATCCTCGAACACTTCATGGATCTCCTTCTTCTGATCGCTTTCCAGATCGGCCAGGAACGGCATATGCGGCCAATCGAACGCGTTGAACAGAACCGTCGGAATATTGCGCGGCGAGGCCGACACCATCGCCCAGCCCAGCAGCGGCACGGCGAACAGCAGCAGATAGAACAGCCAATGGGCGGCATGAGCGCCCTTTTTCTCCCATTCCGGCATCGCGTCGGGCAGCGCCGGCGGCTTGTGCGACAGGCGCCAGGCGAAACGGATCACCGTCAGCAGCAGCACCGCGACGCCGAAGGATTTATGCCAATTGAAGAGGTCGAGTTTATTGGGGTCGGAATTGGGCAGATCGGCCATGATATTGCCGATCACCAGCAGACCGATCACGGTGATTGCCGTCAGCCAATGGATGATGATGGCCACGATATTGTAGCGAACCGCCCCCGACATACCCGTCTCCCTCTCTCAAAAAACGTCCGGCGCTTTATCCCAGCAGCCCAATTGCGCGCTCTCCGCTTCGCGCTGGATCAGGCCGAGATGACCCGTTCTCATCTTGAAGCTGGGGAGCAGCGCGGAAGAATCAAGCAACAGGCGCGGCAGGAAGCGCAAGATCCCATTGCTGCTGACCACCAGTGGCCGGTGATGCAGGCCGGGGGCCAATTTATCCTCGGCGAAAGACCGCAGACCCGCGATCACCATTTCATAGCGGCTGACCCAGCCCGCATTCGCCGGCCAGATATCGCCGGCGTTCCAGGCTTCGATCGCCGCCGAAACGGTCGGATCGAGCGCCAGGATCTCGTCATTGCTGCGGCCGGCCCAGGCGCCGTAATCGAGTTCGTCCAGGCGATGATCGATCACCGGTGCCGGCAGCCCCAACTTTTCCGCGACGATCTCGGCGAAGCGGCGGGTACGCAGCAGCGAGGCGCAATAGATCGCATCCGGAATAAGATCCTTGCGGCGCAGGGCTTCGGCGGCATTGGCAGCCTGCTCCAGACCCTTCTCGACCAGTGGCAGGTCGGTCTCGCGGCCGACCCAAACGACCTTGTCGCCCGGCCCGAACGTATTGCCGTGGCGGGCGAACAGCAACGTCTGGGCGCTCATACCAATTCGCCTTCGCGGGCGATGATTTCCTCGACCACCGGAATATCCTCCGGCGTGTCGACCGATCCATGGGTGCGGCCCTTGTAATCGACCAAGGTCACCTTGATCGGAATGCCGTTCTCGAGCGCGCGCAGCTGTTCGAGCTGTTCGGCGATTTCCAGCGGGGTCTGTTCCAAGGTGGCCAGCCGTTCCAGCGTGGCGGCGGAATAGCCATAGATGCCGATATGGCGATGCACCGGCGGCGTCTCGAAGGTCTGGGTCCGCAGATAAGGGATCACCTGCTTGGAAAAATAGAGAGCATAGCCCTGCTTGTTCATCGTCACCGTGGTGCCGCTGGTCGGGCTGTGCGTCTTCAATTCCTGCAATTCGGCCAATTGCCGCCAGGAGCAGCGTACCGCCGCGGTAACCATCGACAATGACGGATCGGCGAGGAATTCATCGACCAGCGCCTGCACCACCCAAGGCGGGGTCAGCACGGCATCGCCCTGCAGATTGATGACCGCGTCGGGCTTGTCTTCCATCGCCTGCAATGCCGCCCGCACGCGGTCGGTGCCGGTGGCGCAGTCGGACGGCGTCATCACCGTCTGGGCGCCGAAGCTTGCGGCATGGTCCGCAACGCGCTGGTCGTCGGTGGCGACATAGACGCCGGAGAGGCCCCGCACGGCGCTCGCGATGCGCCAAACGCGTTCGAGAAGACTGACGCCGGACACGGGAACCATGGGCTTGCCCGGCAGCCGCTTCGACGCGAAGCGGGCTGGAATGACGATGGCGATTTTCATGAGGACTTACAGACTTTCCAGAAGATCCAAGTAATAGGAGGCGCGCGGATAGACATGACGCCAGCCGTCATCGCCGGTCGGGCCGACGCCCAGCGTCGCCTCGCAGGAATTCTCGAAATTGAAGCAGCGCAGCAGCCAGAGATATTCGTAAGCGCGCAAGCGGCCCTCGTCGATCACGAGGTCGGACCGATCGCGATAACCGCTGAGAAAGGCCATATAGAGATCCGGGCGATGCGTCAGCCACCCCTCCAACCCGATCGCGGTCCAATATTTCATTTTGACCAGATCCAGCTCGGCGCAATCGACGACCCAATTGTCCCAATCGATGATGTGCGGCTGGCCGGCTTTGCTGATGATGATATTGGCGCCGGAATAGTCATTGTGGACCAGGCAGGAGCGCCCGGCCTCGAGCGTGCTGAGATCGAGCTTTTCCAGCCTCTGGACCAGAGCGGCCGGCAGATAGAGCCCCGCCCGAGCCAGTTCGCGATTGAGACAGACGCGGATATGGTCGCGCCAGGAGCGCGGCCGTTCATGAATGGTCAGGATGTTTTCGTAGAAATGGTCGAAGCGCACTTTATGCACGCCGGCCAGAGCCTGTCCGGCCCTGTGATACCGGTCCGGAGTCGGCTCTTCCCACAACGCCACGCCCTCGATCCATTCGAAGACGAAAAAGGGATAGGGCAGGTCCTGCATCGACCAGTCGTAATAGAGGATGGTCCGCACCGCCTCGTGGCTCATCAGCTTGCCGCGCGGCGCGTCCAGCAGCGCCCGGACCAGGGCGCCGGCACGCTCGTCGGTCAGATCGGTTCCGGCCTGCTTCAGCAAGGTGATGGCGAACACTTCCTTGATCAGGTCGCGCTCATAGCGGAAATGCCGCTGGTTCATCGCCAGACGCACGCCGAGCCGCCGGCCGGCATAGGTCAGCTTGACGACGAGATTGAAGGTGCCCGAGCGGGTCTCCTCGCCCGCGAAGGCGCCGTCGCCGCCGAAGCGCTCGGCCAGCACCTTGCCGATCACGGCCTGAAACGCGTCGCTGTCGATGATCATGTCCCTATCGATGGGCAAGGCGTGTCTTTCGGGTGAAGGTTGCTATAGTAGGAAAAGACCTAATTATCATAAGGCGGAAGAGGATGCCCAGGGGCGACGACGACCGGATGCCGCGGCGGGGTGCCCGCAACGTGCTGGGCGGCCAGCTTCAGATCTGTTCCGTGGCCCCCATGACCGGCTTCTTCCGCAATGGCTGCTGCCATACCGTACCCCAGGATATCGGCAGTCATACGGTCTGCGCAGTGATGACCGACGACTTCCTGGCCTTTTCCAAGAAAAGCGGCAACGACCTGTCGACCCCGATGCCGGAATATGGCTTCGCAGGCCTGAAAGCGGGCGACCGCTGGTGCCTGTGCGCCCCGCGCTGGCAGGAAGCGCTGGCGGCCGGGCATCCCCCCAATGTGGTGCTGCGCGCCTCCCACGAGGAGGCGCTGCGCCATTGTTCGCTGGCGGATTTGAGCCGCTTCGCGGTTGATTAAAGGATCTGGCAGGCTTCGTCGAACGCGAAGCGCGGATTGCGCGGATAGAGATTCTCGTCGGTGCCGTAGCCGATATTGACCAGGAAGTTCGACTTGAAGCGGCCGTCGGGAAAGAATTCGGCGTCCAGGCTCTGATTGTTGAAACCCGACATCGGGCCGCAATCAAGGCCCAGCGAGCGGGCCGCGAGGATGAAATAGCCGCCCTGAAGCGAGCCGTTCCGTTTGGCGGTGGCGTCGGCCAGTTCGGCATTGCTCTCGAACATCGGCTTGGCGTCATAGGCCGGGAAGCTCTTCGGCAGATGCTCATAGAATTTGGTGTCATAGGCGACGATGACGCAGGCCGAGGCCTTCTTCATCTTGGCGGCGTTCGACGCCATCATATGCGGCGCCAGCCGTTCCTTGGCCTCCGGCGATTGCACGAAGACGAAGCGGGCCGGCTGGCAGTTGAATGCCGTCGGCGCCATTTTCAGCAGATCGAAAAGCTGCGTCAGGGTCTCGGCCGGAATAGGACGGTCTTGCCAACCGTTGCGCGTGCGGGCATTACGGAACAGAAGATCCCAACCGGCATCGTTCAAACTATTCGACATCGTCCTACCTCTTCATTGGCAATAACCCCATATGACTGGGTAACATGAATGGCCGCCGCGGTCAGGAGAAAGATTTGATGAGCAACGACGTTGCTTCCCTTTTCAAGCAGGCCATGCGGCGCTTTCCCGCCGCGGTCTCTGTCGTGACCACGCGCTGCCAGGGAAATGATTGCGGCATGACCGCGACCGCCGTGACGTCGCTGTCGATGGATCCGCCCTCGCTGCTGGTCTGCGTCAATCGCAGCACCAGCTTTCACACCAGCATCGAGGATGCCCAGTTCTTCTGCGTCAATGTCCTGCGCGAAGGGCAGAGTCAGATCTCGAGCAATTTCGGCGGCGCCAAGTCGGGGAACGACAAATTCTCGGATGGCGAATGGCGCGAACAGGACGGCATCCCCTATCTGGCCGATGCCCAGGCGGTGATCTTCTGCAAGAAGAGCGCGACCTTCGTCCACACCACCCATACCATCGTGGTCGGCGAGGCGACCGGCCTCATTCTGCATGAGACGGTCGCTCCGCTTCTGTACATCGACGGCCGTTACGCGACGCTCAGCGCCGGATAGTCGATATAACCCTCGGCGCCGGACGAATAGAACAGTTCGGGCCGCTGCGGATTGAGAGGCAAGCCCTTGGCAAGCCGGGCCGGGAGATCCGGATTGGCCAGGAAATCCTTGCCCCAGGCCACCGCGTCGGCTTCGCCGGCGGCCAGCGCAGCCTCCGCGCTCTCCTTGGTGAAGCCTTCATTGGCGATATAGATGCCGCCGAACAGGCGCTTGATCTCATGCCCATACCAAATTTCGCGCTTGGCCTCGCGCGAGCAGAGGAAGGCGATCTGGCGCTTGGCCATTTCGCGGGCGAGATAGCCATAGACCGCCGCCGGGTTCGAGTCGCTCATGCCATGCACCTCGGAGCCAGGCGAGATATGCAGGCCGACACGGCCCGCACCCCACACCCCGATACAGGCATCGACCACGTCCAGCATCAGCCGGGCACGGTTCTCGATCGAGCCGCCATAGGCGTCGGTGCGGTGATTGGTGCCATCCTCGAGGAATTGCGTCAGCAGATAGCCGTTGGCGCCATGGATATGCACGCCGTCGAAGCCGGCCTTCTGCGCATTGATCGCGCCCTTGCGGAACGCATCGACCACATCCGGAATCTCGGTCATCTCAAGCGCGCGCGGCGTCACGAAGCCGGGGGCCGCGATGGCGCTGGCGGAAACGGGCAGTTCGCCGTTCAGAAAGGATGGCTTCGAAATCTTCCCGACATGCCAAAGCTGCAGAAAGATCAGCCCGCCGGCCTGATGCACGGCATCGGTGACCAGTTTCCAGCCCGCCACCTGCTCGTCCGACCAGATGCCCGGCGTATCGGCATAGCCGACGCCCATCGGCGTTACCGAGGTCGCTTCGGAGATGATCAACCCAGCCGAGGCACGCTGGCGGTAATATTCCGCCATCATCTCATTGGGAATTCGCGCGGCACCGGCACGCGACCGGGTCAGCGGGGCCATGATCACGCGGTTCTTAAGACGATAGGGACCAATGGTAAACGGGTCGAACAAACCGGGCATGAGCGTCCTTTCAACGGCTCCTGATAAATCTCGGCGCGCACTCTGCTGTTAGTTGGGCGTCAAGACCAGCCCATATTTCGGCACGCCCGGCAAAAGGGGCTCCGGTTTGCCCTGCACCCAGTTCTCATATTCCGCCAGGAAGTAAGGCGACATCGGATGGCCGCTCTGGCCGCCGGGCAGGTTGAACAGCCCCTCCTCCTCCTTGCCGGGGCTCACCACCAGGCGCTCGGACTGGCCGAAATCGGGGGCGGCGACGCGGGGCATTTCGGAATCGCCCCGCAGATGGTCGGGGGGTGCCGAGAGCCAGTCCTTCATCAGCGGCGCGAATTTGGCGAAGGGATGGGCGATGGCGGCTGTGTTGCGCTCGCCCCAGCTGGAATCGGCGAGTTTATGTCCGCCGCCGGTCAGAAGCGCGATGGTCTTGTCGATGGCAGCCAGTTGCACGTCATGCCAATCCTTGCGGCCGGCCGGCAGCCAGGCGGCGGGCTGCGCATCCAGCAGCTTCAGCATCACCACCGGCCAGCGGCGGGTGACGGTGCGGTAGGTCGCCTTCTCGCCGACCGTGGCCAGCTTGTCGTTGAGCCCGACGAAACATTCGTCATAGAGCGAATAGAGGAAGCCGCGCGCCAGCCGATAGCCGACCGATTCGGTGCTGGCATGGCCGTCCCAGCTTTCGGTCAGCAGGCGCTTGAATTCGGCGCGGTCGGGATGGTCCGCCGTCGCGGCCTGATCGAGCACGGCCAAAGCGCGGTCGCGCCAGAGCGTCATGAACAGCGCCCGGTCGTCCAGCTCGACATTGTAGGAGGCGGGAACGTCGGTCTGATTGCCCAGACCCAGAAGATCGTCGCGGATCTGGCGCGAACGGGCGCCGAGATCGAAACCGCCGTCGCCGATCTGATTGTTGCCCTCGCCCATCAGCTGGCGCGAATTGGCGGTCTGCAACTGGCCGTTCGCCGGATCGATGATGCGCGGATGCGCCGACGGCGCCAGCAGCTGGCGCCAGCTGGCCGAGACCTGGTCGGGTTCCAGCGGATAGGCCGCGGACGACGCCGGGGCGCCGCGGTCCGGCATCAACCCGGCGATCGTCCAGCCGATATGGCCCTGATCGTCGCCGGCGACGAAATTCAGCTCCGGCAGGCTGCCATTGGCGGCGATGTCGAGAGCGGCTTCGACGCTGGTTGCGGTTTCCAGCTTGATCATGCCGATATTGGCGGCATTGGGATCATGGGCCAGCCAATGGATGGCATAGCTCTGGCCGTTCACCTCGCGGATCGGCCCCATCGGCGTCTCGCGGATCAGCATTTTTTCGGGGGCCGCGCCCTTCACCAGGATCGTCTCGTCGGCAACGGTCGGGCCGACCCAGTCCTCGCCCAGCCGCACCATGTTGGGATGCGAGGAATCCTGATCGAGGCGGATGATGTCGAGCCAATCGCCCGCGGCATTGGTCAGGCCCCAGCCGACATGCCCGTTGCTGCCGGCCGCGATCAGCGGCATGCCCGGCACGCCGACGCCGACGATCTTGGTCTGCCCGCCCTGCCCGTCGGGATAGACGAGCATCAGGCGATACCAGACCGGCGGCAGGCGCAGCCCGAGATGCATGTCATTGGCCACCAGGGCATGACCGCCTTTGACGCGGGAGCCTGCGATCACCCAATTGTTGCTGCCGGGCAATTCATCCTTATCGGAGTCCCGCCAGGTTGCCTTGGTCGGCGGCGTCTCGGCGGGTTTGTTCCACCAGTCGGGCGCCTGCGCGGGCACCTTGAGATCGGGCGCCGGCGAAGGGCCGTCCAGCGGCGCGTCCCAGCCGGTAGCCTCGGGCAACAGGAAGGAAAGCTGTTCGGCCGTGGCGTGATCCTTGAGCCAGCCCAGCTCCCATTTACGGGTTTCGAGATCGCCCTGCAGGTCGAAATAGAAGGCCCAGATCACCAGCAGACTGTCGACCGGCGACCAGGGGCGCGGCTTGGTGAAGGTCAGCAGATAGTCCGGCGGACGGGTGGTCAGCGAGTCCAGCCCGGCATTGACGCCGGCGGCGTAGCGGTCGAGCAGCTGGCGGTCCTCGTCGGATAAAGCCTTGTAGGCCAGTTCGGCGCGGGCGCGCAGACGGTGGAAGCGATGCTGCTTGTCGACCGGAAGCGCTGCCGGCCCGACCACCTCGGCCAACTCGCCGGCGGCGACGCGGCGATAGAGATCCATCTGGAAGAAGCGCTCCTGCCCATGCAGGAAGCCGGTGGCGAAAGCGACGTCGGTGCGGCTCTGCCCGGTGATCGTCGGCACGCCGATCGAATCGCGCGTCACCGTCACCAGCGCGGTGAGGCCATGGCCGGTGGCCTGGCCATCCAGCTGCGGCTTGCTGCCGCGCACGGCGACATAGCCGACGCAGGCGGCGATCAGCGCGAGCAGCACCAGGGTAGCAAGCAGACGGAAAAACCAGCGTCCAATGAAGCCCATCGCATCCCCGCGCAATCGAATTGTGACACCGGACGAGCCTAGCAACATCGGACCGCAGCGTCACGGCCCAATGAGATCAAGGGCTTACCGCAAAAATGTCTCGCAAGACATTTTGCGCCGCCCAGTCAGGCTCGCTTGACCGTATCAAAGGTCTGTGTAAAGAAATAATCACTATAAAGTCACGGGGCGGCGGGTAAGCTAAACAGCCACCTTCGTTTGTTAAAATTTTATTTCAAAAAGTAAACCCCCTATCCTCTAGTATAGATACAAAAGCGAGATATGCACTTGCCCCGCTTCTTGAAGTTCCGCTTGCCGAATCTCGCTTGTCGTCAAATTATACTGGCATTTTTTCTTTTTATTTGCGCCACGCCAAGTATTCACGCGCAGACAACAACGCCGCTCAACGTCTCGATCACGACGACACCGAGCAGTCCCAATCCGATTTTTCCAGGCGACGCGACCTCGCTGCGCATCGTCCTGACCAACAGCGATTTCACGCCGCTCACCAACGTCGCCATGACCGACGTCATGCCGGTCGGCCTGGTGATCCTTGCCACCCCGGCGCCGACCTATGCCTGTTCCGACTTCAACGGCTCGGTGGCGACGACGGGCTCGGTGAGCATCAACGGCACCTTCGACACCATCACCTTGACCGGCGGCACGCTGCCGGCCGCCATCTCGGGCCATGGCCAGGGCGTGTGCAATATCGACGTTCCGGTGACCTCCTATTCGAACGCCATCACCGGCGACACCGTGCTGACCGATACGATTCCGTTGGCCAATGTCACGGCCGACACCGTGGCCGGCGCCAATGCGGACGGCGTGCAAACCGTCACCGTCCACGGCTTCAAACTGCCGATCATCTCGAAGAGCTTCGCCTCTTCGCCGATCGTGCGCAGCGATCAGACCGACAAGCTGACCATCACCATCGACAATTCCGCCAACGCCAGCGTCAACCTGCCCCTCAACAGTCCGGGCAGCATCTCCATTCAGGATAGTTTCCCGGCCGGGCTGCAGACCGCCACCACGCTCAACGCGACCTCGACCTGCACCGGCGGCGGCACGCCGATGACCTTCGCGCCGACCGCGGGCGCCGCCAGCATTTCAGCGACCGGCGGCGTCGTGGCGGCGGGCGGGTCCTGCTCGATCTCCGTGAATGTGGTCGGCACCGATACCGGCGGCGCCTACAGCAAATCGTTCAACAATTCGATCAGCCGCATGACCGATTTCTTCAATGCGCGCCACCAGGTTCCGGCCGCCGACGCCACCGACAGCGTGACCGTCCAATCCGCGCTGCAGGTCACCGAAGCCTTCGCGCTGGGCACGATCGCGGCCGGTCAGACCTCTTCTTTGGTCGTTACGCTCAAGAATGCCAGCGCGGCCAGCTCCCTGACGCTCGGCAACTTCAGCGACACCAATATCGACAATATCGGCAATGGGCTTTATGGCCTCAAGGTCACCGGCAGCCCGAGCACCAGCTGCACCGGCGCCAGCGTCGCGGCCAATGGCGGCGCCACGGGCGTGAATTTCACCGCCACCGGCGCCACTACTCTGGGGCCGCTGGCAAGCTGCACGATCACGATCCCTTTCATCGCCACGCTGCAGACCGCAGGCACGCCGCAGACCTTCACCAATCCGATCGCCGCCGGCGCCGTCGCCGTCGCCAGCGACAACTCCATCATCAGCCAGGCGGCGACCGCCAGCGTGAACGTGGTCGACCAGCTGACCATCGACAAGGACGTCAATATCACCAGCGTGGGGCCGGGCAATCCGCTCCAATTCAGCCTGAAGGTCCACAATTTCTCGAATGGCGCGCTGACCGCCGTCACCGTCACCGACAATTTGCCCAACGGCCTGACGCTGCTGACGAATTCGCCTTATGCGCCGTCGGGCGACGCCAATTGCACGGGCTTCGCCGCCAGCGGCGGCGGCACCTCCACCGCCGTCTTCACCGTCGCCAGCGTTCCGGCCAATTCCGGCGCCGGATCCTCGATCTGCACCATCACCTTCTATTCCATGCCGCCGCCCGGCGTCGCGATCGGCACCATCATCGGCAACACCATCGCTTCGAACGGCGCCTCCGGCACCGCCGGCGGCATCACGGTCAGGAATTTCAACGGCGCCAACTCCGCCAACGTCACCGTCGGCAATATCGCGACCGTCAATGAGGTGTTCGCCCCGAGCTCCCTCCCCGAGGGAAACATCTCGAAGCTCACCATCACGTTCACCAACATCTCGGCGCAG
>FTDB01001770.1_pt1 | contig 13474 bp, 13 predicted proteins | sample 1639741 | NCBI WGS metagenome assembly FTDB01 (sample SAMEA3914869, study PRJEB12502) | metagenome | biome: forest; material: soil | place: USA | collected 2012-03-12 | depth 0.1 m | reverse complement strand
TGCCGATCATCTCACCGCCGCCATCAAATCCCGCGCCGAAGAAGCCTTCGCGCCCGTCATCCAAACTGTCGCTTCGCTCGAAAAGCACGACTTCGCCGACGCCGACGACTTTCATCATTTCGCCGAAGGGTTCGGCGCGTCCTACCCGCTCACCGTCCTATCCTGGGCGCCGCTGGTGAAGCATGACGAGCGCGGCGACAAGCTTATCCTTCAGCCGGCCGCGGACAACAAACTGATCCCGATGATTGAGAGCGAGGATTATCTGCCGGTCCTCTATCAGGAACGCACAGATGGAAGTCCGTTGACTCTCGGCTTCGATCTCCAGGCTGTGCCGGACCGGAAGAGCGTGATCGAGCAGGCGAGGGACACCCATACGCCGATCGCGCTGCAGCCGCCGCGGCGCGCGTTCAATGTCACGGCGATGCCGGTCTACTCGATTCTCTGGCCGGTCTATCGCGACGGCGCCTATATCGGGATCGTGTCGGGGCTCACCCCCGCCGACAAGATGATGGCCTTTCTGATGAAGGATGCGCCGGCGTTCCAAGGCAGCATCGCTTTCTTCTCCCGCCATGGCGAAGATCCGGCGAAGGATGTGCCGGTCATGGTCTGGAGGGACGGCAAGTTCGCCGCCGCCTCGGAGGCGTTGGGGCCGCCGCCGGCGGGAGCCACCCGGCTGCGGCGTCAATTCACGCTGAACGGCCTCGAATGGCTGCTGGTTTTCGATTTTATCTGACTTTTTTCATCGCCCATGTCACAGGCGGCGAAGCTGGCTCGTCATGATCTCGGAACCCCAATCAAAGGACCCCGATCATGACGACCAAACTGAACCCCTATGCCGCCGCTCCCCAGCTGATGAAAGACTGGACCAGCCTCTCCACCGAGATCGCCGCCAGCCTGGAGCCCAGCCTCGTCGAGCTGGTGAAGATCCGCTCCTCGATCCTCAATGGCTGCGCCAATTGCATCAATATGCACACCGCCGAAGCGCGGCTGGCGGGCGAGAGCGAGCAGCGTCTCTATCTGCTGGCGGCCTGGCGCGAGGCGCCGTGCTTCACCGATCGCGAACGCGCCGCCCTGGCCTGGACCGATGCGTTGACAAGCCTGGCGCAAGGGCACAAGCATGAAGCGGCTCTCGAGGCGCTGAAGGCGCATTTCTCCGAGGAGGAGCAGGTGAAGCTGACCCTGATGATCAACATCATCAATGGCTGGAACCGCATCGCGGTGGGCTTCGGCCTCTGGTACGAGACCGAGGCGACCAAGGCGCTGAAGGCGCGCGCCGCGTAATGGAGACGCAGGAGAACGCCGCGGCCAGTTTCGATCCGCTGCGGCCGCGTCTGATCCGCGTCGCCTATCGCATGCTCGGCTCGGTCGCCGATGCCGAGGATATCGTGCAGGAGGCCTTCATCCGCTGGATGAAGGCCGACCGCGCCGAGGTGCGCGAGCCCGAGGCCTTCCTGCGCCGGACGGTGACGCGGCTCTGCCTCGATCAGCTGAAATCGGCCCGCCATCAGCGCGAGACCTATATCGGCCCCTGGCTGCCCGATCCGATCGTCGAGGAGGCGGCGGAAGAGGAGGATGTCACTCTGCCGCTGATGCTTGCCCTCGAACGTCTGTCGCCGCTCGAAAGGGCGGCGTTCCTGCTGCATGACGTGTTCGGACTGGGCTTCGACGAGGTCGCGGCGTCGATCGATCGCGACGAAGCGGCTTGCCGTCAGCTCGCCGCTCGGGCGCGTCAGCATGTGCGCGAAGAGCGGCCGCGCTATCAGGTGGAGAAGAAGAGGGGGCTGGAGATCGCCCATGCCTTCTTCGCCGCCTCGCGCCATGGCGACATGGGCGCGCTGACCGCCATGCTGGCGGCGGATGTCAGCTTCCATGCGGATGGCGGCGGAAAGCGCTCGGCCGCGAAGAAGTCGATCATCGGCTTCGAGGCGGTGATGAAGCTGAACAAGGCTCTGGCCGCCATTTTCGGGCAATATGGCTCCGAGCTGGTCCGTTTCTGCGTCATCAATGGGTTGCCGGGGTTCATCACCCGGGAAGCCGACGGCATGCAGACCACCGCGCTCGACATCGAGGACGGCAAGATCACCGCCATCTATGTGACCCGCAATCCCGACAAGCTGAGGCATCTGCACTAGACCGCCGATTGCTGCTACTCTTCCGGGAGGTGGGAACCAAACGGGGGATGTCATGAAGGGGATCTGGGTCGTTCTGCTGGCTGCGGTGATGCTGAGCGGATGCGCCTCCATCATGGAAGGCTCGACGCAGCAGATCGCCGTCGATACGACGCCCTCCGGCGCCAAATGCACCCTCAACCGCGACGGTGTGGCGATCGGCACGGTGGAGGTGACACCGGGAACGGTCACCATCCAGAAGACCCGGCACGATATCAATGTCGTCTGCGAGCTGAATGGCTATCAGCAGTCCGACTATCTCAATGAATCCGGCACCTCCGGGGCCGTCTTCGGCAATATCATCATCGGCGGCGCGATCGGCTGGGTGACCGACATGGCGACCGGATCCGACAATAAATATGAATCGCCGCTGAATATCGCGCTGGTGGCCAAGACGACCATGCTTCCCTCCGTGGCCGGAGCCGCCGCGCCCGTGGCGGCGCCTGTCGCTCTCGCCCTGTCGGGATCGGCGCCGTTGGCCGCGATTCCCGCTTCGGCGCCCACTGTCGATCGGCGGACGGCCGAGCTGACGGCGGAAAGATTCAAGGTGCTGAGCCGGCTGGCCGCGGATGGCTTGGTGTCGCAAGAGGCCTATGAGACCTGGGCGCAGCAGAATGCGGGCGCTTTTCTGCTGACCACCGTCGGGCCACCGCTGGCCGGGCTGGGACGCAAGGTGTCGCGCTATGAGGAATTGGCGGCGTTTCTGAAAGCTGTTCAGGCGGAAAAAAACCTCAAGGTCGCCGATGTCGAGCGCGAGACGTTGCTTCGTTCGCTGATGCCGACGGACGGGCCGCGCGCTCAAGCGGTCAAGCCGCCGGCCGATCTCGAGGCCGCGACAAGCTGGTTCGCTTTCCTCGACAAGGTGCGGGACGAAGGGCTGCTGCCCGCGCCCTGGATCGAGAGCGAGAAGGCGGCGATCAACGATGCCCGCACGGTCGAAGGATTGCCGCCGGTACCGGTGGCGATGACCGCCGCCAGCAACTAGCCGTCCTCGCGGCCGACCGTCACCACGCGCACCATCAGGGATCGCAGCCCGCGATAGATGGCATAGCCGAGCAAGGTCGGCAGCAGGAACACTTCCACCAGGAAGATGGTCATCAGCTTCAGCACGCTCTCGACCTTGTCGTTGAGCCAGCGGGAGATCTCCTGCATGCCGCCCTGATCGATGGCGGTGCGGGCAGCCGTGAAGGCATTGGCGATCCAATTGCCGGCGCGCGAGAGCAGGGAGGGTTGCTCGGGCGGGGTGTCGGGCGAGGGGACGGCCTGAGCGGCGGATAGATGCTCGCCAAGACCGCTCTGCATCTGGCCGACATTCTGATAAGCGGCGTAATACTGCTCGTCGAGCAGGCCATGGGCGATGGATTTCTCCGCCCAAACCGTCAGCGGCAATCCGATCGACAGCATGATGCCGGCCAGCAGCAGGCCCTTGCCGAGCGGCGTCGGATCGAACCGCTGGTTGCGCAGCCAGAGACCGGCCGCCAGCACCAGAAAACCGACCGGGATGAACACGACGAATGAGACCTTGATCCCGACTTCGCGCAGCAATTCCAGCGCTTCCAGGGTGACGACGCTGATCGTCATCATCTCGCCGAGCTGATCGACGACTTCGCGCACCGGCTCCAGCAGCATGCCGGGCTTGCCCTCCACCACGACCGGACCCGCCTGGATCGATTCGATCACCGAGATGACGCCGGTCGAGGCGCGCGCCGCCAGGAACACGTCGAGCGCGCGGTGGCGGACCTCGCCGAGATAGGTTTCGGCGCCGTTCTGAAACCCGTCATAGCCCAGCGGGCCGAGGATGCGCTCGGTCAGCCGGCTATAAGTCAAGCCGGCCAGCAGGATGAGGATGGCCGTCCAGGCCAGTTTGCTCTTATGCGGCACATGATCCTCCTATGACCAGATAACACCTGAGTTGGCGGATGGAGGCGGAGGCTCCATAGGGTCAGCATGATCAAGATTCTCGACGATCGCACCGATCATCTTCCGAGGTCGAATAGGAACTCTGACTGTCGCAACCTGTTCTCCTGTCACCGACGGCAACAGGAGTCCGACCGATGACCGACAGACCCGTTCTCTTCTCGCCGGAGGTTGAAGACGTCCAGCCTTACGAGGCCGAGACGATCGCCGAAGTGAACGAGATTTTCGACGGCATCATGCAGACCACGGCCACCGATTACGGCCACGCCGTCCGCGCAGTCCATGCCAAGGCGCATGCGGTATTGGAGGGTGTCTTCACCGTCGATGCCGGCTTGCCGCCGGAACTGGCCCAGGGCCTGTTCGCCCAGGCCGGCGGGCACAAGGCCTATCTCCGCTTCTCCACCAATGCCGGCGACATTCTGCCCGACGATATCGTGCTGCCGCGCGGCCTGGCGCTGAAGGTGCTGGATGTGGACGGGGAACGGCTGTCGACGGAAGAAGGAACGGCCCAGGATTTCATCATGGTCAACGGCCCGGTATTCATGGCCAAGAATACCGAGGATTTCGCCGGCAGCCTGAAGCTGCTGGCCCGCACCACGGACAAGATGGAAGGCGCCAAGGAGATGCTGTCCGGTGTGCTCGGGGCCATCAACAAGGCACTGGGCGCCATCGGCTTGCCAAGCACGACGCTGGCCGGTCTGGGTGGCGCTCCGAATGTCGATCCCCTGGGCGAGACCTATTTCAGCGTCACGCCCTTCCGCTATGGCGACTATATCGCCAAATTCAGCCTGGCGCCGGTCTCGAAACGGCTGACCGACCTGACCGGCAAGGAAGTCATTATCGCCGGCAATCCCAATGCCATACGCGACCAAGTCCGGCAGGAGATGCGGACTCTCGAGGGCAGTTGGGAATTCCGCGTCCAGCTGTGCCGGGATCTCGAGAAGCAGCCGGTCGAAGACCCGACCAAGGAATGGAAGGCGGAGGACTCACCTTGGCTGCGCGTCGGAACCCTGACCGTCGGCCCGCAGGACAGCTGGGAGCCGGCGCGGGTCACCGCGGTGGACGAGGCGATGCGCTTCAGCGTCTGGACCGGGCTTGCCGCCCATCAGCCGCTCGGCAACATCAACCGCGCCCGCCGCGATGCCTATAAACACTCCGCCGACTTTCGGGCTCGCTTCAACCGCTGCCCGATTCACGAGCCTTAAAATCGCCTCCCGCCCAGAACGTCAAATCGTCATCCCCGGGCTTGACCCGGGGATCCACGTGGATGGCCGGGTCAAGCCCGGCCATGACGGCGGTGGAAAAGGTTACGAACAGCTTTTCGTCCCGATGCTGCCACCCGAGCTGGAGTGAATCTCGTTGGCGGTACCGCCCGGTTCGGTGGTGATGTCGCCGCCGGAGCTGGCATGGCCGCTCATGTTGCTGACCTTGCAAAGCCTGATCGAGCCGCCGCTGCTGGCGCTGAGATCGGCGGAGGCGGCGTCGATGCGCTCGCCGGCCAGGGGCTTGATGTCTCCGCCGCTGCTGGCTTCGGCCACCAGGCGGCCCGTGCTGCCGGCCAGCCGCAGCGTGCCGCCGGAGGAGCTTTCCAGATTGAGGTGATCGGTCGACACCGCGCAGGCCGGAACCTTGAGCGATCCGCCGCTGCTGGCATGCAGCAGATCGAGCGGCTTGGGCGAGGTCAGTTCGACATGGACCGGGCGGCTATGGCCGCCGAAGGTCGAGGCGCGGCCGACGGTCAGCGTATGGCCCTGCAGTCTCAATTCGACATCGGCGACATCGGCGGCGGTTCCTTCGATCTTCGCTTGGGGCGTTCCGCCGCAGACGATCGTCACGTCGAGGCCGCGGGCCGCCTTCACCTGATCGAAAGAGCCGAGAGGCCGCGTCTCGCTGGTCTGCGGCGACTCCGCCGCCTGGGCACAGGCGGCAACCAGCAAAAGGGCGGTGAGGGTGGTCAGAGCGTAGGTCTTCATGGTGGTCCCCTAGATGAGTTTCTGCCTCTAAAAGCACATGGCGTGCCAATCGCGGAAATCCGGGCTCTTCGTCTTTGCGCTATAGATCGGACTGGCGGAAAGCACTAAAGAATGGCGAAGATGATCACGCCGATTTAGGGGAATTCGATGAGCGGTACGATCGAGGGGACGGACGGCAAGCCGCGCTGCGGCTGGAGCGCTTCGGCGCCGGAATTCCAAGCCTATCACGACAAGGAATGGGGCTTCCCGGTCGCCGACGATCAGCGTCTGTTCGAGAAGCTGTGCCTGGAGAGTTTCCAGTCGGGCCTGAGCTGGCGGACGATCCTCGCCAAGCGCGAGAATTTCCGCAGAGCCTTCCATCAGTTCGACTACCGCAAGGTCGCCGGCTTCGATGCGAGCGATGTCGAGCGCCTGCTGCAGGATGCCGGTATCGTGCGGCATCGCGGCAAGATCGAGGCCGTCATCAACAATGCCAAGCGGATGGCGGAGCTGGTCGCGACGGAAGGCTCCCTGGCCGCCTATGTCTGGCGCTTCGAGCCGAAGCAGAGCGAGCTCGGCGAGCCGCTGACGCAGTCTGTGTCACCGGCCTCGATCGCGATGTCGAAGGATCTCAAGAAGCGCGGCTGGGCCTTCGTCGGGCCGACGACGGTCTTCGCCTTCATGCAGGCGATGGGTCTGATCAACGATCATGCGAAGGGGTGCGTGATCCGCGAGGAAGCCAGGCAGGCGAGAGTGGGTTTCAACAAGCCGGTTTGAATCGAGGGGTAGGGGATCATGACTCTAAGAATTGGGGGCTTTTCAGTACTCATCGCTGTGGCGCTCGGCGCCTGTGCGACGGCTCCGGCGCCGTCTCCCTATGACGCCTCGGTGGCGGCATCGGCGATAAAGACGCCGGATTTCGCCAAAACGCTGATGCCGATTCCCAAAGATGCCAAGACGGTTCGGATGGCGCATATCCAGCCTTATCCGGAGCTTGATCCGAAGCGCTTCATCTGGGTTTCGCTGCCCGAGGATCTTCGTGCCCATTGCCGCGGCAAAGCCGATCCGACCTTGGCCATGCAGCAATCGCTGGGCCTGCCGCCCGACAATTCGGCGCCCTATAAGGTCTTCCTGTTCGAGGTGCCGGCCGAGCGGCTGTTCCGGCCCTGCATCAGCGGCGGCGATGTCACGACGACCTCCTGCGCGCTCGAGATGGGGCAATCGGTCGATCCATCGGAGAGCGTTCCTGCAAAAGAGAAGCGTCTCGCGGTCGAGCAATTCGTCCTGTCGCAGATTCTCTACAGCTATCAGAGCGGCGGGAAGCATCCCGGCTATCCCTTCACCGGGATGGGCTGGAGCTATGATTGGAATCCGGCCAATGCCACCCATCAAGGCGTTTCGGAATATGTGCTGATGCCGGGCGAGCTGACCGGTAAGCCGGTGATCCAAAAGCCCGAGGAGTTCTGCTCCTAAGCCGGGAAGCTCTCGCGCTCGATCCTGGGATAATAGGCGACCAGGATCGCGGCGCGCAGCAGCATCAGGCCGAGGAACGCGCCCCAAAGCCCGCCATTGCCCCAGACCGCGGCGAAGCCGTTCGCCATCGCCAGATAGAACAGCACGGCGATCGCCATGCCGTTGCGGAGCTCATGCGTCCGGGTGGCACCGATGAAGATTCCATCCAACTGGAAGGCCAGGACAGAGAGTGGGGGCAAGGCAACCGCCCACGGCAGATAGGCGTTGGCGGCCTCCTTAATCTGCGGCGAATCGGTCAGGAAGGCGATCAATAGAGGACCGGCCCCCCAGTAGGCCATCCCGATCCCCGCCGCGATCAGCGCCGCCCATAAGGTTGAGATCCGCACCGTCCGACGATAGGCGGCGCGGTCGCGCGCGCCGATCGCGCCGCCGACCAGCGATTCCGCGGCCAGGGCGAAGCCGTCGAGCATGTAGGAGGAGATGGTCTGAAAGTTGAGCAGCAGCGCATTGGCGCCCAGGACGACATCGCCGAACTCGGCACCTTGATGCGTGAACCAGACGAAGCAGGCGACCAGGCACAGCGTTCTCAGAAAGATGTCGCGATTGACCACCACCAGACGTGAGATAGCGGAAGCTTCCCAGAGATGGCGCCAGTCGAAAGGCGGCATGTCGCGCAGGCGCGAGGTCCAGAGGATGGCCATTCCGACCAGGAACCCGGCCGCGTCGGCGAGGGCGGTGGCGGCCCCCAATCCGGCGACGCCGAGATCGAAATGGCGGACCAGAAGGAAGGCGCAGCCGATATTGACGAGATTGATCAGCGCCTGGACGATCAGCGCCACGCTCGCCCGCTCGCTGCCGAGCAGAAAGCCGAGGATCACATAGTTGGACAGCGCCAGGGGCGCGGACCATAGCCGGGCGCCGGCATAGGCGATGCCGGCTTGCCGCGCCTCGGTGCCGCCGCCCAGCAGGTCGATGGCGACGGGAACGAGGAAGGCCTTGATCGCGACGAGAAACAACCCGGCCGGAACCGCCAATCCCAAGGCACGCAGCAGATGGCCGCGCATCGCCGCCTTGTCATCCGCACCCCGGGCTTGGGCAACCAGCGCCGTGGTCGACATGCGAAGAAAGCCCAGCCCCCAGAAGATGACATTGAAGAACAGCCCGCCCAGCGCCACGCCGCCCAAGGCCGCGCTGCTGCCGAGATGGCCGGCGATGCCGATATCGACGGTCGAAAGAATGGGTTGGGTCAGATTGGCCAGGACGATCGGGATCGCCATGGCGAGCACGCGCCGATGGGTGATCGGGCCGTAAGTCACGCGAACAAGGCCTCGGACAGGCGTTCCGCCAGTTCGGGGCCGTTATTGCGGACGCTGCCGACGGCTTTGTCGACCTGCCAGCGCTCTAGTCCTTCGGCCGACACCGGCTGCATCAGATTGGCGGGCGCTCCGGCGGTTTCGCCCAACCAGACGGCCCAGTCGGCTTCGTCGAGAACCAGCGGCGCGCGGTCATGCAGCGTATCCATGCCGGGGCCGGCCGGCACAGTCACCACGGTGCAGGAATAGACGAACTCGCCCTCATTCCTGCCCCAGCGCTCCCACAAGCCGGCCAGAACCATCAGCCCGCCATCGGCGCGCGCCACGGTGAAGGGCGCCTTATCCGTTTTGCGCCATTCGTAATAGCCGTCGACGACGACCAGGCAGCGACGGCCTTTGGTCCAGGCGTCGCGGAAGGTCGGCTTTTCGGCCAGGGTCTCGCATTTGGCATTGAAGACGGCGCCCATCGCCTTGGGCTCCTTGGCCCAGGCCGGGATCATGCCCCAATGGGTCAGACGGGCGGCGCGGCCGACATCCTTGCGGGTGGCGACGATCAGCATGTCCTGGGTGGGGGCGATGTTCCAGCTGGGCTGGATGTTCAGCGCCGGCATCTGGTCGCTGAGATACATCTTCTTCTTGATCTGATCCCAGTCGGTCGAGAGCCGGGCGCGGCCGCACATGTCAGGCCCGCTCCAGCAGGCGCAGATCGAGAGCCTTGGTCTCGGTGCCGTAGCGGACCATCAGGATCAAGGAGGCGAGGATCGGCGCCATGATGATCAGGGCTGCGATCCCGAGCGGCGGGACCAGATCGCTGATGCTCAAGGCCTGGGCGAGGACGCCGCCGCCCTTGGTGCAGGCGGCCACCCAGCCGGTGGCGCGGCCCCGCACCTTGAGCGGATAGCATTCCGAGGCATAGGGCAGAAGAATGGCCAGCAAACCGTTCGATCCCACGATCAGGAGCGCGACCGGCAGGACCGGGCTGCCGCCGATCCGCGTTTCCAGCAGCAGAACCCAGGCCAATCCGGCCAAGGTCAGGGCGATCAGGGTGACGAGCGACCATTTGGTGCTCCAGCGGCTATAGAGAAAAGCGCAGAGAAAGACCGTCGGTCCGGCGATCAGCGCCGATTCCGCGAGAAGCCGCGCCGAGACGCCCATCGAATAGCCCTTGTCGACCAGATCATGCGGCAGCCACAGCAGCAGGCCGAAATTGATGAAACCCCATGAGAGCGCCGCGGTCGACAAGGCGGCGGTCTTGCCGATGAGGCCCGGAGTCCAAAGCTTCGCCGCTTCGCTTTCCAACGCTTCGGGAATAGGGGCGAAGGGATCGTCTTCATCGACCTCGTCTGCGGCCAAGGCATGGCTGCGGGTGCCGAAGCGGGCCATCACTCTATGGGCTTCCTCCGTGCGTCCGCGCGACAGCAGGAATTTCGCCGATTCCGGAATCAGCCCGCCCATCAGCACCAGAATGAGTCCGGTCGGCAGGTTCAAAAGCCAAAGGATGCGCCAGGAGAACACCGGGACCAGCAAGGCCGAGGAGCCGCTTGCGGCGAAATAGCCGCCGACGGCGCCCAAGCCTCCGACCAGCACCAGCGCCCAGCCGCGATGCCGCGACGGCATCGTCTCGGCCAGCAGCGCATAGGTGACCGGCAGCATGCCGCCGGCACCCGCGCCCATCAGGAAGCACATGATGACGTTCCAGGTCAGCGACGGCATCGCCCCGCAGATCGAGGTGCCGACGAACATCACCGCCGACAGCAGGATGGAGGCCTTGCGGCCATAGATGTCCGCGAAGATGCCCCAGAGAATCGATCCCGACACCGTTCCGACCAGGGCAAAGAAGGGCACCAGGGCGGCGGTCTTCTTCGGCACGCCATATTCCACCGTCATGCCCGGCATGACGAAGCCGAGGGCGGCGGGTTTCATGACGTCGATGATCAGGGCGACGACCAGGACGGCCATCAACATCCAATGGGCGAGGCTCAGGGGCGCGTCTTCCGGCGCATGCACCGCGATGCGCGACGCCGTCCGAATCTGCTGCCCGATCGAGACCGGCAGGAGCCCGTAAGCCGAAACGGCGATGCCGGCGACGATCAGCGCCATGCCGAACAGCATGCCCGGATCCATCGCCATGCCGGCCATCTGGAATCCGGAGGCCCGGCCCATCCAGAACATGGGCAGATGCAGCAGAACGCCGATCGTCACCATGGCGCAGCCCGCGCCGAATGCCCATCCGCCGCGCCGGTCCCTGAATAATTCTGCGTTCAAATCTGCTCCCCATCCTGTTGACGGGACCATATCGCCATCCGTCGGCGGGAGCATCAATAAATGGAAAAGGGACGGCCCGATCGGCCGTCCCTTTATGACTTAGGAGAACACGCCGTATTCCACCTGCAGGATCGTCCCGTCGGTGGTGCTGATCAGCATGGCGTCATTGCCGTCGCGCACCCATTCATAGCCAGCCGGCGGCACTTCGAGGGCGAACAGCCAGTAATCGGCGATCAGATATTGCGGCGCCCAATAAGCGCGCGGCAGGATTTCGCCGAAGACCCAGTGATGCTCATGCCAGCCGGACGGGCGATGATAGGGGCCGATATGAAAGCTGCGCGCCGCCTGGAAATTATGCTGATACTGGCCGCGGTCGAATTCCTTCGGGCGGTTGTTCCAGCCTTCCGGCTCATGCTGGCGCTGATAGCCTTGCGGCCCTTCATGATGCTCCGGCGGATGCGCCTCGGGATGAGGGCCGCCATGCGCTTCGGGGCGTCCGCCTTCATGATGCTCCGGCGGTTCAGCCAGGGCGCCAGCGCTGGCGAAGGCCAGGGCGGCGGCGAGAGAAAGCAGGGTCTTGCGACGATAGGACATTTGACTGTCTCCGGGTTACGATGCGAACAGTTTAACATCGTCGGAATAGAAAAACTGTTGATACTAAGCCGGGAATCGATTGGTCACAGCCTCTTGGCGGTCATGGTTTTGCTGGCGCTGCGGCCGGCGATGGCAGAGGACGCGCCCGATCCGTCCTGCTTCGCACGCGCGCTTCCGGCCGAGGTTCGCGACTATCGGCTGGATGACGTCAAGCGCCTGACCGGCTGGGTGTTCGACATCGCCGCCGCGCATCGGACGCCGGCCCCCGGCGACGAAATCGACCATCATTCGAGCTTGAGGGAGGCATCGGTCCCGGGCTTCGGCGGCATCACCGATCTTGGCGCTTTGCGCGGGCGTTATCGCGTTATGCGGCCGCCTTTCGATGAAGGCCATGGCTATTACGGCATCGAATTGGGCGGGCTGGACGATCAGGGCGCGGTTTCGCAGATCTATCTGATCAATCGTCTGTTCCGCCTGCCGATCCTTTTCCACGACCCCGCCGGTGTCGCCACCGATGTGGTCACCGTCGGCGCCATGCTGACGGGCGCCAGAACGGAGGCGCTCGCCGACCTCGAAGCGGCGGCGGAGGCCGCTTATGCCGATGCCGGAGGCGCGCAGGTGCCGCTGCTGACCGTGGGTCAGTCCCAGGCGGGAGGCGAGGCGCAGTTGGCCGCGGCTTATCTCGTCGCCACGCACCCGCGGCGTTCGGTCATGATCGGCTTCGTCAGCTTAAATGGCGCACGCGCCAACGCGGCGATCCGGCGGCTTGGCCTTTCGACGGCGCAGGTGCAAGGCATCAGTTTCCTCAAGGATCTCGATCCGGGAATGGGGCCGCACGGCGTGATGCGCGATGCGCTCGGGCTGCGCGTGCATATCCATCCCGACGGCAGCGGGGGTCCCGAAGCGGGCGATCAGACCTTCTTCGATGCCTTGGTTCATCCCAGCGAACATCTGCTGGATCGTTTCATGGACGTATCCTTGGCCGACGCCCTGAAAAACACGCTGGATGGCCGTGCTTCCTGCGATGGAGTAGCATCCGCCCCATGACGACCAAATTGGAAGAACTTATCGCGCTGCTCAGCCTGCAAGATCTCGGCGACGGCGTCTATCGCGGCCAGAGCACCGATCCGGGTTGGGGCCGCGTCTATGGTGGCCAGGTCCTGGGACAGGCCGTGGTTGCCGCGCATGCGACGGTGGAAAAGCGGGGGATGCATTCCTTCCACTGCTATTTCGTCCGGCCGGGCGATGTGAAGCTGCCGATCGACTATCATGTCGAGCGGGTGCGCGATGGCGGCAGTTTCAGCGTCCGCCGCGTGGTGGCCAAACAGTCCGACCTGCCCATCTTCAATCTGTCGGCCTCGTTTCATATCGACGAGGAAGGCTATGACCATCAATCGGCGATGCCCGATGTGCCCGGCCCCGAGGACATTCCCAACGAGCAGGAACGGGCCAAGGGTTATGTTCATCGCTTGCCGGAAAGCATGCGCAAGCGCGCCGTCGCCGACCGGCCGATCGAGATGCGCATCGTCAATCCCGACGATTATTTCGATCACACCAGGATGGAGCCCAAGCGCTATGCCTGGATCCGCGCTTCCGGGCCGGTGCCGGACGATGCGGTGGTGCATCAATGCCTGCTGGCCTATGCCTCGGATTGGGGCTTGCTGTCGACGAGTTTGAGGCCGCACGGCATCTCGATCCTGTCGCGCGAGATCCAGACGGCCAGCCTCGATCACGCCATGTGGTTCCACCGCGATTTCCGCATGGACGAATGGCTGCTCTACGTGACCGACAG
>FTDB01000509.1_pt1 | contig 13498 bp, 13 predicted proteins | sample 1639741 | NCBI WGS metagenome assembly FTDB01 (sample SAMEA3914869, study PRJEB12502) | metagenome | biome: forest; material: soil | place: USA | collected 2012-03-12 | depth 0.1 m | reverse complement strand
GTCCCATGGTTGTAGTCGCATTGTAGACTTGCGGGATCGGCGCGTTTTCCGGATCGAGCGCGATCATGCGCCAGCGCCCGCCGCTGTCTTCGAAGCGGACCGGTGCGGCATTGGGACTGGAATACATCTCGTTCAGGAACTTGCGCGAAATGGCGCGGAAGGGGATGCCGTGGCAGACGAACAGGCAGACATCCTGGCCGCGGAAATCATTGACGCAGGCATAGACGCGGTCGATGACGGCGCCCAGCGGCTCGGCATTGTCGGGATAGTGCTTGCCGTCGATATCGGCGACCGGGTTCATATGGGCGCGCATCTCGATGCGCTCGCGGCGGACTTCGTCGATGGTCAGCCCTTCGAACAGGCCGAAATTGCGTTCGATCAGGCGTGCATCGGTGTCCGGTTCGAGCCTCAGCTTTTCACCGACGATCCGCGCCGTTTCGAGCGCCCGCGACAGGGGCGAAGCAACGATGCGGGTAATGCCGAGGCCGGTGAGTACATCGGCCGCCACTCCGGCTTGCGCCCGGCCGGTGTCGTTGAGCGGAATATCGGTCGAGCCTTGCAACCGCGCCTGGACGTTCCAGTCGGTCTGGCCATGGCGAAGAACGTAGAACACAATCAACCTCGTGCGGTAATCCGCGGCATATATCTCAGCCCGTATAAAGGATCAAAGCTTCGCTTTGATGAGGGCGGCGGTCTCATTGAGCGTGGCCATGTCGGCCATGACGCCCTTGGCGTGGGCCTTCAAGGTCATGTCGTGCCAGCGCGGAATGATGTGGAAATGGATGTGATAGACCGTCTGGCCACCGGCCTCGCCATTGAACTGGCGGATTTCCACGCCGTCGGGCTCGAGCGCGTCGCGCACGGCGCGGGCGATCTTTTGGGTCTCGACGATCAGGGTCTTCAAGGCGTCCGGCGCAATGTCGAACAGGTTGCAGGCATCGATCTTCGGCACCACCAGGGTATGGCCCAGCGATTGCGGAAAGGCGTCCATGAAGGCGAGGACCTTGTCGTCTTCATAGACCTTGGCGCCGGGGATTTCGCCGCGCAGTATCTTGGCGAAGATATTGTTCGGATCGTATTCGACATTCAGGCTCATGGAATCTCTCCGATATGGCGATGCCCAAGCCCTTAAATCACTATGCGTTTGCCGCCAAGAGGGGTAAGACCGCGCCATGATCAACATCGTGCTTGTGCTATTCGGTGGTGCGATCGGCTCCCTTGCCCGTTACGGCCTCAGCGCCGGGGCGCGGGCCTTTTGGCCGACCTCGGAATGGCCGATCGGTACCTTTCTCGCCAACCTGCTCGGCGGTTTGCTGATGGGCTTGCTGACCGGCGCCTTGCTTGGGCCGTTCAAGCACGTGTCCCTGGGACCGATCGACGCCGAGCGCTGGCGCCTCCTGCTGGGCGTCGGCGTGCTGGGCGGTTTCACGACGTTTTCGTCGTTCTCTCTCGAGACGGTGTTCATGATCGAACGCCGTCACTATCTCATGGCCCTGGGCTATGCCGTGCTGTCGGTGGGACTGGCGGTCGGCGGCGTGATGCTGGGCCTTATTCTGATGCGAAAGGTGGCTTGATGAGCCGCGAAGTCAAGACTCTCTATGTAACCGATGGCGAAGACGGCGTTCGCGTCGACCGTTTCTTCAAGCGCCGCTGGCCGCATATCAACCACGTGCAACTGAACAAGCTGCTGCGCTCCGGCCAGGTCCGCGTCGACGGCAGCCGCGTCAAGGCCGATACCCGTCTGGCCGTCGGATCGACGGTGCGCGTGCCGCCATTGCCCGAAGCGCCGGCCGAGGACCAGCAAAAGCGCGACCGCGCCATGCTGAGCCCGCAGGAGATCAAGTACGCCCATTCGCTGGTGCTGTACGAGGACGAGGACGTCATCGCGCTGAACAAGCCGTCGGGCCTGGCGGTGCAGGGCGGCACCAAGACCAAGAATCACGTCGACCGCCTGCTGTCGGCCTGGGGCGAGGGGCTGGAGCGGCCGCGCCTGGTCCACCGCCTCGACCGCGACACCTCGGGGGTGCTGCTGCTCGGCAAGTCGCCGGCGGCCGCGGCGCGCCTGGCGGGTGCCTTCGCCAAGCGCCGGGCGCACAAGACCTACTGGGCCCTGGTCGCCGGCAACCCCAAGCCGGAAGAGGGCTATATCGACACGCCCCTGGTCAAGAAGGGTTTCCACGACCGCGAGATCGTCCAGCCGGCCGATCCCAAGGAGCCGGGCGCCGAGGCGGCCGAGACCGAATACGTCACCATCGGTCGCGCCGGCCCGCGCGTTTCGTGGATGGCGCTGCGCCCGCACACCGGCCGCACCCACCAACTGCGCGCCCACATGCAGGCGATTGGCCACAGCATCCTGGGCGATCCGAAATACGGCGACGAGGCCAGCCGGGCCTTGTCCGAAGGCCTGGGATTGCAACTGCACCACCGCCGCATCGAACTGCCGCACCCGACGGAAGGCACGCTGATCGTCGAAGCGCCGCTCGATCCGGTGATCAAGGCCGGCTTCGACCGCTTCGGCTTCGAGATCCACGATGCCGAAGCCGAACCGTTTGCTCAAAAGAAGAAGTCGCGCCGATGACGGTCAAGAAACTCGCTGTTTTCGATGTCGATGGCACGCTGATCGACAGCCGGTCGTCGATCTTCCGCGCCGCCGTGGAAGCCGCCAACGAGATCGGCGTGTCGGCGCCGACCTATGACGACGTGCGCGCCATTGTCGGCCTGTCGCTGTTCGAAGCCCTGGCCAAGATGCGGCCGGATCTCGATACGGCGACCATCGGCGCCTATACCGACGCCTACAAGAACGCCTTTATCCGCTTCCATGCCGAGCCGGATTTCTTCGATGCGCTCTATCCCGGCGCGGCGGTGCTTCTGGCGGCGCTGAAGGCCGAAGGCTGGACGCTGGGCATGGCGACCGGCCAGTCGCGCCGCGGCGTCAACCGCAACCTCGACGTCCATGCCTGGCACGATGTTTTCGACTGCACCTTCTGCGCCGACGACGGCCCGTCCAAACCGCATCCGCATATGCTGAACCGCAATATGGAAGCGACGGGCTTTACGACCGAACATACGGTGATGATCGGTGACACGGCGCACGACATCACCATGGCTCGCCAGGCGGGCGTCTACGCCATCGGCGTCACCTGGGGGTTTCACACGGTCGACGAACTGTTCGCGGCTGGAGCTGATGAGATTGTCTCTGATTTCAACGAATTGCACGAAGTTTTACACAATGTAAAATTTACTCAAGTGGCCGAATTTGAAGGTATTACGAGCGTAAAATGAGTGAGCCGATCTCCAGGCATAATCCGGATGCCGTGCCGTCGAAGCGCTCGGACCAGGTCGGTTTCCGGCCGAAGCGCTTCTGGAAGACCAGTGCCCTCGACGCCGTCGACGGCGGGTTTGCCGTGCTGCTGGATGGCCGTTCGGTCAAGACGCCGGCGGGCGCCGCCATGGTTCTTCCCAATCTTTCGCTGGCGCGCGCCATCCAGGCCGAGTGGGATGCCGTCACCGACCACGTCGCCTTCGAGGCCATGCCGCTGACGCGTCTGGCCTTCACCGCCGTCGACCGTATGCCCAATGTCGTCGAAGAGACCGTGGCCGAGGTCCTGCGTTATGCCGAGACCGACCTGCTGTCCTATCCGTCGGACTATCCGCAGGCCCTGATCGAACGCGAAGCCGCGGCCTGGCAGCCGTGGCTCGACTGGGCAGCGGCGGAAGGGCTGGTCTTCGTGCAGAACCGTACCCTGATCCATAAGCCCCAGCCGGCCGAGACATTGGCGAGTCTCGAAGCCAGAGTGCGGGCAATGACGGCGTTCGAGCAGGCCGGGTTGATGTCCGCCGTGCCGCTTCTGGGGTCGGTCGTGCTCGCCCTGGCCTTGTATTCCGGACGCCTTGCCGGCGCCGAAGCCTTCGCCGTCTCGCGCGTCGGCGAAAACTTCCAATCCGAGACCTGGGGCCGCGACGAAGAGGCCGCCGTGCGTGCAAAGGATATGGAAAAACAGGCTATTGGCCTTGAAACATGGTTCGCCGATCTTCGCGGCCAATAGATTATTCCTTATATGTGGAATTTAAATATAAGAATTCCCATTTTAAGGAATTAAAAATCAAGACTTTGATACAACGAGGCTTTCAGCCGAGCGCGCGCGGCGTTTGCTCAATTGCCCGGTCAGCCACAGAAAGTACATGTGGTAGTCGCCCATGAACGACCATAGCGGGTATTTGAAGGTCGCCGGCCTATTGTGCTCGATGAAGAAGTGGCCGATCCAGGCGCAGCCATAACCGGCCGTCAGCCCGGCTAGAATCCATAGGGGATTGCGCGTGGCGGCGGTTGCGATGAGCGCCGCGAGGCCGCATGTCGAACCCAGATAGTGCAGGGCGCGCGTCGCCGGACGGCTGTGTTCGCTGAGGTAGAAGTCGAAAAAGGCGGAATAGGTCTGATAGCGCATGACGTTTCCTCGTTGCGCCACCTTACCATATCAACCGCCCTTCTTGAACGGTGACGCTTCCTCCTCCAGTGCGTGCATGTGCTCGACCACGGCTTCGCGCTCGCTGTCGAGGAAGTGCGCCACCGGCGCGCGCAGCCGCTTGTCACGGATATAGTGCGCCGAATAGACGGGATGGGGCAGGTAGCCGCGGGAAAGCTTGTGCTCGCCCTGGGTGCCGGCCTCGACGCGCTTCAGGCCCCGGGCGATGGCGAAATCGATGGCCTGGTAGTAACAGACCTCGAAGTGCAGGAAGGGGATGTCGACGGTGCAGCCCCATTGCCGGCCGTAGAGCGTGTCGGGTCCCAGGAAGTTGACCGCCCCGGCGATGGCCGTCGGGCCGTCATAGGCGAAGATCAGCACCATCTGATCGCCCATGGTCGCGCGGACCTGCGAAAAGAAGTCGCGCGTCAGATAGGGCGAACCCGTCCCCCACTTGCGGTCATAGGTGTTCTCGATAAAGCCATACAGGTCGTCGAGATGGGCTTCGGTGATGTCGGCGCCGGCGATGGTGCGCATCTCGACCGCCGCCTGGATATCGCGGCGTTCGCGGCGGATGACCTTGCGCCGGTTGGACGACAGGGCGGCCAGGAAATCGTCGAAGCTGGCATAGCCGGCATTGTCCCACCAGAACTGCTGGTCCTGGCGCTGCAGCAGGCCGATCTCGCCCAGGTCCTGCCATTCGGCTTCGCTCGGGAAATTGATGTGCAGGGACGACAACCGGTTCTGGTCGCACACCTTGATCGCCGCCTCGGCCAGGGCGCGGCGGACCCCGGGATCGGGGCTGAGCAGTCGCGTCCCCGTCACCGGCGTGAAGGGGATGCCGTTTAGAAGCTTGGGGTAATAGGCGCCGCCGGCCTGTTCGTAGGCGCGCGCCCAGGCCTGGTCGAAGACGTATTCGCCCATCGAATGCTGCTTGACGTAGAGCGGCATGACGCCCTGGATCGCGCCGGCGTCGTCACGCAGGGCGATATGCACCGGCTGCCAGCCGCTTTGGGCGTCGACGCAGCCCGTGGCTTCCAGCGCGTGCAGGTAGGCGTAGCTGTTGAACGGATTGCCGTCGGGGCGCAGGCGGTCCCACGCCTCCGCGCCGATATCGTCGATGCGGCTATGCAAGCTGAGCGTAAGGGCGTCGGCCAAGCGTATGATCCGTGGTGGTGAGGACAGGCGACGCCGGACGGCACCGCTGCCCCTAGTTAAGAACCCGCACGGCGAATGTACAGACCCGTCACTGCGCGGGCGCGATCTCCACGTCGGCCTTGTGCGGCGCCAGGATGCGGTGGAACAAACGCCAGAAGATCATCAGCCCGACCGCCGCGCCGCCGACGATGGCGACGTGCAGCCACCAGAAGTTGGTGGGGCCGAGCCGGGGCAGAAAGGCGCCAAGGGCGGCGGCTGCCGCATCGGCGACGAAGAACGAGCCCATATAGACGCCGATCATCGTGCCGTTGACCTGTTGCGGGGCGACGCGGGCGTACAGGGCCAGGCCCACCGGCACCAGGTTGGCGAAGCCGATGTCGTTGAGGACTTCGAACAGGATGCCCCACCACAGCGATGCCTTGTGGCCGTCGTGCGCGCTCATCGACGCGGCGACGATGGCCAGGGGCGCCGCGGCGGCGAAAAAGCCGGCGAAGGCCATCTTGGTCATCTCGTCCGGTTCCTTCCAGCGCGTGGCGTACCACCGCCAGAAGACGATCGAGCCCGACAGGAACAGGGTCGCCACGGCGGAATCGAGCGACACCAGGTAGCTGCCCGGATCCTTGCTGTGCAGGTATTTGACGAGGAGGCTGAGGTCGAAATTATCGTTGCCCCAGGTGATGTAGTTGTTGAAGATCTGCTCGTTCATCACCAGCGACGCCCCCAGCAGCGGCAGCAGGATAAGCAGCACCACCACCTTCTGCCAGTCGCGGCCGGTGAGGGGCGCTTGCGGCGTGCGCTGGGCCTTGTTGCGCGGCGCTTCCTTGGGCAACCACGGCTGGCCGATCAGGTAGACCGTGAGGCCCAGCGCCATGCTGATGCCGGCGGCGCCGAAGCCCCAACTCCAGCCGATGTCGCCCAGCTTGGTGCAGACGATCGGGGCCGCGAACACCGCCAGATTGAAGACCAGGTAGAAGATCTGGAAGGCGGTGCCGGCGCGGACGTCATCGGGGCCGTACAACTTGCCGACCTGGCTGGAAATATTGCCCTTGAAGCAGCCGACGCCCAGCAGGATCAGCACCAGGGCGATCAGGAAGGACTGGTCGAAGGCCATCATGAAGTGACCGAAGACCATGAGGGTGGCGCCGATCGTCACCGTCCGGCGCCGGCCCAGCCACTGATCGGCGATGAAGCCGCCGAGCATAGGGGTGACATAGGTCAGGCCGTATAGTCCGACGACGAGCGACGACAGCGCGGCCGGTTGCAAGGGACCGGTGGAGCGTTCGAGGAAATTGCGGAACGGGACGAAGCCGATAACGTGCTCGACATGGCCCGGCAGCAGCAGCCAGTGCGTCAGGTACAGCGGCAGCAGGGCCCGCATGCCGTAATAGGAAAACCGTTCGAACGCCTCGGCGAAGACCAGGAAGATCAGGCCGAACGGATGACCCAGAAAGGATTTTTCGCCCTTCGGCGGGTGCGCGTCATCGACGGTCATGCGGCTACTCCGGTTACAGTTCGTTGAAACTGCAACCGGGTCAGGGACTTGTCAATGCGGGCTTACCCGGCGGGCGAGCGCTGCCCCAGGCTGGCACGTAGTACCGGGGCCACGGCCCACACCAGAAGCAGGCTTCCGCCGACCATCAGGACTCCGCCTTCGCCTACCAGGCTCGCTATAAACAGAGCAATCATGAAGCTGATATACTTCAAACGCAACCACCAGGCGGTGATCACTAGGGTGAGGCCGCGATACGCCAGGACGATAAGGGTGATCGCGGCGATAGCGGCGGGATAGACCATTGGAAGCAGCCTGACCTGCCAAAGCGCGACGATGCCGGCCAGCGTCAGGATAGCCATCCCGACCGCTGCCGTTCGCTGTGTCCTGTGCGGCAGGGCGATCCAGGCCCGATAGAGCGGAATGCGGGCGAAGGCCGACACCACCATGGCCGTCACCAGAAGCAGCACGATGCGCAGCACCGACGGGACGGGCGAGGAAAGGGCAAGCGCACATCCCCAGACGACGAGGTAGAATTCGCCCATGATCGCGCGCAATTGCCAGGGATAGTTGCTTGGCCGCTTGTCGGGCTCGCCGGCAGCTACGACCCAGGTCGAGGTCAGCACGGCCAGGGCAAGCGCTATGATCGTAAGTCGGCCGTCCCTAGATGGCTGACCGGCGACCGCGGCCAGCGCGGCGAAGGCGCCGATCCAGCCCCATCTCGACCAGGCCCTGCTGCTCATGCGCCTTTCGCGCCACTTTCGCTGTGGCAGGTCGAGGCCGTAGGTATAGGCCAGCGCCGCCAGGGCGGAGGAAGGCGGCAGAATGGTAAGCACGCCCAGGCTGCGATAATCCGGCGGCACTATGGTCAGGAAGAGCGCCCCAAGGATCAGGGCCGGCACGCTCAGAAGCAGACTCCACAGGCCCCACGTCGTCAGGTGCGGGCGTTGCAGAAAGGCCTGCCACATCTCAACCGTCTCGGCGTCGAGATCGCCGCGAAGGGACGGTTGCGGGCGGACGATGCTGTCGAGAAAGGCTTCGACCTGTGCAGGCGTCACGCTCGGGAACAGCCGGCTCAGCAGGGTGATCGGCCGAGGGGGCGCCGACAGGGCCTCGAAGGCCTTGTTATGGACGTGTTTGTGCTGCGCGAGGACATGCAGCAGGCTTATATCCTTTTGCCGCTGGAGAAGCCGCTGCACCGGCTGCGGGATATTGGCGCGGGCGTCCCCGGTGTCCCAGCGGAAATAATCGATAGCCGCGACGAGGAGTGGATCGGACTGCGGAATGGTCCGGGCCAGCAGCCAGGCGAGGCGCTGCTCGGTGTCGTTGCGCACATCGATCGTCCCCATGGCCCGGGCGGTCGCCACGGCCTCGAAGGCGGCGCGCAATGCCGCCTCGCTGCTCGGTGAACGCAGGGCGGCCTGCAACCGGTTCAATGCTGCATCGAGCGTGGTCCGGTCGATAAGACGGTCGTCGGGCAGGGCATTTTCGATAATGGCGGTGGTCGAGGCTGTTGGTTCAACTGCGACGTGGATGGCTTCCGAAGCGAGGGGCGGCGGCATCGACCAGCCGCTGTCGGCATAGCTCAGCGCCTCTTCATAGGCGGCGCGCAGGCGTTTGAAACCTTCCGCGTCGTCTTCGGGATTGGTCAGCTTCAACTGCGCGGCATAGGCCCGGCGGATGGTCCCGCGATCCCGAGTGCATTCGATGCCAAGCACTTGCCAGCAAGTCACAGAAAGGTCTCGCCTTCGATCATGTCGAGCTGGATGACCAGCGCCGCACGCGCCTTTTCGATCTCATGCGGATCCTGACGGTCGAGAATGGTTTCGAACTGCGCCATCAGGTCGCCAACGAATTGCCGTTGATGGCCCAGCTGGCTTTCGAAGCACCGGCCGGCCCGCGCCATGAGGGCGCGGTTGATGACGTTGTCGCGCGGGTGGATCTTGAGCGCCTCCAACGCCTTGCGTTGCCGCGCCAGGTCCTCGCCCTTGGGGGCGTCCTCGTCGACGATGACCAGGTTCTGGCGGTTGCCGGTCGCCGGGGTATGGACGTCGACCTCCAGCAGGCCGTTGATATCGTAGGTAAAGCGGCACTCGACGTGAATCTCGCCGGCACGCCGTGGTGGGACCGGCATGCTCAGCATGCCGAGATGGATGTTGTCGGCGACGTAGCGCGACTCACCCTGGTAGACGTTCAGTTCGATGACGGTCTGGCCGTCCTGCAGGGTGCTGTAGACCTGCACGCGGCTGGCCGGAACCGTGGTGTTGCGTTCCAGGATCGGTGAAAAAATGCCCTGGCGGATCTGGCCGTCTTCCAGCCGTTCGCCGACATCGACGCCCAGGCTGAACGGACAGACATCGGTGACGACGATCTCCTTCAGTGCGGCGTCGCGCGCCTTGAGTCCGGCCTGGATGGCGGCGCCCATGGCCACGGCCTCGTCGGGATGGACGCTATGCGACGGGAAGCGGCTGAACATGCGGGTGACGGCGCGGCGAACGACCGGCATGCGCGTCGCCCCGCCGACCAGGACGATTTCCCTCAGCGCGTCGCTGCGCATATTGCCGTCGCGCATCGCCCGCAGCACCGGCTCTTGCAACCGGTCGAGCAGCGGTGTGGCCAGGGTCTCGAAACGCTCGGCCGTAATCTCGTGGCTGTAGGCCTGATCCTTCCAGACGATCTCCATGGTCGCCGCGGCCTGTTCGGACAGGGTGCGACGCGCGCGCTCGGCGGCGGCCCGCAGTCGTTCATGCAGCGCCTGGCGTTCGCCAGCATTCGCGGGATTGGATGGCGGGACGGCCTTGCCCATGGCCGCCAGCATCTCGTTGACCAGCAGTTCGTTGAAATCCTCGCCACCCAGCCGGTTGTCGCCGGTCGAAGCGCGCACCTCGATAACGCCCTCGAAGATTTCCAGGATCGACACGTCGAAGGTGCCGCCGCCCAGGTCGAACACCAGGAACTGCGATTCGTCCTCCAGCAGGTGGATGCCGTAGGCCAGCGCCGCCGCCGTCGGTTCGTTGAGCAGGCGCTCGACCTTGAAGCCGGCCAGTTCGCCGGCGCGCCGCGTCGCCTGGCGCTGCTTGTCGTTGAAGTAGGCCGGCACGGTGATGACCGCTTCGGTCACCGGTTCGCCGAGGAAGGCTTCGGCATCCGCTTTCAGGCTGCGCAGTACCATGGCCGACAGGGCTTCGGGTTCGAAGCTCGTCTTGCCGAGCTGGATGGAACGGCGTGTGCCCATATAGCGTTTGAACGCGGTTGCCGTCAGTTCCGGATGGGTCGACTGGCGTTCGCGCGCCGCCAGCCCGACCAGCAGTTCGCCGGTGTCGTCGAGCCCGACCGCCGACGGCGTCAGCACGTGGCCCAGGCTGTTGGGAATGAGTTCGGCCTTGCCGTCGCGCCACACGGCGACGGCCGAATTGGTGGTGCCGAGGTCGATGCCGACGATCATCGCCTGTCCAGTACCTCGATCAGCGCGTCGATCTCCACCGCGAAGCCCAGCGGGATCTTGTACATGCCCACCGCCGAGCGGGCGTGGCGGCCGGCGTCGCCCAGCACCTCGACCATCAGGTCGGAGCAGCCATTGATCACCTTGGGAATGTCGTAGAAGTCCGGACCGGCCTGGACAAAGCCGTTCAGCTTGACCACCCGGACGATGTTGTCGAGATCGCCGCCCGCGGCGGCCTTCATCTGGGCCAGCAGGTTGATACCGCAGATGCGAGCGGCTTCGGCGCCGTCTTCGACGGTAAGGTCGACGCCCAGCGTGCCCTTGATGCGGCCGTTGCCGTCATTGGACAACTGGCCGGAGATATGGACGTGGTTGCCCGTCCGCACGAACGGCACGTAGTTGGCGACGGGCGCCGCCGGGACGGGCAGGGCGATGCCCAGGGCTTTGAGACGGTCTTCGGCTTTGGACATGGCAACCTCCGGTTTCGCGGTCCTATAGCCGATTTTCGACACCTCTTGCCAGCAGCTTCGTCAGGTGCGTGTTACCCGCTCCGGATGCAGGCATTTCATAATCCCGTTACGCGGAAACCCTTTCAAATCCACGATCTTTACCTTCTGTTACCATTCCCTTCACCTCACCTTAAGAGAGTCTCTGTAGAACCCAATGCCAACAGGACGGTCCGAAAGTGGCCGCCATATCGACAACAAGCCGGTGGATAAAGGCACCGTTCCGGACGAATCATCCGGGGCGTCGTGCCAAAAGGGTTCGTAATGAGCAGCAAGCGCGTTCTCATCGTCGAGGACAATGAATTGAACATGAAACTGTTTCACGACCTGCTCGATGCGCAGGGCTATGAAACGTTTCAGACCGGCGAGGGGCTGTCTGCCCTGTCGCTGGCGCGCAAGCACCAGCCCGACCTGATTCTCATGGACATCCAGCTTCCGGAAATCTCCGGCCTCGAAGTCACCAAGTGGCTGAAAGAGGACGACGAGCTGTCGCACATCCCCGTCGTCGCGGTGACCGCCTTCGCCATGAAGGGCGACGAGGAGCGGATCCGCCAGGGCGGCTGCGAAGCCTATATTTCAAAGCCCATTTCCGTCAGCCATTTCCTCGATACGGTGCGCAAGTACCTGGGCTAATCAGTACCTTGGGTAACCTATACCTCGGATAACCGGAGACCCGCGTGCCCGCACGTGTCCTGATCGTCGATGACATCCCCGCCAATGTGCGTCTGCTCCAGGCCAAGCTGGAAGCGGAGTACTACGACGTGGTGACGGCCCATGACGGCCGCGAGGCGATCCGGCTGGCGGAAGAGGTGCAGCCGGACATCATCCTGCTCGACGTCATGATGCCCGGCATCGACGGTTTCACGGTCTGCCGCGAACTGAAGGACAGTGCCGAAGCCGGCCATATCCCGGTGATCCTGCTGACGGCGCTGGACGGCCGCGAGGACCGCCTGTCGGGGCTGGAAGCCGGTGCCGACGACTTTCTCACCAAGCCGGTGGACGACGTGCTGCTGATGGCGCGCGTGCGCGCCCTGGCGCGGCTGAAGCAACTGATTGACGAACTGCGCGCCCGTGAGGCGTCGACGCGCCGCGCCGGCCTGTCCGACGCCGAAATGCTGGCGCGCCAGATATCGGCGACCGGCAATGTGCTGATCGTCGACGACAACGAACGCCAGGCTGAGCGGCTGATGTCGCAACTGGGCCAGGACCATCGCTGCGCCTTCGAGACCGATCCGGCGCGCGCGCTGAAGATCGCCGCCGGTCGCGTCGACCTGATCGTGCTCAACCTGACGGCCAAGGCCTTCGATCCGCTGCGCTTCATGGCGCAACTGCGCTCGTCGGAGACGACGCGGCAGAAGCCGGTTCTGGCCATCGCCGATCCCGACGACCGCCGCATCATGCTGAAGGGCTTCGACCTCGGCATCAACGACGTCGCGCCCAAGCCGATCGACATGCAGGAGCTGAAAATCCGCGCCCGCACGCAGATCCGCCGCAAGCGCTATGCCGATTTCCTGCGCACCTCGCTGGACCGCAGCGTCGAGATGGCGGTGACGGATGCGCTGACCGGGCTGAACAATCGCCGGTTCCTCGATCACCAGCTGAATCTCGCCATGGCGCGGCATATCCGCGGCGGCGAGGCCCTGTCGCTGCTGCTGGTCGACATCGACCACTTCAAGCGCGTCAACGATACCTACGGCCACGACGTCGGCGACGAAGTGATCCGGGAATTCGCCCGGCGACTCAGTCTCAATGTCCGCGCTATCGACATGGCCTGCCGCTATGGCGGCGAGGAGTTCGTGGTGCTGATGCCGGAGACCCAGCCGGCCGATGCCATGCATATCGCCGAACGCGTGCGCTCGCAGGTCGCGGAGGCGCCCTTCGTGCTCAATGACGGCCGCAGGCTGGACATCACCGTATCGGTCGGTGTGTCGACCTCGACCGGCCTGGGCGATACGCCCGAAGCCGTGGTCAAGCGTGCCGACGAAGGCGTCTACGAGGCCAAGACCTCGGGCCGCAACCGCGTCGTCGCCCGCGCCGCGGCCTAGATTTTTTAGACCACGAACCACACGAAAAACACGAAACGAAGGATGACGAAGTCAGACTGAGTTCGGCGCAGCCAACTCCGGGATTTGGCTGGCGTTCGCGCGAAGCGATTTCCTCAGATAGCGCTTCGCGCGAAGGGGCGTGCCGCTTTTCTGTTCGTGTTTTTCGTGTGGTTCGTGGTCTAAAAAATCTGCCAACGCGCACGAAAAAGCCGCGCCGAGTTTAGGGGGGACTCGAAGGCGCGGCTTCCATGGTCCGCCGGGCGAGGGGGGGGGATGCCCGACGAACATTCTCTAAAGCAAAGGCAGACTACTTGATCTTGCCTTCGCGGAATTCGACGTGCTTGCGCACGACCGGATCGTACTTCTTCAGCACCATCTTTTCCGTCTTGGTGCGG
>FTDB01001576.1_pt1 | contig 13588 bp, 9 predicted proteins | sample 1639741 | NCBI WGS metagenome assembly FTDB01 (sample SAMEA3914869, study PRJEB12502) | metagenome | biome: forest; material: soil | place: USA | collected 2012-03-12 | depth 0.1 m | reverse complement strand
GCCTTGGCCGGTTCGGTCACGACCGGCGCATAGAGATGCGGGATGTCGTCATAGACGCTGAGTTCCAGCATCTTGGGATCGATCATGATCATCCGGCACTGGTCCGGATTGAGCCGGTACAAGAGCGACAGGATCATCGCATTGAGGCCGACCGACTTGCCCGAACCGGTCGTGCCCGCGACCAGCAGGTGCGGCATCGGCGCCAGGTCCGCGATCACCGGATCGCCGCCGATATCCTTGCCCAGCACGAGCGCGAGATTGCCCGGCCCCTGATTTTCGAAACGCTCATGCTCCAGCAACTCACGCAGCGAGATCATCTCGCGCTTCTGATTGGGGAGTTCGATGCCGATCACGGTGCGTCCGGGAATGGTCGCGACGCGCGCCGACAGGGCTGACATGTTGCGCGCGATATCGTCGGCGAGCGCGACCACGCGGCTCGCCTTCACGCCCGCGGCGGGCTCCAGCTCGTACATCGTCACGACCGGGCCGGGGCGCACGCCCGAAATATTGCCCTGGACCTTGAAGTCTTCGAGCACGGTCTCGAGCAGCCGCGCATTGCGCTCAAGCGCGTTCTTGTCGAGCTTCTCGGTGGTCGGCGGCGGCGGCGGCGACAGCAGATCGAGCGTCGGGAGTACCCAGGTGTCGCCCAGATCGAGCTTGGCCTGGCGTTCGCGTTGTGCGCGCGCGGTCGGGGCGGGCGCTTTGACCGGGGTGGGCGTGGTGATGGTCGGCCGCGGCGGCTCGGGCGCCTCGTCCTCTTCCTCGTCCGCATCGGCCAGAGCCGCGCGCGGGATTGCGCGGGATAGCGCCTGCTTGAGCGGCTTGGTGACCGAAATCCGCTCGGCGCGCTGAGCCTTTTCGCCACGGCGGAACAGGGCCGCGCGCTCTTCGGCGTCGAGCCCGAGCGACCACAAGGCCAGGGTCAGCCCCAATATCCCGAACAGCAACACCGCGCCGACGCGGATCCCCATCGCAATCGGATGCTGTACCATGTCGAGCCCGCGATCGATCAGATTGGCGACCGCCAGTCCGATCGCGCCGCCCGCGCCGGCGGGCAGCGAACTCGACAGGCCGAGATGGACCAGTCCCATGCCCAGGTCGCAGAACAGCATCGCCAGGATCGTGATCGGCAAGGCGCGCTTCCACTGGCCGGGATGCACCCCGCGCCACAGCCGCAGCGCCACCACCACCAAAGGCGGGATCAGCAGCACCGCCGGCAGGCCGAAAAAGGTCAGCAATAGGTCCGCGCTCCATGCGCCGACCGAGCCCAACACATTGCGATAGACCGGCGCCGCGGCGGTGTTCAGCGCCGGATCGGTCGAGCTGTACGATACCAAAGCGAACGCGATCAGCAAGGCGAACGCCAGCACCGCCAGCGCGCTCAGCATCGCCCAGGCGCGCCGCCCGACATGCTGAACCTGGCCGCGCCAGTTGCCGCTATTCGCGATGCGTGTCGCCATTACCCGGACCCCTTGTGAACGGGGTTAATTGTGCACGAAATGTTCCGGCGGGGCAAATCGGCGAGGCGCGCGAAACCGTCGCCCCAGCGAAGGCCGGGGCGACAGCTCAAATCTCAATGCCGGAAGTGGCGCATTCCGGTGAACACCATCGCCAGGCCCGCCTCGTCGGCGGCGGCGATCACCTCGGCGTCGCGCATCGAGCCGCCCGGCTGGATCACCGCGGTCGCACCCGCCTCGACCGCCGCCAGCAGGCCGTCGGCGAAAGGGAAGAAGGCGTCCGAGGCGACCGCCGATCCAATCGTGCGCGGCTCGCTCCAGCCGGCCTTGTCGGCGGCATCCTTGGCTTTCCATGCGGCGATGCGCGCGCTTTCCAGCCGGTTCATCTGGCCGGCGCCGATGCCCGCGGTCGAACCGTCCTTGGCATAGACGATCGCGTTCGACTTGACGTGCTTGGCGACCGTCCAGGCGAAGCGGCAGTCGGCCAGCTCCTGCAAGGTCGGCGCGCGCTTGGTCACGACCTTGAGGTCGCCCTCGATCACCTGGCCATTGTCGCGGCTCTGGACCAGCATCCCGCCCGCAATCGACTTGAGCTGAAGGCCCGGCCGCTTGGGATCGGGCAATTCGCCCGTGATCAACAGACGCAGATTCTTCTTCTTGGCGAACACCGCGCGCGCGGCCTCATCGGCGGCGGGGCAGGCAACGACTTCGGTGAAGATGCCCGAGATGGCCTCGGCGGTCGGCCCGTCGAGCGGGCGGTTGACCGCGATGATGCCGCCGAACGCCGACACGCTGTCACACGCCAAGGCCGCCTGATAGGCTTCGATCAACGTATCGCCGGTCGCCACGCCGCACGGATTGGCATGCTTGACGATCACCACTGTCGGCGGCCCGTCGCGAAATTCGCTGACCAGCTCCAGCGCCGCATCGGCGTCGTTATAATTGTTGAAGCTGAGCTCCTTGCCCTGGACCTGCTCGGCCTGTGCGATCCCGCGCGCCGAAGGGCCGAACGGCAGGTAGAGCGCTGCCGACTGATGCGGATTCTCGCCATAGCGCAGCTCGGCGCCCTTCTTGAGCGGCACCGACAGCGTGTCTGGGAAAGCCTGGCCCTGGTCGGCGAAGGCGAACCAGGAGGAGATCATCGCGTCATAGGCCGCGGTCGCCGCGAACGCCTTGGCGGCAAACGCCTTGCGCTGCTCGATCGTGGTCGAACCCTGCGCCACCGCCGCGTAATCGGCGGGGTCGGTCACGATCGCGACATAGGCATGGTTCTTGGCGGCGGAGCGCACCATCGACGGGCCGCCGATATCGATATTCTCGATCACCTCGTCGCGGCCCGCGCCCTTCGCCACGGTCTGCGCGAACGGATAGAGATTGACCACCACCAGATCGATCGCGCCGATCTCATGCTCGGCCATCGAGGCCGCATGGTGCGGATCGTCGCGCACCGCGAGCAGCCCGCCATGGACCTTGGGGTGCAGCGTCTTGACCCGACCGTCCATCATCTCGGGGAAGCCGGTCAGGTCCGACACGTCCTTCACCATCAGCCCCGCATCGCGCAGCGCCTTGGCGGTGCCGCCGGTCGAGACCAGCTCGACGCCTTGTTCGGAGAGGGCCTTGCCGAGTTCGACCAGGCCGGTCTTGTCGGAGACGGAGAGGAGTGCGCGCTTGATCGGGATGCTGGTCATGCGCGCGCCCTTTAACGGCCCTGACGCGGATGGCGAGTCCTATCTCCCGTCCCAGGCCGATTGGGGATGCGAAGACCGGTAACCTGTCTTAGGGTCTCGCCGATGGCGCAGAAGACAGACACGCCGCCGGCCAACGCGCTGCAGGCCTTTCTCCGGAGCGAAACCGCCGGCGGCGTGTTCCTGATCGCCGCTGCGACGCTGGCGCTGATCGTCGCCAATGCCGGGCTCGGCCCCGCTTATCAGGCCGCGCTCCATGCCAAGCTCGGCCGGCTTTCGCTGCTCCACTGGATCAACGACGGGCTGATGGCGGTCTTCTTCCTGCTTGTCGGGTTGGAGATAAAACGCGAATTTCTGGTGGGGCATCTCGCACGCTGGCCGGACCGGATGCTCCCCGCGGTCGCGGCGCTGGCGGGCATGGCGGTGCCGGCCTTGCTCTATCTGCTGATCGCGGGGCGGGTGCCGGGCCTTGTCCGCGGCTGGGCGATTCCGTCCGCCACCGATATCGCGTTCGCGCTGGGCGTCATCGCGATGCTGGGGCCGCGCGTGCCCGTCTCGCTCAAAGTCTTCCTGACCACGGTCGCGATCGTCGACGATATGGGCGCTGTCGCGATCATTGCCCTGGTTTACACCAAGGCCATCGGCGCGATTGCGTTGATGGCGGCGCTGGGCGTGCTGGCCGCGATGATCGCGCTCAACCGGTTCGGCGTGACGCGGCTCTGGCCCTACCTCCTCTGCGCGGCTCTGCTGTGGGCGGCGGTGCTGGCGTCGGGTGTGCATGCGACCGTTGCGGGCGTGCTCGCGGCGATGACCATTCCGGTTGGCGAGGACGCGAAGGGCAACTCGCCGCTCCACCGGCTCGAACGCAAACTCCATCCCTGGAGCGCCTTCCTGATCGTGCCGCTGTTCGGCTTCGCCAATGCCGGCGTGTCTTTCGCGGGCCTGAAGCTTGCCAACCTGGTCGATCCGCTGCCGCTCGGCGTCGCGGTAGGGCTTTTCGCGGGCAAGCAGATCGGCGTGTCGATCGCGGTGTGGCTCGCCACCAGGCTTGGCTTGGCCGCCAGGCCGGGGGGGGCGAGCAACGTCCAGATTTACGGCGTGGCCTTGCTCTGCGGCATCGGCTTCACGATGAGCCTGTTCATCGGGGGCCTTGCCTTTGCCGATCCGCTGCTGATCGACGAGGTCAAGATCGGCGTACTGCTCGGATCGCTCGCCTCCGCCTTGCTCGGCTACACGTTGCTCAGGTTGGCTGCCCGCCTTTAGGATTCAGCGCCTGCTCCATCAGCCAGACCCGGATCGCGCTGGCAAGATTTACCGGGTCGTTCGCCTCGATCCGCGCGACGTCGATCCGGGCAACCAAGGCGCTGATCGGCAATCGCTCCGCCTCCGCCGCGCGTTTCAACGCCTCCCAGAACACCGGCTCCAGGCTGACCGAGGTCGCATGGCCGGCGATCATCACGGAACGTTTGACGGGGCCGGCCATGGGGCAGCTTAGGCTGCCAAATATCCCCCGTCATCCCCGCGAACGCGGGAGTGACGGCTTTCTCAATACATGTGCTGGCCGCCGTTGATCGACAAAGTCGATCCGGTGATGAACGCCCCATCCTCCGAGCAGAGGAAGGCCACGCCGCGCGCAATCTCGTGCGCCTGGCCCAAACGGCCGACCGGGATCTTGGCGACGATCTTGGCAAGCACCTCGGCCGGCACTGCCGCGACCATGTCGGTATCGATATAGCCCGGCGCGATCGCGTTGACGGTGATGCCGAAGCGCGCGCCTTCCTGCGCCAGCGCCTTGGTGAAGCCGTGGATGCCCGATTTGGCGGCGGCATAATTGACCTGGCCATATTGGCCCGCCTGGCCGTTGATCGATCCGATGTTCACGAACCGGCCCCACTTGCGATCCTTCATACCGGGGAAGGTCGCTTTGGCCATGTTGAAGCAGCCGCCCAGATTGGTGTCGATGACCGCCTTCCAATCCTCATAGCTCATCTTGAGCAGGGTGCCGTCGCGCGTGATGCCGGCATTGTTCACCACCACATCGACCGGGCCAAGCGTGGCCTCGACCGCGGCGACGCCCGCCGCGCAGGCCTCGAAGCTCGATACGTCCCATTTGAACGCCTTGATCCCGGTGCGGTCGCTGAACTCCTTGGCGCGCTCCTCATTGCCCGCATAATTGGCGGCGACGGCGAAGCCATGCTCCTTGAGCGCAAGGCTGATCGCCTCGCCGATGCCACGGGTTCCGCCAGTCACGATCGCAACGCGCGCCATCAATCCTCTCCTCAACACTTTCTGGATTCGGTCGGGAAAGCCTAGGAAGGCTCGATCCAGCCCGCAAGTTCCCGCTGCAGCAAAAAGCGCAGCATTTCGATGCCAGGGCGATCATTATTGAGGCAGGGCAGATAAGCGAAGTCGGTTCCCCCCGCCTCGAGGAAGCTCTGCCGCCCCCGAATCGCCAGCTCCTCAAGCGTCTCCAGGCAGTCCGCCGAAAAGCCCGGCGCGACCACCGCGACGCGCTTCATTCCCTTGGCCGGAAGCCCGGCGAGCGTGACATCCGTCGCGGGTTCGAGCCACTTGGCGCGTCCGAAACGCGACTGAAAGCTGACGATCAGATCGCGCCCCAAGGCTTCGCCCAGCATCCGCGCCGTCTTCTGGCAGTGGCAATGATAGGGATCGCCCAGCGCCAAGGTGCGCGCGGGCATGCCGTGGAAGCTGGCGACGATCGCATCGGGTGCGAACGGCAGCGCCGCCAGCGAGGCTTCGACGCTCTGCTGCAACGCCCCGATATAGGCCGGGTCGTCATAATAAGGCGGCAGGGTCCGGATCGCCGGTTGCCAGCGCATTGCCGCCAAGGCGGCGAAGGCGGCGTCGTTCGCGGTCGCGGTGGTTGCTGCGCAATATTGCGGATAGAGCGGCGCGATCAGGATGCGCTCGCACCCCGCCGCCTTCATCGCCGCGAGCGTGTCGGCGATTGCCGGACGGCCATAGCGCATCGCATGCTCGACCATCACGTCGGGACCGAAGACATCCTTTAATGCCCCCGCTTGCAGTCTGGTAATCGCGGCGAGCGGCGATCCATCGTCGCGCCAGACCAGGGAATAAGCATGCGCCGATTTCTTCGGCCGCGTGCGCAGGATGATCCCGTGCAGGATCGGCTTCCACACCAATTTCGGGATTTCGACCACGCGCGGGTCGGCCAGGAATTCGGCCAGATAGCGTCGTACCGCGCCCGCCTCGGCCGCGTCGGGCGTGCCGAGATTGACGATCAGCACGCCAATCCTGGGCGCCGCGATCGCGGGATGATCGGCGGGCCTGGTCATGTCAGCTTCAGCGGCAGGCTGCGCAGCCTCTTACCGGTAGCGGAGAAGATCGCGTTGGCGATTGCGGGCGCTGCGACCGGCACCGCCAGTTCGGCCACCCCGCCCGGCGCCTCGTTGGACGGGATCAACTCTACCTGGATATCGGGCATGTCCTTCAGCCGGGGCAGGTTGAGCGCGTTGAGGCTGGTCTGATCGGGCAGGCCATGCGCGAAGCTTATGCCCTTGCCCAATGCCGCCGCCAGCCCCCAGACCAGCCCGCCCTCGATCTGCTGGCGCACGATGTCGGGATTGATCAGCCGGCCCGCATCGACCGCAGCGACCATGCGCGCGACCTTGATCTGGCCGTCCTCGTTCGAGGCCTCGACATACAGGCCGATATGGCTGCCGAACGCCGAATGGATCGCCAGCCCTTCGCCCGATTGGGCCTCGCCGCTCCAGCCGCCGGTCGCGGCGGCATGGCTCAGGCAGCGCGCCAGCCGGGGCTGGCCCGACAGCATCCCGATCCGGAAGGCGAGGGCATCCTGCGCCGCCACGCCCGCCAGTTCGTCGACGAATCCTTCGGTGAAGAAAGCGGAATAAGCATGCGCGCCCGCGCGCCACACCCCGGTTGCGATCCCGATATCGGCGGGCGCATGCTCGATCGCGAGTGCGGGGATGACATAGGGCGGCGTCGCACCCTCGACCGCCGCCTGCTCCGCGCCGGTGCCGCTATGCGCGCCGACCAGCCGCGTCACCGCCTCGCTCGTGCTGGCGGGTGCGGCGATCCGCGTGCGCCAGGCGGCGATCTGGTTCTGCGCGTTCATCCGCGCCGAAAGCTTCGCCTTGGCGGGCGGGCCGTGGCGGCCGCGCCGCATCTCTTCGCCCCGGCTCCACATCAATTGCACCGGCTTCTTTGCCTGGATCGCGCAGAGCGCCGCCTGGATCGCCGCATCATTCTCCAGCTTGCGGCCAAAGCCGCCGCCGACCAGCATCGGATAGATCACGATCGACGACACGCCGGTTGCCGCCGCGACTGCCGCGCGCGCCAGGCCGGGCGCCTGCGTCGGCATCCAGATTTCAAGCTGCCCGTCCTGCATCCGCGCGGTCGCGACCAGGGGTTCGATCGTGGCATGCGCCTGGAACGGCACGTCGTAAGTGGCTTCGATCACGCCCGCCCCGGCCAACAGCGGATCGGGCTTGCCGATTGTGGCAAAGGCCTTGGCAGTCCCGCCCAGTGCCGCATCCAGCGCCGTCGACACGCTCGCGCTGTCGGGCAAGGCGCCATTGGTGGCGAAGCGCGGGCGCAGCACGTCGAGCGCATGGTCCGCCGCCCACCAATTGTTCGCGATCGCCGCGACCCAGTCGGGTCCGCGCACCACGCCGGTCACCCCCCACACCTTGTTTGCGGCGGACAAATCGTCGGTGGCGAGATGCGTGTCGCCCAAGGGCCCGTGCCGCACGCTCGCATAGAGCATGCCCGGCAGCCGGACGTCGCCCGCGAAACGTGCCGTCCCGTCGATCTTGGACGGCAGATCGAGCCGCGGCATCGGTTTGCCCGAAATCTCGCCCTCGCCGACCTTCCGCAACGGCGCCTGCCTGGGCGGGGTAAAGGCCGCCGCCTCGGCCGCCAGTTCGCCGAAGCGGAACTTGTCATTGCCGCGCACGACGAAACCGGCCTCGGTGTCGCACGCCTGCCAATCCGCGCCGAGCCGCTTGCCCGCCGCCATGCAGAGAAGCGCGCGCGCGAACGCGCCGGCTTCGCGAAAGGTCTGCTCGAATGCGCGGACCGAGGAGGATCCTGCGGTCACCATCAGCGCATGGCTGGTCGCCCAGCGCTGTCCTGCCCAGACGCCGAAGCCGCGCAGGAAAGCGGGAACATGTTCGGCTTCGTAATCGCCCGCAATCAGCCGGTTGGCGTAGAGCGGGTTGATCGGCGCGGGCTCCACCGCGACCTGCCGCCAGTCCGCGCCCAGTTCGTCCGCCAGCGCCTGCGCGAGTGCGGTCCAGATGCCCTGGCCCATTTCCGCCTGCGGCACGATCGCGGTGACGCGGCCGGCAGTATCGATCTTGAGGAATGCGCTGAGCACGGTCTCGCCCGCGCCCGCCGCGACATTGGCCTCGTAGCTGCGCGGCCAGAATTCCCAGGCGAGCAAAAGGCCTGCGCCGACCCCACCGCCGATCAGCAGGGTGCGCCGATCGATGCCCTTATGAATGCTGTCCCGGACGGCCATGACCGCCTGATAAGGCGGTCATGGCGATGCGTCACGCCGCTTGTTGGCCAAGCTTCGGCAGATGCCGAAGCGCACTTACAAATAACTCAACCACCAGTCGCGCCGCCGCGCCTTGAGTGCGGAGAACCACATTGAAAGCGGGATCAGCAGCGCCAGCACCGCCAGCCAGATCGCATAGACCACCGGCAGGCCGAAGCCCCAGCCGTTGTTCAGCACCTTGGTCGATCCGACCGTGTCGGTCGCGGTCCCGAGCGGGAAGCCCAGCGCCACCACCAGGGCCAGCATCAGCAGATGCAGGATGTAGATATGGCAGACATAGGTGAAGAGCGGCGTGCGCCCGTAGGCCAGCAGCACCCGCGCCAATGGCCCCTTGAGCTTGTCCAGCGCCAGGAACAGCAGGATCGATATGCCCAATGTCGCGAACGCATAATCGGGCGAGGGCGGATATTTGGAGACGTTCATGAACGACAGGAAGGTCCGGACCGCGCTCGCCTGATGCGTCCAGGGTGCCGGGTCGCCATAGCCGTCGATCAGCCGTACCACCACGAACAGGGCCAACAGCCCGATTGCGATCGGCAGCAGCTTGCGGCTGCGTTCTGTCTGGCCAAGCCGGTAGATCGGCCCCAATCCGAAGCCGAGGCACATGATCGAGAGCCAGGGAATGAAGGCATAGAAAGCCAGGACGTGCGTCCCGATCATGCCCGGCGCCAGCGAGACCGTGAGCAGCACGCCGACCAGGCCGGTCACATTCGCGCTGGTCGCACCGGTCGTACCGACCGACGCGTGCGCGATCGCCGCCAGCGCGAACGGGTAGAGCAGCAATATCGCCAGCCCCAGCCCCAACACCACGCGTGCGGACAGGCGCGCGATCAGGCTCATGCAGATCATGCTCGCCCCGATCGCCCAGATCACCTGCAGGAAGAGGAAGGGCTCGCCGAAATCGAAGCCGAAGCTGACGACCGTACATTCGAGCAGGATCAGCCACAGGCCGCGCTTGAGCAGGAAGGGTGTCAGATCCTTCTTGCCGTTGGCCTTCTGGAAATAGATCGAGACGCCCGCCAGGAAGACGAAGGTCGCCGCGCACAGATGCGTCACCCACCGCGTCGCGAACAGCAGCGGCCAGGTCTTGGCCGGATCGGTCGGGTCGAGCCGCAGCGCGTAATAATGGAAGAAGTCGCGTGTGTGATCGAGCACCATGATCGCGATCACCAGCCCGCGCAGCATGTCGATCGCATCGAGCCGCGCCACGCCGGCGCGCGTCAACCCCTTGGGTGCCGGCTCAACCAGCACGTCGTCATTCGGCAGCGCCACACTCGCCATAGTCATATCCCCCCGTTGCGTGTCGGCTTATCACGCCAGCGCAACGGGGGAGAGTGAAACTATTTGATCGAATGTGACTGCTGCCAAAACCTCACTTCAGCGGCGTCGGCGCCGGTGCGACCGGGTCCATCAGCATCCGCGTGAAATAGGTGATCTCCAGCGCGATCGTGTGCATCGACTGTTTGAGGTTGGCGCCCGCGCCATGGCCGCCCTCGGTATTCTCGTAGAAGAGATAGGGCAGGCCATATTCCTTCATCCGCGCGGCGAATTTGCGCGCCTGGACCGGGCCGACGCGATCGTCGCGGGTAGTCGTCCAGATCAATGTCTCGGGATAATGGCCGTCCTTGCGGAGCTGCTGATAGGGCGAGGTCTTCTCCCAGAAGGCGCGCTCGGCCGGCACGCTCGTGCTGCCATATTCGCCGACCCACGAAGAGCCCGCCGACAATTGCTCGTAGCGCAGCATGTCGAGCAACGGCACCTCGATCGAAACCGCGTTCCACAGCTCGGGATGCTGGGTCAGCTCGACCCCCATCAGCAGGCCGCCATTCGATCCGCCGAAGATGCCGAGCCGGCGCGGACTCGTGATGCCGCGCTTGATCAGGTCTTCCGCCACGGCCGCGAAATCGTCATAGATCACCTGGCGCTTGGTCTTCAGGCCCGCCTCATGCCACGCCGGGCCGAATTCGCCGCCGCCGCGGATGTTGGCGAGCACATAGGCGCCGCCTTTCTCCAGCCACAGCTTGCCGCGCGTCGCCTGATAGGCCGGCGTTTCGGAGACCTGGAAACCGCCATAGGCATTGAGCAGGGTCGGGGTGCTGCCGTCGAGCTTGATGCCGCTGCGGTGGACGACGAAATAGGGCACCTTGGTCCCGTCCTTCGATGTCGCCTCGAACTGCTCGGTGACCAGACCTGTCGCGTCGAAGCGCGCGGGCATGGCCTTGACCTGTTGCGCGGTGCCGGTCGCGGTATCGACCCGCCACAAAGTGCTCGGCACGGTGAAGCTCTGCACCGTCAGCCAGGCCTCGTTGGTCAGCCGATCGCTGCTGCCCAGATCGACCGACGCATTGTCCGGCAACGCAACGCGCTTGGCGGCCCAGCCCTTGGCGCCGGGCGTGAAGGTCCAGGCGCGGCCGCGAACATTGTCATAGATTGCGGCGAGCACATGATCGCGCGTCGCGGTCGCGCTCTCGACCGATTGGCGCGGCCCCGGCGCGAACAGCAATTCCTTGTCCGCCACCTTGCCGTCCGCGATCCGCACCGCGACCAGCGAGCCCGCCTTGAAGCCCGCCCAATCCTGGTCGATCAGCAGCACCAGCCGGTTCTCGACCAGGCCGATCAGATTCTGCTTGAGCGGCAAATCGAGCTTGGTCACACCATGCGCGCCGACCACGTACAGCTCGCTTTCGAACGTGGTCGTTCCGCGGTTGATGATGGTGAGGCGATTGCCCTGGCCGTCGACCAATATCCCCGAACTCACGCCGACATCGCTCGGCTTGCCGCGGAAGATTTCGGTCGCCTGGTCGAGCGTCTGACCGCGCCTCAGCCGCTTGACGATGAAGGCATAGCCCGATGTCGTCATCGTACCGGGGCCCCAGTCGCGCGCCACCAGTATGCTGTCCGGCGTTTCCCAGCTGATGTCCTGCTTGGAGGTCGGCAAGGTGAAGCCGCCCGTCACGAACTGGCCCTTGGCAAGGTCGAACTCGCGTAACGTGGTGGCGTCCTCGCCCCCGTTCGACAAGGCGACCAGGCACAGCCGCTCGGCAATCGGCTCGCAATTCGCGCCCTTCCACACCCAGCTCGTCTTGTCCGCTGCGCTAAGCGCGTCGAGATCGATCAGGGTACGCCATTGCGGATTGGCGGTCAGGTAGCTGGCCGGGCTGGTCGTCCGCCAGATTCCGTGGACATGATTGGCGTCCTGCCAGAAATTGGTGATCTGTCCGCCGATCTGGTTGGGGGACGGGATGCGATCGGTCGCCTCGGCGATCTTCAGCCCGTCGGCATAGAAGCCGGCAAAGCGCGGATCGCTTTCGAGCACGCCGAGCGTGCGCTTGTTCTCGGCTGCGACCCAGGCCTGGGATTCGGGCGAGGAAACCTGTTCCAGCCAGATATAAGGGTCACTGGCGGATGCGGGGTCGGCGGCAAGGGTCATGGCCGGCGTACCGGCCAGCAGGGCGGCCAGCAGCAGCGGGCGGAAGTGCGAAGGCATGGATAGTCCCCAATCATTTCGTGGCGCGAACAGAGGCGTTTCCGCAGGGACGGTCAAGCGTTTGCGAGCGCCCGATAGCTGGGCTAGACCCTGCGCCCATGAGCCTCGTCACCCTGGCCGCCGCCACCGCGGGGCATATCCAGTTCGCCAGTCTCGGCCTGCACCCGGTCGCCTTCCATGTCGGGCCGCTCGCGATCCGCTGGTATGGTCTGTCTTACATGGCCGGGATCATCCTCGGCTGGTGGTATCTCACCAAGATGATCGATCAACCGGGCGCGCCGATGGCGCGGCGCCACGCCGACGATTTCGTCTTTTATGCGACGCTCGGCATCATCCTCGGCGGGCGGATCGGCTATATCATCTTCTACGGCTACCAGATGTGGGCGCACCCGCTGCAATGGTTCATGCTGTGGGACGGCGGTATGTCGTTCCACGGCGGCGCGCTCGGCGTGGTGCTGGCGATATGGTGGGTCGCGCGGCGCAACAACCTCTCGATGCTGCGCTTCGTCGATTATGTCGCCTGCGCCGGTACGATCGGTCTGTTCTTCGGCCGCCTTGCCAATTTCGTGAACGGCGAATTGTGGGGACGGCCGACGGATGTGCCCTGGGGCATCGTCTTTCCGCACACGGTCGGCGCGGGCCTGCCCGAGCCCGCGCGCCATCCCAGCCAGCTCTACGAAGCCGGGCTGGAGGGGGTCATGCTGTTCCTGATCCTGTCCTTCCTCTTTTGGCGGACCGACGCGCGCTATAAACCCGGCCTGCTTTTGGGCGTATTCCTTGTTGGATATGGCTGTTCGCGTTTCATCGTCGAATATTTCCGTGAGCCGGATGCGCAACTGGGCATCCTGCCGTGGGGTATCTCGATGGGACAGACACTGTCCGCGCCGATGATCATTGTCGGTTTGTGGTTCATCATGACCGCCAAGAACAGACGGGTGGGGACAAGCCAGAATGCCGGCGCCGACTGATATCTCGCGCGAAATCGCGCAGCTGATCGAGCAGGAAGGGCCGATTTCGATCGAGCGCTTCATGAACGAAGCGAACCGGCATTATTACGCCACGCGCGACGCGATCGGCGCGGCCGGCGACTTCATCACCGCGCCCGAAGTCAGCCAGATGTTCGGCGAAATCGTCGGCCTGGCGCTGGCCGACGTGTGGCAACGCGCGGGCAGCCCCGCCAACGCGGTGCTGGTCGAGCTTGGTCCGGGCCGCGGCACGCTCGCCGAGGATATGCTGCGCGCGATGAAGGTGGTCGGGTGGGAGCCCGCGCTTCATTTCATCGAGACCAGCCCCTTGCTGCGCGACAAGCAGGCCGAATTGCATCCCAATGCGATCTGGCACGACACGATCCAGACCTTGCCGATCGATGCGCCGCTGCTGATCGTCGCCAACG
>FTDB01002668.1_pt1 | contig 13609 bp, 10 predicted proteins | sample 1639741 | NCBI WGS metagenome assembly FTDB01 (sample SAMEA3914869, study PRJEB12502) | metagenome | biome: forest; material: soil | place: USA | collected 2012-03-12 | depth 0.1 m | reverse complement strand
TCGAACACCACGACCGCGCCGTCGAGGACGCGCAAGGAGCGGTTCACTTCGATGGTGAAGTCCACGTGGCCGGGGGTGTCGATGACGTTGATCTTCTTGTCGCGCCAGAAGGCGGAGACGGCAGCGGACTGAATGGTGATGCCGCGCTTCTGCTCCTGCTCCAGGTAATCCGTGGTCGTGGAGGTCTTCAGATCCTTGGTCTCGTGCACGTCGATGATGGTGTGCTTGCGACCGGTATAATAGAGGATGCGTTCCGTGGTGGTCGTCTTGCCGGCGTCAACATGGGCGATGATGCCGATGTTGCGGATATCGGAAAGAGGCGTTGTGCGGGGCATATCAAGGTTCCGTCAGTAATAGTTTCAGGTAGGCCGCATCTCGACCGTCGCATAGGCGCGGGCGCAAAATGCCATCACGCCGTGAAAAAAAACACAGGAATTACGAGAAAAATTTATTTCCCGTTCGGCATGGGCGCAGCAGGTCCGGTTGGGGCGGTCTTTTAACGACTCTTCGCGCCTGCGTCAAATCATCCCGCTCTGATGCCCGCCAGGAAGGTTTCGATCTCGCCGCGCACCCGTTCCGCCGTCTGACTGAGATCGCCCGAGGCGGTCAGAACCTTGTCGGCGACCGAGCCCGTCGTGCTGGCGGCATCTGTAAGGCCGGCGACGTTGCGCGACACCTCGCCGGTGCCCTGCGCGGCCTGGGCGACGTTGCGGGCGATCTCCTGGGTGGCGGCACCCTGTTCCTCGACCGCGGAGGCGATGCCGGCCGAGATCTGGCGCACATTGTCGATCACCGCGGAGACGCCGCGGATGGCGTCCACCGCGTGGCGGGTTTCGGCCTGGACGGCGGCGACCTGGGCGGTGATCTCCTCGGTGGCGCGGCCGGTCTGGTTGGCGAGATTCTTGACCTCGCCCGCGACCACCGCGAAGCCCTTGCCGGCATCGCCGGCACGGGCCGCCTCGATGGTGGCGTTGAGCGCCAGCAGATTGGTCTGGCTGGCGATGTCGTTGACCAGGCTGACCACTTCGCCGATGCGGCTGGCCGTGGTGGCGAGGGTTTCCATCATGCCGTTGATGCGCGCCGTCTCCTGCGAGGCCTCGGTGGCGATGCGCGCCGCTTCGCCGACCTGACGGCTGATCTCGCTGATGGAGGCGTAGAGCTCTTCCGAGGCCGCCGAAACCGTCTGAACATTCATCGTCGCCTCATGGGCCGCCGAGGCGGCCGAATGAGATTGGGTCATCGCCTGATTGGCGACCGCGGACATGGTTTGCGCCGTCGTGTGCAGGTCGCCGCTGGCGCCGACGCTGTGCTGGATCAGCGTCATTACCCTGGCCTCGAAATTGCCGGCGATGGTGGAGCGTTCGGCATGCATGGCTTCGCGGTTGCGGGCCTCGGCCTGGAGGCGTTCCTCATCCTGACGGCGCAGTGCGATGGCGTTGGTGCGGAAGATTTCCAGGGCTTCGGCCAGTTTGCCGATCTCGTCGCCGCGGCCGGCATGGTCGATGGTGATGGCGTGATCGCCATGCGCCAGGCGGTCCATCGATCGGGTGAGAGTGCCGAGCGGGCCGGTGATCGTGCGGACCAGCTGCATCGAAAAGCCGAGGATGGCCAGGGTGACGACGGTCAGGATGATGGCATAGGTTTCGATCTGGCGGGCGAAGGCCTCGTCGATATCGTCGAGATAGACGCCGCAGCCGAGGAACATGTCCCAGGGCTTGTAGGGCATGATGGCGGACAATTTCGGGACCGGCTTGCCGCCGGCCTGGCGGGGATAGCTGTAGGCGACGTAGCCGCCGCCGGCTCTGGCCACGTCGACGAATTCCCGCACATAGGATTCGGTCGTGCGGTCTTTGCCTTCCAGCGCCAGATTCGGGCCGAGGACTTCGAGCACACCGTCGGACCGGTAGGCAAAGACATAATCCCCTTTGCCGAAGCGGATGTCGCGGATATCTGCCTTGGCGCGTTCCTTGGCTTCGTCCATGGTCATTTTGCCCTGCTCGGCGAGCAGGCGGTAATGATCGAGGATGGTGATGCTGGTCTCTACCATCTGGTGGATGTGATCCTTGCGGCTTTCCAGCAGACCTTGCTTATGGCTGAGGGCCCCGGCAAACGCGAAGCAGATCATGCCGACGATCGGAATGACGACGGCCAGCAGGATCTTCCCGCGGACGTTAAGAGCGACCTTTCCCATGGCGTTTCCCCTGTTTTTTTGTGAGTCCCCAATAACAGAAATCTCACAACCTTGTTGCGGGAGTATGAACGCCGTTTTCCTTAGTTTTCGAACCCAGGAAGAACGCAGCGGTCAAGCTGCTCAGAGGAAATGGGAAAAGAGATGCTGGACGATCAATTGGTGCACCACGTTAAAAGGCACGGCCAGCTGTACGATGCCGTGGCGCTGATGTCCCGCAAGACGAGCTGCGGGGCGGTCAAGGAGATCGCCTATTCGCAGTATGACAATTGTTTCTACGTCACGGTGAACGGCCGCGAACGGTTTCGCGGCGATTCCCCCAAGACGGTCTATGACTATTTCTGCGCAACCACGCCCAACTGAGGCATTACACCGTAAGCAGGAGGTTGGCATGAACCTGCGACGCTTCGCCGCTATCGGCAATCGCGACCAGAACCATGGCCTTGGTGGCCGCTCCGGTATCGAGGAGGTGATCCCAATATTGGGCGCCGGCGGCATCGGCGGGTCGGTTCAAGGCGTTCTCGTAGATCTGGTTGACGAAGGCATGGTTGTCGAGCCCGCCATAGAGGGACTTGAATTCCCCCGAGTTCAGAAATCCATCGGCGATGGACATGGAGCCGTTGAAGCCCCCTGACATCTGCGCCAGGGTGTGCACCAGGCCTTGCGACTGATCCGCCGGCGACATGACGGCAAGTTCGTTGGCCCAGTAATTCTGTTCCAGCCCGCTCGGCGCGCGGCCCAGAGCGCCCTCATAGAGCAGCCGGATGGCATTGTCCTGACCGGCATTGGCGGCAGGGGCGTCGGCTACTGGCGTGACGCTGGCATTGCTACTGATTTCCACCAGAATCGGATGGTCCGGCACCGAGATCTGCACGCTCGATGTGTTGCTCGACGACTGCACCGCCGAGGTGCCGGTCAGCGGGTCATAGACCGTGACGCTGCCGGCGGGCGAGGCCAGGTTCAAGGTGACGGTGTGATCGGGTACCGAGATGTCGACCGGCGCCTTGGGGCCGGACAGCCGCGTCTCGTTCCAGATCGCCATCCAGAAGGTGCCGTCCGACTTTTCCAGCAGCATCGAATGATCCGTGCTCTGCATTCCCGTCAATTGATAGGACAGGCCGTCCGGCGTGAAGCTGCCGCCATTGTCGGACAGCAGGGTGGTCAGATTGTGGAGCGCGGTGGCGGCCAGCTTCGGCGTGCCGTCGGCATTGAACAGGCCGAAATTATATTCCGTGTTGCTGCTGTTCGCATGCTGGTCGAGCAATTCATAGAGATAGGTCCGCGCATCGCCCGCCTGGAAAGCATCCATCAGCCCATCCAGCATATATTTGGCCTGCACGGTCGGCGAAACATTGGCCGAATCGCTGCTGGAGTGGGTCGTGTACCAGCCCATTTCCGTGGTGATCACCGGCTTGTCCTGAGCCGCCATGTTTGCGTCGGCATTCAGCGTCTGGATGGTGGAAAGCGGCGTATTGCCCGTGCCGAAATAGGTATGGGCGTTGCCGTAATCGGCGACATCGGCAAGATTGCCGACCATGCCGTAATCGCCGGTCGCCCGGCTCCATCCGGTGCCGAAGCTCATATTGATCGCAGGCAGGCCCAATGCATGGGCGGTGGCGGCGACGGTCGCCTGGTAGGCGGCCGTCAGGCCCAGATTATTGCCGAGCGACAGAGCATAGCCCTGATCTTCCTCGTTGCCGCCTTCGATGGCGTTGAGGATGCCTTGGTCTGCCAGCGAGACCGCGTGGGCGAGACCGCTGACCATGGTACCGACCGATCCTTCGCCGAGAAAGGCGTCGAACTTGGCGCCGGTGGCATTGGCGACCTGCTGCCAAAGGCCGTTCGAACCGACGTCCGACGAACTGTTGGCCGAGTCGCGCAGATTTTTGACACCGAGATAGTTAATAGCGCTTTCGACGGTGCTGAGATTGCCATAGCTGGAGTTTGTAAAGTCAATATGCGTGTTAATGCCGATTGAATTAAGGAAAACAGAGGCTTGCGATGCAATAGTGTTTGTATTTATCACTGTATATGTATCCTGGGCTGAGAGGGGCGCTCAGGATCATCGAAGGATTTCGTTGTTGTTGGGTTAAGGAGCGGATTAGTTTTTCCTACTCAGTACTTAATTTAGATTTTCTAGGTCAATTCTGTGATCGATTGACACCGCTGTCGTAAGGTTTGCTCGTCCCGTAAAGGTCACAACAGTACCCGCGGTGCCCGTGTTTTTTTACCTTCATGGCATACACGGGCACCTACTCCGGCGCTGCTCTCAGCAGGCGCTTCATGCGATCGGAAACGGTCGGCGGCAGCAATATCGACAGTCAGTCGTTCGCGACCCTGTTTGCGATATGCGCGGGCTTCTATCTGATGATCTATTCGACCGAGGCGGTGATCCGCTACGGTCTGTATCTGATCGGCAAGGACAGCCTGATCCTGATCCGCGACATGCTGATGGTCGCGCCGATGTTCTTCCTGGCGGCCTCCCAGGCCTTCCGCCTGCAGCTCCACGCCGCTTTCATGGTGTGGGCGACCTTGATGGCCTTTCACGCCATGGTGCTGATCGGGACCGTCGGCAGTCCGGAAGGCGCGGTCTACGGCGCCAAGGTTCTGATGAATCTGCTGTTCGGATTCTTCGCCGCCGGTCTGATCATTTCGCCCAGCCCGCGCATGACGCGATGGATGGCCTTCCTGTGGATCGTGATCGTGATCGGCGTCTGTCTGGAAAAAGGCGGCGTCACCTTCCCCTGGCTCGGCATCAAGACGGTGATCGGCGATCTCAGCGTCGACGTGTCCAAGGATTGGGAAATCACCGATCCCCTGGCCAAGCGCGTCGCCGGCTTCACCCGCAGCTCGATCGCGGTGGCCTCCATCCTTCCCTGCCTCACCATCGTTCTGCTGTGCAAGCTCAAGCACCCGATCTTGCGCTATCTGATGGCGCTGGTCGCGGTCGGCGCGGTCTTCATGACCACGCAGAAGGGCTCGATCATCGCCTTGATCCCGATCGCCGGCATCCTCTGCATCCAGCCGCTGCGCCAGCAGGGCAGGCTGCGCATCGCCATCATCGCCTTCCTGTGTCTGGCCATCGGCCTGCCGCTGATCACGCTGGGGCTGCATATGCAGCACGGTGCCGGCGTGTTCAGCACGGAAAGCCTCTATCTGCGCATCGCCTATACCTGGCCGGACGCCTGGAAGTGGATCGTCAATCACCAGATGCTCTGGTTCGGCGTGGGTCTGGGCGGGATCGGCGGCCCGCAGCGCCTCTATGCGCCGGATTATTTCAATCCCAGCGACAATATCGCGATCCTGGTCTACGGCTATTTCGGCGTCTTCGGGATCCTCTACACCGGCCTCGTCCTCATCATGGCGATGCGCCCGATCACCGGTTCCTACGAACGGGTGACGCCCGCGCTCGCGATCCTCGCCTTCGCATTCGGCTACGGCATCGTGCTGTCGGTGATCGAGGATCAGTCGGCCTCACTCTTTCTCGGCGCCGCGGTCGGCACGCTCTGGCGTGAGACCAAGGCGCTGGCCATCCCTTACCGCTCGGAGGCAACATGCAGAACAGTCTGAACATGCGGCAACAGGACGTCGTCACCTTCGACGCCGCCGCCTTCGACGAGGCCTGCGCCGCGCTGATGCAGCTGGTGGTTCAGGACGGCATGCCGGATCTCCTGATCGGCATCCGCACCGGCGGGCTCTATGTCGCCGAGTCGATGGCCAAGTCGGTCGATTTCTCGGTGCCGGTCCTGACCTTGACCTGCCGTCGCCCCTCGACCGCCGCCAAATCGAAATTCGGCCTGGTCAAGAAGATCGTCGCCGGTCTGCCGCGTCCCGTCGTCGACCGGCTGCGGGTGATCGAACATTCGATGCTGACCAAAAAGCGCGGCAACAAGCGCCCCGAAGGCTACAGCTTCGATCAGGGCGAGATCGCCATCCTCGAGGATTGGCTGCGCGAAGCCGGCCCCAACCCCTCGATCGTCGTGGTCGACGACGCCGTCGATAGCGGGACCACGCTGTCTTTGGTGCTCGACGCCGTCAGCCAGCGCGCGCCGGGCGGGCTGGTGCGCTCCGCGGTCATCACCGTGACCACCCCGAAACCCTGGGCCACGCCGCGCTATACGCTCTATAGCCGCCAGCTGTGCCGCTTTCCCTGGTCGCTCGATGCCTAGGCGCGCCCCCTCTCTCCCGCCCTCCGGCGCGGTGGTGTTCGACCTCGACGGGACCATCCTGTCGGTCAACAGCTTCCGTCTCTGGGTGATGCATCTGATCGGCGGACGCTTCCCGCATCTGTCGATCTGGCGCCGGGCCGCGCTATCCGTGGCGGCTCTCCGCGCCTTGGCCGTGCGCAAGGCCGGGATGATCAGCCATGAGACGCTGAAATGGCGTCTGCAGCGCCAATGGCAGAAAGCCGTTTGGGGCGATGGCGGCGCGTCCGAACGGGACTTCGTCAGCCATCTCTCCAACTTCATCCGCCCCGAGCTGATGGGCGTGCTGGCCGCCGTCGCCGACGGCCGTATCGAGGCGGTGATGGCCACCGCCGCCGCGGCAGACTATGCCGAGGCCTTCGGCAATTATCTGGGCTTCCGTCACATCCTGGCGACGGCCCGCGCCCGCGAGGAGGGCTCGCCCAGCCTCGTCGGGGTCAGGAAGCGCGACGCGGTACTGAATTATCTCGCCCGCAAGGGCTGGGGCGACAAGCCCATCGTGTTTTTCACCGATCATGTCGACGACCTGCCGCTAATTCTCAAATCGGCCACGGTCTATTGGTTCGGCAATGAAGAGGAGCGGCGGGCCATCGCGGGCCGCCTGCCTGAGATCTCCGTGCTTCCGGGGGCGCGCGGAGAGGAAATCGTAACCAGGGTGGATATGGGAGCAGGAAGCTGATGCTGATTAATATGTTCGATACCGGCATCGAGAGCGACAATCTGGGCGACCATTTCATCATGGATGCCGTATGGGACGCGGTCCGTCCCCTTTTCCCCGACGGCGATTATGTCTGTACGCCAACGCATCGCCGCGCGACGCTGGCCGAGATGTCGGAAGGCCGCAAGGCCGCTTTGTCGATCGTCGGCGGGACCAATATCCTGAAGTCGCACATGCTGATCCGCGGCAATTGGAAGATCACGCCGCTCGATTATCTGGCGTGGCGCAATGTCGTGCTGCTCGGCGTTGGCTGGCAGCAATATGGCGGCCGTCCCGCCGATCTGGCGACGCGCCTGTTCTTCCGCTCGGTGCTGTCGCCGACCTTCCTCCATTCGGTGCGCGATCTGCACACCTATGAGCATTTGCGCGAGATCGTGCCGAATGTGGTCTATACGGCCTGCCCGACCATGTGGATGCTGAACCGCCAGCATTGCCGGCAGATCCCGACCCGCAAGGCGCGCCATGCCGTCTTCGCCGTGACCTATTACCGGCCTGCGCCGGAACAGGATCGGGCGCTGTTCGCCCTGCTGCAGCAACATTACGAGACGGTCTATTTCTGGCCGCAACAGCATCAGGATGTGCAATATCTGCGCGATATCGGGATTCATGGCTATGTGCCGATTCCCGCCGACGTGAAGTCCTATGACCGGCTGCTGCAGGATGTCGACGTCGATTTCGTCGGCGCCCGCCTGCATGGCGGCATCCGCGCCATGCAGCATCGCCGGCGCGCGCTGATCATCCCGGTGGACAACCGCGCCGCCGAGATCAGCGTTTCGACCGATTTGCCGGTCGCCTCGCGCACCGATCCGGCCGCCATCGAGCGCTGGATCCTCAATCCGCGTCCGACCAGCCTCACTTTGCCGACCAACGGCATCGAGGAATGGAAGTCCCAGTTTCTGAGCACCGAACCGGCGACCCAATATGCGCGTGCGGAACAGTAATCGGCCCGGCATCCAAAAAAATAAGGCCCGGAGAAATCCGGGCCTTTTTCTTTAAGGGATCTGGAGTTTACGCCAGCGTCGCCCGATAGATCGCGAGCAGGCCGGTCGCATGGCCGTCGACCGTCTGGGCATCGGACCAGTAATGGTGATAGGCCTCCGCACCCGCCATGCCGACGGCGGTATCGTCGGCGGTCAGCGCCAGGCAGCGGGCGAGATCGGCTTCGTCGCCGCTTTTGAAGACCCAGCCGGTGACATTGTTCTCGATGCGCTCGGCAGCCGCCGAGACGTCGCTGACGATCGCGGGAACACCGCGCGCGGCGGCTTCGGCGACGGTCAGCCCGTAGGTTTCGTACCACAGGCTGGGGAATACCAGGCAGCGGGCGGAGTCGAGCTGGGTCTGGACCTCTTCGGGCCGCAGCCAGCCGGTGATGGTCACGCCGGGCAATTGCTCGATTTCGGCGCGCAGGGGGCCGTCGCCGACGAAGGTTACCGGCAGGCCCAGGCTGGCGGCGGTGCGGGCCAGCAGGCGCACGCCCTTTTCCTCGTCGAGGCGGCCGACATAGAGGATGCGGTCATTCTCCTCGACCGCGACCGCCGGACGTTCCGCGACGCCGATGACATTGGCCAGCTTATGCATATGCGCCTTGGCCGGCAGATAGGGGGCGAGGATCGAGGCCGAGCGCTCCGAAAGCGAGATGTAATGCTCGACGGCGATCGGGAAGCGGCCCAGCGTCTTTTGCATATAGCCGCGCAGCACCCGGAACAGCTTATGCGCATAGTGGCGCTTGTCGCAGCGGGCGGCGACGCAGCCGAGCGAAAGTCCCTTGCGCAGGCAGGGGGCGGCCCGGCCGTAATCGAAGAAGGCGCCATTGGGGCAGGCGGCGAAGAAGTCGTGCAGGGTGCAGACGACCTTGAAGCCCAGGCTCTTGGCCGTGCGCACCGGGCTGGTGGTCAGCGCCTTGGTATAGCCATGCAGATGCACGACCGTGCGATCGGGCTTGAGACCCGACAGGATCTGGCGCACCCGGCTGGCGGCCTTGGCGTTCCACAGACCCTGCAGCACCACGCCGGGACGTTTGCCGGCGTCGAGCAGTTGCGCCTGATCGAGGCAGACGACCTGCAGCGGGGCCTGGTTCAGCTCGTCGCAGATCGGACCGACGGCGCCGACGAAGATAACATTGGCGCCGGATTTGGCCAGCCCGACCGCCTCGTCGATGGCGACTTTGCTGGCCCCGCCCTGCACATGGCAGAAATCATTGAGCACCACCACGGTCAGGCCGCCATCCGGATCGGAGACCGGCGGCGGCGCGCTGCCGGTGAAGCGTTTGGCCAGCTTGCGGCCGAGTGCGATGCCCGGCGCCTCGATGAAGCGTTCGGCCAGGACCGCAAGCACCAGCGCGGTGCAGACGATCATCGCGACACCATCCCAGCCGGGACGATAGAGGCCGGTCAGCAGCGACAATTGGATCAGCGGGGCATGCACCAGATAGACGCCGTAGGAGATGTCGAGCGTCATCCGGACGCGAGGCGCGGCCAGGGCCGCCGTCATCACGAAGGCGGCGACGGCGAAGGGATAGATCACCGGCGTATGCGGATGCATCAGCACCGATACGGCCACACCGGCGGCCAGGGCGGCGGCGAGGCCGATCCGCTTGTCGAAATGAAACAGATGCTGATGGCGGTAGGCCAGAATGCCGAGCAGGAAGTAATGCAGCTGCCCCGGCAATTGCTTGGCCAGGATCGGGTAATGCATCGCCAGCATGATCTGCTGATAGGCCACCGAAAGGGCGAACAGCACGATGGCGACACCGATGCCCCAGCGCTGAATGGCTTTCCACAGGAAGGGCAGCAGCAGATAGAAGGCGAATTCGATCTTCAGCGTCCAGAGACTGGCGTTCAGGCTGGGATCGACCAGCCCGGTCATCACACCGCCGATATCGTGATAGGCGAAATTGGCGAAGACCGCATTGGCCGCCAGATAGCGCGCCATGCCGCCCAGATTTTCCGGGATGCCGCCCGGCGCCAGGCTGGCCAGCAGGAACATCTGCGCCACGACCATGACGAAATAGAGCGGATAGATGCGCATGACGCGGCGGATGAAGAAGCGCCGCAGATCGGAATCGCGATCGAAACTGTGCGTGACCAGATAGCCGCTGACCACGAAGAAACATTCCACCGCCGTCGCCGCATAATTGAACGGCCATTCCGGGTTGAAGTCGCCGACGAAGGCTTTGAAATGGCCAAGCACCACCAGCAGGGCCAAGCCCAGCCGGAGGACGGTGAAATTATTGTCTTCAGTAGTTCTCATTCGAGGGCTCCAGGGCGTTGGCCGCTCTTTCGCGCCGGCGGGCGCGGGAGGCGATGCGGTGAATGATGCTGGGTTCGGGATCGGAAATAAGACGGCTGCGCAGGCGCCGGGCCAGATGCAGCAGCGAGCCGGGATGGCGCGCCAGAGCCACGGGCACCGACAGCCAGCGCTTCTCGGCGACGGCATCCTTGGCGCTGAAATAGCTCTCCAACACCTGAAGACCGTGATTGCGGGCCAGCAGCCGGCGGCGCTGGCGGCGCGTCAGGACATGCTCGGCTTCCTTCAGATAGCGCCGGTTGATCTCGTAGGAATTCTGAAAATCGTAGCGCGAGCGCTCGCCGTGCGACCATTCGCGCGAGATCGAGCCGAAGGGCTGCGTGTAATAATAATAGGCGGCGTCGCAGACCGCCGCCGACCCGCCGCTGAGATAGAATTGCAGCAGGTGGAAGAAATCCTCGCCATGGCGTGCCCGGGCTTCGTAGCCCAACCCGACATTGCGCATGAAATCGGTGCGGATGATCGGCTTCAGCATGCCGAGATTGAAATTCTCGAAGGCATCGGAGCCGAGCAGGAAATCGTCGAAGGACAAGGTCCAGCAGGCATGGCCTTCGGGCCAGGCGGTGCCGGCCAGCTGCTCGGCGCGCGCGTCGTAGAAGAACTGGTTGTCCGCAACCATTTCGACATGACGCCGTTCGCCCTCGGAGATCAGCACCTGAAGGCGGTCGGGGTGATACCAATCGTCGGCGTCGAGCACCGCCAGCCAGCGGCCGCGCGCTTCCGACAGCGCGAGGTTCATCGAGACCGACTTGCCGCGGTTCCGCTTGTTGCGTACCGCGCGGACCCGCTTGTCCTTTTCCAGAAGACTCGTAATCAGGCCCCAGCAGCCATCGGGCGAAGCATCGTCGACGATGATCACCTCGATATCGCGCAAGGTCTGGTCGAGGGCGCTTTCGGCGGCGCGCATCAGGGTCTGCTCGGCGCCATAGGCCGGGATCACCACGGTGCAGCGCACCGACGGCGTCACCGGCCCGTTGCTGATCCAGTAATCGTTACCTTCTCTCATTGCTCTATCGCCTATGCTGTCAGGCATTGGCTTCCTCCCTGGCCGCTCGCCGCGCCGACTTGCGGGCGATGCGGTGGATGTTCTTGTAGTAACCGGGGGTGCTGCGGGCACGCGCGAAGGCGCGCCCCAGCAAATAGCCGAGCATCGCGGGATGACGGGCTATCAGGCCGATCGCGCTCAGCCATTCGTTGCGGCCGATCGATTCGCGGGCGCGGTGATAATTCTCCAGCAGCTTGAGATCGCGATTGCGGGTGCGCAGGCGCTTCCATTGGCCAACCGGCAGGATTTTCTGGGCTTCGCGCAGATACCGGTCATTGATCTCGTAAGCGTTCTGAAAATTGTAGCGCTTGCGGGCGGAATGCGACCATTGCCGCGAAATCTTGCCGAAGGGCTGGGTATAGAAATAAAGCGGCTGGTCGCTGACCGCGCCCTTGCCGCCCGCCAGATAGAATTGCAGCAGATGGAAGAAGTCCTGGCCGTGGCGCGCCTGGACCTCATAGCCGAGCCCGACCCGATGCATGAAATCGAGGCGGATGATGGGTTTCAGCATGCCGAGGCTGAAGCTTTCAAAGGCGCTCGAGCCGCGCAGATAATCGTCGAGATCGAGCGGCCACACCGATTGGGCTTCGGGCCAAGCCGTTCCGACCACTCGGGCAGCCGAGGCATCATAGAGAAACTGATTGTCGGCGATCATATCGGCGCCGCGGCGCTCGCCCTCGGCGATCAGCGCGGAGAGCCGGTCGGTATGATACCAGTCGTCGGCGTCGAGCACGGCCAGCCAGCGACCGCGGGCCAGCGAGATCGCCCGGTTCATCGCGATCGGCTTGCCGCTGTTGGTCCTGTGGCGCACGCCGCGGACCCGTTCGTCGCGCAAGGCCAGATCGAGGATCTGCTCCCAGGTCTGATCGGACGAAGCGTCGTCGACGATCAGCACCTCGATGTCCCGCATCGACTGGGTCAGGGCGCTGTGCACGGCGCGCAGCAGGGTGCCCTCGGCGTTGAAGGCCGGAATGACGACCGTGGCCTGAATCTCGGCAGACGGCGGCAAGCGGCACGCCGTGCGCGAACACTCGGCGTCCTCTTCCAGGATCAGCTCGGGCCTATGGTCCATCACACCCTCTAAATAAGTTGAAAAGCACGGCCAAGCCGTTTTCTTTCCAGCTCGTAAGATAATTAAGAGTGCTGCAGAGAGTCTTCTGCGGCAGCGTTATTTAGACATCCTTTGAAATGCCTGCCCCGTGACCACTCTGTGATCCGCCGAATAGCCCGGTACAGAGTGAAAGCAGGATGTTATTTCCTAATCTGGGAGGGGCCGGGACAACAGGAGTCATGATGACGGAAGCGGCCGCCGCGGAGATGGAAACAGTGTTTGGTCGCCTGCGGGGAATGCTCGCCAAACGTCCTTTCCTGAAGGACGTGTCGATCATGCTGACGGGCTCGGCCGGCGGGCAGGCGATCAGCCTGCTGCTGTCGCCCTTGCTGACCCGGCTTTATACGCCGGGGGAATTCGGCATCCTGTCGGTCTATTCGGCGATCACCGCCATCCTGGTGGTGGTGGCCTCGCTGCGTTATGAGCTGGCGCTGCCGCTGGTGCGCGACGACACTGACGCCGTCAATCTGATGGGCGTCTGCCTGCTGGCCCTGGCCGGCACCACGACGGTGGTCGCGCTGGCCTCGTTCCTGACCCCCGATTCGATGGTCGAACGCTTCTGGCCGGTGCCGCTCGATCCAGCCCACAGCCTGATCTATCGCAGCCTGCTGGTGATCGGCTATGCCTGCCTCGGCGGCTATTTCATCGCGCTCTATGTGGCGACCCGAGTCAGCGCCTATCGTCCGATCGCCCGCACCCGTCTGGCCCAGGGCGTTGTCGGCCCGACCTCGCAGATCGGCCTGGCTTTGCTGGGCGCCGGCGCGCCGGGCCTGCTGGTCGGCAATATTCTCGGCCAGTCGGCCGGCACTTTCGGCCTGTTCGGTTTGACGCTGGCGGGCAAGAATTGGCGCGCGGCGCTGTCCTGGGAACGCATGAAGGCACTGGCCTCGCGCTACAAGCAATTTCCGCTGGTGGGCTCCTGGGCGGCTCTGATCGATGCGATCGGAAGCAGCCAGCTGCTCTATCTTCTGATCACCATCACCTATTCGGCCCGCATCGCCGGCTTCATCTTTTTAGCCGAGCGCGTGGTCGCGCG
>FTDB01000683.1_pt1 | contig 13681 bp, 16 predicted proteins | sample 1639741 | NCBI WGS metagenome assembly FTDB01 (sample SAMEA3914869, study PRJEB12502) | metagenome | biome: forest; material: soil | place: USA | collected 2012-03-12 | depth 0.1 m | reverse complement strand
GGATTTCACCACCTGCGGCAGGAACATCTTGCCGGCGCCGAACAGGTCGCCGACGACGTTCATCCCGGCCATCAGCGGCCCCTCGATGACGTGCAGCGGACGGTCGGCCTGTTGCCGCGCCTCCTCGGTGTCGGCATCGATGAATTCGGTGATGCCGTGGACCAGGGCGTGCTTCAGGCGCTCGGCGACCGGGCCTTCGCGCCAGGCGAGGTTGGCGACCTGGACCTGGCCTTTTTCGCCTTTGTACTTCGGGGCGATATCGACCAGGTATTCGGTGTTGGAGACATTATGCCGCTGCGGCCGGTTGAGGATGACGTCCTCGACCGCCTGGCGCAGTTCCGAGTCGATATCGTCATAGACCGGCAGGTCGCCGGCATTGACGATGCCCATGTCCATGCCCGCCTGGATGGCATAGTAGAGAAAGACGCTGTGGATCGCCCGGCGCACCGGCTCATTGCCGCGGAAGCTGAACGAGACGTTCGACACCCCGCCGGACACGCGCGCGTAAGGCAGGGTCTGCTTGATGGCGCGCGTGCCTTCGATGAAGTCGACGGCGTAGTTGTTGTGTTCGTCGATCCCCGTGGCCACGGCGAAGATGTTCGGATCGAAGATGATATCTTCCGGCGGGAAGCCGACCTCGTCGACCAGGATGCGATAGGCGCGGGTGCAGATCTCGATCTTGCGCGCCGCCGTGTCGGCCTGGCCTATCTCGTCGAAGGCCATGACCACCACCGCGGCGCCGTATTTCAGGCATTCGCGGGCGTGGTGGCGGAAGATGTCGAGGCCTTCCTTCATCGAGATCGAGTTGACGATGGCCTTGCCCTGGACGCACTTCAGCCCGGCCTCGATCACCTCCCATTTCGACGAATCGATCATCACCGGCACGCGGGCGATGTCGGGTTCCGCCGCCAGCAGGTTGAGGAAGGTCGTCATGGCGACGACGCTATCCAGCAGGCCTTCGTCCATGTTGATGTCGATGACCTGGGCGCCGGCCTCGACCTGCTGGCGCGCCACGGCCAGGGCCTCGGTAAAATTGCCCTCGACGATCAGCTTCTTGAACCGGGCCGAGCCGGTGACGTTGGTGCGTTCGCCGATATTGATAAAGGTAGGGGTCACAAGGTGGTCTCTAAGGCGGTCTCGATGGCGGCGACGGTCTGCACCCAGGCGGCGTAGCTGCCGCTGTCCAGGTACAGTTCGCGAATTTCGGAGTCGCCCGTGCTGACGCGTTTCAGCGCGGCGCGGGCAAGGTCGGTCAGATCGGCCGGGGGCGGCCCCATGGCGTCGAGCGTCATATGGTAGTCCTGGGCCGAAACGTCACTCTTGCCCATGGCGATGGTCAGCAGCGCCGCCGCGGCATAGGCGCGCGCGCCGTCCGGCAGCTCGACATAGTCGGGATTGACCAGCACGTCGGCGAAGGCCGCGCGCACGACGTCCCACGACGGCGCGTCCTCCAGCTCGATCATCAGGTCGGCCGCGTCGTCATTGTCGAAGGGTCCGCTCGACCAGGCGCCCATTCAGGCATCTCCTTTTACGCGACGGATCGACTTGACGAGCAGAAAGGCGGTTACATTGGACGTAGGCGCGCGAAAGGCGCCCGGCGCGCCCAGAATACGCACTGCTACCGCGGTCATCGCCCAGCCCAAGGCATCCAGGTCATCGGCTTCCAGATATTGCGTACGCAATTCCTCGATCCCGTTATCGATACCGAACTGCCAGACGGCTTCCATGTCCGTCACAACATCGTCTGGCAAATGATCGTTGGTAAGCCCCCACAGCCAGCTCTTGGCGTTCGCCGAGCCAACGACCTGAATATCGGCGATCGCCCGCGCCGCGCCGCCTTCGAAAAAGGTCAACGTCCCTGCATCGAGGTCACAATCCCAGTGCGGCGATTGGCTCAGGCTAAAGCCTCGGCTCTGCACGTCCTGCTTCTCCCAAAGCTGGTCGAGCGCGTCACGCTTCCAGTCCGCGTACCATTCAGGCGCCTTCACTTTCCCGCCCTCTTCACCGCCAGATCAATCTGGCCACCCAGGAAGTCAATAAACGGTATGCCCTGCGCCTTCAGCGACTTAGGGTACAGCGATGCCTTGGTCAGGCCCGGCAGGGTATTGGTTTCGATGTAGATCGGGCCATGCTCGGTCAGGATGAAGTCCGAGCGCGAATAGCCAAAGCACGAGAGGGCGCGGTGCGCCAGGATGGCCAGATCCTGGATCTGCTGCGTCAGCTCCGGCGCGAACCGGCCCGGGCAGATTTCCTGCGTGCCGCTGGCCAGGTACTTCGAATTGTAGTCGAAGATACCGGCGGCCGGAATGATCTCGACCGGCGGCAGGGCCAGCAGCGAACCGTCCGCCTGTTCCAGCACGCCGCAGGTCGCCTCATGGCCGGTGATGAAGGGTTCGATGACGTAGGGCGTGGTCGCCGCGGCCTTGCGCACGGCTTGCAAATCCTGCGTAGCATTGACGACGATCAGGCCGAAGGACGAGCCGTCCTGCGACGGCTTGGCGATCAGCTTGCCATAGTGGGAAAGCGCCTCGTCGGCTTCGTCGAGCGTGATCGTCGTCGGCGACGGCACGCCGGCCATGGCGGCGAAGGTCTTGGCCTGGATCTTGTCGAAGGCCAGGTTCGACGAGGCCGAACCCGAACCGGTGAACGGCACGCCACGCATTTCGCACAGCACCTGGAACTCGCCGTTTTCCGGCGAGCCGCCGTGCAGCGCCAGGACCAGGACGCGATCCTCGGCCGCGGCACGGTCCATGGCCGCGTCCAGCCGGCCGATCGGCGCGCCATCGGCCCTGAACGGCACTTCGAACGGCCGCTCATGGGCCTGCAAGGCGGCCCTGGAGGCTTCGAAGACGCGATCGTCGGCGTCCCAGAACCACAGGTCGGTATCGGGCAGGGTCTCGCTGACGGCCTGGGCCGAAGCGACGGAAACGAGGCGTTCGCGGCTATTGCCGCCGAAAAGAATGGTCAGGCGCATCGAAGTCCCAGAGACAGGCGAAAGTCCCCGTCTCTTAAGCCATGCCCGCGCTCGCCGCCACCCTGAAATCTACGGCCGCCTCGGCGATATGCCGCCACAGCCGGCCGGCGACCGGTCCGTGCGCGCGGTCACGCCGCCGCGCCGCCACAAGCTCGACCCGGCCGCCCTGAAGATGGCGCCCGGCGATCGATAGCAGGCGTCCGGCGGCCAGTTCGCGCGCGACCAGGAAATCCTGCAAATGCCCCCACGCCGCGCCCTGCAGGATGATTTCCTTCTTCATCAACTGGTCCCCGACCGTCCAGCTTTGGGCGCCCTCGATGACATAGAAGTTCGGCCGCTCGCTGTGCCGCGCCGTGTCGCGGATGACGCACTGGACATAGGCGCGCATCTGTTCCGGCGTGATCTCCGCCGAGACCGGCATGCGCAGAAAGCCCGGCGCCACCACCGGCACGAGCTTCACCGCGCAGAGATCGATGAATTCCAGCCGCGGATCGGCCTTGTCGATATGGTGGATGATCAGGTCGGCCTCGTCGTCGAAAAGCCGCTCCCAAGGCCCGGCGATGGCCTCGACGTGCAGGTGCGGCCGCGTCCCGGGGTGGCCGTCGAAAAAGGCCTTGAGCAGGGCCAGTACCTCGGGCACCGGACACAGATCGCCGATGACGACGCGCAGCTCGCTTTCCTCGCCCATGGCCAGTTGCCGTGCATGGGTCTGCAAGCCGCGCAGTTCCTGGAGGAACAGGCGGGACCGCGCGTGAAAGGACCGGCCCGCCTCCGTCAGGGTCACGCGATAGCCGCTGCGGTCGAACAGGACGAGGCCCAGTTGAGCCTCCAGATTTTTCACGGCGGCGAATACCGTCGGCTGCGTGCGCCTCAGCGTCTCGGCGGCACCCTGAAAGCCGCCCTCGGCCACGACCGCGTCGAAACATTGCAACTGATGCAGGGTCAGGCCTTCAATCATAGACATTCTCTATAAAGATGATCCATATTTAATTCTATTTATCATATCTTTCCTGACCTATCCAATGGCGCTCACCAACGGAGATTTGAAATGCGCGCCATTGTCATCACCCGCCCGGGCGGCCCGGACGTCCTGACCATCGAAAACCGCCCCGATCCTGTGCCCCAGCCCGGCCAGGTCCTGATCGAGGTCAAGGCTTTCGGCGTAAACCACGCCGAAATCCACATGCGTGAGGGCGTATGGCCGGAGGCGGCCGAGATCAGCGGGATCGAATGCGTCGGTGTGGTTCGCGCGGATCCCCAGGGGCGCCTGGCCCCGGGGCAAAAGGTTGTCGCCTTCATGGGCGGCCTAGGCCGCAGCCTGAACGGCAGCTATGCCGAACTGACATGCGCGCCTGCCGGCAATGTCATGCCGATCGAGACGCGCCTGGAATGGGACGCCCTAGCGGCCATTCCGGAGTCGTACGCCACGGCCTGGACGGCGTTGTTCGGCAACCTGGACCTTCGTGCCGGCCAGACCCTTCTCATCCGCGGCGCGACGTCCGCCCTCGGCCAGGCGGCGCTGAACATCGCCGCGGCGGCGGGCGCCCGCGTCATCGCCACGACGCGCGATCCCGCGCGCTTCGACACCCTTGCGGCATTGGGCGCCGAAGCGACGGAACGGGACACGCCCGACCTGGCGCAGCGTATCCGCCAGCGCCATCCGCAAGGCCTCGACGCCGTGCTGGAACTGGTCGGCAACAGCACCGTCGTGGACTCCCTGGCCATGGTGCGCCCGGGCGGGCGGCTCTGCCTGGCGGGCTTTCTGGGCGGTCTCGCCCCGATCCCGAGCTTCATGCCGGTGGCGCAGATGCCGAGCGGCGTGCACTTCAGCTTCTTCGGCAGCTTCGCCTTCGGCACGCCCGGCTTTCCGACGTCGGCCATTCCCATGCAAACCATCGTCGAACGGGTCGAGGCCGGACTCTATAAGGCAAAACCGGCGCGGGTGTTCGCGTTCGAAGACATCTGCGAAGCCCACCGCCTGATGGAAGCGGGCGCCGCCAACGGCAAGATCGTCGTGCGTCTGTAGCCCCGCGAACCTTATGCGGCGCGTGGGCGATACTTGCGCGTGCTATGCGCCGGACGGATGTTTTCGCGCCGCATATAGTGACGGACATAGTCGGCGATGCGCCTGGTGCGTTCGCTCTGCGGCAGGATACCGCCGTCGCGCGCCTTCAGGTCGTGCAGGCCGCGGAAGAAGTTGACGAAGCCGGTATAGGAGCGGAATGTCGTCTGGAACAAAAGGTCTTCGGCGATGTCGCGCGACGACAGGGTCTGAGCGGCGCCCAAGGCATCGAACCAGGACAGGTTGCGCTCGCCGGCGATGTGGGCATAGGCGAAGTTCATCCAGGCGACATAGGTGTCGGTCGCCAGCAGGCCGGCGCAGAAATATTCCCATTCCTCGAGATTCAGCAGCCAGTACTGCGTGTAATAGCGCATCACGGCTTCGCGGCTGAGCGTCGTGTCGTCCTGGTCGAAACGGTCCATCAGGTCGTGGCGCATGTCGGCCAGGCGCTGGAAGCGGTCGTTGAAGGAGAACAGGCCGCGGAAATATTCCTCGCGCGCGCTGTTGCTGTTCTGCGAGCGGATCTGCCAGAAGATGCCGATGGCCGAGACGGTGACCAGGACGACCTGGCCGAACTGCGACAGGTCGCCGATCAAGCCGTGATTGTCGGCCAGCCACCGGCTGAATGCCCCCATGTCCATGCGTGTCCCCCCTGGAAGCATCTTACACCGCAGGCCAGGCGTGGCAAGCTCCCCTTCTCCTCCCTTGCTTCGCAAGGGAGGAGAAGGGCTGACCTTACGCCCCCGGCTTGACCGCCACGCACTCGATCTCGACCAGGAACCCCGGTGCGGCCAGCGCCGCGACCTGGACCGTGGCGCGGGTCGGGCGGTTCGGCTGGTCGGCCGTGCCGAAGTGACGGCTATAGCTCTTCATCATGCCGGCGAAGTCCATCTTGCCGCCATTGGCCGGATCGCCGGCGAGATAGACGCGCATCGACACCACGTCCTTGAAGTCGATCCCCTGGGCCTTCAGCGCCGCCTGGATCTTGCCCAGCACCGACTCGGTCCGCTCCTCGGTCGTGCCGAAGCTGGCCATCGAACCCTTTTCGGCGTCGGGGTGGGTGACGCCCGGCACCATGCCGCTGAGATAGACGGTGGTGTAGCCCGGCGGGACGACCGCGACGCTGGCGATCGGCGCGTCGGGCATGGCATAGGTGCGCGTCACCTCGGCCGCCTGGGGCACCGGCACGTGCATGACCGGCTTCGGTTTGGCCGATGCCGCGCCAGCCAAAGACAGAGCAACAAGGCTCAGAACGATAATGGTTTTCCGCATAGTGCTTCTCCTTATGCGTGAGCCGCCTTACGGGCGGCGATCATGTTGACGACGCGGTGCGCCGAGACGAAGGCGCCCTGCTGCCAGGCGCCGACATGGCTGAGATGCTCGCCGGCGAAATAGAACGGCCCGTCGGCCTGGCCCAGAAGGGTATAGTCGTCGGGGTTCGCATCCGCCATATAGCTCGACAGGCCGAAACTGTAGGGCATGGCGCCCCAGTGGACGATCATCGGCGAATGCATCTTGCCGGATTGTCCCGGATGCAGCCGCTCGATCGTACCCTTGGCGTATTCGATCTGCTCGCTCATCGAGCGCTTGGCCATATTGCCGTCAAAGGCGTAGCCGGCGACGATGACGCCCTGCGCCTGATGAAAGCCGTAGGACGGGTACCAGGTGATGAAGGTGTCGCGTTCGGTGAAGGACAGGCCGCCATAGACCTGGGACTCGGTTTCCCAGAAGCGCGGCGACTGGAAGGCGATCTTGTAGCCGTCGCCATAGGTCGCATTGCGCTGGATCGCCGCCTGCTGCGCCGGCGAGAAGTCGTTGGGAATCTTGCCCAGCACGGTCAGCGGGATCGTGCAGATACAATAGTCGGCGGCAATGACCGCGGCCTTGCCGGCCACCCGGCCCGTGCCTTTGGTCCTATAGGCGACCTCGACGCCCTTCCCCTTGCGGCGGATGGCGGTGACTTCGCTGTTCAGCCGCACGGCCTTCTTCACCCGCTCGTAGAGGGCGTAGGGAATCCGGTCCATACCGCCGACCGGCTGCTGCATGGTGGCCTGCATTTCTATGGAATCCGAGAAGGTCGCCATGCTCTGGACGAAGGGATCGCCGACGATACCCAGCGGAAGCGGCGGCCGCGCCTTGCCGACCTGATCGCCGGCGCTGGGTTCGATGGCCAGACCGGCATTCTCGCTGCCGTGATAGGTGTAGTCGCGCGGCGACATCGCGCCGCCCGCCTGGGCCGCCAGCCGCTCCTGCCGCGTCAGCTTTTCGCCCAGCCCGCCCCAACGGCCGAGCCCGGCGATCAACTTGTCGCGGTCGGCGGCGCTGAATTGTTGATCCAGCGCTCCGGCCTGGGTGCATTTGGCCAGCAGTTCGGCGACATGGCCGCGATAGTCGTAAATGGCCTGACGCATCTGGAAGGCCTTGCCGTCGTTCAGCCGGTCGCTCTGGATCAGGGCCGAGCCCGACCAGTTGACCTCGGTTTCCGTGGCCACGCCCAGTTCCTTGCAATAACCCAGCGTCGCCTGGTGGTGCGACGGAATGCGCGCCGCGCCGGCATTGAGGTACTGGCCTTCGTCGAACTGGCAGACCTGGTGGCTGCCGTCGGTCATATCGATCTTCGTGCCCTTGCGCACGGTGAACACCCGCCCGCCCGGCCGGTCGCGCGCTTCCAGCACGATACAGTCGTAGCCCGCCTTGCCCAGTTCATAGGCCGCCGACAGACCGGCCACGCCGGCGCCCAGAATCACCACCCGGGTGCCATGCCCCGAACCGGGCTGCAGATCGGGCATGCCGGCCCAGGCTTCGTCGCTGCCCATCAGCCCCAGGCCTCGCGCCGCGGCATAGGCCCCGGCGACGCCCGCCACCGCGCCGAAGCGCATCAAAATCTGCCGTCGTGTTGTCATGTCCAGCCCCTTGATTTCAGTAGAAACCACCGACGCTATCGCAGATGCGAGATGCTAGCTAGGTTACTTTTTTGTCATGTTGTGCCGGATCGTATTCGGTCTCCTCCGGCACATCGGTGGGACTGGCAAACTCCATGCGATAGCCGTCAGGATCCGTCAGCATGACGACCCACAGACCGTTGCCGACGAACGGGCGCTGTGGCGAGAGCCCGCGCCTCGTGAATTCACGGTAGAGCGCCAGGGCGTCGGCGCACTGGAAACAGATGGTGACGCCGGCGCCACGCGGTTCGGCCGGCGCACGGCCCTCGCGATAGACCTGCAGCATGACGGCCACGCCGTCGCGCTCGAGCCAGCACCACTCGGTGACGCCCTGCGGCGTCCATTCGCGGGCTTTTACGAAACCCAGCCCGTCGACATAGAATCTCAAGGCCGCCGCCATGTCGGCCACCCGGAAGAACGGAACGGCCAGGCGGAGGGTCATCAGGCAAGCTCGAACGGTTCCAGCCCCGCCAGGCGCAAGGCCCTGGGCCGGTCGGGAATCTGGCGCGGCTCAACGCCCCTCACCTCGTCGGCCACATGCCTGATGTGGTCCGGCGTCGTGCCGCAGCACCCGCCTAGGATGTTGACGATGCCGTCGCGGGCCCATTCGTGCAGTTCGTGCGCGGTTTCATGCGGCTGTTCGTCGTACTGGCCCATGGCGTTGGGCAGGCCGGCATTGGGATAGGCCGCGACCAGGCAGTCGGCGACGCGCGCCATTTCGGCGATGTGCGGCCGCATCAGGTCGGCGCCCAGTGCGCAGTTGAAGCCGACGGCGAACGGCTTGGCATGCTTGACCGAGTTCCAGAAGGCTTCGGCGGTCTGGCCGCTGAGTGTGCGGCCCGAACGGTCGGTAATCGTCCCGGAAATCCAGATCGGCAGCTTTTCCAGTCCCTCGTCTTCCAGGTCCATGATCGCCTTGATCGCCGCCTTGCAGTTCAGCGTGTCGGTGATGGTCTCGATCAGGTAGAGGTCGACCCCGCCTTCGTTCAGCGCCTGGATCTGCTCGCGATAGGCCTGGTACACCTGGTCGAAGGTGACGCTGCGCGCGCCGGGATCGTTGACGTCCGAGGACATGGACAACATCTTGTTCAGCGGGCCGATCGAGCCGGCGGCAAAGCGCGGCTTGTGCGGCTCTTTCGCCGTCCAGCGGTCGGCCGATTCGCGCGCCAGTCTGGCGCCGGCGCGATTGATGTCGATGCAGGCCTTCAGGTCGAGATGATAGTCGTCCTGGGCGATGGTCGTCGCCGAGAAGGTATTGGTCTCGGAGATATCGGCGCCGGCGGCGAAATATTGATCGTGCAGGTCGGAGATGATGTCCGGCCGCGTGATGCACAGGATGTCGTTATTGCCCTTGAGCTGGCCACTGTGATGCGTGAAGCGCGCACCGCGGAAATCGGCTTCGTCAAGGCCGCGGCGCTGGATCATCACGCCCCAGGAACCATCAAGGATCAGGATGCGTTCCTTCGCCGCCTGCTTCAGGGCTTCGATACGTTCGGCTCGGGTCATCACGCACGCTCCTTCACGCCAAGAATGCGGCAGATAGCATAGACCAGATCGGCGCGGTTGAGGGTATAGAAATGGAAATCCTCGACGCCTTCGCGGCGCAGGCCCAGGCACAGCTCGACCGCCGCCGCGGCGGCCAGCAGCCGGCGCGTGTCGATATCGTCGTCGAGCCCGTCGAACAGGGTTTCAAGCCACGCAGGGATCGATGCCTCGCAGGCGGCGGCCATGCGCTTCAGGCCCTTGAAATTGGTCACCGGCATGATGCCCGGGGTCAGCTCGATGCGGATGCCGGCGGCGGCCACGGCGTCGCGATAACGCAGGAAGGTGTCCGGCGAGAAGAAGAACTGGCTGATACCGCGCGTCGCGCCGGCGTCGACCTTCTGGCGCAGGACATCGAGATCGAAGTCGAGCGACGGCGATTGTGGGTGCTTTTCCGGATAGACGCCGACGCTGACCTCGAAATCGCCGATGCGGCGGATGGCGGCGGTCAGTTCGGTGGCGTTGGTATAGCCGTCGGCGCGCGGCGTGTAGTCGCCGAAACCTGAGGGCGGATCGCCACGCAGGGAAACGATGTGGCGCACGCCGGCGTCCCAGTAGCCGCGAATGACCTCGTCGACTTCCTCGCGCGAGGCGTCGACGCAGGTCAGGTGCGCCGCCGGCTTCAGCGCCGTCTCATCCAGGATGCGCTTCACAGTGCGGTGCGTGCGCTCGCGCGTCGAGCCGCCGGCGCCATAGGTCACCGAGACAAAGCCCGGATTGAGCGGGGCCAGGCGTTTGATCGACGCCCACAGGGTCTGCTCCATCTCCTCGTTCTTGGGCGGGAAGAATTCGAACGAGGTGCGGATGGGCGGCGCGCTCATGGCTGCCGCGATCGGACCGGATAAAGAGACGGATTGGGTCATGAGGATCAGGTTGGCCGCTCAGCGGCGATTGAAACAATAGATGTCGACGGCCAGGCCGCCGGGCGTTGCCGGCTTGCCGTGCAGGACGGAACCGCCGGTCTCGAAACCCGCCGCCTGCAGCCAGCCGATCATGTCGGCATCGGCTATGCCGAGACGGCGGTGCTGGTATTTTTCACGCATGATTTCGAGATTATGCGGCGCAAAGTCGGCAATCAGCACGCGGCCGCCGCTTTTGACGATGCGGCCGGCTTCCAGGATGGCGCGCGCCGGATCACTGAGGAAGTGCAGGACCTGGTGGATGATGACCAGGTCGGCCGAGGCCGCCGGCAGGCGCGTGTCGTAGATGTCGCCGTGACGGAATTCGACGTTCTTCAGGCCCTCATCGTGGACGTGATTGCGTGCCACATTCAGCATGTGCTGCGACAGGTCGATGCCGATCGCCGTCCGGGCGTTTGGCGCGAGCAAGGTCAGCATGCGCCCGGAGCCGGTGCCCAGGTCGACCAGGTGATCGTAGGGGCGGCGGGTCGCCAAACCCACGATCAGGTCCTCGATCACCGCCTCGGAACCGTGATGGCTGCGGATCTCGTCCCAGGTCGGGGCGATGGTCTCGAAATAGGCCTCGGCCGAGGTCCGTCGCTGGCGCCGCACCTCGTCGAGGCGCACCATGTCGGCGGCGTAGGAATCGTCGAGCCGGTCCAGGATGGCATCGATCAGCGGCCGGGTTGCCGGCGCGGACGACAGGCGGTAAAATACCCAGGCGCCGTCGGGAAAACGTTCGATCAGCCCGGCTTCGTTCATCAGCTTGAGGTGACGCGAGATACGCGGCTGGCTCTGGTCGAGGATCGATACCAGTTCCATCACCGACAGCTCTTCGTGCGCCAGAAGCCGCAGCAGGCGCAGACGCGTTTCCTCCCCCGCCGCCTTGAGGGCGTCGAGCACGCGGTCGAATTCGGTCTTGGATGACGAAACCATATAATCATATAAAGATATCTTTATATGATTTGCAAGCGCCAAATTAAGATCGAGGGAAAACATATAGTTACGAAAGCACAGCTTTCGGCGCACATGGCGCTTGCGCGCGTTTCAACACCCTGCCTGCGTCAGCATGGCGCATGGTAGCGTGACAGCGCAATTCCTATTATAGGAGTCAGGTTTTCAAGAGGACGCACCATGGCCAGAGATGGCGTTACGCTGGGCCAGGCCCTGTCGCGGGGCATTCGCCGGAAATGTCCGCGCTGCGGCGAGGCCTCGTCGTTTCGCAGCTACCTCAAGATCGTCGACGTCTGCCCCAGTTGCGGCACGCCGCTGGGCGTCTATCCGTGCGACGACGGTCCGGCCTATCTGACCATCCTGATCGTCGGCCACATCGTCGTAGGCCCGACCTTCCTGTTTCCCTTCATCTGGCAGCAGCCGATGCAGATCGTGCTGCCCGTGCTGATTTCGGCGCTGGGCATATTGACGCTGGTGGTCCTGCCCTTCGTCAAGGGCGCGTTCCTGGCGCTGCTGTGGTACCTGGGCCTGCGCCAGGCACGGTAACATGGCGCGGTAATATAACGCACGCCGTCCGCTTGACAGGATTCGCCGAACGGGTGAAATAACCGTGGCATTTCCACGGAGAGCACCCATGGCGCACAAGTTCGAAATCAAGAAGAACAAGGCCGGCGAGTTCGTCGCCTACTTCAAGTACAATGGCGAGAGCATCTTCTGGACCGAGGGCTATAGCTCCAAGGCCTCGGCCAAGAACGCCATCGAGTCGATCAAGAAGAACGGGCCGGCCGCCGAAGTCGACGACACCACGATCGAAGACTGATTGCGGGCCACCGGCAAAAATAAAGGCGGCTCATGACTGAGCCGCCTTTTTACATGTCATCTCGATCGATCAGGCCGCGTTGAGAGCGTCCTGAATGATCGCGATGCTGCCCTGGGACTCTTCGGTACAGTCCATGGACAGGCGGTCGATTTCTTCCTGGGCGAAGTAACGCATCAACTGCGCGGCCTGGGGCGACAAAGCCATCAGGGTCCGCGTCGAGGCGCGTGCAAGGGCCAGGGCGGCATCGGCGTCGACTAAGTTAGCGGTATCACGGGCAACCGCCAGAGCATAAAGACGCGAGGCCACATTCGGGGAGGAATTAGCCATCATTTTCTTTTTGGACATCTGTAAGAACGACTGGAAAAGCCCGGATGAAACACACATGGCCGGGCCGGTACGCATACTGATGACGCCATTGGACGACGCCGGACTCTACATTCAGGATGGCCGCACAAGATAAAGCCGGCGCAAGTTAAGGCGCCGGCGTTCCCAGTAAGAGCCACTCTTCACTTGGGGATAATTATAGAACGGAATGTGACGAAAACGGGGCTTGGAAAAATCGCCAGAAAATGGCAGCCGCACACCATGTGCCTGTAATCGTAAGTAAAACCCGTGTTATCGCAGGAAAATATTTACGATAACGCGCATATTTAAAATTATATCCAAAGACAACGCCGTCAACGCAAGATATTCCTGCGAAGAAAAATATTATCTTGCACTGCAATGGATTGTAAGGCACCCCAAGGGCGCGAATTAAGGCGAAATTATGGCGCGATCGCGACCGTTTCTTGGTCGCCACCGGTGTCATTGCCCTCAGGCCGGCTTGTTGACCAGTCCGGCGATCAAATTGTTGAGCGCGCCGGCCCCGCCCAGCTGATCGAGCAGGCCGCCGACATGGGTTTGCGGCACGGCGCCGTCGGGTGTCATATGGTCGACGATGTGCGGCAGGACCGCCGCGACCTGGGACGGATCGATCTTCAGGGCGCCGGCCAGTTGCCCGACCGCGTCGGAGCCCAGCGCATTGTGCAGTTGTTCGGACGAGATCGGCAGGTTGGCGCCGTTGTCGACCCACGACTGGACGGTCGAATCCAGGCCGCTGGCCTGAAGCTTGGCGACCATGTCCTGGAGGCCATTATTGCCGAAGGCCGAGGCTAGCTGCACGCAATCGGCCTCGATGCCGGAAATCCCGCCCAGGGCGTTGATGATGCCACCCAGATTCATCGCCGTGCTCCTTATACCGCAACGAAAAAGCGGCCCACCCCAAAGGGTAGACCGCTTTGATTGGAAAAATCCAGTGGCAAAATGCCGGATCAGCCCTTCTTGGCCAGGCGTTCCTGGCCTTCGCGGATCAGCTGCGCCGCGGCCTCGGGCTCGACCCAGCCGACGATGTTGGTCGTCTTGCCCTTTTCCAGGTCCTTGTAGTGCTGGAAGAAGTGGGTGATCTGGTCGATCAGGATCGGCGGCATCTGCTTGTAGCTGGCGATATTG
>FTDB01001331.1_pt1 | contig 13705 bp, 11 predicted proteins | sample 1639741 | NCBI WGS metagenome assembly FTDB01 (sample SAMEA3914869, study PRJEB12502) | metagenome | biome: forest; material: soil | place: USA | collected 2012-03-12 | depth 0.1 m | reverse complement strand
CGGCTTCGAGCGCCTGACCGCGCCGTTCGACGGCACGGTGACCAGCCGCTCGACCGACGTCGGCCAGTTGATCTCGCCGGGCAGCGCCGGCGCCCCGCCGCTGTTCACGGTCTCGGACACGACCAAGCTGCGCATCTATGTCAGCGTGCCGGAAAACTATCTCTCGGCCGTCAGCGACGGCCAGACCGCGACCTTCACCGTGCCGGGTCAGCCGGGCCAGACCTTCACCGCCACCGTGGCGCGGTCGGCCGACGCGGTCGATCCGCAGTCCGGCGCCATGCTGCTGCAACTGGTCGTCGACAACCACGACCACCTGCTGAAGCCCGGCGGCTACGCCCAGGTCTCCTTCAACCTGCCGCAGGCCGCGTCGGGCGGGCTGCGCATTCCGGCCAGCGCCCTGCTGTTCCGCGGCGAAGGCGCCTCGGTCGCCGTCGTCGGCGCGGACAACAAGGTGACGCTGCACAAGGTGCAGATCGCCCACGACTACGGCACCGAGCTGGAACTGGCTTCGGGCGTCGCGCCGGGCGACTGGATCGTCGACAGCCCGTCGGACGCCATCACCGTCGGCCAGACCGTCCATCCGGTCAAGAAGGCGAAGGAAGCCGATCCGCATGCCAAGTCGTAATCTTCTGGTGGCCGGCCTGCTGCTTTCAACTGGCCTGGCCGGATGCAGCCTGACGCCCGCCTATACCGTCCCGGCCACCCCACCCCCGGCGGCGGCCTATCATGAAACCGGCGCCTGGACTCCGGCGGCGCCGGCGGATACCGCGCCGCGCGGCGCGTGGTGGTCGATGTTCGCCGACCCGGCGCTCGACGCCCTGGAACAGCGCATCGACACGGACAATGCCCAGTTGGCCGCCGCCGTGGCGCGCTACGACGAGGCCGGCGCCCTGGCGCGTCAGGCCCAGGCCGGCCTGTTCCCGACTCTGTCGGCCGTGGGCAGCGTCAGCCAGACCGACGATCCGCGCAACGGCAAGCTCAACAACAACAGCCTGGGGCTCAGCGCCGGCTACGAGGTCGACCTGTGGGGCCGCATGCGCGCCCTGGCGAGCGCCGGCCACGCCGAAGCCCAGGCCAGCGCCGCCGACCTCGCCAATGTCCGCCTCAGCCTTCAGGCCCGCCTGGCCGAGACCTATTTCAGCCTGCGCGGCGCCGATGCCCAGATCGCCCTGTTGCAGCAGACCGACGACACCTACCAGAAGGCGCTGAACCTGACGACCGACCGCTTCAAGGGCGGTGCGTCGGCGGCGGCCGATGTCAGCCGGGCGAAGACGCAGCTCGGCAGCACCCAGTCCCAGCTCGAACAGACGCGCGCCAGCCGCGCCCTGCTCGAACACGCCCTGGCCGTGCTGGTCGGGCAATCGGCCTCGACCTTCCGCGTCGACGCGGTAACCACGCAGTTGGACGTGCCGCAGATCCCCATCGACGCGCCGTCGCAGCTGCTGCAACGCCGCCCGGACGTCGCCGCTTCCGAACGCCGCGTTTTCGAAGCCAATGCCCGCATCGGCGCGGCCAAGGCCGCCTTCTTCCCCGACATCACCCTGTCGGGCGGCGGCGGCAACGAGGAATATGTCGGCTCGACCGGCCCCTACTGGGCCATCGGCCCGGCGGCGGTCAACCTGCCGATCTTCGACGCCGGCGCGCGCAGCGCCCGGCTGACCCAGGCGCGCGACGAATTCACCGCCGCCGCCGCGGGTTACCGCCAGACCGTGCTGACCGCCTTCCAGGACGTCGAGGACCAGCTGGCCCTGTCCAACCGGCTGTCGACGGCCGCGGCGCGCGAGGACGAAGCGGTGACCGCGGCGACCGAGACCAACCGGCTGTCCCTCATCCAGTACCGCGAGGGCGCGGCCAGCTATCTCGACGTGGTGACGGCCCAGACGGCCGAGCTCGACGCGCGCCGTACGGCGCTCGACCTGCACACCCGGCGCCTGCTGGCCGGGGTCGACCTGATCCGCGCACTTGGCGGCGGCTGGCGTCCGGCGGCCTGACCGCCTCTCCTCCCCTGCAAAGCGGGGGAGGAGACCATATCCGCTCCCACCGGAACGCCTTCCGCTCACGTCATGATCACGTGTTTATGAACGCGCCCTCAGGCGCGCACTGCATGTTGAGCGTCAGACGGCTAGGATCGGGACATTCAGAGAGTCGAGTCATGTCCAGTCAAACGCCGTCCACATCCTATGAGATTCTGCCCGCCGTCATGCTGGCGGCCCTGATCGCCGTGACCGGACTGGAAATGGCGCTGGTGGTGGCCGCGCCGCACAAGGCCGTCGCCCATCCGGTCCGCGCCGTGGCGCAACTGGACGATGGCCACGCCGGATTCTGAACCGAAGACCGGTCCGACCTTACCTGACGCCCAATATATCCACATCTGTATTGAGGGTTTTAATCTTTTGCGATTAGGCTCCTCGCTGTAAAGGGGGTGTGTCGCTTATGCGTAAGTCGTATCGCTTGAACTTTATCGTCGACCAGCCGAACCGGCTGATCGTCATCCGGCCGATCGGCGACATGCCGGCGATGGAATTCGTCGACAGCATCTTCGAAGGCTATGCCGGCCTGTCCGAGCCGTGGACCTACCGCCGCGTCAACGATTTCCGCCGCTTCGAAGGCGTTCTCGACCAAGGGGCGCTCGACGAGATCGCCCGGCGCTGGGCCGCCCTGACGGCGGGCATCGCCTACCGCGCCTTCGTCGCCGTCATCACCAGCGACTTTCGCGACCACCTGCGCCTGCCGGCCGTGTCGCCACAATTCCCCAACGAAACCATCTGCCTGTTCAGCGACTACCACGAAGCCGTCGGCTGGCTGCTCGAAGACGACCGCGACGCCTATCTGTCGGGCCTGGGCGCCGTGCAGACGCGCCGCCGCGACGCCGACAAGATCCTCATTCAATAAATATCACGCGCGCAGCGCCACGAATTTCTGCAGCAGGAATTCGACCAGGGTGCGCACACGCCGCGTGGCCCGCCGCCCGGCCGGCATCAGGATGTTCACCGGGCTGACGCCCCAGTCGACCTCGGACAGGACTTCGACGACGCGGCCATCTTCGACATAGGGATCGGTCAGGTAGTTCGGCAGGACGGTCAGGCCCAGGCCGGCGCTGGCCGCGACCATCAGCGTCGTGCCGCCATTCGACCGCAGATAGGGCGTCACGGCGAACTGGCGCGTCTCACCGCCGGCGTGGTAGCGCCACAACTCCTGCATATTCACACCGTTGTAATGCAGGATACGGTGATCGCCCAGGTCTTCGGGCGTCCGGATCGCCGGATGGCTGTCGAGATAGGCCGGGCTGGCCACCAGCACACGGCGGTAATTCGCCAGAAGGCGATGCACCAGGGTCGAGTCCGGCAGGTTGCCGGCACGGACGGCCAGGTCGAAGCCCGTGCGCAGCAGGTCGACCCTTTCGTCCGTCAGGTGGATGTCGAGGTCGACGGCCGGGTGACGCGTCATGAACTCGGCCATGGTCTGCGACAGCATCGCCCCGAAATAGATCGGCAGGGTGATGCGCACATTGCCGGCGATCTCGCTGACCGTCTCGGTAACGGTTTCGGCGGCGTGCTCCAGCTGCGCCATCGCCGTCTGGGCTTCGTCGTAAAAGGCCTGCCCCGCCTCGGTCAACAGCGTCCCGGTCGTCGTCCGTTGCAGCAGATGGACGCACAGCAATCCTTCCAGCCGGGCGATCCGCCGCGACACCACGGGCTTGGACTGCTCCAGCCGCCGCGCGGCACGGGCGAAGCTGCCGGTTTCCGCCACCAGGAAAAAGGCGCGCAGATCTCCCAGGTTGAGGTCCGACAAGTCCATGAAATCCCCGCGATTCCGGCGCTGATTATGATTTTGCGCACGCCGTTGCCGGAAAAGGTAACACCGTGTTCCGAGTTCGGTAAAGAAAAATTAAGCCTGTATTAGTTCACCGCGCCGATTTTTACGCCCAGGTTCAGGGGCGCCTTTTCCATGCCAAGGCAGGGATTCGCGGCCTGTTTGTCGTCTGCCGCGTTCGTCCGTACGCCCCGTAATGGACCGCGCGCTTGGAGCGTATTCACATGTTGCGTAATGTCACGGTTCGGACCCGCGTGGTCGCGGCCTTCGCCATCGTTCTCTTGGCCGTCATCGGCCTGGGCGTCTTTTCCATTCTGCGCCTTCAGGCGGTCAACGCCGCCGCCCAGGACATGTCCGGCAACTGGCTGCCGGGCGCCAACGCGCTGGGCGACCTCAGCCAGGACTTCGAAATGTACCGATCGCGGCAGGGCCAGGTGCTGATCCTGACCGGCGACAAGCTGCAGGCCATGCTGGGCAAGCTCGACACGACGCGCAAGCAGCTCGACGCCGACTATGCCGAATATGCGCCGACGATCAGCTCGGGCGAGGAACGCGGCCTGGCCGATACGCTGAAGACCGCCCTCGCCGGCTATACCAGCCACAACGACACCTTCCTCGACGACGTCCGCGCCGGCCGCATCAGCGAGGCCAATACGCTCTATTTCGGCGAGATGCAGGCCAAGGTCGACGGCCTGCGCACCGCCATCCACGCCGACCGCGACTTCCAGACCAAGGGCGGCCACACCGCCGCGGCGCTGGGCGACAAGCTGGGCCACGACGCCGTCACCCTGATCGTCGCCATGCTGATCGTCACCGCCCTGGTCTGCTTCGCCATCGGCTTCGTCATGGTGCGCACCATTTCCCTGCCCATCCGCCGCATGTCCGACGTCATGGGCGTGCTGGCCCGGGGCGACGTCTCGGTCAAGATCCCCAGCGCCGGCGAGCACAACGAAATCGGCGACATGGCCAATGCCGTCGACGTCTTCCGCCAGGGCATGATCCGCAACCAGGAACTGGAGGCCGAAGCCGCCGAGGCGCGCGAAATGGCCGAGACCGAACGCAAGCAGACCATGGTCAGCCTGGCCGACCAGTTCGAAGCCGCCGTCGGCGGGATCGTCGAGATGGTCTCCTCCGCCGCCACCGAAATGCAGGCCACCGCTTCGCAGTTGACCGCTTCGGCGCGGGAATCCGCCGTCCAGGCGACCTCGGTTTCCGCTGCCGCCGAAGAGGCCGGCACCAACGTGACCTCCGTCGCCGGCGCCGCCGAGGAACTGGGCGCCTCGGTCTCGGAAATCGGCCGCCAGGTCGAGCACTCCCTGGCCCGGGCCCGCGAGGCGGTCAGCGAGGCGGAAAGCACCGCCGCCGTCGTCTACCAGCTCAGCGAGGCCGCCGACCGCATCAACTCGATCGTCGAGATGATCTCGGGCATCGCCGCCCAGACCAACCTTTTGGCGCTGAACGCCACCATCGAGTCGGCACGCGCCGGCGAGGCCGGCAAGGGCTTCGCGGTCGTGGCCTCGGAGGTCAAGGCCTTGGCCGTCCAGACCACCCGCGCCACCGCCGAGATCGCCGAACAGGTCTCGGGCATCCAGTCGACGACGCGCCAGACGGTGACGGCCATCGAAAGCATCTCCAGCCGCGTGCGGGCGATCAACGAATCCTCGGCGACCATCGCCGCGGCGGTCGAACAGCAGACGGCGGCGACGCGCGAAATCGTCGAGGCGGTGACCCAGGCCTCGGCCGGCACGACGGAAGTGACATCCAACATCACCGGCGTCGCCCGCATGGCCGAGGAAACCGGCGCCGGCGCGTCGCAGGTGCTGGCGGCCTCGGGCGAACTGGCCGGCCAGGCGGAAAACCTGCGCGGCCAGGTCAACACCTTCCTGTCGCGCGTCCGCGCGGGTTAAACTCCTATGTTGAAGCCCCGCATCACCTGTGCCGTCGACGACGGCCTCAAGCTGATCATCGTCCGTTGCATCGGCCACATCGACGGCGCCGAAGCCGCCGCCGTGGTCGGCGATCACCTGACCGCCGTCGAAAATGCCTGGGCGCATGACGTGCTGATCGACCTCAGCCGCTATCACGGCTTCATGTCGAGCGACGACGTCCACGCCCTGACCCATCGATGGGGCGTCTTTGCCGCCGGGCGCGACGCCGGACGGGCCACCGTGGTCATAAGCCACGATCCGCTGCTGGCGGCGCGGCGATCGGCCACGCAGATCTTGCTGCCTGGACGTGAACTGGTCGTTCTTTCGCACGTCCACGAAGGCCGCGCCTGGCTCGAACTGCGCCGCGAAACCGCCCGCCTGACCACGGTCTAGGGCTTGAGTTCCGCCTTGAGTCCCATGTCGTCGTAGTCGGCGGCGACATGGGGATCGATCGCGGTGGCCCGGGCGATATCCGCCTTGCCGTCCTCGACCTGCCCCTTGCGCATCTTCACCAGGCCGCGCCCATAGAGGCTGCTGGCCAGATCCGAGCGCTTCGTCAGGGCGGTGTCATAGTCCGTCTGGGCCGCGTCCAGGTGGCCGAGGCGCAGGTTCACCAGCCCGCGGCTGTCGTAATAGCTGGCGGCGGGCGACAGGGCGATGGCGTCGTCGCAATAGGCCAGGGCCTTGTCCAGCTCGATATTGCGCGTCGCCCGCGCCCAGCACAGGGCGTTCAGCGTGCCGGGATTCTTCGGATCGCGCTTGACCAGCGCCTCCAGGTCCGCCGACTGCAGGTCGTATCGCTTGGTCTGGCCATAGACGATGGCCCGGATATTGAGCGCCTGCGCCTCGTCCGGACTGCGCGCCAGGACGGCATTGGCGTCGGCCAGGGCCTTGTCGTAATCCTTTTCGTAGAGGTAGAGCGCGGCCCGGGTCATCCGGGCGAAATCGGAGGCGGGCTCCAGGGCCAGGGCCGCATCGGCGTCGGCCTGCCGCCCGGCGGTATCGGCCAGGGGCCGGGCCTGCGACCGCGCGGCATAGGCGTAGGCCGTCGGGTGCAGGGCGATGGCGCGGCTCAGCTCTTCGAACGCCGCCGGCCGGTCCGGATGGCAGGTCGGCCCCACCGCCGCCGTGCACCCCAGCAAGGTGCCCAACTGCGCATGCACATAGTCGTTGGCCGGGTATTTTTTGACCAGGTCGCGCGCCAGGGCCAGGGCGTCGTCGATCTGGCCAAGGCCGATATCGGCGTCGATGACCAGCAGGGTCGCCAGCAGCGCCTTGGACGGCGACAGCCGCAATTCCACCTGGGCATCGGCGGCGGCGGCGGCATAGTCCTTGCGCAGCAGGTGGATACGGCCGCGTTCATAATGCAGCTCGGGCGCATCGGGTTGCAACCGGATCGCCTGATCCAACGCGGCCAGGGCGCCGTCGTAATCCTTGCGGGCGGCCAGCACCACGCCCAGGCCATTATAGGCCGAGATGTTCTGTGGATCGAGCGCGGTCACGGCCTTGAAATCCTGCGCGGCGCCGTCGAAATCGCCCATCCGGCTCCGGGCGTAGCCGCGCCCGTTGAGGGCGGCCGGCCAGTCGGCGCGCAGGGCCAGCGCCGCGTCGAAGTCCGACACGGCCGCGGCGTTCTCCCCGGCCCGGGCATAGGCCAGGCCGCGCGCCAGCAGGCCCTGCGCCGTCGAGGGCCGGTCGGCGTCGGCCAGCGCCTTGTCGGCCGGTGTCTGGGCGTAGTCGAGCGGCGCGGTCAGATAGACCGGCACGCCGCCCAGGGCGTCGAGCGCCGTCGCGTCGGCAAGCGCCGCCCCCCGCGTCACCTGCGGCGTCAGGGCCGTGGATGACGACGTCACGGTCAGCGCCCCGGCCGCCAGGGTCACGTTGCGCTGGTAATGGACGCCGATCAGGGTCTGGTCGACCGCGCCGTCGCCCTTCACGCCGAACCCCTTGCCGCCATTGGGCAGGAGGATGGTCTGTTCGGTGCGCGTCCATTTCGGATAGTCGACGCTGACCGGGATGTCGGCCATCATGGCCGTGGATTCGGCCTGGGACGGCGCTCCGGGTATCTGGTCGCCCATGGCGCGCGGGCTCAATCCGAAGACGGCTATGCCGTCGATGCGGAATTCGCGCGCCGCCGCGTCCGACGCCGCCTGCCAGTTCAGCCGCGCGACGCCGTCGATGACCAGGTGCGTCTCGCCGGTTTTCGTATCGTAGCTGTAGGCCGTCTTCTGCACCTGGACCCAGGGATACTCCATCTGGAAGGTCCGGCTGAGTTCGGTGTCGATGTCGCCGGGCAGCATGCCTTCCAGCCGGTCGCCGAGCGTCGGCCCCGTCGTCTGGCGCACCGTGCGTTCGATATGGGCGGCGACCGGCGCCTCAAGACCCGCCGAGGCGTCGAAGCGGATGCGCGTGTCCGTCGTCGGCTGGGCGGGAACGGGCGGGCTCAGGTCCTCCAGCTTCGCCCCGGCGCGCAGCGGCAGGGCCCAGCCGGCGCCCGCCGGCAGGCCCAGATGCTCCAGGTCGCGGTCGCCGGTCACCGAAGGATCGATCCAATAAGCCTTGCCGGCGATCTCGACACGGACCAGCGGCCGCTCGAATGCGTGAATATCGGGCGCCGCGCGGTCCAGCGAATGGCCGAAGCCCAGGCTGGTCAGGGCCACGTCCGCCTTCAGTCCCATGGCCCGCAACGTGGCCGTCAGCACCACCGCCAGGCTCTTCGCATCGCCGGCGCGCGTCGCCCACAGGGCATCGGCCGAACGCGGCGGCGCAACCAGCGCCTCGCCGCCCGTATAGGCCAGGCCCGGCGGCGCCGGGCGCATCTGGCTTTGCAGGTAACGCAGCGCCGCCACGGCCTGGACCTTGGGATCCGGGAATGACTGGCGCAGGCGCTCCGCCTGGGCCCGCAGGGCGGCATCCGGCGCCAGCGTCGCCGCGCTGTCGAACGCCGGCGCCAACAGGCCGGCCACGTCGCTCCAGTCGGCCAGGTCGGTCAGCACCAGGCGCGGCGTCTGCCAGGCATTGTCGGCGCGGGGGACATAGGCAACCATCGGGACGTCGGTGCGATCGATCAGCAGCTCATTGCCGTCGGCGACCGCCGACACCCTGGCGTCCCTGAACAGCAGCGAACCCTGCCAGTGGATGGCGCGGGTCTTCGGCCACACCGCCCGCACATAAAGCCGTTCCGGCGACCCGTAGACCGGGCTGGTGACGACCGTGTCGTAATGCCCCTTCAGGGCCGGATCGCGGCTGACGATCGAATAGGCAATGCGGACGACGTCGCCGGCCTTCAGTCCCGACGCGCTCAACGTCGCTACACGATCGGCGCCCGACGGCTGGAACTGCGCCGTGGCGTCGTTCGCCGGGCGGGGCGGAGCGATATGGAACCCGCCTCCCGAGGTCAGCAGATCGATCGTCTCCGTTCCGCGGCGGATTTCCGCCGTGTGGACGACCGGCGTTTCGGTCGCCGCGTTCCAGCGGATCGAGGTCGAGGGCAGGATCCCGTTGGTATCGCTCGATATGACGATATCCGTCTCGGTATAGGTCGTGACCTCGGCGTCGCCCAGGTTGACCTGGATATCCATCATGGCGGCGCGGCCGAAGACCGGCGAATGATCGCCGGGCGTAAAGGCGACCGGCTTCACCCAGGTGCCCGCCGGCCCGTAGCTCAGCGCCTCCGATGCCTGCGCCACCGGCGCGGCGCCAGCAAAGGCCAAGACCAGCCCAAGGGCGCTCGACAGCGCCCGATCCCGCGATTTCATGATTCCCCCCTGGCAACCTGTGGCCGACCCTAATCGACGGCCCTACACCGGACAATCGCGAATTCTCGGGAAGTGCGTTTTGGGGAAGCGCGTTTTGGGGACCCTTGACAAATAATACGGCGCGCAATAACTAGTTAGTTACCTAACTAATGTATCATCCCCAGCCATGCGCTTCCTGTCCCCTTCCCAGACCCTCATCGCCCTGCTGGCCCCGCTCGGCCGGTCCTACCGGCGGCATATCGACAAGGCCTTCACCGACCTCGGCGTGTCGCACACCCTGGCCCTGCCGGTGATGCTGCTGGGCCGGCTGGAAGACGGCGTGCGCCAGGGCGCCCTGGTCGACGCGCTGGGCATCGAGCCACCGTCCCTGGTGCCGCTGCTCAACCAGCTCGAACGCGCCGGCCTTGTCGAACGCCACCCCGACGCCACCGACAAGCGCGCCAAGACCCTGCACCTGACGCCCGCCGGGCGCGATCTGGCGCATCGCGCCGAGGCCATGGCCAGCCGCGTGCGGGCCGACGTATTGCGCGGCATCCCGGACTCCGATATCGAGGTCGCGGCGCGGGTTCTCGGCCAGCTGGAGCAATCCCTGGCCAACGCAGGCGACTGATGATGCAGCGTCTTCGCAATATCCTGTTTTCCGCCAACAGCTTCGTGGCGGCGATGCTGGCGCTTTACGTGTCCGTGGCGCTGGGCTTCGAACGGCCGTTCTGGGCCATGGCCACCGTCTACATCGTCAGCCAGCCCCTGGCCGGCACGGTGCGCTCCAAGGCCGTCTTCCGCTTCGGCGGCACGCTGATCGGCGCCACCGCCACCGTGCTGATCGTGCCGCCCCTGGCCAATGCGCCCATCCTCCTGACCCTGGCCATGGCGCTATGGGTCTGCGCCTGCCAGTTCCTGTCCCTGCTCGACCGCACGCCGCGCAGCTATCTCTTCATGCTGGCCGGCTACACCGCCGCCATCATCGGCTTCCCGTCGGTCGACCATCCCGACCTGGTGTTCAACGTCGCCATCCTGCGCGCCCAGGAAATCGGCGTCGGCGTCGCCTGCGCCACCCTGACCCACACCCTGTTCTTCCCGCGCGACGTGTCGACCGTCCTGACCGCCAAGCTGACGGGCATTTCGCGTGACGCCCAGGCGTGGACCGTGCGCGCCCTGTCGGGCGAAGCCACCCCGCCCGACGCGCCCATCCGCCGCACGCTGGCCGCCGACGTCACCGAACTGCACCTGCTGGCCACCCACGTGCCCTACGACACCGACACGGTGCGGCCGACGCGCGCGGCGCTGGCGGCATTGCAGGACCGGCTGATGCTGCTGGTGCCGCTGATCTCGGCCATCGACGACCGCGTGCTCAGCCTGAAGGCCTCGGGCGCCCTGACGCCCGAGCTCGAACGCCTGCTGGCGGACACCGGCGCCTGGGTCGTCCATCCCGACCGGCCCGAGCCCATCGCCCTGCGCGCCGATATCGCCGCGGTCACGACCGCCACGCCTGCCCATGGCTGGACCAACCTGCTGGCCCACAACCTGCTGGCGCGCCTGGTCGAGCTGACCGACCTGCTGTCGCTGACCCACGAGCTGAGCTTCAGCCTGCGCCATCCCGCGCGGCTCGGCCCCGCCGCCCAGGCCCTGGTCAATACGCGCCTGAAGCGGCCGCTGCACGTCGATCTCGGCATGATCGCTCTGTCGGTCGCGGCGACCTTCGTCACCATTGTCGGCGCCTGCCTGTTCTGGATCGTCACGGCCTGGCCCGAAGGCGCCATCGTGCCGATGATCGCCGCCGTCATGTGCTGCTTCTTCGCCACGCTGGACGACCCGACGGTGCAGCAGCGCAACTTCCTGACCTGGACCGTGATTTCGCTGCCCCTGACCGCGGCCTATCAATTCGCCATTCTGCCGGCCGTCCACGGCTTCGTCATGCTGACCCTGGTCCTGGCGCCCAGCCTGCTGATCCTGGGCTACCTGATGCCGTCGCCGAAATGGGGCAGCCGCATCCTGGCCCTGGTCATGGGCTTCTCCCAGGGCCTGGCCCTGACCAATACGTTCAGCGCCGATTTCGCGTCCTTCGCCGGCAGCAACTTCGCCCAGCTGGCCGGTGTCGCCTCGGCCATCATCGTCACCCGGCTGTTCCGCGTCATCGGCCCGCAGACCGCGGCCACCCGTGTGCTGCGCGCCTGCTGGCGTGAGCTGGCCGCCATGGCCGGGGCGCGCAGCGACGTGACGGTCGGCCAATGGACCGGCCTGATGCTCGACCGTATCCAGCTGCTGGCGCCGCGCCTGGCCGACGCCTCGACGCGCGAGCGGCTGGCGACGTCGGATGCGCTGCGCGACCTGCGCATCGGCATCAATGTCATCGTGCTGAAGGAAACGATCGACCTCGACGACGGCGCCCAGGCCTGCGTCGACCGTGTGCTGGGCGACGTCGCCGGCCATTTCGCCGAGCTGGAAAAGCACCAGACCGCGACGCCCGACCCCAGGCTGATCGAAAGCATCGACCGCGCCCTCGCCCATACCAAACCGCTATCGGCGCTGATCGCCCTGACCGGCCTGCGCCGCAACCTGTTCCCCGACGCGCCCGCGCCCACGGAGGCCGCCGCATGAGCCGCGAACTCGATATCTTCGGCGTCTACGTCCATCCCCTGCTGGCCGCCGCCGTCCTCGCCTTCCTCGCCGCGCGTATGGTCGAGTGGCTGCTGCAACGCCTTGGCGCCTATCGCTGGGTGTGGCACCGCGGCCTGTTCGACGTCGCCGTCACCATCATTCTCTGGGGCGCCTTCGCCCTGTTTCTCAACCGTTACTGACATGCCCGCATTCGACCGCAACCTGCTGCTCCGCCTCATCCCGACGATCCTGGTCGTCGCCCTCGCCGCCTGGGTGGCGACGCGCCTCTGGCATCATTACGAGGAAGAGCCGTGGACCCGCGACGGCCGCGTCCGCGCCGACATCGTCGAGATCGCGCCGGACGTTTCCGGCCTGATCACCACGGTCGCCGTGCACGACAACCAGACCGTCAAAAAGGGCGACCTGCTGTTCTCGGTCGACCGGCCGCGCTACCAGCTGGCCGTCGACCAGGCCCAGGCGGCCATCGTCGCCCAGTGGCCGGCGCTGAACGAAGCCAAACAGGAAGCCGCGCGCAACGCCGCCCTGGGCGATCTGGTCGCCGCCGAGGTGACGCAGCAGAGCCAGTCGAAAGTCGCGCAGCTGGGCGCCGCCATGGCCCAGTCGAAGGTCACGCTGCAAACGACGCAGCTGAACCTCGACCGTACCGAGGTGCGCGCGCCGATCGACGGCGTCATCACCAATATGGACCTGCAGCCCGGCAACTATGCCACGGCCGGCCGCCCCCTGTTCGCCGTCATCGACCGCCGCGCCCTCTACGTCGTCGGCTATTTCGAGGAAACCAAGCTGAAGCACATCCACGTCGGCGATCCGGTGCGCGTCAAGCTGATGGGCGACGATGCCGAGATCCAGGGCCATGTCGACAGCATCGCGGGCGGCATCGGCGAGCGCGACACCGCCACCTCAGGCGACCTGCTCTCCAATCCCAACCCGACCTTCTCGTGGGTTCGCCTGGCCCAGCGCATCCCGGTGCGCGTGGCGCTCGACCGCCTGCCGGCCAATGTGCAGCTGGTCGCCGGCCGCACGGCGACCGTCGAGGTCCTGCCGAAAGGAGCGGCCAAATGAGACGCGCCCTTTCCGTCAGCCTTCTCGTGCTGCTGTTGAGCGGCTGCGCCACCGCGCCCGTCTATCATCGGGCGGATACGGCGGCGGCCAGCGATCCCGCCGCCAATGCCGCCTTCATCGAGGCGCAGAACAAAGCCTTCGCGGCCAATGCCGTGCCCGGCGAATGGTGGAAGCTCTACGACGATCCGCGCCTCAATGCCCTGGTTACCGACGCCCTGGCGCATAATACCGACCTGCGCGCCGCCGACGCGCGCCTCGAACGCGCCGCGACCGAACTGGAAGCCGCCAAGGGCGGCAAGGGCATCGACGTGACGACCTCGGCGGCCGTCGAATACGGCAAGCCGTCGGCCGAAGAGTATCTGCTGATCGGCGAGCACGTGCCCGCCGACTTCCTCTACGCCGCCTCGGCCGGGGTGTCGTACCAGATCGACCTGGCCGGCCAGGTGAAAAGCGCCATGCAGGCCGCCCGCGCCGACATCGCCGCCAGCCAGGCCGCCTATGACGGCGTCCGCATCACCGTCGCCG
>FTDB01001392.1_pt1 | contig 13711 bp, 15 predicted proteins | sample 1639741 | NCBI WGS metagenome assembly FTDB01 (sample SAMEA3914869, study PRJEB12502) | metagenome | biome: forest; material: soil | place: USA | collected 2012-03-12 | depth 0.1 m | reverse complement strand
GAGCGGCCTGAAGTTCGAACGCGACATGCGCGATGCCTCGACCTCGGCGTCGCAGCGCCTGCAGGCCCTGGCCCAGATGCAGCGCCGCGTCCGCCAGGTGCAACTGGCCGACAAGGACGCGGAAGAAGCGTGTGGACGCCTGGGCCATATCGGCGGCCTGATCGCCGGCGATGTCCATCTCATCCCGCACCTGCTGAAGGCGAGCGTCAGCCCGGCGCAGAAGATCACCCTGCTGCTGGGTTATGCCACCGGGGCCTCGGCGCCGCTCGGACCGGTGGCCGACCAGGCCAAGGCCGAGGTGACGAAGCTGCTGCGCGTGCCCGAGATACAGCAGGAACTGCTGGGCAATCCGCAACTGGTGGCGGCGATGCGGCCGATGTTGCACGCCGCCGGCATCGCCGCCTAGAAAAGCCTTGAATTTGGCGATTGGCGTCGCAGTCGTCGCTTGCGGGTATGAATATACCCGCTGCGCTAGCCGGCTAGCCACTCATCCAAATTGAAGGCTTTTCCCGCCGGTGCGGGAAAGTTAAATCCTGAAATTCAGTTCCAGCAAGACATTATTGGGGTCTTCGACGAACAACTGCACCAACCGGATTTCAGGTGTGTCGGCGCGCTCGAACCGCAGGTCCATGTCGTTCAGCCGCGCGATGGCGTCGTCGAGGTCCGTACATTCAAACGCAATATGATGGATCGAGCCGGTGGTGCCGCCGGGGATGACCTCGCGTTCGTAGGTATTCTCGCAACCGAAGCGGTTGAGGTGGATCACCGCCTGGCCGTTGGGGTCATGCAGCCACATCTGCTCGGCTGGATCGCGACGCGTGGTGCGCGCTTCCAACCCCAACAAGCGTTCATAAAACGCGATCGTACCCGCCATGTCGCGGGTCTGGATATTAACGTGGTTGAGGTTACGGACCTTCATCGGCGGCGCATCCTGTCGATGGTTTTGAGAACTTCAGCGCGGTTCTTGGCCGACTTCACCCAAGGAGGAAGCCGGGAGGTGACAGCCTGATTGCGGATTCCGCCCGGTTCAAAAGCAACCTTGCGCAAGGTGGCGCGGACATAGGCTTCGATATGGTCGAGATGGTCGAAATTGTAGGCGTAGAACAGGCCATGGCGTGTCTCTGTGCTTAGCCATAGCTTGCTGCCCGCAAGATTGACCCGGTGGCAAGACGAGCATGTCGTACGGAACCGGGTCGGCCAGCGCTTGTCCTCTTCACCCGGCGCCGGCGTCTGCATAGCCATGCGCCCGCAAGCCGGACACTCAAGAAGCGTCAGATTCCGAAATTCATAGACCGACCGTGCTCGCAGGGCTTGCATCTAACCGCCCTCTCAAACACGAAAAAGTACACTGAGCGTAGCGAAGGACTTTTTCGTGAGTGCCATTAATGCGCCTCGTCCCAATTGTCGGCGGCGTGGGCTTCGACGACCAGCGGAACGCTGAAATCAACCGCCGGCAGGGCCGCCTTGGCCATGACCTCCTTGACCAGCGGCATGACCGCCTCGACCTCGGCTTCGGGGGCTTCGAAGATCAGTTCGTCGTGGACCTGCAACAGCATCTTCGTCGTGAAGCCCGCGTCGACCAAGGCCTGAGGCATGCGCATCATGGCGCGGCGGATGATGTCGGCGGCCGTGCCCTGGATCGGCGCGTTGATGGCGGCGCGCTCGGCAAAGGAACGGATGGCGCCCTTGCCGTTGATTTCGGGGATGTGGATCTTGCGTCCCATCAGGGTGACGACATAGCCGTTGGCGCGGACATAGTCGCGCGCCCCGTCCATATAGTCCTTGATGCCGGGAAAGCGGTCGAAATAGGTCTCGATGTAACGCCCCGCCTCGCCGCGTTCGATGCCAAGCTGGTTCGACAGGCCGAACGCCGAGATGCCGTAGATGATGCCGAAGTTGATCGCCTTGGCGCGGCGGCGGATTTCCGAGGTCATCTCATCCATCGGCACGCTGAACATTTCCGACGCCGTCATGGCGTGGATGTCGTCGCCGCGCGTGAAAGCGGCCTTCAGTTGCGGTATGTCACCGATATGGGCCAAAATCCGCAGCTCGATCTGGCTGTAGTCGGCCGAGATCAGCTTGTAGCCCGGTTTGGCAATGAAGGCGGCCCTGATCTTGCGGCCCTCCTTCGTCCGGATCGGGATGTTCTGCAAATTGGGCTCGTTCGACGACAGCCGGCCCGTCGGCGTCGCCGCCAGGTGGAAGCTGGTATGGATGCGGTGGGTACTGGGGTCGGCATAGGTGACAAGCGCGTCGGTATAGGTGCCCTTCAGCTTGGTCATCTGGCGATGGTCGAGCAGCAGCTTGGCGATCGGCTGGCCCTGTTCGGCCAACTCTTCCAGCACCTTGACGTCGGTGGCCCAGGTACCCGAAGCCGTGCGCTTGCCGCCGGGAAGCTTCAGTTCGTCGAAGAAGATTTCGCCGAGTTGCTTGGGGCTGTTCAGGTTGAACGGCCGGCCCAATACGCCGTGCGCTTCCTGCTCGATGGCATTGATGCGCGTGCCGAAGTCGTGCGACAGGCTTTGAAGTACAGCCGGATCGATGCGGATGCCGGCCAGTTCCATTTCCGACAGCACCGCCGGCATTCGCCGTTCCAGCGTCTCGTAAACCGTCAGCAGGCGTTCCCTTTGCAGGCGCGGCTTCAGCACCTGCCACAGGCGAAGCGTCACGTCGGCGTCCTCCGCGGCGTATTCGGTGGCGGCCTTCAGGTCGACATATTTGAACGATTTGGCCGTCTTGCCGGAGCCGGCCACCTGCTTGAACGGAATGGGTGTATGGCCAAAATGCAGTTCGGAAAGCTCATCCATGCCGTGACCGTGGACGCCGCCTTCCAGCACGTAGGAGATCAGCATGGTGTCATCGTAGGGCCCGACGTCGATGCCGTGACGGTGCAGGACGCTGAGGTCGTACTTGATGTTCTGGCCGACCTTGAGGATGTTGCGGTCTTCCAGCAGCGGCTTCAGCGCGGCGATGGCCTGGTCCATAGGGATTTGCTGGATTCCCGCCCCGTCGCCGAAATCGAGGCCTTCGCTGGCGGTATGGCCGAGCGGTATGTAGCACGCCTCATTGGGAGCGACGGCCAGCGACACGCCGACCAGCCCGGAGTGCGAGGCCGACAGGTCGTCGGTTTCGGTATCGACCGCCACGATCCTGGCGTCATAGGCGCGCGCGATCCAGCCCTTGAGCGCGTCAAGGGTCTGCACGCATGCATATTTTTCGCGCTCGAACGGCGCCGACACGGCGTCGGTATTGACCCTGGCCGCCGAATAGAGCGGTCGCAGCACCGGCGCCGCCAAAAACCTTGAAGACTCCACCTTGTCGAGCGCGGTCGATGTCTCCAGCGCCGACAAGGTTCCACCGATGCGCTTGGCCAGGCTGTTGAACTCCATGACGCTGAGAAAGGCCGTCAGCACATCCGGTTGCGGCTGTTTCAGGAGGAAATCGTCGAGGTCATGCGGGTTGGGCGTGTCGCACAACAGCGTGACCAGAGTGCGCGACATCAGGATCTGGTCGCGGAAGTCGATCAGGGTCTGGCGGCGCTTGTCCTGCTTGATTTCGGACGCCCGTTCGAGCACCGCGTCGAGGCTGCCGAAGGTATTGAGCAGTTCGGCGGCGGTCTTGACGCCGATGCCCGGCGCGCCCGGTACGTTGTCGGCGGAATCGCCGATCAGCGCCTGGGCGTCGACGACCAGTTCAGGCGGCACGCCGAACTTCTCGATCACTTCCTCGCGTCCGACCATGGTGTTCTTGACCGGGTCGAGCATCAGGACGTCGTCATTGACCAGTTGCATCAGGTCCTTGTCCGACGACACGATGATGACCTTGAAGCCTTGCTTGCGGGCGATATGGGCGTAGGTGCAGATCAGGTCGTCGGCCTCGTAGCCCTCAAGCTCGATCGCCGGCAGGCCGAAGGCGCGGGTGGCCTCGCGGATCAGCGGAAATTGCGGCACCAGGTCCTCGGGCGGCGGCGGCCGGTGGGCCTTGTAGCCGTCATAAAGCTCGTTGCGGAAGGTCTTGGGGCCGGCGTCGAAAATGACCGCCAGGTGCGACGGTGCGTCATCGCCGCGGTTCTCCTTGATCAGCTTGTAGAGCATGTTGCAGAAGCCTGAGACCGCGCCGACCGGCAGGCCGTCCGACTTGCGCGTCAACGGCGGCAGGCCGTGATAGGCGCGGAAGATATAGCCCGATCCGTCGATCAGGACGAGGCGCTTCTGGGGGGTGTCGTCGGGCATGCGTGGCTCTGGGGATTCGGGCGGGATCGGCGACCTTCTTAAGGCCATATGCAGGCGATGCCAAATCAAAGCGACAAAGCCTGGCAGGATTGCGCCTGTTGTGCGCCGGACAACAAAATTTTTGCCTTGGTTTGCGTTGTGTGTTACACAACTTCATGATCAAGAGCTTTGGCGACAAGATCACGGCGCAGATTTTCGCGGGTTTGGCTGTCAAGCGCATGGATACGGTCTTGCAGACGATGGCCCTGCGTCGCCTGCGCTATCTCGACGCTGCAGTCATGCTGGACGATTTGCGTATTCCGCCGTCCAACCGGCTCGAAGCGCTCCTTGGCGACCGCAAGGGATCCTATTCCATCCGGGTCAACGACCAGTGGCGTATCGTTTTTCGCTGGCAGGACGGCAATGCTTTTGACGTCGAGTTTCTGGATTATCACTGAGGTATGGCATGAACGACTACATAGACATCGAACATCCTGGCATCATACTAAAGGAAGATTTCCTTGACGATCTCGGTGTCAAGCCCGGGACCCTGGCGGCTGCCATTGGCGTTGATCGCGCTGCCATCAAGGCGATTGTCGAGGGACGTCGTGCCATTACGGCCGAGATGGCTCTGCGCTTTGGCCTGTTTTTCGGGACGACGCCGGAATTCTGGCTGAACCTGCAAAAAGACTACGATCTGCGCAAGGCCAGGCAGGAAAGACTGGCGGAACTTTCGGCGGCCATTATACCGCTTAAGGTAGCCTGATCACCAGCTTCCGGTATTCGCCATGCTTGCCCACGGTTCGGCCGGCGGCAAGGGATCGCCCTTTTGCAGCAGTTCCACGCTGATGCCGTCGGGCGAGCGGACAAAGGCCATGTTGCCGTCGCGCGGCGGGCGGTTGATCACCACGCCCATGTCAAGGAAGCGCTGGCAGGCGGCGTAGATGTCATCGACCTCATAGGCCAGGTGGCCGAAATTGCGCCCACCGGTATAGGCCTCGACCTTGCCGTCCTTGTCGGGCCAATTGTACGTCAGCTCGACCTCGGCTTGGGGACGCAGACCCGGCTTGGCGCCGAAGCCGGCATCTTCGGAAGCCGCCAGGAAAACCAGGGTGAACCGGCCCTGCTCATGCGCCGTGCGGCGCACCTCGACCAGGCCCAGGCCGTCGCAGAAGAAATCGAGTGCAGCTTCAAGGTCCTTCACCCGCACCATGGTATGAAGATAACGCATGGCCGGACTCCTTTGCGGCAGGTTTCCAAAGTGCGGCCGCACTTTGTCAAGGGTGACTGCCCGCCGCCGCCGTTGCGGCGAGCCATGCGGCGTTTGAGCTGAATCAGTGCTCGCCTTCGGGACGCGGCGCCGGATCGACATAATCATCGGCGTGATGCTTATAGACGAACTTGCGATCGCAATAGCCGCATTCGGCCGTGCCGTCCTCGCCCAGTTCGTAATAGGTCAGCGGATGCCCGAGCGCGCCGCCGCCGCCGTTGCAGGCGACCTTGTGCGAATCGACATAGATGACTTCGGGCGGCGGGATGGTCTCGCTCATGACGCGCTCAAACCTTGCAACAGAACCAGTCTTTTCCTTAGTCGCGCCCGCCGGAGTCGTCAAAGGGATTTCGACACGATGGTTTTCGACATGGGGACAAAGGTGACCGTCACGCCATTGGGAAGATCTAAGATTTGCGGCGCATCGCCGGCATAGCCCAGCGCACGGTAAAGCTTCACGCCGGGCAGGGTCGCCATCATTTCCATGCAGGTGAAGCCGGCGGCGCGGGCAGCCTGTTCACAGGCGTTCAGCAGACGTGTACCCAAACCCTGCCGGGCAAAATCGGGATGAACGAAGAAGGCACGGATCTTGGCGGCATCGACCGCCGGATCGAGAAAACCGGATTCGCGATCTGCGTATCGGTCGCCGCCGAACAGTGTCCGGCGCCGGCTCCAGCCGCCGCAAGCGACGGGCCGGCCCTCCACCTCGATCATCAGATGGGTGCCGTCGCCCACCAGTTCCGAATCGACGCCGAAGACATGCGCAACCAGCGCCTCGATCTCGGTCTCCGAATAGTCGTCGCGGCTCAACCCGCGCGCCGACACGGCGATCAGGGCTTCAAGGGCGGGAACGTCGGCGGGCAGGGCAGGACGCAGGCGCATGGCTGCTTCCTAGCACGATTGACCCGTAACCATGAATATGAAACCCTCCGGCCCATGGCGAAAAGCAGACTTGGTTCCATTCTCGGCGGTTCCATCGGCAACCTGGTCGAATGGTACGACTGGTACGCCTATTCCGCCTTCACCCTCTATTTCGCCGGCGCCTTCTTCCCGAAAAGCGACGCCGTCATCCAGCAGCTCAACGCCGCCGCTGTCTTCGCGCTCGGTTTCTTCATGCGGCCGGTCGGCGGCTGGCTGCTCGGCTGGTATGCCGATCGTTTCGGGCGCAAGGCCGGCCTGACGCTTTCGGTGCTGTTGATGTGCGCGGGTTCGCTGATCATCGCGCTGACGCCTGGCTATGCCCGGATAGGCTTCGCCGCCCCCGTCGTGCTGTTGCTGGCGCGCCTGCTGCAGGGCCTGAGCGTCGGCGGCGAATACGGCGCCTCGGCCACCTACCTCAGTGAAATGGCCGGCCACGAGCATCGCGGCTTCTGGTCCAGCTTCCAGTACGTCACCCTGATCATGGGCCAGCTTCTGGCGCTGGGCCTGCTGATCCTGCTGCAAAAGGCCCTGCTGACACCGGCGCAACTGACGGCCTGGGGCTGGCGCATTCCCTTCTTCGTCGGCGCCGGCCTGGCGATCGTCGCCCTGTTCACCCGCCGCCATATCGCCGAGACGGAGTCGTATGAGAGGGGCGCGAAATTCGAAGGCAACCGCACCCTGGCCCTGATCCGCGATCACCCGCTTCAAGCGCTCCAGGTCATGGGCCTGACCCTGGGCGGCACGGTCGCCTTCTATACTTATACCACCTACATGCAGAAATTCCTGGTCACCACGGCGGGCTGGGACAAGGAGGCCGCGACCCTGGTCTCCGCCGCCACCTTGTTCGTCTACATGCTGATCCAGCCGCTTTTCGGCGCGCTGTCCGACCGCGTCGGCCGCAAGCCGCTGCTGGTCGGTTTCGGCGTCCTGGGCGTGCTGCTCACCGTGCCGATCATGACCGCCCTGTCGCATACCAGGGATTTCTGGCCGGCCTTCGCCCTGATCATGTCGGCTCTGGTCATCGTCACCGGCTACACCTCGATCAATGCGGTGGTGAAGGCCGAGTTGTTCCCCCCGCACGTCCGCGCGCTGGGCGTGGCCCTGCCTTACGGCATCGCCGTCGCCATCGGCGGCTCGTCGGAATATGTGGCGCAGTGGTTCAACAGCACGCACCGGGGGCCGCTGTTCTTCTGGTATGTCACCGCCTGCATCGCCGTATCGCTTGCCGTCTACGTTTTTACCTCCGACACCAAGACGACCTCGGCCTTCGATCTTGAGAGCAAGGGATGATCGCTTTTACGGCCGCTTGCGGCTTGTGAGAGGACGGTTTCAACGGTAATCTTCCGGCGGGACAGGGAAAGCGAATGGCCGGCGTCGAACTCAAGCGGTTACAGAAGGCCTTCGGAACGCAGGCCGTGCTGCGCGGCCTCGATCTGAAAATAGCCGATGGCGAATTCATGGTCGTGGTCGGGCCGTCGGGCTGCGGCAAGTCGACCCTGCTGCGCATCATCGCCGGCCTGGAGCAGCCCGATAGCGGATCGTTGCTGATCGACGGCCGCAATGCCTTGCCCGACGGGCCGGCGCAGCGCGGCGTCGCCATGGTCTTCCAGTCCTACGCCCTCTATCCGCATCTCAATGCCTACGACAATATGGCGTTCGGCCTGCGCATGGCCCGGCGTCCGGAAGCCGAGATCCGCGCCCAGGTCGAGAAAAGCGCCCGTCTGCTCGGCATCGAGGCCCTGCTCGACCGCAAGCCCAAGGCCCTGTCCGGTGGCCAGAGGCAGCGCGTCGCCATTGGCCGCGCCATCGTCCGCCAGCCCAAGCTGTTCCTGCTCGACGAACCGTTGTCGAACCTCGATGCCGGCCTGCGCGTTCATATGCGCCACGAATTCGCCCGGCTGCACCGCGAACTCAACACCACCATGATCTATGTCACGCACGACCAGGTCGAGGCCATGACCCTGGCGGACCGCATCGTGGTGATGAGCGCCGGCGGCATCGAACAGGTCGGCACGCCGCTTGAGGTCTATAATGCGCCCTGCAACCTGTTCGTGGCGTCATTCCTCGGTTCGCCGCGCATGAACCTGATCGAGGGCCGTATCACCGGCGTGCTCAAGAAAAGCGTCAAGGTGCGGCTGGTTTCGGGGGAAGAGGTGACGGCGGGGGTCGAGCCCGGAGCCGCCCGGGCCGGCGATGCGGTGACGTTCGGCATCCGGCCGGAAAGCCTGAACCGTACGCCTGCCGGCAACGCCATCGCCGTTACGGTCGATGTGGTGGAAACGCTCGGGCCGGCGCGATCGGTCTACGGGCTCATGCAGGGGGTGGCGGCATCCGTCTGCGCCGTGTTGGCCGGCGACGATCCTGCCCGGCCCGGCCAGCCGACGGAGCTGCATTTCAAGCCTTCGGACGCCTACCTGTTCGATGCCGGCGGTTTGGCCTTCCGCCGCCTTGACGCCGCGCCGAAGAAAGCGGCCTGACCCGGTTTTTATGGTTGAGCGCGCGGACGGTTTAGCATAGGTTCCGCCGCGCATCGCCTCAGCCGTGGCCGATCTGCACCCATAGCTCAGCTGGATAGAGCGTTGCCCTCCGAAGGCAAAGGTCAGAAGTTCGAATCTTCTTGGGTGCGCCATCTCTAACATCTCGCCTTTCAGTGGCTGAAAAAGCCTGAAAGGTGAGGATGTTACGGGCGTTCTAAATCCCGTTTTTCGAACATATTCGAGCCGCTCTGGAAACACGAGCTTGATGACGATTTGCTTCAGTTCAAACTGACCAGAACTCCATAGTTTACAAGGGTTGCTCACTCTGTGATGTGAGGCTGGCTTTGGTCGGCAAGTGACGAATAACTTCGCCCGTTTGCTTATCGGCGACGGCAAGATCGTATTGCGCCTGAAGGTTACCTTCGCCGTCGATGAACTGGATTTCAAATTCCTCAACCGGCTGGCCGGAGGCGTTGCGTAAGAGGGTCGTTCTGGCGTCATAAGCGTCGGCGGAATCGAAATAGAAACCTTGGGCGGACGTATCGTAGGGTTGGGCGAAAAGCGTTGTCATGGCTTGTTCTTCCTTAGGCATGGGTTGCAGATGCAACCGTTGCCTCGTGGCGAACAGCGGGTGTGCAAGCATACTCGAATTGCGGAATATGTGAACAATTCGGCTCCCTGGCATAAAACTATCAGTGACGAGGCAGACTTTTCGAGTCTCCCCATGCATCCGACGCCGTTGGAAATTGAGCTATATCTACAAAGAGCGAAATACGAGAAAGAAACAGATACAAAGCGTGCTGTTGCACAAATCCTTGCTGATCCCGATCAAGATGATCTTTCAAGGAAAATATCCGAAGTCATAGAAAGCATTTCGCAATCATGCAAAAATGACTTGATACACTATGTATCAACCCGAAAATGCGTTCTCGACTTATTCGGAAAATCTTTGGAACTCGATGAGGATGGCAATTATTCATCGGAAGGTGAAGTTCATGACATCATCATGCCACGACGCAAGGATTCGGATGGCCTTAATTACGAAGACCATAATCTTTGGATTTTGGACGAACGGCTAAACTTTGCGAGTTATATCGCATCGGAAAAGCCAATTGCGGAAGCCAATGGTGACAGGACGGATGTGACGATATTTAATCGACCTGTTGCTTTTCGGGCTGAAAACCAACCAACCAACCCTATTACAATTTTTGAATTTAAGAAGCCTCAACGCCACGACTTCGCTAATCCATCATCCGATGACGACCCGGTTGCCCAGGTCATTCGGTACGTGAATCAAATGCGAAACGGCAAATATAAAACGCCCAAGGGCAGAGATATTCTTGTAACAGAAAATACTCCCTTTTACGGCTACATCGTCTGTGATCTTCCTCGTAAAGTGAAAGACTGGCTGGAATATGAGAAAAATTTCACGCCTATGCCAGATGGTCTTGGTTATTTTCAGTGGTTTGGAAATATTAGACTGTACGTAGAAGTCTTAAGTTGGACAAAGGTGCTTCAAGACGCAGAAATGCGCAATAAGGTCTTCTTTCATAAGCTTGGTATTGAATGAGTCTTACGCGAAAAAGCAAGATAGCTTAGGGCTCCGCCCTCAGCGCACTTCACGAAAAATAGACGGTCTCCCGAGGCTCGGGCTTCGCCCTGCGCCCGCCGCCGATTTTCCGTTCCGTTTGCGCTCACGTCGGGCCGTAATTTCTTCACCAACAGCTCTACGGGCAACCTGCGCAGCAGCAGCTTCAATTTCCGACTGTGAAAGACCATACATTAAATCACTGTCGCGTTGAAAATTGAAAGTACCGCGCTCAAGTGAAACGTTCTGATCAAGGTATTCACCAAAAACGTAGGCCTTGATAACGTAATTTCGATCCTTCCCCTCATCTCCCTCGACGGATTTGTCAAAAAATTCCTCCGCAAATTCAGGTATGTAAGTTTGCAGAGATACCTCTGTAACTTCGCGTCTATGCGCCACGAGACTCACTTTGCTCTTGTGGCTTCTGGGTGAATAAAATTTAAATATGCGCACTTCAAAGTCGTAGGCGACTTCTTTATTTTCAACGCAAATTTCGCTCTGAGGCGTTGGCAATTCAACTATTTGAGTGTTGTCGTCGCTTGAAAGGTAATTGTTGAGAATGATCGTTCCGCTTCCATTTTCTTCCTCTATTATAATCCGAGGGCAAGAGAAATTTTTGTCTATAAAATAAGGCAAAAGCTTTTCGACCAATACCCTGGCTATGATGTCAATATTCTTATCCTGAAATTTTACCTGCCTTATACCGTGCAACCGTATACTAGAACCCGTCTCAGATTGCGATGCGGCTGCCACGTGTTCATCAATTATAATTTCAGTGTCACGACCCATTGAAAAAGTTCGAAGGTTATAGTGACCCTCGGCAGCAATAAACGTGCTTTCGACATCAAAATCTTCGAAGTACTTTAGGCAGGTAAAGCGGCCAAATCCTTTGCCACCCTCTTCAAGTTTGTGCTCGGTATAAAGGGTATCAAACGAATTTCGGTTAGCCTCATTAAAGCCAACTCCGTTATCGGACACAATGAAACCAATCACTTCAGGGGACGCATCAAGCAACTCACCTTGTGAAGCTCGCAGAAGGCGGATTTTTATCAAGCCATGCTCGCGATTGGCCGCTTCAGTCGCCTGGATAGCGTTGACCACCAATTCTACAACTGGAGTATATATATTTGTTCCAGAACGAATATTTTCAACGGCTCTTTTTATGTTAATATTGCTCATTCCGCCCAGTCCCGGTTTCTAGGATTCAATCAACGCGCGATAAAACTACTAATAGCGACTTTTTGCAAATTTGGCAGAGGCACTTAACTAGATGTGCGGAGCGCTTTAGCTTGGCGCATCCGTAAGTTGGGCATCGGCAGGGCTATTGCTTAGTGCTGCTGTTGCCGCTGTTTGGTGTCTGCGTCACCGTTCTATTGATGCTCGACAAGATCGTTTGCAGGCAGCCGAAGATATTGGCCGGCTGATGTTCCCGCAAAGTTGCGGCAAGCCGGTCGCCAAGCTCGTCAATCTGCAAACACTCCATGGCCTTCGGCCCGTTAATGGTGGTGATCTCCAGCATGTTCGTGCACATGCGGTGGATCGGCGCTGATCAGATTGATCTTGGCGAAGCGGACGCCGCGTTCGGCTTGTATCCTGTCTGCCAACTTGCGTACCGACATGGTTGGCCCACGTAGGATCGTATTTTCCAGGCATGTGTCGTGGTCGAGGTGCACATGCATAGTCGATATGACGATATCATGGTGATCATGTTGCATCTCTACAATCCGCTGAGCCAGATCGCGGACATGGTGATCGTAGACATACGATAGGCTGGCGACGCATTCGCCATTGCCCGTCTTTTCCATCCGTCGCGCTTCCACGGCTTCACGTACTAAATCACGCATGGCTTCTGACTTGCTCTGATAACCCTTGTCTTTCATTAAGTCGTCAAAGGCCTGGTCGAGATCATCATCAAGGGAAATCGTAAGTCGCTGCATGGTCGCTTCGCTCCTGCTTTAGCGCAAACCCTAGGCCGCTTCCCCGGTCTTGCAAATTATATCTTCGCCTCCGCATCTATAAGACCGGCAGTCCCGTATGAACTTTTGAATAGCAGTTCATACAAGCGGGGGCAGGCATGACATCGGTGATGAAGCAAAGTGTGAGTGTTTTTGCGGTTCTGATAGGGATTGGGATAACCCTTGCATTGCCTACCTACGCGCAAACTTCGCCAACAGCGGTAAGCACGTCAAGTGATCAGCCCATGATCGAGGTCACGGTTTTCGGCAAACGTAAGAACGATATCGGCGTTGTCCAATCAGCCAGCGAAGGCACGGTCTCCTTTGCCAAGTTTGCCGACCGGCCCCTCACGCGGCCCGGTGAACTGGTCGAGGTCGTGCCAGGCATGGCAGCCACCCAGCATTCCGGCAACACCAAGGCCAACCAGTACTTCCTTCGCGGCTTTAATCTCGACCATGGCACGGATTTTTCAGTGTCATTTGATGGCGTGCCGCTCAATCTACGCACACACGGTCACGGCCAAGGTTATCTCGATCTCAACGGCATCATCCCTGAAGTCATTGAGACGATCAAATACAAGAAAGGCCCGTACTATGCCGACATGGGCGATTTTTCCAATGCCGGCGGCGCATCGTTTCAGACATTCGAAGACGGCACGCCGTCGTACCTGCAAACGACGATTGGCGAAAACGGTTATGGCCGCGCACTTGGCGTCTTCGGTTTCAAGCGCGGTTTCCTCGCCATCGAAGGTGACACCTATCGCGGCCCGTACGACAATCCCGATAATCTGCGCAAGATCGATGTCATTGGCCGCATTACCTTTGGCAACTGGTCGCTGACAGGCCTGGCGTATGATGCGCATACAAATTCCAATGACCAGATTCCGCAACGCGCTGTCGATCAAGGTTTGATTTCGCGCCTGGGTGCGCTCGACACAACGGATGGCGGGCGCACCTCGCGCTATATCGCCTCGTTGCAACGCCGTAGCGACGAAGGCCTGGATGCGGATATTTATGTGCAGCGCTATAAGCTGGCCCTGTTCTCCAACTTCACCTATTTCCTGCGCGATCCTGTTCACGGCGATCAGTTCGAGCAAGCCGACGAACGCTGGGTTTATGGCGGCTCGCTCGTCAAAACTTGGGCGACGCCTGTCCTGGGCTTCACCCTGCGCAGTGGCGGTGAAGTACGTTACGATGACATTGGCAAGGTGGGTCTCTTTTACACGGAAAAGCGTCAGGTTTTATCGACCGTACGCCAGGACAAGGTGCGGGAATATTCCGGCGCCTTC
>FTDB01001380.1_pt1 | contig 13756 bp, 8 predicted proteins | sample 1639741 | NCBI WGS metagenome assembly FTDB01 (sample SAMEA3914869, study PRJEB12502) | metagenome | biome: forest; material: soil | place: USA | collected 2012-03-12 | depth 0.1 m | reverse complement strand
CTGCAGCAGGGCGCGCAGGTATTCGCGATTGATGCGGTCTTCGTCGATCGGCGCGCGCGGCGGCAGTTGCGGCGCGGTGCGAGCGACCGGCTCGCCGCGCATCGGGTCATTGCCCGGAACGCGATTGACGGTGCGGGCCAGCGGCGCCGGTGCGGCCATTTCGCTGCGGTTGCGAGCCGGAGCATCGACCCACTTGACCGGGATTTCGAACCAGACGTTGGAACCTTCGCCCAGGCGCGACACGACACCGATATGGCCGCCGAGCAGGTCGACAATCGCCTTGGCGATCGACAGGCCCAGGCCGTTCGAGACGCGGTTGCCGTTCATGTCGACGGCATTGCCGCCGAAGAGCGTCATGGATTGTTCGTCGCTCATGCCGATGCCGGTGTCGCGCACCGAGATGCGCAGCCATGTGGCGTTGTCGACGGCGACTTGCGAAGCAGTGACGTTGATCAGGCCGCCCTTGGTGAACTTGCAGGCGTTCGACAGCAGGTTTTGCACAACCTGACGAACACGCATCGAGTCGATCTGCGCCCAGGAATTGTCGAAATCGACGAAGTGGGCATTCAGGCGCGTCTGGTTGGTCTGGGCGTTCGGAGCGAACTGATTGACCAGGTCCTTGACGAAGCTGACCATGTTGACAGCCTCTTCCGAGGTGTGGGCATGGCTGGTTTCGCGCACCGAAGGCGTGTCCATGGTGGAGACGTCGAGCGTGTCCTTGACCAGGCCTTGCAGAGCCTTGGCCGACTTCAGCAGGTTCTGGGTATAGGATGCGATGTCCGGATTGTCGTGACGGTGCTCGTTGATCAGACGGGCATAGCCCAGGATGTTGCTGAGCGGGGTCTTCAGTTCGGTGGTGATGCGTTCCAGGAAAGCGTTCTTGGCGTCGTTGATGTCTTCTTCGGCCATACGGGCGCGGATCAGCTCTTCGCTGTCCGAAGCGCCTTCGGTGATGTCGCGGACGCAGGCGATCAGGCGCGCCGGCTTGCCGTCGTCGCCATGCTCGACACCGCCCTTGGTGCGGATCGTGCGGCTGATCTTGTCCTTGCGGCGGACGATTTCGACGGTGAAGTCGAAGTCTTCGCCATAGTTCACAGCGCGCTGCATCTTGTCGATGATGATGGCCTGGTCCTGCTGCTCATAGATATCGAGCTGCGTGCCGACCTTCGGCTTGTAGGACTTCGGGCTGATGCCGTATACGGCGAAAAGTCCCTTCGACCAGGTGACGTCGCGCGACTTCAGGTCGATCGACCAGTAACCGATGCCGGTCATTTCCTGGGCCAGGTCGAAGCGGGTCTGCTGCGACTTGATCTCGGTGACCATGTCGTTGCGTTCCATCGTGCTCTGAGCCAGGGCGATGGTGGTGGCCGAATTGTTGGCGAACTGGCGGAACAGGTTCAGCTTCTGACCGGTCATGTCGTGGCGCGGCTGACGCTCGCACAGGGCCAGGACGCCGAGGACAACACCGTCGCTGACAAGCGGTATGTCGGCATAGAAACGAATCTTCGGACCGTTGAGGACGGCGCTTTCCAGGAAGTAGCGGGCGTCGGCGGTGGCGTCGGCGATCACCAGGCTTTCACCCGGGATCAGCTTGCGCTGGCAGAAGCTCAGATCGTCCAGGCCGGCTTCACTGGCGAAACCCGCAGTGCCGCTGACAACCAGTTGGCTGCCTTCATAGAGCTTGATAACCGCCAGCGGCGCGTCGAACAGCCCCGTCGCCAGTTCGCAGATCGACTTGCAAATGCGGCCGAATTCGAGGTCGCGAGCCTGACCTTCGGTCGCGTCGACGGCAGTGGAAGCAATGTTTTCGGCGTATTGGGGCATGGGAAAACCTTTATGGATGATCCATAGTTAACCAAAAAGGTTTACCCATTTGTAAATACGAACGGCCCGTTTTTAACCAATTCGACCGTCATGTGTCCTGTCGCTAAACAGACAAGACAGCCCTTAAGCCTTGTTCAGGCCGTAATAGGTCATAAAGACGTCGATAGCCCGGTCGATATGCTTGTGAATCTGCGACTCGGTCGGTGACGTCAGGCCGAGCAAGCGCTTGAAATGCAGGTCGCCGAACAACAAGCTCTTGAGGATGACCGTGGCTTCCTGAATGTCCGGCGCCGCGATCTGGCCGCGATCGTGCGCGGTTTTCAGCAGGAGCTGCATGGTGGCGCGGCCCTTTTGCTCGATCGTTTCGCTGAACAATTTAGACAGGGTCGGATTGCGCCGGCTCTCTTCGATGACCAGTTGCATGGTGCGGCTGCCCCAATCGGACAGCATTACTGACATTAACTGGTGTGCAACTGCGGTAAGCGACTGGCGCAGGTCGTCCGTGCCGATATGCGCCTCGAACAAGCCGCCGAAAACTTCGCACTGTTCGCGGATGATGGCCGCGAACAGGTCTTCCTTACTATTGAAGTAGGCATAAAGAGTCGCCTTCGAGCCACCGAGGCGGCTCGAAATCATCGACATGCTGGCGCCGGCATAGCCGACCTCATAAAAGACCTCACGTGCCGTCTGGATGATGCGCGCCCTGCGCTCATCGCGGAAATTCGGCGCCGCGATCTCCTTGGTATTAAGCGTATCCATGAAAAATTTGTACCATACTGTACAGTTTGAACTTGACTTGGCGGGCATCATATCGCATAGCAGCAAGACTGTACAGTACGGTTCACCTTTTTGTGTTGCAGGACCACCTCCCCATGCTGCCCCCGATCATGTTTTCCATGCCGGTTCCGCGTATTTTTTCAGGCATTTCGCTTAAGCGCGTAAGTATCCTGGCCCTGGTGACAGCAGCCTTTGGGCTTGCTGCCTGCGCCACGGTGCCGCCGTCGACGACCGACAAGCCGGTCGATCCAGCGACGCTCGCCAGTACACAATCGCTGCAAGGCCAGGCGGGCGCCTGGCCGGCGAAGGACTGGTGGCAGGGCTTCAACGATCCGCAGCTCGATAGCTTGATGACCGAGGCGTTTACCGCCTCGCCGGACCTCAAGGCCGCGCATGCGCGTCTTGAAAAGGCCAATGCCTTCTACGACCAGGTCAAGGCTGTCCTGTCGCCGACCGTGACGCTCAACGGCTCGATCGCTTCGACCAAATCATCGCTCAATATGGGCTTCCCCGACGCCTTCAAGTCCTTCCTGCCGCAAGGCTACTGGTATGCCGACCGTCTGGCGTTCGACGCCAGCTACGACATCGACCTGTGGGGCAAGAGCCACGCAGCCCTGCGCGGCGCCATCGGTCAGGCCAAAGCCGCCGAGCTCGAAGGCGAAGTCGCCCGTCAGGCTCTGGCTCAGCAGATCGCCCGCGCCTATGTCGAACTCGATCGCCTCTACCAGGAGCGCGACGACCTGACCGAGATCAAGACCGGCAGCGACATGCGCGTTCAACTGGTTCAGGCCCGCCTCGACCACAATCTCGACGACATGGACACGCTCCTGCGCACGCAGGACGACCAGGCCCAGGTGTCGCAACGCCTGGCCGCCGCCAACGGCGCCATCCGCATCCAGCAGAACCTGCTGGCAGCGCTGGTCGGCGCTGGTCCGGACCGCGGCCTGTCGATCACGCGTCCGCAACTGGCGCCCGTCGGCGTCGACACCCTGCCAGACGACATCCAGCTCAATCTGCTGGGCCGCCGTCCCGACGTTCAGGCCGCGCGCCTGCATGTCGAAGCCGCCAGCGACCAGATCAAGTACAGCAAGGCCGACTTCTATCCCAACCTCAAGCTGAACGCCTATTTCGGTTTGCAGGCCCTGGGCAAGGACGGTCTGGGCCTGTCGGAACTGACCGCCAAGAATTCGGACATCGGTTCGATCGGGCCGGCCATCAGCCTGCCGCTGTTCAACGGCGGATCGCTGCGCGCCGCTTACCGCTCGTCCGAAGCCGATTACGACTCCGCCGTGGCGACCTACGATCAGGCGTTGACGACCGCGCTGCACGAGGTGGCCGACGCCGCCGCCAACACGCAGTCGACTGCCGACCAGATGAAGGCCGCCCAGATCCGCTTGGATTCGGCGCAAAAGACCTACGACCTGAGCAAGGCACGAGTTGGTAAGGGAATCGGCACCAAGGTGGATGTGCTGCAAGCCCATTCGTCGCTGATCGCCGCCGGTCTCGAACTGACCAATCTCAAGGCCCAGGCCTATAACGACCGCATCCGTTTCGTCGCCGCCCTCGGCGGTGGCTTCCAACCGCAATAATTCGTCCGAACTCAGTCAAAGACACGCATCATGGCCGACGATTCCTCCCCCAAGACCGACAAGTCCAACGAACAATATTCGCCTCCGTCCAATCCGCCGGGTGGCGGTAACGGCGGCGGCAAGCCGCCCGCAGGCGGCGCGTCGAAAAACCGCGGCCCGCTCTTCGCCATCTTCGGCGGCGTGGTTGTCCTGGCCGGTCTGGCCTGGGGCGCCTACGAAGTGATCGAAGGCGGCAAGACGGTTTCGACCGACAACGCCTATGTCGACGCGACCTCGGCGACCGTCACTCCGCAGGTGGCCGCCCAGGTGAAGCAGATCAACATCTACGACACCAAGCCGGTCCAGCAGGGCGACATCCTGGTCGTTCTCGACGACACCGACGCCCGCCTTGCCCTGGCCAACGCCCAGGCCCAGCTCGATCAGGTCCAGCGCCAGGTTACCGGCGTCTATAGCGCCGACGCCGCCCTGGCCGCCCAAGAAAACGCCAGCCAGGCGCAGGTCGCCTCGGCCCAGGCCGCCCTCGTCCAGGCTCAGAAGGCCTATGACGACCGCAAGACCCTGGCCGACATCGGCGCAGTCGCCGGCGAAGACCTGACCAATGCCAAGGCCAAGCTCGACCAGGCCCAGGCCGCGCTCAACGCCGCCAAGGCTCAGACGGCTGCCGCCACTGGCCAACGCGCTGAAAACGCCGCGCTGATCAGCAACAGCGACGTCGCTTCGAACCCGCAGGTCAAGGCTGCCCAGATCCGCGTCGATCAGGCCCAGCTCGATCTCGACCGCACGGTCATCCGCGCCCCGATCGCCGGCGTCATCGCCAAGAACGCGGTCGAAGTCGGTCAACGCGTCCAGATCGGCGCGCCGATCATGACCGTCGTGCCGATCGACAACGCCTACGTGAACGCCAACTTCAAGGAAGTGCAGCTGAAGAAGGTCCATCCGGGCCAGCCGGTTGTGCTGACTTCGGACCTCTATGGCTCGTCGGTCAAGTTCCACGGCAAGGTCGCCGGTCTGTCCGGCGGCACGGGTTCGGCATTCGCCGTCATCCCGGCCCAGAACGCCACCGGCAACTGGATCAAGGTCGTGCAACGCCTGCCCGTTCGCGTCGCCCTCGACCCCAAGGAGCTCAAGCAGCACCCCCTGCGGGTCGGCATGAGCATGACCGCCAAGATCGACGTCGTCGATTAAGACCGACTTTCCACCCCGCCTTCCGAGGCGGGGCGACTTCACCCCCGCGTGTCGGGGACCGTTACACGAGCCTTGCGTCCGGGCGACGCAGGCTCGCGCCTGCTCGCGCGAATTAGTTAAAGGACCCGACCTATGTCTGGTGCGGATACGACGGCGGACGGCACCAATGTGCCGCAAACCTCCCATAAACAACTGACCGGCATGACCTTGTGGATGTCCGGCATCCTGTTGGCCCTTGCCAACTTCGCCGCCATCCTGGACGTGTCGATCGCCAACGTCTCGGTGCCCAATATTGCCGGCGCCCTGGGCGTGTCGACGTCGCAGGGCACCTGGGTCATCACCTCCTACGCCGTCGCCGAAGCCATCTCGGTCCCGCTGACCGGCTGGTTGGCGGCGCGCTTCGGCACTGTCCGCGTCTTTTCGACGGCGCTGATCGGCTTCGGCATCGCCTCGCTCTTGTGCGGCCTGTCGCCCAGCCTCAACATTCTTGTCATTGCCCGCATCCTGCAAGGCTTCTGCGGCGGCCCGCTGATGCCGCTGTCACAAACCCTGCTGCTGACCATCTTCCCGCCGAAGCTGCGCCCCGCCGCCATGTCGATCTGGGCCATCACCACCCTGGTAGCGCCGATCGCCGGCCCGGTTCTGGGCGGCACGCTCTGCGACAATTTCGGCTGGGGCTCGATCTTCCTGGTCAACGTGCCGATCGCCATCGGCGCCGGCTTCCTGGTGTGGCGCGTCCTGTTCAGCCAGGAAACCGCCACCGTCAAGGCGCGCGTCGATGTCGTCGGCCTGGCCTTGCTGGTCGTGTGGGTCGGCTCGTTGCAAATTATGCTCGACCTCGGCAAGGAAAACGAGTGGTTCGCCTCGCCCTTCATCATCGGCCTGGCTGTCGCCGCGGCCTTGGGTTTCATCGCCTTCCTGATCTGGGAGCTGACCGACTCCAACCCGATCGTCGACCTGCGCATCTTCCGCTATCGTGGTTTCAGTCTGGCCATGGTGTGTATGGCGATGATGATCGGTTCCTTCTTCGCCATCAACGTCGTGGCGCCGCTGTGGATGCAGACCAATCTCGGCTGGAACGCCACCTGGGCCGGTAACGCCACAGGCCTGATCGGCATCCTGGCCATCTTCGCGGCACCGATCTCGGCCCAGTTGACTGCCCGTGTCGATCCGCGCCGCCTGATCTTCTGCGGCGTCATGTGGCTGGCCTTCGTCACCTTCATGCGTTCGCGCGCCGACACCAGCATGAGCTTCGGCCAGATCGGCATCTGGATCTTCCTGGCCGGCGCCGGCATGCCCTTCTTCTTTATGCCGCTGATCGCCATCTCGATGGGCGCGGTGAAGCCACAGGAAACCGCCTCGGCCTCGGGCCTGCAGAACTTCATCCGCACCATGGCCGGCGCCATTGCGACCTCGTTCGTTACGACGGCGTGGGAAAACAACGCCAACGCCAACCACGCCAAGATCGTCGACCATCTGCAAAACGGTGGTCAAACGGCGCTCAATACCTTGGGCGGCGGCTCAGGAACGCCCTCGGGCATGACGTTGGGCCTGTTCGACCAGCTGGTGCAAGGTCAGGCCCTCATGCTGGCGACAAACCAAATCTTCATGGGTGCTGCTATTATCTTCACCCTGTGCGCCTTCCTGGCCTGGACCTTGCCTCGTCCCAAGGGCCCGGTCGATATGAGCGGCGCGCACTAATTCTGAGATCCCCGCGCAGCGGGGTGTCACGACGCAGTCGTGACGGAGGGAGTGGAATCCCGGCCCACTCCCTCCTTTCATATCCAGCATAGCCATCTGGCAAATTGTGATCACATTTGCTATCGCTTCTGACGAGGCCGCTTCAGGCCCGCAGGAGCGATGTGATGACCAGCAATTCCGATCTTGCCGCCCGCCGAGCCGCCGCCGTCGCGCGCGGTGTCGGTCACGCCACCACGCTCTATGCCGGCCGCGCTGAAAACGCCGAGCTGTGGGACGCCGACGGCAACCGCTTCATCGACTTCGCCGGCGGCATCGCCGTGCTCAATACCGGCCATCGCCACCCCAAGGTCCAGGCCGCCGCCATCGCGCAGATGAACGCCTTTACACACACCGCCTTCCAGGTCGTGCCCTATGAGGCCTATATCGCCCTGGCCGAACGTATCAACGCTCTGGCGCCGGTGGCCAAGCCCGCCAAGTCGGTCTTTTTGACGACGGGCGCCGAGGCCGTCGAAAACGCCGTCAAGATCGCCCGCAACTTCACCGGCCGCGACGGTGTCATCGCCTTTACCGGCGGCTTCCATGGCCGCACCGCCCTGACATCGGCCCTGACCGGCAAGGTCGTGCCGTATAAAAAGGACCTGGGGCCGCAACAGCCCGGCGTCTATCACCTGCCCTTTCCGGTCACCGGCTCTGGCATTGATGTCGACGACACGCTGAAGATGCTCGACTATCTGTTCAAGGCCGATATTGCGCCTGACGCCGTCGCCGCCATCATCATCGAACCGGTGCAGGGCGAAGGCGGTTTCCTGATTACGCCGCCAGAGCTGATGCGGGCCCTGCGCGCACGCTGCGACGAGCACGGCATCCTGCTGATCGCCGACGAGGTCCAGACCGGCTTCGGGCGGACGGGCAAGCTGTTCGCCATGGAGCATTACGACGTCAAACCGGACCTGATGACCATGGCCAAGTCGCTGGCCGGTGGTTATCCGCTGTCAGGCGTGGTCGGCCGCGCCGAGGTCATGGACGCGCCGTTGGTCGGCGGCCTGGGCGGGACCTATGGCGGCAACCCGGTGGCCTGCGCCGCGGCCCTGGCCGTGTTGGACGTCATCGACGAGGAAAAGCTGCTGGAGGCGGCCGACCGTCAGGGCGCGCGCATCAAGGCACGGCTGGAGGCGCTGGCGCAACGCAACGATATCGTGGCCATGAGCGATCTGCGCGGCCTGGGCGCCATGATCGCCTTCGATATCGTCAGTGAGCGCGGCAGCCACACACCGGATGCCGCTGTCGCCAAGGCGGTGTGCACGAAGGCGCAGCACAACGGCCTGATTCTGCTGTCATGCGGCGTCTATGCCAATACCATCCGCCTGTTGTGCCCCCTGACCGCCAGCGATGCCTTGATCGACGAAGGCCTCGACAAACTTGAGCAGGCCCTGAAGCTCTAGGCCTACATCGCCACCAAGGTCTTCGCCGCGCAGTGCTTGGCGATAAAGACATCGTGGTCGCTCATGGTCTTTACCCGGTCGGCCACACCCTTGCGGATATTGGCGAGACGCACGCGCAGTTCGTCTTCGGAAATAACGTCCGCCACCGGGTGATGGGTCTTCGGACGCAATCCCTGTCCCCACAGGACCGAGAACCAGCTCGTATCCTTGAACAGCTCGATCAGGGTCGCATTCGGCTGTCCGGTGTGGACGTACATGTCCAGACGCGCCTTCAGGCTGTCGGGCACATCCATGTTCTTGCAGTATTGCCAGAACGGTGTCTCGTCGCGCTCGGTGACGTGATAGTGGGCAATCAGGAAGTCTTTGACGTTGACATATTCAGCCAGCATTTCGCGGTTGAAGACCTCAGTCGTGGCTTCATTGACTCCCATCTTGGGGAACATGGTCAGCAGCTTCGCAATGCCGACCTGAACCAAGTGGATCGAGGTCGATTCCAGCGGTTCGAGAAAGCCCGACGCCAGGCCAAGCGCCACGACATTCTTGTTCCACATCTTTTTGCGATGGCCGGTGACGAATCGCAGGACTTTCGGGTCACGCAGGGGTTTGCCGTCGAGACGCGTCAGCAGCTTTTCGCAGGCCTCGTCCTCGCTGATGTAGTCGTTGCAAAAGACATAACCGTTGCCGGTGCGGTGTTGCAGCGGAATTCGCCATTGCCAGCCAGCCTCGCGCGCCGTCGCCCGCGTATAGGGCGTGATCGGCGCAAAGGTGCCATCCTCATTCATTGCCCGTTCGCATGGTACCGCCGCCGCGCGATTGCAGGGCAGCCATTTCGACCAGTCTTCGTAGCCCGACTTGAGCGTCTGTTCGATCAGCAGGCCGCGGAAGCCTGAGCAATCGACAAAGAAGTCGCCCTTGACCTCGGCGCCGTTTTCGAGTTGCAGCGACGTGACATGGCCGCTCGTCGGGTCTTGGTTGACCTTGACGATCTTGCCTTCCTTACGCACCACACCGCGCTTTTCCGAGAAGCGGCGCAGGTAGGCCGCATAGAGCGAAGCGTCGAACTGAAAGGCGTAGTTGATACCTGGCATCGGCCCTTCCGGACGGACGCGAGCGAAACGGCTCTCACGGGCGGCCAAGGTCTCGGCGTTGTACAGGGCTATGTCGCCGGCCTGCCCCTCCTCCTGGAGACGCAGGTAGAAGTTGTGGAAAGGGATGCCGTCCATATCCACACCATACACACCGAACGGGTGGATGTAGGATTCCCCCGGACGTTTCCAGTCGACGAAATGGATACCCAGCTTGAACGTCGCATTGGTTTCGCGGACGAACTCGTCTTCGTCGAAGCCCAGCAGCTTGTTGTAGGTGGTGATATGCGGGATCGTCGCTTCGCCGACGCCGACCGTCCCGATCTCGTCCGACTCGATCAGGGTGATATTGTAGGTCTGGGTGCCGAGGACACGCGCCAGGGCGCCGGCCGTCATCCACCCGGCCGTACCACCGCCGACAATGACGATGTTTTTAATGCGTTCGTCGGCCATTTACCGCCCCACCAGTTCACTGGATTTCATGTGTCCGAGTTGCTGAGCCAGGAAAGCTTCGATCGTCTCCATCTTCTCGACCTTGCTGCGTATGAAGCTCAGCATCTGCTGGAAGTTCTGGATTACGGAAGCTTCGGGGATCAGATCGGCGGTCGGGTCGTAGGCGTCAGGGATAAGGCCATGCCCGATAAAGATCGATGCCCAGGAATCGACGTCATAGACGTCGTTGTCGTAGCTCGGCAGCAAACCGCGGGCGCGGAAGGCTTCGACGCGATAGGCCAGCTGGTCGGACGGCGCCAGGTTGCGCACCGCATCCCAATAGGGCTGATCCAGGTTCTGGTTGAGGCGCGAATGGGCGAACTGGAAATCGCGCACGCTTTCGAAGGCCTGGCGCAGATTGGCGTTGTATTCATCGCGCTCGGGCTGGGCAGCATCGGTCAGCGGGAACATGTCGATCAGGAAAGCCAGGCCCAGCTGGGCGAAATGCAGTTCGGGATTGTCAATGGGCTCGGTGACACAGGCCGCGCCGCCGATGGCCACGCAATTTTCCACCCAGGCATGACTGCTCATGCCGGGATTGTGCGCAGATACCGTAGCGTCGCCTTGCAGCGCAAGATTGGTCATCGCGGACGCGTTGTTCAGCACTTCCTCGTCGCCGACCTTATAGCTGTTGTACAGGCAGGTGACGCCGGTCATGTGCTGGATCGGCGCCAGGCTGAGATAGCCGTCGGTCATGGCGCGGGTCTGGCCGAACGACGGCAGGGTTTTCAAACGCGCGGCGCCGGCCGTTACAACGCGATCGCACAAGGACCACTGCCGCCAGGATTCGAACTCGACCTGCAAGGCCTCAAGCAACAGACTTTCGCTACCGGTGGCGTCGATATAGAGGTCTGCGATCAGTTCACGACCATCGCCCAGAACGATCGCGTCGATACGGCCGTTTTCGACGCGGACATCGAGGTGCCGGGTTTCCGTGACCTCGACATCTTGCGCCACGGCCAGGGTCTTCAGGGTGTGAACATAGGCCGGCGCCGACAGATGATAGCCGTAATCGCAACGGCCAAAGCCCAATATGTCTTCGTCAGCGACAAAGAAGCGTCCTTGTTTGGCGGCAGCGGCGTTGATGGAAAAGTCCTCATAGGCGACGTTCATACCCATCTGACGCGCCTTGACCCAATGCTGCAGGAACGGCACGCGTTCGATGCGCGCGCCGGTGCTGCCATAGGCGTGGAAGAACGGCGGACGGCTGCGTGCGAAACCGGCAAAGCTTTGGCCCAGGCTATAGGTACCGGCGCAACGGCGCAGAAGATCGTCTTCCTCCAGGCCGATCAGTCGGTGAAAAGCCTCCAGCGGCGGCAAGGTGGCATAGACATCGTGCCCGCGCAGCAGGGACGGCAGCTCGACGACGGAGACCTTGATGCCGGCAGGACCGACCGCACGGGCCAGGGCGCAGGCGGCCAGCCAGGCCGACGCATCACGGCCGGCGATCAGGACGGAACGAACAGGAGTTGGTGTCATTGGACGCCCTCGGCTTTACGCATCATCGGCATGTCCGGTGCTTCGCAATAGTCACGGACGAATTCGGCATGGGTCGGCATGGTGTCGATGCCGGCGGCGATACGGCTGCGCAAAGCCTTGAGACGTTCATCGACGACATCCACCGGCAGGCTGTCGGCCATCGGATTATAGGCCTGCGGCGTGACATCCTGGCCCATATAGACCGCCAGCCAACTGGCCGGCGAAAACAGACCGTCCTTGTATTTGGCGATGTGTGCGCGCGAACGGAACAGTTCGATCTTGTGCTTAAGACTGTCGGGCACCGTCATGTCGCGCGTATAGGCCCACAGGGCGCCGTCATCGCGGCTGTTGGCGAAATAGTGCAGGATCAGGAAGTCACGCACGCGGTCATATTCGATATCGATCAGGCGGTTGAATTCGTCGGCCAGGCGCGGCTCGATCGCGCGGTCGGGCAGAAGTTGTAACAGCTGGGTGATGGCAACCTGGGCCAGATAGATGCTGGTCGATTCAAGCGGTTCGAGGAAGCCGCTGGCCAGGCCGATAGCGATGCAGTTTTTTGTCCACGAGGCGGTTCGGCGTCCGGCAGCGAACCGCAGTGGGCGCGGGTCTCCCAGCGCCTCACCGTCGAGATTGGCCATCAGGGTCGCGGCAGCTTCCTCGTCACTGATGAAGCGGCTGCTATAGACGTAGCCGTTGCCCGTGCGGTGTTGCAGGGGAATGCGCCATTGCCACCCCGCTTCGCGCGCCGTCGAACGCGTAAACGGCGTAAAGTCACCGGCGCGAGCGCACGGCACGGCCATGGCGCGATCGCACGGCAACCACGGCGTCCAATCTTCCCAAGGAGCATTCAGGGCGCCGGAAATCAAAAGTCCGCGGAAGCCCGAGCAATCGATGAAGAGGTCGCCATCGACGCGTTCACCCGATTCCAGAATGACGGCGTTTACGTTGCCGTTGGCCTGATCCAGAGCGATATTGACGATGCGGCCCTCGACGCGTTTGACGCCCTCGGGTTCCGCATGGCTGCGCAGGTAACGAGAATAGAGACTGGCATCGAAGTGATAGGCGTAGGAAAAGGTCGACTTGATCGACCGCTTGTCCTCGGACGGGAAGTCGAAACGCAGGCCGCGGCAGGCGGCGATGGCATAGGAGTAGGCTTCGAGGCTGCCTGGATCGCGGCCGTCGGCCTGTGCCTTCAGCCAGTAGTTATGAAACTCGGCGCCGGCGATCGGCTGCCCGAAGGCGCCGAATGGGTGGACATAGTCATTGCCTTTTTTGCCCCAGTCGAGAAACTGTATGCCCAGCTTGAACGTCGCCTGCGTCTTGCGCATGAAATCGGCTTCGTTGATGCCAAGGAAGTCGTTGAACTCCTTGATATGCGGCAAGGTCGCTTCGCCGACGCCGACTGTGCCGATCTCGTCGGATTCGACGAGGCTGACCTGATAACGGCCGGGCTGCGCTTTCAATTTGAGCGCCTTTGCCAGACCGGCCGCAGCCATCCAGCCAGACGTGCCGCCGCCGACAACTACCACTCGCAAGGCTGTCGCCATGATATTTCCGAATCCCTTTACGCCCAGCTGCATTCTGAGGCGCTGATGCCTTGTGTTTCAAGCGGTTATTACACCGCCTGACAAGTCAAATCTGTGTCACACCGTCGCAGTTTTGCATCTGCCCGGACATAAAAAAGGCGCGTCCCGGTTTCCCGGAACGCGCCCATTTTTTGACGTACGCCGAAGCTTAGTACTTCAGGCGGATACCGACCTGGATGCGGCGGTCTTGTTGCGCCCATTCGTTCGGGAGCAGCGTGCCGCGTTGGTCGACCTGCTGGACCAGAACCGTATCGGTCTTCAGCATGTTCGAGCCTTGGACGCTCAGTTCGATATTGTCGTTCACGCGGTAGCGGATCGAGCCGTCGAGGTAACCAGCCGCCTTCTGCCACACGGGGAAGCCGACGCAGCAGTCCGAAGCGGTAACCAGGAAGCTCGAACGCCAGTTGTAGGCGGCGCGCAGAGCCCACGGACCCTTTTCGTACATGGCGACGATATTGTAGGAGTCCTTCGAGACGCCTTCCAGAGCATGCGGATCGATCGAGTCGAACACCGCGGCGACACCGCCACCACCGGTACCCAGGCCCGAACCACCCGTGAAGTTGGTCCGCAGACCGGCGTTGTTGATGCCGGTGTTG
>FTDB01001868.1_pt1 | contig 13794 bp, 11 predicted proteins | sample 1639741 | NCBI WGS metagenome assembly FTDB01 (sample SAMEA3914869, study PRJEB12502) | metagenome | biome: forest; material: soil | place: USA | collected 2012-03-12 | depth 0.1 m | reverse complement strand
TCCGCCATCCTCACCAAGGTCACCGGGCAGCGGCTGCATGACTATCTCAAGCCGCGCCTGTTCGAGCCGCTGGGGATCGTCGACGAGCATTGGGATATCGGCCCCGACGGTCTCAACCCCGGCGGCAATGGCCTTACCTGCCGGCTGGTCGACATTCTCAAGCTCGGCATCCTGCACGCCCAGAAAGGCGTGTGGGACGGAAAGCGGCTTCTGACCGAGGACTGGGTGGAGCAGGCGACGCGCGCCCATGGCGACGCTCCCTACGGCTATCACTGGGTCGTGCTCGAGGAAGGCGGATATGCGGCGATCGGCGTCTTCGTGCAGATGGTCATCGTGTTCCCCGACCATAACGCGACCCTGGCCATCAATGCCGCGATGGAGGAGAGCAAACAGGTCCGGCCGCTGATCGCCAAGCATTTTCCCGCGGTTTTCCGGGGCGCCGGCACCGCCGCAGCCGATGCCCGGCTGAAAGTTCGGCTTGCCGATCTTGCCACACCCTTGCCGGTGGTCTCCGCCCTCTCGAAACTGCCAAAGCAGATTTCCGAGGTTCCGTTCTGGGCGAAACCCAATCCGCTCGGCATCACCCTGTTCCGCTTCGATTTCCAGAAGGACCGCTGCACCTTCCATCTCAGCGATGCCAATGGCAGCTATTGGGTCGCCGCCGGTCTCGGCGGCTGGATCGAGGGCCATACCGAGATGCCCGGCAGCGATCTGCATCACGGCTATGATCTCAAGCCCGCCCGGGTGGTGGCCTCGGCGCGCTGGCTGGACCAGCGGACTTTGGAGATGACGTGGATCTTCGTTGAAACCGCTTTCCGCGATACCGTCATCGCGCGCTTCGGCGAAAGCGGGGATGTCCTCCTGGATCGCAGCGTCAACGTCAATACCGCCGCTTTGAATCACCCGACCATCGTCGGACGTCGCTGAAGGAATCGGACCCATGCGGACATTCAAGCTTCTCGCCTCGGCCGCGCTGCTGTCCCTCGGTGCGTTGTCGGGCGCGGCCGAGCCGGAGATCGCGGCCAAATCGGTCCGCGACGATGTCTTTCCGAAAAATGCGGCTCGTTTCGCCGACGGCATCGTCGGCATTCCCGACATCGAATATGCCAACATCATCGGCTACCGCCCTCTGACGCTCGATCTCTATGTCCATGACGAGCCGGCGAACGGCCCGGCGCGGCCGCTGATCGTCTGGGTGCACGGCGGTGGCTGGGACCGGGGCGATTCGCGGATCAGCGGCGCCTTCGCCAATTATCCGGCCGTTCTCGCGTCGCTGGCGGCGCGCGGCTATGCCGTCGCCTCGGTCAATTACCGCCTGGCGGGCGAGGCGCGCTTTCCGGCGGCCCTCCGCGACGTCAAATCCGCCATCCGCTATCTGCGCTTCAACGCGGCCAAGTTCGGCATCGCCCCCGACAAGGTGATCCTGTGGGGCGGCTCGGCCGGCGGGCATCTCGCCGCCCTGGCCGCGGATACCTGCGGCGATACCGCCTTCGAGCCGGAAAAATCGACCGGCCGCCTGCCGAAATCGGCGGCCGATGCCGCGAAACCGTTGGCGGCCTCGGATTGCGTCCAGGCGGCGGTGATCTGGTATGGGGTCTTCGATCTGCCGACTTACGCCAAATCGGCGTCAGCCGGCGGAGAACAGTCCACCGTCTTGCGTAGTCTGGGCAATTTCCTCGGCTGCGACCCCGTTTCCTGCGGCGAGCCGGCAAGCCCGATCGCCCATGTCTCGGCCGCGACGCCGCCGATGCTGCTGATCCACGGCACCGCCGACAAGACGGTACCTTCGGTGCAGACCGAGATCATGGCCGAAAAACTGAAGAAGGCCGGCGTCCGCGTCGAGACCCTGCTCATCCCGGGCGTCGATCACGGCCTGATCGGCCCCACTCAGGAGGCGACGCGTGCCGCCAGTCTGCAAGCCCTGCAGCGGACCTTCGACTTCATGGATGCGGCGGTCAAATAGCTCAGCGCCGCAGTGCCGGGATCATCCGGGACAAAACCTCATCCTTCATCACATGGTGATGGAACAGCGCCGCCCCGGCATGGACCAGAGCGAGCCCCATCAGGATGTCGGACAGCGTTTCGTGGATATCCACCACCTTGATCGATAGCGCCTTGCGCGCCGCCTTGTCGGCATCCCCCCAGGGCGTGATCTCGATCAGCCCGCCGAAATAGGGTCCGCCCTTGTTCCAGACGGCGAACAGGCCAAGCCCGAGAATGACCAGCAGCAGCGCATAGAGAAGGCCATGCACGGCCTTTGCCGCGATCGTCATCGGCGTGCGCGGCTCAACGATGCGGTTGCCCCGAGTTAGGCGCCAGGCCAGACGGGCCAGCAGGACGATGGTCAGGGCGGTGCCGACATAGACATGGATCTGGCGGACATCATGTCCCCAATCCTTGGGAACATAATGCAAGGCTTGGCCGAGCACCCAGTTCAGCAGCATCCCGGCCGCGACGATCCAATGCAGGGCCACGGTGGTCGGGTCGTAACGGTCCGATTGCGTTCTCATGATATGGGCTCCTCCCGGCGGGCGCTCAGGGCGGCGGCGATGAGACCGGGCGTCGCCTCCAGAAGCGCTTTGGTATAGGCATGTTTGGGGTGTTCCAGGATGGTTTCGGTCGGGCCGCCTTCGACGACCTCGCCTCCGGACAGGACATAGACCCGGTCGGCGACCTGTTCCACGACCGCCAGATCGTGGGTGATGAACAGGCAGGCGAAGCCATAGGCGGCCTGCAGCTTCTGAAACAGCGTCAGAACCTGCAGCTGAATGGTCATGTCCAGCGCCGAGACCGGCTCGTCGGCGACCACCAGGCGAGGGCGCGAGACGACGGCGCGCGCGATGGCGACACGCTGGCGCTGGCCGCCGGACATCTGGTGCGGATAGCGCCGGGCGAAACCGCCCAAGCCCACTTCCTCCAGCACGGCGAGGACGCGCTCCAGCCGTTCGGCGGCGCCGATCTCGGGCAGATGGCGCAACGGGGCGCCGATGATGTCGCCGATGCGCATCCGGGGGTCGAGCGAGGAGAAGGGGTCCTGGAACACCAGCTGCGCGGTCTTGCGAAAGAGCCTGCGCTGGCCCGCGTTCATGGCGCTGATATCGATGCCGTCGACGGTGATCTTGCCGTCCGACAGCGGCTTGAGACCGAGGACCGCGCGGCCCAGCGTGCTCTTGCCCGAGCCGCTGGCACCCACCACGGCGACGATCTCGCCGGCGCGGACCGTCATGTCTACGCCATGCACGACGCGCTTGGCCACCGGCGGACCGATGAAGCGCCGGCGGCCGGGATAGTCGATGCAGGCACCCTCGATCGACAAGATCGTCGGTGCGTCGGCGGGCACCACCGGACGATCGTCCGCCCGGCGCGGAATCGAGCCGACCAGGCGCTGCGTATAAGGATGCGACGGTTGGCCCAGCACCTGACGGGTGGCGCCGGCTTCGACCAGCTTGCCCTTCTCCAGAACGATGACGCGTTCGGAATAGCGTGCGACCAGGCCGAGATCATGGGTGATCAGCAGGACCGCTGTGCCATTGTCGCGCGCCAGTTCCGTCATCAGCTCCAGCACTTCGCGCTGGCTCAGCGTGTCGAGCGCGGTCGTCGGCTCGTCGGCAATCAGAAGCTTGGGTTTCAGCATCAGAACCGAGGCCAGCATGATGCGCTGGCGCATGCCGCCGGAGAATTCATGCGGATAGGCCGCGAGGCATTTGCCCGGATCGGCGATCTTGACGCGGGTCAGCATCTTTTCGCAGAGCTGGCGGATCGCCTGCGGCGACAGTTTGCGGTGCAGTTTCAGGCCTTCGGCCAACTGCTTGCCGATGGTCAGAGCCGGGTTCAACGAGACCATCGGCTCCTGGAACACCATGCCGATCTCGCCGCCGCGCATCGCCCGCATTTCCTTGGGCGTCAGATGGGCGATATCGCGGCCCTGCAGTTCGATCGATCCGGACACGCGTCGCGCGCCGTCGGGCAGCAGGTCGAGGATGGAGCGGGCGGCCATGGTCTTGCCGCTGCCGGACTCGCCGACGATGGCGACGAACTCGCCGGGCGCCACGTCAAAGGACAGGCCCTCCAGCAAAGGAGGCCGCCCGGAGGCTTCGGCGCCGATGGCCTCGATCCGCAGATCTTGCACGCGCAGGAGCGGCGGGACGGGGATATCTCTCACGAGTCGCTCCGGGGATCGAGAAGGTCGCGCAGAGCGTCGCCCAGCAGATTGACGCCGAGCAGCGTGGCCGCGATGCAGAGACCCGGCACGATGCTGAGCCAGCTCGCCGTCTCCATATAGGGCCGGGCCGAGGACAGCATATTGCCCCAGCTCGGCGCCGGCGGCGGCACGCCGACGCCGAGGAAGCTGAGCGCGCTTTCCGCCAGCGCCACCCAGCCGAACAGGCTGGTTGCCAGCACGACGATCGGCGGCAGGGCATTGGGCAGGACATGGCGTAGCATGGTGTAGAGCGTGGAGTCGCCGGCGACGCGCGAAGCCTCGACATATTCGCGTTCGCGAATCGACAGGACCGCGGAGCGCACCACCCGCATCACCGAGGGCAGATAGGCGAAGGCCAGCGCCAGCACGATGGCGCTCCGGCTCGATCCGATGACGGCGATCAGCCCGAGCGCGAGCAGGATGCCCGGGAAGGCGAGAACCGCATCGCCGACCGCCATCAGCAGCCGGTCGGTCCAGCCGCGCAGAAAGCCGGCCATCAGGCCGAGGGCGGTTCCGATCGAGATCGCCACCAGCACGGTGCCGAGCGCGATCGAGACGGTGATCTGAGCGCCCAGCATGGCGCGGCTCAGCACGTCGCGGCCGAATTCGTCGGTGCCGAGCCAATGCGTGCCCGAGGGCGGGGCCAAAGTATGGTCAAGATCGACGATGATCGGGTTGTAGGGCATCCAGACCAGGCCGACGAGGATGACCAGCAGCAGGCCGCCGATCAAAGCGCTGCCCAGGACGACATTCAGGCGGAGAGGGCTGTTCATCGTGCCGTCACCCGCGGGTCGAAGATCGGATAGCAGAGATCGACGATCAGATTGACCGCGACATAGACCGTCGCGGTGAAGAGCAGGCAACCCTGAATGACCGGATAGTCGCGGGCCATGATCGAATCGACCATGAGACGCCCCAATCCCGGCAGGGTGAACACGGTCTCGACCACGGCCAATCCGCCGAGCAGGTGGCCCAGCGTCAGGCCGACCAGCGTCAGGGTCGGCGCGAAGGCGTTGGGGAAAACGTGCCGCGTCAGCACGGTGCGCTCCCGCAGGCCCTTGGCGCGGGCGTGGGTCACATATTCCAGCCGCAGCACGTCGATGGAGCTGGCGCGCATCATGCGGGTGAAGACGCCGCTTTCGCTGATCGTCAGCGTCAGGGTGGGCAGCACCAGATAGAGGACGGCCAGGCCGAAGCTTTCCGAGAAGGACACATAGCCGATCACCGGCAGCCAGCCGAATTTGAGGCCGAACACCAAGAGCAACAGAAGGCCGAGCCAAAAGCTGGGCACCGCCATCACCAGGGTCGCCGCGCCGACCACGGCCAGATCGAGCCGGCTGTTGCGCCGCCAGGCCGCGGTCAGCCCCGCCAGCACGCCGATCACCGTGGCCAGCGCCACGGCCACCAGCACCACCGTCGCGGTCAGCTGGAACCGTTCGACGATCAGCTTGCCGACCGGCTCGCCGGTGCTGATCGAGGTTCCCAGGTCGCCATGCAAAGCATGGTCGACCCAGGTCATGAATTGGATGGGCAAAGGCCGGTCGAGGCCGAGTTCGGCTCGCAGCGACTCGACCGCCGCCGGGTCGGCGCCTTCGCCCATCAGGATCTGGGCGGGATCGCCGGGAATCAGGCGGATCAGGAAGAAGACGATCACCGCGACCAGGATCAGGGTCGGCAAGGAGAGGAGGAGGCGTTTGGCGATATAGGTCAGCATGGCTCTCTCCGGTCAGTTCACGCTGACGCCCCAGAGGCGCTGATGCCCCCCTGGCCAGCCATGAAAGCCGACGACATTGTCCCTGAGCGCGGTGATCCGCGAATTGTTGAAGAAATAGACGGCCGGCACGTCCGCGAGGAACGCCCGGTGCAGCTCGTCGAAGATCGCCTGGCGCTGCGCGGTATCGTCGGTTTCCATCGAGCGCTGCAGCAGCGCGCGGGCCTCTGGCGTGTCCCAGGTCTTGCGGGGCTCGTCCGCCTTGTTGCCGATCAGGGTGGCGAAGGTGAAGGAGGGATCGAGGCGCGGCGAGAAGCCGAACGACATCAGCTGGTAATTGCCGGTGGTGTAACGGTCGAACTGGGTGGCCCAATCCAGCGTCTCGATCTGCAGATTGATGCCGGCCTCCTGGGCCATGGCCTGGACCAGCACGGCCGTGTTGAAATTGATCGGATAGCGGCGATTGGTGATCAGGCCGATCGGCCGCCCGTCATAGCCGGACTCTTTCACCAGGCGCTTCGCCTCGGCCAGATCGCGTTTGCGCGGCGCCGCCTCGACCGGACCGTAAAAGGCGCTGGTGGTGGGAACCGGCGAGCTGTTCGGCACCGAGACGCCGAAGGTCACGGCGCGGGTCAGGCCGACGGTGTCGATACTGAGCGCGATCGCCCGGCGCAGCCGCACGTCGCCGATCACCGGATCCCGGGTCTGGAACAGCAATTGGGTATTGTCCATGATCGGCGAGATGTCGAGCTTGATGCCGGCCTTGTCGCGCAGGCTGCCGATCTGCATCGGGCTGATATTGTCGACGATGTCGACGCTGCCGCGCAAAAGAGCGGCGGCGGCCGAGGAATCGTCGGGGATGACCAGGAAGCGCACCTTGTCGACCAGAACCTTCTTCTCTCCCGCATCGCCATCTTCGGGCGTTGAGAGCGGCGCATAGCCCGGGAAGCGCAGCAGCTCGATCGATTGATTGTGCCGCCATTCGCCCAGCATGAAGGGTCCGGTGCCGATCGGCGCTTTCCAGCTGCCGTCGGCGGCGACCGAATCGGGATGGAGGATGCCGGTTCCGCCGCAATCGAGCTTGGTCAGCGTTTTCAGGAACATCGGCGCCGGCCGGTCGAAACCGACCACCACCGTATGGGCATCGGGGGCTTCGATCGAGACGATCTTGCCGATGCCCTTGTCGCTGAAATCGAGACGGCAGCGCCAGCGGCTGCCGGCGCGGAGATAACGTTGCAGGCTCCAGACCACCTCGGCCGAGGTCATCGGCGCGCCATTGTGGAAGGTCACGTCGGTGCGCAGCGCGAAGCGATAGGTTTTGCCATCCGTCGAAACGTCCCAGCTCTTGGCCAGCATCGGCGCGATGGAGCCGTCATTGCGCGGCGCCACCAGCCCCTCGACGACATGCAAAACGATGATGTCGGTGATGTCGTCGCGCCGGTCGCCGGGTTCGGTCGACAAAATGTCGGAATTCAAGCGTGCGCGGAGCACCGTCTCGGCTTCAGCCGAAACCCCCAGCAGACCGAGCCCGATCAGCATGACCGAGGCCCATAGGCGAAAAGAAGGGCACATCTGCTCCCTGTCAGCCATGAGCTAAGGAAGACGCTGCGATACTATCCATCTCCAGCGTGTAGGTGGTGAAGCGCTTTTGCTCGTCCAGCGCCGGCACCATGCAAACCTGCATCTCGCCGCGGTCGGGGCGCATCGCCAACGTGGCCACGGTGACATAGACGATGCCTTTGTCCGTGGGCCTGGGCGGATAGCAGATCGACCAGGGCGTCTCGAAATCGTCGAGCAGCGCCTCTTTGACGTCGTCGATGGTGATGGCGCCTTGTTTGGCCGTCAGCGCCTCGCGGGCACGCTGCTCGCGGTAGAGCGTGGTCGGGGCCGAGGCGATGCCGGTTTCGCGCAGTTTGGTCAGCGCGATCGGGCTCAGCCAATGGTTGGAATGGACCAGCACGCCATTCTGATCGGTAACCATGAAGGTTTCGTCCGGCGCGCATTCGAAATCATAGACGAGGCCCGACGGCGCGTGGCTGAGGACCATATTGTTCGATCCCGATTTCGGCGTCGCATAGATGTCGCGCTGGGCCATCGCCAGGAAGGTCTGATCCAGCGCCTTGCGGCGCAGCAGGCCGAGCGGCACGCCGAGGCGTTTATAGTCGCGGTCGGATTCGAGGCCGTTGCCGGTGATGGCGATGCCGCGGGAATTGAAGCCGAACCGGCCGAGCGCGCCGGCTTCGGTATAGGTCAGAATATCCGGCCCGTCATCCTTGCGGACTTTCAGGATCACCGAGAAATCGGCGCATTGCAGTTCCCAATCCCAATTGTGGGCATGGATCAATTGCTTGTCGCGCGTGGCGTCGGGCCGAATGACGATCGAGGTGCAATCGTCGGGAGCCGTCTTGAAATTTTCGCCCTGGTGGGCGAACTGCACGACCTCGGTGCGGGCATTGACCAGCACCACTTCTTCGAAACTGACACCGGAGCCCTTGGCGATGCCGCGCATTTCCTCGACATAGGTCGCGTCGAAATTCTCGATGATCGGCAGGAGGTCGCGGATGATGTCGGCGAAGCGCTGGCCGGTGAGATTGAGCGCCTTGATCTGGCCGCCATAATGGCCGGCGGCGAGGGCGATTTCGGCGGCGGCCTGGCGGCCATATTGCACGCCCCGTTCGAAGGGAGATCCCGAAATTTCGATCAGACGGCACGGTTGCGCCATTCAAATTTTCTCCCTCATGTCCGCACCTCATGGTACCGGCTTCTGTATGGTAAGATTAATGACACTGTTTTTCAAAGTTTGAAAATACAAAATTGATGCCGTACCGTTGCCGGCGAATTTTCCGGAGAGCGCATGACCGAACCCCAATCCGATTTCTCTCTGCTGGTGCTGTCCGGAACGACGCTGATCGGCCTGGCTCAGGCGCCGGCGCTGATCGGGGCGGTGGAAAGGGCCGTGCGAGAGGTCTGGGGTGGGACGATCGAGGTTCCCGAGCGGCACCATCTGGTCGGGCCGCAATCCACCCTGCTGGTCATGCCCTGCGAAGCCGCCGGCCTGTTCGGCACCAAGCTGGTCTCGCTCACCCCCGCCAATGCGCCGCTGGGGCGTCCGGTGACGCAAGGGCTGATGCTGTTGTTCGACGGCACCACCGGGGCGGCGCTGGCCTTGCTCGATGCCGCGTCGCTCACCTGTCAGCGCACCGGAGCGGTCGCCGCGCTGGCGGTTCGCGAACTGACTCCGTCTTCGCTCGATACGCTGGGCATCGTCGGGTGCGGCGTGCAGGGCGCCTGGGCGGCAATCCAGGCCGCCGCCGTGCGGCCGGTCCGCACGCTCTACGCGCTGGCGCGCTCCGAGACCAGTTTCGTAAGGTTTCATGAGACGGTGGCGCGATTTGCGCCAGGACTGACGATCGAGCGCTGCGCCACTGCCGAAGAGCTGCTCGGCCAAACCGAGTGCGTGCTGACGGCCACCACTTCCACCACGCCGGTTCTGCCGGACGATCCGGATCTGCTGGCGGGGAAGCTTCTGATCAGTATCGGATCCTACCGCCCGCATATGCAGGAATTGCCCGACGCCGCCTTTCGCCTGGCCGGCGCGGTGGTCGTCGACAGTCCGCATGCGGCGACCGAGGTCGGCGATCTCATCAATCCGCTGGCGGCCGGATTGCTCAAGCCCGACCGGGTGATCGGCCTCGGCGAGATTCTCGGCGGCCGCCATCGCCCCGAACCGGGGACGACGCGTGTGTTCAAGTCGGTGGGCTATGCCGCCTATGATCTGTTCGTCGCCGACTTGCTGTATCGCCTAGCGCGGGAGCGGGGGCTTGGGCAGCAGATCCTGCTGTGAGCCGGAACAGCCGATCAAGGTCGGCCAGGCCAGCGCGCCGGAATTGGTATTGACCCGACGCTCGAACGTCGCCGCATTGCCGTTGAAGCGGCAGATGACGGTGTCGCGGAAAGCCGTCTCGACGAAGATCCAGGTCATCTCGAAAAGATTTGATCCCAGCCATTGGGCGCCGGCGAGGATCCGGGCCGGTGCCAGCTCATAGCCATGATGGAGGTCGCTTCCCGGCAGGCTGGCGTCGGTCTCGATCCAGCGGCCGACGCTGCCGACCAGATCATGCGCGCCGTTTGCGTCATAGAGGGTGAAGACGTAGCTCTCCTCGAGGAAATAGATCCTGAAGGCAATGATGCCGAGGGGATTGGGATCCACCTTGAAGATGGACCCCGAGACGCAATTGGCGGTCGATTCCCGTTTCTTCCGGAGTGCCGGCCGCCGGGTGAGGTCGCCGAGGCGGGCCGACAGCCGGCTGTCGGCACCACGGTCCGGCAGGCGGCCATCGTGAAAGGCGCGGGCGATATGGCGGTCGATCAGCGGCATGACCTGCGCACTGTCCTTCATGGCGCCGGTCAGCGCCAGGGCCGCCTGGGCCTTGGGGAAGACGATCACCAACTGCACGAAGATGCCCTGTGCCGAATAGCTTCCATCCGCGCCGACCCACCAATGATAGCCGTAAGAGGGGTCGCCCTGCGGCCGGGTCGCACGCTCGATCCAATCCTCGGACAGGATCCGCTTTCCTTCCCAGACACCCTTCCGGGCATGGAGGATGCCGAGCTTCAGCAGATCCACCGGCGTGCAAGTCAGGCCATTGCCGCCCGAGGTGAACCCGTCCGGTCCGCTGTCCCAGCGTTCGCCGGTGATGCCGAGCGGGTCGAACAGGCGCGGGCGGAGATAGTCATGCAGCGTCTCGCCCGTCGCCTTGGTGAGGATCGCCGACAGCATGTAGCTGGCGGCGCTGGTATAGACATGGACAGTGCCGGGCTGGTGGACGACCGGGATCTTGAAGAATTCGTCGATCCAGCTGGTCCGCTTGCCGCGCCAGACCGACCCGGAGGTTTCCGCCTCATGGCCGCAGCGCATGGTGAGCAGATCCTCGATGGTCATGGCGGCGAGCTTGGGATCGATCCTGCCCGCCAGAGTCATGGGGAAGAAGGACACCACCTTATCGCTCAAGGCGAAGCGGCCTTCCTCCAGCGCCATGCCGATCGCGCAGGCCAGAAAACTTTTGGTGACGGAGTGGGTGATGCGCGGCTTGTCGGTGCGATAAGGCCACCAGGCGGCATCGAGCACCAGCCGGTCGCGGCGGTGCAGCAACAGGCTGTGCAGCTCGAGTCCCGCTGCCGCGGCATCGTCGAGAAAGGCCATGATTTCATTGGCGTCCACACCGGACTCGCGCGGCGTGCCGCGCACCAACCCGTCATTTCGGGCCAATCTCTGATACATTCTTCCCTACCGGGTTCTTGCCGCTTTTTAGATAAGTTATTTTTGCATTTTACATCTACAAAAGTCAATTCAACTGACTTAAGCTGAGCCGGCAACAAGGAGGCTGGGAATGCGGACGCCGTCCCCGGAAATCATCAAGGAATTGGCCCCGACCGGCGCCTTGCGCGTGGCGATCAATTTCGGCAATCCCGTCCTGGCGCAAAGGGCGCCGGGTAGCGGAGAGCCGCAGGGCGTGTCGGCGGATCTGGCCCGCGAAATCGGCCGTCTGGTGGGCGTTCCCCTCCAGATCGCGACCTTCGACGCCGCCGGAAAGGTTTTCGACGCGGCGGTCTCGGGCGTCATCGATCTGATGTTTCTCGCTATCGATCCGGTCCGCTCGGCGGAACTCCTCTTCACCGCGCCCTATGTGCTGATCGAAGGCACCTATCTCGTGCGCCAGGACAGCGCCTTCCACGCGATCGAGGCGTTAGATCGCGCGGATGTGCGCATCGCGGTGGGCAAGGGTGCCGCCTACGATCTGTTCCTGACCCGCGCGCTGAAGCAGGCCGCGCTGGTGCGGAGCGATACCTCGGCGGGTGCCGTAGATCTCTTCGTGGCCGAAGGGCTCGACGCCGCCGCCGGCGTCCGGCAGCCCCTGCAAGCGTATGCGGCGGCCCATCCGGGCTTTCGCGTCATCGACGGCCGCTTCACCGCGATCGAACAGGCCATCGCCGTGCCCAAGGGGCGCGACGCCTCACGCGCCTGGCTTCACGACTTCATCGAGGAGAGGAAGGCGGACGGCTCGGTGGCGCGCTCGCTCGACCGTTCCGGGCAAAGCGAAGCCGGTATCGCGCCGGCGCAGGGGGGCTGGCCATGAAAAGACTGATTCTTCTGGCATTTTTCATCTGCGGCTGCGCCAGGGCTCAGACCGATGAAATCCAGGTCTATGACGGAACCATCGCCGATGAGGGGCAGTTCGAGGTCGAGTTCCATAACAATTTCACCGCTATCGGCCGCAAGACGGCGGATTATCCCGGCGGAGTCGTCCCCCATCACGCGCTGAACGGCGTGCCGGAATTTTCCTACGGCGTCACCGACTGGTTCGAAGCCGGGCTTTACCTGCCGGTCTATACGCTCACGGCCAACGGGCATGCCGAGTTCGATTCCACCAAGATCCGCGCCTTGTTCGTGACGCCGAACGCGGGGCAGCGGACCTTCTTCTACGGCGTCAATTTCGAGCTGTCCTACAATGCCAAACATTGGGAGGAGAGCCGCATATCGGGCGAGATGCGCCCCATCGTCGGGCTGCATCTGGGCCAATGGGATCTGATCGTCAATCCGATCCTCGACACCGACTTCAAGGGCGTCGGCCGCCTCGATTTCGCTCCGGCGGAACGGATCGCCTATAATCTCTCGCCCTTCTGGGCGGTCGCCATCGAGCATTACGCCGATTTCGGCCCGTTGCGCGAGTTTTACTCGACGGACCAGCAGGCCCAGACTCTCTTCTGGGTGGCCGACTATAAACAGGAAGACCAGTACAATGTCGAATTCGGCGTCGGCCATGGTTTCACCCATGGCGCGGACGATCTGGTCTTCAAATTGATGATCGGTCTCGATTTCTGAAAATGGGGCCGTGACAACGCCGCGACTGGGCTCATTTCTGCTTGAAGCGGGTCGTCACTCGACCAGATGTAACTCAAGCTGAGCTTACATTTCGAGTTGGCGCCCCATGACCCTTTTTACGCGGTACACCGTTTTCGTCTTATGCTTGGCCGCCGCGATCTGTGGCGCCTTGCTGGATTGGCCCTGGTACGTGACGGCCATCTTTGCGGTGCTCTCCTTGCTGGGTATCCGCGACCTGATCCAGCGGCGCCATTCGATCCAGCGCAATTACCCGATCATCGGCCATATCCGCTGGATGGCCGAAGTGATCCGCCCCGAGATCCGCCAATATGTGATCGAGGCGGACGAGGATGCCGAGCCGTTCTCCCGGGCTCAGCGCTCGCTGGTCTATCAGCGCGCCAAGGGCGAGATCGGCGAGCATCCGTTCGGCACGCTGCTGGATGTCTATAGGGACGGCTATGAATTCATCAGCCATTCCGGCCGGCCCAAGCAGGCGGTGGATCCCAGAAGCTTTCGCATCACCATCGGCGGCGATCAATGCGCCAAGCCCTATTCGGCCTCGATCTACAACATCTCGGCGATGAGCTTCGGCTCGCTGTCGGCCAATGCCATCCGGGCGTTGAACAAAGGGGCCGCGATGGGCGGCTTCTATCACGACACCGGCGAGGGCTCGATCAGCCCCTATCATCGCGAATTCGGCGGCGACATCGTCTGGGAAGTGGCCAGCGGCTATTTCGGCTGCCGCGATGGGCACGGCCGCTTCGATCCGGCGCGCTTTGCCGAGCAGGCCCGCACCGACCAGATCAAGATGATCGAGATCAAGCTGAGCCAAGGCGCCAAGCCCGGCCATGGCGGCATTCTGCCGGCCGCCAAGGTCACGCGGGAGATCGCCGAGACGCGCGGCGTGCCGATGGGCCAGGACTGCATCTCGCCGGCCAATCACAGCGAATTCTCGACGCCGCTGGAGCTGATGGATTTCATCGCCCGCCTGCGCGAGGG
>FTDB01000812.1_pt1 | contig 13815 bp, 18 predicted proteins | sample 1639741 | NCBI WGS metagenome assembly FTDB01 (sample SAMEA3914869, study PRJEB12502) | metagenome | biome: forest; material: soil | place: USA | collected 2012-03-12 | depth 0.1 m | reverse complement strand
TGGCGACGGCGCGCTTGGCGTCATCCTGGCCGACGATGAAGCGGTCGAGTTCCGAGACGATCTCGCGGGGGGAAAAAGCGGAGCTCATAGGGATTCCAGCGTTAGGTTGCGGTTGGTGTAGACGCAGATATCGGCGGCGATGCCCATCGCTTTGCGGGCGATGTCCTCGGCGGACAGACCCTCGATATCGATCAAGGCGCGCGCCGCGGACAGGGCGTAGTTGCCGCCTGACCCGATGCCGATCAGTCCCTCTTCGGGCTCAAGCACGTCGCCGGTGCCGGTCAGCACCAGGGATACGGTCTTGTCGGCCACCGCCATCATGGCTTCCAAGCGGCGCAGATAACGGTCGGTGCGCCAATCCTTGGCAAGCTCGACACAGGCGCGGGTCAATTGTCCCGGGTGTTTTTCGAGCTTCGCCTCCAGCCTCTCGAACAAGGTGAAAGCGTCCGCGGTGGCGCCGGCGAACCCGCCGATGACGCTGCCGTCGCCCAGACGGCGGACCTTGCGGGCGTTGGATTTGATGATGGTGCTGCCCAGCGACACCTGCCCGTCGCCGGCGATGACGACCGAGCCGTTCTTGCGCACCGCCAGGATGGTGGTGCCGTGCCAAAGTTCTTCAGACATGAAACCTCGGGGGGAGGAGAGTTCGGAAAACGAGCCTCTGAATCTGTGCCTAAAAAACCCGGATGCAAGGTTCAATGGGTGGGGATGCTGGGAAGCGAGCTGATTCCGTTCCACAAAATCTGGATGCCGATACAGACCAGAATGAAGGCGGAGAGCCGGATCAGGACATTCGATCCATTCTCGCCCAGGACCGAGACGATGCGCTCGGCGAAGCGGTAGCAGAGATAGACGGTGAGCGCGACGGCGAACAGGCCGGCGATGGCGCCGCCGCCGACCCCGGCCAGCATGGCCAGATCGGTGATGCCCTTCGGCCGCTGGCTGCCCAGCGTGATCGCCACCGACATCGAGCCCGGCCCGATGGTCAGCGGCATGGTCAGCGGATAGAAGGCATCGACCGGGCCGACCGGCTTCGAGGTATCGCCGGAGCCGTCGACCTCTTGGCCGCGCTGCAGCAGATTCCAGGCAAACGAGGTCACCACCAGCCCGCCGGCGATGCGCAGGACCGGGATGGTGATGCCGAAGAATTCCAGAACATGCGACCCCGCGAGCAGCGAGCCGAGCAGCAGCAGAAAGCCGTTGAAGGCGACTCTGCGCGCCAGCGTATGGCGTTCCTTGTCCGAGCAATGGCGCGTGAAACCCAGAAAGATCGGGGCGCCGCCGACCGGATTGATGATCGGGAACAGCGCCGCATAGACCAGCAGGAACGAGTTGAGGATCTCGTAGAGGGAATTCATGGGGGTTATGCTGCACCAGCGCAGCAGGACTGGCAATCGCCCTGACTTCCTGCTAGGACAGACCGCTTAAAATTCAACGGGAGCAAGCCCATGCGGCAGGCCAGCGTCGAGCGAAATACCAAGGAAACCCAGATCAAGGCCCGCGTCGATCTCGACGGTCAGGGGACTTACCATGTTTCGACCGGTATCGGTTTTCTCGACCATATGCTGGAGCAGCTCTCCCGCCACAGCCTGATCGACCTCGACGTCGAAGCCACGGGCGATCTTCATATCGACAATCACCACACCACCGAGGATAGCGGCATCGCCATCGGCGAGGCCGTGGCCAAGGCGCTCGGCGATCGCAAGGGCATCACGCGGTATGGCGATGCGATGATCCCGATGGATGAGACCTTGGTCCGCGTCGCCCTCGATCTGTCCAACCGTCCCTATCTGATCTGGCGGGTCACCTTGCCGCGCGACAAGCTGGGCAGCATGGATACCGAGCTGTTCAAGGAATGGTTCCAGGCTTTCGCCCAGGCCGCGGGTGCGACCTTGCATGTCGAAGTGCTCTATGGCGAGAACACCCATCATATGGTCGAGGCCTGTTTCAAGGGCTTGGCCCGGGCGCTGCGCCAGGCGATCACCCTGGATCCGCGCAAGGCCGACGCGGTTCCCTCGACCAAGGGTGTGCTCGGCGGCAGTTTGTGATGACCATCGCGGTTGTCGATTATGGATCGGGCAATCTGCGGTCCGTCGCCAAGGCCTTGACCCGGGCCATCGCGGAAGCCGGCCGCTCGGACCAGGTTCTGGTGACCGCCGACCCCGATCAGGTGCGCCGGGCCGAGCGCATCGTGCTGCCGGGTGTCGGCGCCTTTGCCGATTGCATGCAGGGTCTCGACGGACTGTCCGGAATGCGCCAGACCCTCGAGGAGCAGGTCATTCAGGGCGGCCGGCCGTTCCTCGGTATCTGTGTGGGCATGCAGCTGATGGCCGAATGGGGCCGCGAGCATGGCGATCACCGAGGGTTAGGCTGGTTAGCCGGCGAGGTCGTGCCGCTGACGCCGACCGAGTCATCCTTGAAGGTTCCGCATATGGGCTGGAACGAGCTCGATCTGCGCCGCGAGCATCCTTTGCTGGCCGGCATCGACCCCGGCGCGCATGCTTATTTCGTGCATTCCTATCATTTCAAGGCTGCCCCTGAGGCCATTTGCGCCGAAACCGCTTATGGCGGGCCGATCGTCGCCATGGTCGGGCGCGACAATCTGGCCGGTACGCAATTCCACCCTGAGAAGAGCCAGGCGGTGGGGCTGAAGCTGATCGGCAATTTTCTGGAGTGGCGGCCATGAGCCTTACGCTTTATCCCGCCATCGATCTGAAAGACGGCGCCTGCGTCCGCCTGGTGCAGGGCGAAATGTCGGCGGCGACGACCTTCAACGACAATCCGGCGGCCCAGGCGCAAAGCTTTGTCGACGCCGGCTGCAAATGGCTGCATGTCGTCGATCTCAACGGCGCCTTCGTCGGACGGCCGGTCAACAGCTCGGCGGTGGCGGCAATCCTCGGCGTGACGCCGGTGCCGGTTCAGCTGGGTGGCGGTATTCGCGATCTCTCGACCATTGAATTCTGGCTCTCGGCGGGCATCGCCCGCGTCATTCTCGGCACGGTGGCGGTGAAAAATCCCGGCCTGGTGCAGAGTGCCTGCAAGCTGTTTCCGGGGCGCATTGCGGTCGGCATCGATGCCCGCGACGGCCGTGTCGCGGTCGAAGGCTGGGCGGAAACCTCGGATCTCTCGGCGCTGGAGCTCGCGCGCCGCGTCGAAGGGGCCGGGGCGGCGGCGATCATCTATACCGACATCGAGCGCGACGGGAAGCTGACGGGCGTCAATGTCGACGCCACGGCGCATCTGGCCTCCAAGCTCTCGACGCCGGTCATCGCCTCGGGCGGCATCGGCTCGCTCGAGGATCTGGCGGCGCTCAAAGCCTATAATCGCCATGGCATCGAAGGCGTGATCTGCGGTCGCGCGCTCTATGACGGCCGTGTCAAGCTGCCGGATGCCCTGGCTCTGCTGGCGGCGCCGTAACATGCTGAAAATGCGAGTGATTCCCTGCTTGGACGTCAAGGATGGCCGCGTCGTCAAAGGCGTCAATTTCACCGGGCTGAAAGATGCCGGCGATCCGGTCGAGCAGGCCCGCTTTTATGATCGCGAAGGCGCCGACGAGCTGACCTTTCTCGACATCACCGCCTCTTCCGAGGATCGCGACACTTTGTTCGACGTGGTCAGCCGCACCGCCGAACAATGTTTCATGCCGCTGACCGTCGGCGGCGGCGTGCGCAGCACCGAAGATATCCGCAAACTGCTGCTGGCCGGCGCCGACAAGGTGTCGATCAATACCGCCGCCGTGACCCGCCCCGAGCTTGTGCGCGAGGGCGCGGAGAAATTCGGCAGCCAGTGCATCGTGGTCGCCATCGACGCCAAACAGACCGCGCCCGGCAAATTCGAGATCTTCACCCATGGCGGGCGCACCGCCACCGGCCTCGATGCGGTCGATTGGGCGCGGCGCATGGTGGAACTCGGCGCCGGTGAAATCCTTCTCACCTCGATGGATCGCGACGGCACCAAATCGGGTTTCAACCTTCCTTTGACCCGCGCCGTCGCAGACGCCGTCTCGGTGCCGGTGATCGCCTCGGGGGGAGTCGGCACTTTGGAGCATCTGGCCGAAGGTATTCTCGAAGGCCATGCGACCGGCGTGCTGGCGGCATCGATCTTCCATTTCGGGGAATTTTCCATTCGCGAGGCCAAGGCGCATATGAAGGCGGCCGGCATCGCGGTGCGGATGGAGTGAGAAATGGCCGACAGCAATGGACGCATCCTCGACCAACTCTATGACACGCTGGCGTCGAGACGCGGCGGCGATCCGGAGAAATCCTACACCGCCAAACTGTTTGCCCGCGGCAAGCTGAAGATCGCCCAGAAGGTCGGCGAGGAAGCGGTCGAAACGGTGATCGCCGCTCTGGCCGAAACCCCGGACAAGCTGGTCGATGAGAGTGCCGATCTGCTCTATCACCTGATGGTGCTGTGGGCCGAATGCGGCATCGAGCCCTATCAGATCTGGACCGAGCTGGAGAGCCGCATCGGCACCTCCGGCCTCGACGAGAAGAAATCGCGGAAATAAGGGGAGTTGCGATGAGTTACGATCCCAACAACATCTTCGCCAAGATCCTGCGCGGCGAGATTCCCTGCAAGAAAGTCTATGAGGACCAGTTCGCCCTGGCCTTCCACGACATAAACCCCCAGGCGCCGGTCCATGTGCTGGTGATCCCCAAGGGCGCTTATGTCTCCTTGGCCGATTTCTCGGCCTCCGCCCCCGCCGACCTGATCGCCGGTTATATCCGTGCCGTGGGCAAGGTAGCCGAAGAATTGGGCATCGTCGAAGAAGGCTTCCGGGCTCTCTTCAATGCCGGCACCAATGCCGGCCAGGAAGTGCCGCATCTGCATATCCACCTGTTCGCCGGCAAGAAACTCGGCCCGATGCTGGCCCGGTAATTCTTTGTGATTGGGCGCGCCCAATCACGTTGGGACCCACAGGTCCCAAACCCCCGCGCGCCGATGAGGGCGCGAGGTCCTCGCGTTGCTCGTCCAATCACTCTTTAGGGGCGACGATCCTGTCGATCGAGCCGCCCTCGCCGATCGCTTCCAGGCGCGGATAGCGTAAACCGTTGTGATAATCGATCTGCACCATCCGAAAGCGGTCGTCGGCTTTGATCAGCAGCTCGATGTTCGAGGAGCTCTTTTCCGCCGCGACGATCGCCGGCCGCAGGCTCTCGGCTCCTTCATAGGGATAGGAATCGACGGCGATGATCTGCGCCCCCGGCGCGATGCCCGCCTTGAAGGCCGGACTGTTCCAGGCGACGTCATTGACGATGCCGTCATGGGCGATCACCAAACCCAGCGAGAACATCAGATTGAGGGTCTTGGCGTCATTGTCCTCGGCGATCAGCGCGCTGTTGGGTTGATCGCCATAGACCAGGCGATAGCCGCCGCGCACCAGACCGTCGATCGGCCCGCCCGGCCCGTGCCCGTCGAGACGCGAGCGCAGGAAGGTCGTCCAATCGAAAGGCTGCACCTCGTTCAACGCCCCGACCACATCGTCGAAGCGATAGGTTTCCGGCGTCATCTGTCCATCATGCACACTGAAAAAGGCATGGGCGAAATCGTCCAGCGATCTGGCGCCCTTGCTCTTGTCGCGAATCAGCGTGTCGGCATCGAGCCAGATCAGCGCCCCTTCGACATAGTAATCGACCCCGCGCACCCAGTCGGAATAGGAGCGGGTATCGCGGAGCGCCAGGATCTCGCTGCTGGTGGTGTCCTGCAGCGAACGCCAGGAGCGCCCGGTGCGGGCCTCCATGCGGGCAGCGTAAAGCGCCAGTTTTTCCAGGAATTGTTGCTTGGTCAGCAATCCTGAGCGCGCCGCCAGTACCTCGCCCCAATATTGCGTCTGACCTTCATAGACCCATAGCAGCGAATCGCGCATCGGCTGATTGAAGTCGGCGGTCCACAGATCGGCGGGGCGGCGGAACTTGCCGTTCCAGCTATGGGTGAATTCATGGGCCAGCAGGTCATGGTCGTAGAACAGCCCGTCCCAATCGGCGAAATAGCGCGGATTATAGCCATTTTCGCTGGAGCGATGATGTTCGATGCCGAGTTCGCTCATATGGTCGTTGAGCGCCAGCTGGAAGTCGTAATGATCGTAATGTTTGGAGCCGAACAGCTTGTAAGCTTCGCGCACCAGATTGCGGTGCGCTTCGATCACCTCGGGCCTGGCCTCGAGATCGTCGGGATGGTCGGCGAAGCTGGTCAGCCGCACCGGTATCTTGGCGCCGGGATCGAGATCGATCTGCCGACTGTAGCGCCCGGCATAGAGCGGCGAATCGACCAGGGTTTCGTAGGAGGTCGGGGCGAAGACCACCGTGTCGCCCACCTGCTTCGCACCATCCAACCCGGCGGCATAAGCCCAGCTATGCGGCAGGGTGACGTCCGGCTTGATCATGATGCGGCTGGTGGCATAGCCGGCCGGATAGAGCGACAGCGAATTCCATTTTACCGCGACGATGTTCGGCGTCATCACCGTGCCCGCGAATTTTTCCTCCGACATGGCCAGGCGCTGCATCTCGATATCGAGTCGGCTGACACCTTCGGGGATTTTCACGTGAAACGCTGTCATCTCGACCGGATCGCGATGCCATTCCAGCCTTTCCCCTCGGGCGGTCATCACCAGCCCGGCCAGCTGCGCGATCGGGCCCGTCGGCGCGTGGTCGCCCGGCAGCCATTTCGGGAACAGCAAGGTCAGCGGTCCCGGCACGACCGGAATGGTTTCCTTGATGATGAAGATATGGCGGGTGAGATCGGTGGCATTGACCGACAAGGTCAAGGTTCCCGGATAGGCCGTATCCTCGGGTGAGGGAATGGCGGCGGTCGGCGGCGCGCCTTCCGGGGGGCCTGCCCAGGCGGTTCCGGCCAACAGAGCCGCCACCGCCATGCCCAACCCGATCTTCACCATCATCTCTGCGCCTCACGCCTGTAACCGCACCCAGAATGACGGGGCGGAGGGCGTAAATCACTAAATATTCCGATAGCGGCGAAAGGTCCGTTTTCGCTTTTCTGAAGCCCTCGACAGGGAGGGTTTCATGGGCAGGACAAGCCATGGCTGGTTGGTGGCGGCAGCGATGATGGCCGCGGCGGCGCAGGCATCGGATCATCTCGACACGCCGACGGTGATCGCCAATCCACAGGCCGATATCGGCGATCTCTATGCTTGGATGGCGCCCGACGGGCAGCATCTCAATCTGGTGATGGACATCGTCGGGCACAGTTTTTCCGACCGGCTGGATTATGTGTTCCATGTCGACAGCGGTCCGCGCTATGGCGCGATCTCGGCCAGCCTGACCATCACCTGCCGCATGCCCGCTCCGGACCGCACCGATTGCCATACCGATGGCGGCGGGAATTTGCGCGTCTTCGCCGGTATGCGCGACGACCCCTTCTTCAACAATGTGAGGGGCACGCGGGCCGCCTATCAGGTCGTCCAGGCCGCCCTGCAGGCGGGAGCGCGGCGCGATGCTTCCGGCTGTCCGCTGCTGGACGCGGCGACGGCGACGGCGATGAACGATCAATGGCGTCACACCGATGGTGGCCCAGCCACCAATCTGCTGGCGGGCTGGCCGACGTCGGCTCTGGTGGTGTCGGTCGATCTGACCGCGGCGGCCAAGGGCGGCAAGATGCTGGCGGTCTGGTCGGCGACCGCGACGGCGGAAAAGCAGCTCGACCGGGTCGGACGGCCGCTGACCAAGAATGCCTTGCTGGGGTTGTTCGCCGCCGAGGCCGACAGCTATGCTTTGAGAGAGGCCTTCAATCTCGATACGCCGGCCGAGGCGAAACGCTATGTCCCGGAGATCGAGAAGGCTCTCGCATTCTATGATTCTTTCGACGGCGATTGCGGCAATCAGGTGATGGCGGGGCCGACGGCCGGGCCGCATCGTTATCAGGCCTTGGCGGAGCTGATGGCCGACGACCGTCTGTGGATCGACAGCGCTTCTGCTTCCTGCAAGACCTTCCTCGCGGTCGAGCGAGGCCTGCCGGGCGATTGCGGCGGACGGCCGCCGAGCATGAGTGCTGCCAATGCCTTTCGCTCGCTCCTGGTCAATGGCGCGGATACCGGCACCGATGACGGGCTCGAAAGGGATGAGCAGCCGATCTCGGATGTCGTCTTTCCCTTTCTCTCACCGCCGGTCGCGGGGAAATGAAGCGCTGGGCTTTCCTTCTGCTGCTCTTGGCGGCGCCGGTCTCGGCCCATAGCGGGACCGGCCTGCCGGGCGGATTTGCCGCCGGTTTTCTGCATCCGCTGACGGGCGGCGATCATCTGCTGGCGATGATGTCGGTGGGATTGTGGGGCGCCTTTCTCGGTCGGCCCCTGATCTATGCCCTGCCGGTGATCTTTCCCCTGATGATGGTAGCAGGCGCGGTTCTCGGGATGGCGGAAGCGCCGGTGCCGCCGGTCGAGTTCGGCGTGGCGGCCTCGGTACTGATCCTGGGCGCGGCGGTCGCGGCCGGCTGGCGGGCGCCGGTCTGGCTGGCCTGCGGGCTGGTCGGACTGTTCGCCCTGTTTCATGGCTACGCCCATGGCCGGGAATTGCCCTCGGCGGCCGATCCTTTGGGCTATAGCGCCGGTTTCGTGGTCGCGACCGGCCTTCTGCATCTCGCCGGAATCGCGCTGGGCGGGTTCAAACGGCGGGAGCTGGGGGTCGGCATCCTTCTCGCCGGCGCCTGGTTCCTCTATCGCGCGGTGGCGGCATGATCAGGATGGCGGCGCTGATCGCTTCAAGCTGGCTGGCGGCCATCACGCTGCTCTGGATCGCGCTGCATTTCCTGGCGGTGACGCCGGGCTATCTGCCGGATCATCTCGAATGAAGCGGTTTCTCCTGATCCTTCTTGCCGCCCTTCCCGCCTCGGCCCATGATTTCTGGCTGCAGCCGGCCGAATTCTGGCCGCGGACCGAAACCAGGCTGACCTTCCTGGTCGGACATGGACCCGACCGCCAGCGCTCCCCCATTCCGGCCTCGCGAATCATCCGCTTAGAGGCCCCGGGGGCCGAGGTTGCCCTCGATGCTCTGCGTTTCGATCATGCCGGCACCTATGTCCTGGCGCTGGAAACCGACGATCGAGCCCAGAGCCATTTGCCGGCGCTGCGCTTCAACGATTATCTGGCGGCGGAGGGGCTGAGCCCGGCGATCGAAGAGCGTCGGCGGACGAGGCGGACCGATCGGGACGGTTCGGAAATCTACCGTCGCTGCGCCAAGGCCCTCCTGCAGGTCGGCTCGGTGGCGACGCTAGTCACCGAGCCTGTCGGCCTTGCCCTCGAAATCGTGCCCGAGCGCGATCCCTATGCGCAGCCGCATCCCGCCGCCTTGCCGGTCCGGGTGCTTTATCACGGTCTTCCGCTGGCTGGAGCCCTGGTCAAATTCACCGATCTCGACCATGACGAGCAGCCCGTCGAGACGCATCGCACGGATCGCGATGGCCGGGCGGTCTTCGCCTTGCCCGACCAGGGATCCTGGCTCCTCAATGTGGTGTGGACCGAAACCCGGCCGCCGAGTGCCGAGACCGATTTCGCCACCGTCTTTTCCAGCCTCTCTTTCGGTTTTCCGCCGCGATGAATTGTTCGCTAAGATGGTCGCCGGTCTCGATGGAGAACGGCCCTTTGGCGGAATTTTCGTCCCGGTTCCTGCTCGACAGCAAGGTGGTGCAGCTGCATGACGTGGTGTGCCGCGGCGAATGCCGTCACCGCAGCGCCGAGGAATGTGCGGGGGCGACCTATCTGGTGTTTCCCTATCGCGGCGTCTATGTCCGCCATGTCGGGTCGCGCGACGTGGTGGCCGAAGCCAACCAGGTTCTGTTCTTCAACCAGTCCGAAGATTACAGCGTCAGCCATCCGGTGCAGGGCGGCGATGCCTGTCTGTCGCTGTCGATCGACGAGGAATTCCTCCGCGAACTGGTGCCGGCCGAGCAGATCACCGCTTCGGGAACGCTGAAGTTCCATTCCCTGCAACGCCCGGTCGACCCGCGCACCCAGGTTCTGACCGCTCTGTTGCGCCACAGTCTGGTGCAGGGGTCGGCGGAAACGCTGGAGGCGGAGACCCTGGCTCTGACCCTGGCGCGCCGGGCGCTGGGCGAACGGAATCCGCCCCGCATGGTGACTTATGGCAAGCGCAAGCTGGTCGACCGGGCCAAGCTGATTCTGTCGAGCGACCTGGCCCGGCGCTGGACCCTGGCCGAGATCGCCGCCGAGGCCGGAGTTTCCCCGGTCTATCTGACCCAGCTTTTCCAGCAGGTCGAAGGAGTACCGCTCTATCGATACCAATTGCGCCTGCGTCTGGCGCGAGCCCTCGATCGCCTCGATCACGCCGCCGACCTGACCGACCTCGGTCTCGATCTCGGCTTTTCGAGCCATAGTCATTTCACGGCCGCCTTCCGCCAGGCCTATGGCCGCAGCCCGGCGGAATTCCGCCGCTCGGTCCATAGTCGCTAAAGATTTCGACAGCGGCGATTCCGGCCGAAATGGTCTGATCTCCTCACCCGATGAAGGGTCAAAGGAGACGATCATGAGCGAAAAAACCTGTGCCGCCTGCGACGAGGACCTCGGCGACAACCCGATCAGCATCACCGTCGGCGGGAAGACCGTCGAAGTGTGCTGCGAGGAATGCTCGCGGGCTTTGAACGAAGCGCATGCCGGGACCGAGCGATGAATCGCCGAGCATTCCTGGGGATGTCGGCCGCGTTGGCGGCCGGTACCCTTCTTCCCAAGCCGCTGTTCGCGGCCTCTTCCGCCAATTTCGTGAGCTTGCCGCAAGGACGCATCGCCTATGCCGAGCGCGGCCGCGGCCCGACGGCCCTGTTCCTGCACGGCTTCCCGTTGAGCAGCTTTCAGTGGCGCGATGCGATCGCCCGGCTGTCGGATCACCGCCGCTGTCTGGCGCCCGACTGGATGGGGCTGGGCGAGACGGAGGTGGCGCCCGGCCAAAGCGTGACCCCCGCGGCGCAGGCGGAGATGCTGGCGGCTTTCCTCGACGCACTGAAGGCCGGGCCGGTCGATATCGTCGCCAATGACAGCGGCGGCGCGGTCGCCCAGCTTTTCCTGGTCAATTATCCCGAGCGCGTCCGCAGCCTGCTGCTGACCAATTGCGACGTCGAAACCGACAGCCCGCCGGCGGCCCTCCAGCCGATTCTCGATCTGGCCAAGGCCGATCTCTATTGCGATCTCTATCTCGAGCCCTGGCTGAACCACAAAGAAGACGCTCGGGGGAAAAACGGGCTGGGCGGCATGTGCTACAGCAATCCGGCCAATCCCAGCGACGAGGCGCTCGAACGCTATCTCCGGCCCCTGCTGGCCTCGGAGGAGCGCAAAGCTCTGGTCAATCGCTATACGCTGGGCCTCGCCCCCAATCCGTTGGCGGGCATCGCCGACAAGCTGCGGGCCACCCGCCAGCCGACCCGTATCGTATGGGGCATGGGCGACAGGATCTTCTCGCCGAAGAGCCCGGACTATCTCGCCGGCATCCTTAAACAGGCCAGCATCCGCCGCCTCGACAAGGCCAAGCTGTTCTGGCCGGAGGAATATCCCGACATCATCGCCGAGGAGGCCAGGAAGCTTTGGCGGCTAGCTTAGCCCACCGTCGCCAGGTCCCTTATCGCCGCCGGCCGGAAGGCCAAGGCCTCCGCCACATGGGCGGAGCCGACGGGGCCGGCGGCGGCCAGATCCGCCACGGTGCGGGCGACCCGCAGCACCCGGTGATAGGCGCGCGCCGACAGGCCGAGCCGCTCGCTGGCCTGGCTGAGAAGGCGGGAAGCGCCATCCTCGAGCCGAGCGGCCTCGGTCAGCAGCGCCCCATCGGCTTCGGCATTGCAGGTGATGCCGGTGCCACGATAGCGCTCCCGCTGCCGTTCGCGGGCAGCCAGGACCCGCGCCGCCATGGCGGCGCTGCCCTCGGTCGGCGGCGGCAGAGCGAGATCCTGGACCGGCACGGCGGGAACGGAAACGGTGAGATCGATGCGGTCGAGCAGCGGCCCCGACAGTTTGGCGGTATAGTCGGCGCCGCAGAGCGGAACGCGGCGGCATTGACGGACAGGGTCGCCGAGATAGCCGCATTTGCAGGGGTTCATCGCCGCTGCCAGCAGGAAGCGGGCCGGATAAGTGACATGATGGTTGGCCCGCGCGATGGTGACGGTGCCGGTTTCCAACGGCTGACGCAGTGCCTCCAGACTGGAACGGGCGAATTCGGGGAGTTCGTCGAGAAACAGCACGCCCCGGTGCGCGAGACTGATTTCGCCGGGCTGACCTTTCCGGCCGCCGCCGACCAGGGCGACCGCGGAAGCCGAGTGATGAGGGGCGCGAAAAGGCCGCGCGCGCAGCAGCTTGCCTTGCGGCAAACCCTCGCCGAGGCTGTGGATCAGGGAGGCTTGCAGCGCCTCCTCCGGTTCGAGCGGCGGCATGATGCCGGGGAGACGTGAGGCGAGCATCGATTTGCCGGAGCCGGGCGGACCAACCAGCAGGATATTGTGGTTTGCCGCCGCGGCGATTTCGAGGGCTCTCTTCGCCGTCTCCTGGCCTTTGACGTCGGCGAAATCATAAGCCGCCGCTTCGTCCTCGGCGACCAGCGGCGTCGGTCGTACCAGCAATTGCCGGCCTTTGAAGTGATTGACCAAGGCTAAAAGACTGGAGGGCGCCAAGATCTCCGCCCCCGACCAGGCGGCCTCGGGACCCTGCGCCGCCGGACAGATCAGGCCGCGTCCCTGGCCATGCGCGGCGATGGCGGCCGCCAGCGCGCCGCCGACCGGGGCAAGCCCGCCATCGAGCGCCAATTCGCCCAAGGCCGCATGGGTTTCGCCGAGCGTTGCCGGCAGGACGCCGATGGCGCACAGCAGGGCGAGCGCGATCGGAAGATCATAATGACTGCCTTCTTTCTGGCGGTCGGCCGGGGCCATATTGACGATGATGCGCTTGGGCGGCAGCGACAGCCCGATGGCGGTGAGCGCCGCGCGCACGCGCTCTCGGCTTTCGGTCACCGCCTTGTCGGCCAGCCCGACCAGGGTGAAGGCCGGCAGGCCGCTTCCCAATTGGCACTGAACGTCGATGGGGAGGACTTCGATTCCGGAAAAGGCGAAGGTAGGAATGCGCGTGAGCATAGGCGGAATTTTCCAAAATGGAAATTTCCGCCACTCTAAGGGCTCACCCTACGCCGCGCAACGGCCGTCAGTTGTTGCCGGCGCGCTGAAGCCGATGTTCGTCGAGAGAAGTTGCCACGAAGATGTGATTCTGCAGATGAGGCCGCAGCCATTTGATGACTTTCCACCAGATCTGCGCCTGCGTCTGACAGGCTTCGCGGCGATTGATGAAGCCGTGATGCACCAAGGTCAGGGCGGTGCCGTCCTTGATCGGCTTGACGCGCACGCTGGCTTCGGAGGCATTGCCTTCGTCCCAGCTGGTGCGCCAGCTCTGCACATAATGCTGGCCGGGCTCGACCTGGAGGAATTCGCCCCAGGCGGTGAAAGTGCGGCCGCCGGAGAAATCGCCCCTGGCTTCCCAGTGGGTTCCCGCCTCGGGCTGGCCTTCCCAGGCGATCTGGGAGCCGCCGCGGCCGCCGCCCCACCATTGTTGGATATCGTCGGAATCGGTCAGCGCGCGGAACACGCGATCGGGCCGCGCCGTGAAAACGGCAACGGCGATGACGGTTCCCGATTCGGGCGCGGTGAGAACGCTGTCCCAGCGAGAATACGGCATTGTTTTTCCCCTCGAGCGGGGGCACGAGTGCGGCGTTTTCGCCGTCATTATCCCCCGGAAACACGATAGCATTTGTTAGCCGAACTATCCTTAAGAATAATAAGTTCGGTAACAGATTGTTACGTCGTGGGAGCGTCCAGAAAATC
>FTDB01000534.1_pt1 | contig 13852 bp, 14 predicted proteins | sample 1639741 | NCBI WGS metagenome assembly FTDB01 (sample SAMEA3914869, study PRJEB12502) | metagenome | biome: forest; material: soil | place: USA | collected 2012-03-12 | depth 0.1 m | reverse complement strand
GTCGAGACCAGCACGTCGCGGTGCGTCTCGCGCCAGTTCCATTTGCCGTCGACGATGTACCAGTCGTAATTGTGGATTTCCGAGATCAGCCTGACTACCACGCCGCCGACCGCGGTCTTCTGGCCCTGCGGGGTGAGACCGACGATGTTGAACGATATGTTCGGCGCCGAGCGCCACGAGCCGTTGCTGGTCTGCTCGGTCTTGACGCCGAGATAGAGCGGCGACGGGCGGATGTGCAGCACCTGGCTTTCCTTGACCGGGCGCCCGCCGGGTTCGAACACCGAGGCGGTCAGCAGCACGCTGAGCGGTTGCGTCGTGTCGCCGGCCAGCGAGGCGTCGAACGGGAAGACGGCATTGCCGTTGCCGTCGGTCACCGTGCCGGGCAGGTCGGTGTACTTTTCCTCGTACGGCGTCGAGGCGTCGCCGAAGGCATAGTCGCTGAACGCCGGGAAGGGGTTGGCGTCCTGGCGGATGCGCGCCTCACCCGTTACCTGAAGGCCCGAGCCGATCGCCCCGTACAGATAGTGGGCATTGACGTTCACCGGACGCTGTTCGGTCAGCGACAGCAGCGGCTGGTCGGCATTGGCCTTGACGTCGACGCCCAGGCGTTGCGGCGCGAAGTCCTCGACGGCGAACGATGCGCTGCCCGCCGGCTGGTCCATGCCGTCGAGCTGGATCTTGGCCGACCATTGTCCGCGCGGCGCGGTCCTGGGCAGGATGACGTCGGCGCCGGCATAGCCCATCGGTGTGCGGGTAAAGCCGAAGCGGAAGGCTTCGACGCCCGACGGCCGGTTGACGATCAGGAAACCCTTGCGGTCCTTGACGACCTTGCCTTGTGGGTCGCGCACCATGGCGACCAGGTGCACGGTCTCGCCCGGCCGGTAGATGCCGCGGTCGGTGTACAGATAGCTGTCGACGCCCGGCGCGCTGGAGCGGCCGCCGGCGGTCGGATCGGCATCTTGGCGTCCACCCGTGCCGTGCTGGGTCAGGTCCATCGGCGAGCGCGTCAGGTCGGAAGCCGTATAGTCGTCGCCGGCATAGGCCATGACCATCTTCGGTTGCAACGCATCGGTGCCTTTGAGCAGGGCGCCATTGAAGGCGACGTGGCCGTCGATGCCGGTGCGCACCTCGCCCAGCGTGTCGCCGTTGCTGGCGACCAGGTCGACCTTGACCCCGCCCAGCGGCTTGGCCGATTTCAGCGAACGCACGACCACGTCGAGGCCGTTTGCCCCCTTGTAGGTGGTCATCGCCATGTCGGTATAGATGATCCAGCGCCGCGCCTGGGCCGGTTGGTCGTCGGTCTTCTTGTCGCGGCCGCCCGAGGCATCCTTGACCTTGACGACATAGGCGCCCGCGCGCAGCGTCTTCAGCGTGGCGCCCAGGGGGAACACCGTCGTGACGCGGTCGCCATTGCCCTGCTTGACGGCGATCTTGCCGGTCCACACCTTGACGCCGATGTCGGAGGCGGAATCGTCGCCATAGTCGCTGTCGTAATCGCCCTCGGCCACCGGTTCGGGCGCGGAAACGGTCTTGCGCACCAGGTTGCGGTCGGAGACGTGCCATACCTCGACCGCCAGGGACGAGACGTTGACGGTTTCGATGGCGACGCCGTCGGATTCCTCACGCGGCAGGATGACGCCGCTGCCGGCGAAGCCGACATAGGGCGGCTTGGTGCCGAAGCTGAAATCGAGGTCGGCATTGGCGTCAAGCTTGTCGCCGCCCTGGCCCGGCAGGCCCTTTAGAAGGGTAATGCGACGGTCGACAAAGCCGATGCCGCCGACGCACAGGTCCGAGCCGCTGGCGCTGACCGCGGGGACGGTGGCCAGGGCCGGGGTCACGGTGACGTAGTCGCCGTAGGGCTTGGACGGATCGAGCGGCTTGGAGAAGGTGACGCAGGCCTTGGGGCTGTTGCCCGAGGTATCGAGCTTCTGCTTCCACACGGCGAAGCCGGCGGGGTTGGCGTCGCCGGCGCGCGGCGCATTCTTGTCGCGCGGATGGCCGAACAGGCCGGTCGCCGGTCCCTCCAGCTCGCCATTGGCGGTAGCCACGACGGGGGCGCCGGAATGGCCGGTGGTGGCGCGCGCGGTGAGGAATCCGACACAAAAACCCGAGATCAGCACCGCCGCCGCCGAGGCGATCAAGGTCCTGTTATGCCAATCGAATTTCATGAGATCCCCCGCGCATTTTAAGCGAACAGAAGCGCGGAATCCCCCAAAGATCAATCTTTGTTTTTGTGAAACCTCACCAATTACGCTAATGATTCGCGCATATGCCCTCAGCCTCCGCGCACGATCGCGCAGACGGGGCTTGGCGAAGGCGTTGGAGGATCGGCGGCTTGAGTCAGTTCGCACGCGTAATGGTGCTTGTGGTTGACGATAACCACTATATGCGGGTCATCGTCTGCACGATGCTGCGGGCGATGGGCATTACCCTTATCCGTGAAGCCTCCGACGGTATCGAAGCCCTGGAAATCATCCGCGACTGGCGCCCTGACGTCATCATCATGGACTATGTGATGGGCCAGCTCGACGGGCTGGAAACGACGCGCCTGCTGCGCCAGGGCTCGGACAGCCCGCACCCCTTCGTGCCGATCATCATGGTCACCGGCCACACCGACCGCGCCACCGTGGTCGCGGCGCGCGACGCCGGCGTCAACGAATTCGTCGCCAAGCCTTTGACGGCGAAGGCCCTGATCGATCGTATGAAGAGCGTGATCAATTCCGAGCGCGGCTGGGTCAAGTCGGGCGCCTATATCGGTCCGGACCGCCGCCGCCGCTCGCCGCCGGACTATCCCGGGCCGTTCCGCCGCGCCGCCGACAAGGTCAAGGGCAAGGGCTAAGGTTTTTTAGCGACGAAAAGCACGAATTTTCGTATTTTTCGTGCTTTTCGTCGCCAAACCTTTTGTCTTCCATCCGCTGGACGCCCTTTCTCCCGCGCTGCGATAAATGTCTTCGCAATCTTAAGGTTTTTGTTCTAAAGCCTTGGACGTTCAGAGGATTGCGCCATGTCCGAAGCTTCCACCAAAACCTCGCCGTTCGGCTTCCGCGATGTCGACGCCACCGAAAAGGTCGCCCTGGTCCACGGCGTGTTCAAGAACGTCGCTTCCAGCTACGACCTGATGAACGACGTCATGTCCGGCGGCATCCACCGCGTGTGGAAGGACGCCGCCTGCGCGCGCCTGAACCCGCAGCCGGGCGAGGTCATCCTGGACGTCGCCGGCGGCACCGGTGACATCGCCCGCCGCCTGGCGAAACTGGCCCGTGCGGCCAAGGCCCGCCGGGCTTCGCGTGGCTTCGATGCCCCCGACGCCGATATCCGCATCATCGACTATAACGAGGCGATGATCGTCGCCGGCCGCGAAAAGTCGCTCAAATCCAACCGCGATGAACGCGAAATCTCGTGGTCCGTCGGCGACGCCATGCAGCTGGCCCTGCCCGACGATGCCGCCAACGCCTACATCATCTCCTTCGGCATCCGCAACGTCGCCGACGTCCAGGCGGCGCTCAACGAGGCCCGCCGTGTGCTGAAGCCCGGCGGCCGTTTCTTCTGCCTGGAATTCTCGCATCCGACCGCGTCGGCGGTCGCCAAGATCTACGAGACCTATTCGTTCAAGGTCATCCCGTTCATGGGCGAGCTGATCGCCCACGACCGCGACAGCTACCAGTACCTGGTCGAAAGCATCAAGCGCTTCCCGGACCAGGAAACCTTCAAGGCGATGATGGTCAAGGCCGGCTTCAGCCGCGTCAGCTATACCAACTTCTCGGGCGGCGTCTGCGCCCTGCACGAGGGTTGGGCATAGAGCCCGGCAACCGCATGGCCAGTCTGAGTTCATGGGTGCGCATGGTGGGGACGGGGCTCGTCCTGATGCGCCACGACGCCCTTATCCCGAAAGAGATTTCCGGCTTCCTGCCGCCCGTACCTCGCTTCTTCGCCGGCGTGCTGCGCGGCCTGTTTGCCAAAAAAAGCCGCCTGCGTCCGGGCCAGCGTTATGCCGAAGCGTTCCAGTCGATGGGACCGGCCTTCATCAAGCTGGGCCAGGTGCTGTCCACGCGCGGCGACATCTTCGGCGCGCAGTTCACCGAAGACCTGAGCCACCTCAAGGACCAGCTGGCGCCCTTCCCGCAGGCCGTCGCCGAGGCCCAGGTCGCCGAGGCGCTGGGCAAGCCGGTGTCCGAACTGTTCCTCGAATTCGGCGCGGTCATCGGTTCGGCCTCGATCGCCCAGGCCCACGGCGCCGTGCTCAAGGACGGGCACAAGGTCGCGGTGAAGATCCTGCGCCCGCATATCGAGGAAGTGGTCGCCGCCGACATCGCCATGCTGCGCTTGTCGGCGCGCGTCATCGCCGCCCTGGTGCCGATGACGCAGCGGCTGGAGCCCGAGGCCTTTGTCGAGGCTGTGGCGCGTTCGCTGCTGCTGGAACTCGACCTGCGCCTGGAAGCCTCCGCCGCCGACGAGATCGGCCAGATCATCAATGCCGAACCGTGGATGAGCGCGCCCAAGGTGCACTGGCACTACGTGGCGCGACGCGTCCTGGTGACGTCGTGGGTCGAGGCCATGCCGCTGTCGCGCGCCGAAGCGCTGGAGCTGCCCGGCATCGACAAGAAGGCCCTGGCCGACAACCTGATCCGCGCCTTCCTGTCCCAGGCGCTGGACCACGGCGTGTTCCATGCCGACCTGCATGAAGGCAACCTGTTCGTCCAGGCGCCGGCCCACCTGATCGCCATCGATTTCGGCATCATCGGCCGGTTGAAGCCCAAGGAGCGGCGCTACCTCGCCGAAATGTTGTGGGGCTTCCTGCGCCGCGACTACAAGCGTGTCGCCGAGGTCCACTTCGAAGCCGGCTACGTACCGGCGCACCAGGACGTCGACAGCTTCGCCCAGGCGCTGCGCGCCGTCGGCGAGCCGGTGCTGGGCCGCGCGGCGACCGAGGTGTCGATGGGCCGGCTGCTGACCCAGCTGTTCGAAATTACAGCGCAGTTCGACATGCACCTGCGCCCGGAACTGGTCCTGCTGCAAAAGACCATGGTCAGCGTCGAGGGCGTGTCCCGGCGCATCTATCCCGACCATAATCTCTGGGAAGCGGCGCGGCCTGTGGTCAAGGACTGGATCTCGCGCGAGCTGTCGCCGGTCGCCGAGGCGCGGCGCATCATCGACCAGCTGGTCAGGAAGCTGCGAACCGACGAGACGCCGGCGGTGCCCGTGCTCGACGCCGCCGAACTGGCCCGCATGCGGTCGCAGATGAACGCCACCCAGGCGATCACGGTGGTGTCGCTGGTCATCGCCGCCGCCAGCCTGGCCATGCTGGTATGGTACGTCCTGAAATAAAAAAACCGGCCGCGGAGAGAGATCTGCGGCCGGCCTAATCGCGCCAGGATTGGGGACTAGCGCTTTTGGTGGTGACCGCCGCCATGATGATGGTGATGGCCGTGCGCGTTGGCGACGGGCGCGATGGCCAGAGCGGCGGCGGCAAGGGCGAGAACAATCGTCAGCTTGGTCATTGTAATGACTCCCTGTTGTCTCCCCGGTGGTGCAATTAAAACACCCGTCCAATTGTCAGGCAATGGAAATCGGGTTTCAGCCTTGCAACACTCGGGCAGGCCCTGACAGCCTTTTGTCTTGCATCCTGTTTTACGGCGCCGGCCTCAGGCGATCCTTGCGGATATAGGCGGCGACCCCTTCGAAGTGCCGGCGCTGCTCCGGCGTCAACGGGTCTTCGGCCAGGCGGACATAGTCGCCCATCAGGGCGCGGGTTTGCGGATCGGCGGCGATCCAGCCCGGCCAATCGAACGGACCCAGCCCGACCAGCACGATATCGGGCCGTTTCGTCAGGTCGCGATTGGTCACGGCCCGGTCGTAGCGCAGCCAGGCCTTCAGTCGCGCGTCCCGGGCCGGGTCGTGTTCGGCGCGCAGCAGGGTGTCGGCATTGGCCGTGATCCAACGGCTGGAATAGGTGCCGACCCAGGTACCGCCGACCTCCGTGGCAATGGGATGGCCGGGCGCCAGGTCGAAGGAAATCGACATGAGGGTGGGGTGGGCGATCGCGGCGCGGATCGGCGCCACGACGCCGCGGCCGTGATAGCCGAAGGCGGTGAGGAAGCCGAGGGGCGCCAGGGCGGCAATCAGGCTGGCCACAGCGATACGGCGGCGCGACGGAGAGGCATGCAGGCTCTGGGGGATGCACAGGGCGACGGCCAGCATGGTCAGCAGGACATAGGGCAGGGCGTGATAGGGCCAGCCGCGACCCTGCAGCAGGAAGGCGGCGAAGAAGCCCGTCGCGGCGGCCAGAAGCACCAGCGGTACCGGGGCCAGGGCGGCGCGGCGCGCGCTGAAGGCCAGGCACGCCAGGGCCGCTCCCCACAACAGGGCCTTCAGGACCAGATCGGACGATGTCAGGGGCTCGCGCATCGGCCAGTACAGGTCGAACAGCAAGGGCATGACGGCGTAGGCATAGGCAGGCAGGACGCGCGACACCAGGGCGGCATAGAGAAGACAGGCAACCGCCGCCGCCACGGCTTCGGGGCTGAGCAACAGGCGCGCGTCACGCCGGCGTATGGCCAGCACGACATAGACCACAAGGATGGGGAGGGCGAAATGCGGCTTGATCATCGGCGCAATCGCAGCCACGACGCCGGTAGCCAGGGCCGTGGGCCAGGCCACGGACTGGCCCGCCAAGCGCAGGGCCGCCAGGGCGAAGAGCGGCATGAGCAGGATAAGCGCCACGTGCTCGCGCTCCCCCCATGCCGACAAAGGCGCGACCAGCAAGACGGCCAGGACCAGGGGCAGTCTCCATGGTCCGGCCATGCCGGCGCGTCCGGTCCAGTGCGTGAAAACCCACGCCGACAAGGCGCCGACCGACAATAGCAGGGCGGTGAAGGCGCCTTCGGCCGGCCAGCCGGTCAGCCGCTCGATCCATGCGCCGGGCAGATAGATGAAGATTGCCATCGGCGGATTGGTTTCGACGATATCGCGATAGAGCGTCTTCCCGGCCAGGAAAGCGCGGTCGTTGCTCATCAGCCAGTCGATATTGGCATCGATCGGCACAAGCAGGCGGATGGCGATCGCCAGGACAAGAACCAGGGCAACGGCCACCCCCGGCCACACGGGCTGCCCGGGGCGAAGAGGGGCTGAAAGGGGGCTGTCCGGCATGGCGCGATCCTACCGCCGGAATCTTAGAATCTCCTGAAGAGAGGCCTTATTCCCCGCCGTCCTGCGCCGGTGCGCCGCCGGCACGGGCCGCTTCGATGCCTTGCTGTTTCTGCCAGTAGGCGGCGCCGTCATAGGGCCGGAACAGGGTGCGCGGCGCGCCGGTCTTGGTGATGACGGCGAAGACGTCGTCCCTGGCGTCGAACATCAGCACGTCGCCATTGGCGCGGGTCAGGGTCTCGGTGCCTTTCGGCGGCGAATGCACGAAGCCGTGGACCATGGCCATGTAGTCTTCATAGGACTTGGCGCCGACCTCCTGGCCGTGCTTGTCGAAGGCATTGTGCGAATTCTCGGCTGGCGAGAACTTGCGCGTCTTCGACCACAATGGCCAGTCGCCGTATTTGGTTTCGGTGATTTCGGCGCGCGTCCCGGTGGGCAGGGGCGGATAGGCCTGGGCGACGGCAAGGTCGCGCTGCTTGAAGTCTTCGGCCGCCGGCGATGAAGCTGTCTCCGCCTGGCCGGGGATCGGCATCGAGGCCTCGGCGATGGCGGTGTCGTCGCGGCTGGCCTGGGCGGAGGTCTGGACCTGGGCCCATACCGGCGCCGCGGCGGGCTTGGCGGCGGGCGCCGGCGACTTGCCGTCGCCGTCATGGACCACGGCCGACGGCCCGGCATCGCAGGCGGCCAAGGCCAGCATTCCCGCGATCATTATCCAGGTTTTGACCGACATGTCCCCACCTTGTCTTCTTGCCCGTCGGTGCCACCTATGGCACACACCGGGCGCGTTTTGAAGGGAGCGGGTATGTCCAGAATACTACTGATCGTAGGTGGGGGCATCGCCGCCTATAAGTCCCTTGAACTGATCCGCCTGATCAAGAAGTCCGGTACCGACGTCCGCGTCGTCCTGACGAAAGGCGCAAAGCATTTCGTCACGCCCCTGACCGCCGGCGCGCTGTCCGGCGACAAGGTCTATGACGACCTGTTCGACCTGACCGTCGAGGCCGAGATGGGTCACATCATGCTGTCGCGGCAGGCCGACCTGGTCGTCGTCGCGCCGGCGACCGCCAATCTGATGGCCAAGGTGGCGAACGGCCTGGCCGACGACCTGGCCTCGACCCTGCTGCTGGCCACCGACAAGCGCGTGCTGATGGCGCCGGCGATGAATGTGCGCATGTGGCAGCACGCCTCGACCGTGCGCAATGTCGAGACCCTGCGCCAAGATGGCGTGCGGTTCGTCGGGCCCGACGACGGCGAAATGGCCTGCGGCGAATACGGCCCGGGCCGCATGGCCGAGCCCGAAGCCATCTTCGCCGCGATCCAGAGCGCTCTCGCGCCAGCCGAACAGCCGCTGAAAGGCAAGCGCGTCCTGGTCACCGCCGGGCCGACCTTCGAGCCGCTCGATCCCGTGCGCGGCCTGACCAATCGCTCGTCGGGCAAGCAGGGCTATGCCATCGCCGAACGGCTGGCGCGCGACGGCGCGGACGTCACCCTGGTCTCCGGCCCGGTCGGCCTGCCCCTGCCCGCCGGGGTCCGCCGGGTCGACATCGAGACGGCGCAGCAGATGTTCGATGCCGTGCAGACCGCCTTGCCGGCCGACGTCTTCGTCGCCGTGGCGGCGGTCGCCGACTGGACGCCCAAGGTCGTGGCCAGGGAAAAGCAGAAAAAGACCGCAGAGCCCGAACTGACCGTGACCTTCGTCAAGACGCCCGACATCCTCGAAGCCGTGTCGAAACATCTCGAAAAGCGGCCGCGCCTGGTCATCGGCTTCGCCGCCGAGACCGGCGACCTGCAGGCCTATGCCAAGGCCAAGCTGGCGTCGAAGGGGTGCGACGCCATCGTCGCCAACGACGTCACATCGGGCGTGTTCGGCACCGCGGCCAACCACGCGCAGCTCCTGGATATCAACGGTTTTGCCGAGATCCCTGGCGACACAAAGACGGCCGTCGCCGACTATCTGGCGGACTATATCCACAGACGTTTGGGGTGAACGGGTCGCGGCAAAGGTTAATTTGTGAAAGAGTGGCGCCATGAACGCGCACACCCTTCCCGAAACCTCATCCGATATCACCGCCCACGTCACGCAGCTGGCGCACGCCGCCGATTTGCCGTTGCCGGCCTATGAGACCCAGGGCTCGGCCGGGCTCGACCTGCGCGCCGCCATTGCGGCCGGCGAAGAGCTGGTGCTGAAGCCGCTGGGGCGCGCCCTGGTACCGACGGGGCTGAAGATCGCCGTACCGCAGGGCTACGAGGTTCAGGTGCGGCCGCGCTCGGGCCTGGCGCTGAAGTTCGGCATCACCTGCCTGAACTCGCCGGGGACGGTCGACAGCGACTATCGCGGCGAGGTCGGGGTCATCCTGGTCAATCTCGGCGCCGAGGATTTCGTCATCCGCCGCGGCGACCGCATCGCCCAGATGGTGGTCGCCCAGCACGCGCGCATCGTCTGGGACGTGCGCGAGAGCCTGGAAAACACGGCGCGCGGCGAGGGCGGCTTCGGGTCCACCGGGCGGTAAACCCGACAAAATTCGCTATCTGGGCGACTTTTACGCCTACTAGTACACACACCTGTGATGGGATAACTCGATTATCCCACTTTTCGCCTGCCTCAAAGCACCGCACCGTCACAAAAGCGTATCGAAACCTGATACGTCCCGGAGCTAACCCAAAAACGGGGCCTCCGAGCTGACTCTCCGCGTAGGTGCAGTATGGATGAGGTTATGCAATTTTTCTGGGCCATGGTCGACGCCACGCAGGCGGCCTTGATCGGCCTTAATGTCGTGCCGGTGATCGTCCTGTCGCTGATCATCGGCCTGGGTCAAGGCTTGGGTCAGAGCGGCCGCGGGCTTTATTTTCTCAAGGCCATCGTCGCCGTCGTACCGGCCATAGCCGCCGCGGCCCTGTGGCCCCAGGTCTATGGCATGAGCCCGATCTGGCCCGACGTGACGCAGCTTGAGCCCGAGATCCAGATCGTCGTGCAACTGGTCATTGCCTGGGTGATTATCCGGGCGATGTGGTCGCTGAAAAGCGCTGCAGCCAATGCGACGACCAAGCCGGCGAAGGCTTAGGCCTTTTACATCCCCAGTACGTCCTGCATGTCGTAAAGACCCGCCGTCTGCTTGCGGCCCCACAGCGCGGCCTGGACCGCGCCGCGCGCGAACAGGGTGCGGTCGCGCGCCGAATGCGACAGGGTCAGGACCTCGTCCTCCGAGGCGAAGATGACGCTGTGCTCGCCGACGATGCCGCCGGCACGGACGACCGAAAAGCCGATGTCGCCCAGGCCGCGCGGACCGGTGATGCCGTCGCGCGCCGTCACCTTGACGTCGCTGAGGCGCGTATTGCGCCCGAAGGCGGCGGCTTCGCCCAGCATCAGGGCGGTGCCCGAAGGCGCGTCGACCTTGCGCTTATGATGGGCTTCGGTCACCTCGATATCCCATTCCAGCGCCGACAGCCGCGCCGAGGCCTGCTTGACCAGGCCGGCCAGCAGGTTGACGCCCAGCGAGAAGTTGCCCGACTTGACGATGACCACCTGGTCGGCGTGGGCGGCGACCTCGGCCTCCTGGAAGTCGTTGAAGCCGGTCGAGCCGATGATGTGGACCAGCGGGCGCGGGCGGCTCAGGCCCTCGGCCGCGCAGGCGTCGAGCAGGGCCAGCGAGGCGTCCGGCGTCGAGAAGTCGATGATGGCGTCGACCTGGCTGAGGTCCTGGGACAGGCCCTTGTCGAAGCGCGCGGCGATGGGCAGGCGGGCTTCGTCGAGGACGCGGGCCACGGCCTGGCCCATGCGGCCATGGGCGCCGTTGATCGCGAAACGGATAGGGGGAGTAGCCATGGGAACCCTTCGAACCTTCATCGTCGCCGCACTTGGCGATGATGAAGGTTCGATATGGTCTCAATGCCTTCAGGTCAATCCTTGTTATGTTTCGGGGTCCAGGGGCTCCCGCCCCTGGGCTTTGAACCGGTAGACGGCGCTGGGTTTGCCGGTATGGCCGACGCCGAAATCGGGCACGTCGTATGCGGCGACCGGCTGCAGATGGGCGCGCGGCAGATAGGCCCGGCCGGGATCGCCGACCAGGATCTCGCCATCAAAGGTCAGGAGAAACGTCGTCAGGCGTTCGGCCGTGGCCTTGTCGTAGAACAGGTCGCTGACCAGGATCAGGTCGGCGTCGGGCGGCGGGCCGTCGAGCCCGTCGGCGTGAACGAGGGTGAGATCGACGTCATTGGCTTCGGCGTTGAGCGTGGCCGCGGCGACGGCATGGGCGTCGATATCGACGGCGGTAACGGACATGGCGCTGGTCCTGGCCGCGGCGATGGCGGCGATGCCCGAGCCGGTGCCGAGGTCGATGACCCGCCGGCCGGCGCAGACGCCGGGATGATCGAGCAGATAACGCGCCAGAACCGTGCCGCCGGCCCAGCCATAGGCCCAGTAGGGCTGAACGCCGTCTTCACCGAGCAGGCGTGACAGGCCCGAGCGCGGATGGGCGCGGTAGAGCCGGATCTCGGGCACGGAGGGCGCCGGGATCAGGTCGAGATGGGTTTGGATGAAGGTGCGGGGCGAAACCAATTCCTCCTCCCTATCGCGTTGCGATGGGGAGGTGGCAGACGAGGCGGTTACGCCTCGGATGACGGAGGGGTCACTTGCCGGCAGTGGAATTACCCCTCCGTCGCGGACTTCGCCCTAACGGGCGAGCGCCGCGCCACCTCCCCATTTTGACAAAATGGGGAGGAGAATTTTGCTACTGCGCCGCAGTACCGGTGATGTCGTCCCAGAAGCGGCGGGCCTTGTGGATGAAGCCTTGCGACTGGGCATAGGTCTGGGCTTCGGAGATCTGGGCGAATTCGCGCATCAGTTCCTTTTGCCGCACGGTCAGGTTCTTGGGCGTCTCGACGAACAGGTCGACGATCAGGTCGCCCTTGGCGCGCGAATTGAGGCCGGGCATGCCCTTGCCCTTGATGCGCACCTTGTGGCCGGTCTGGGCGCCTTCGGGGATGACGACGTCGATGCGGCACTGGCCGTCGCAGCCTTCGCCGCCCATCAGGCAGGGCACTTCCAGCTCTCCGCCCATGACGGCGGTGGCCATCGGCACCGGGATCGAACAGTGCAGGTCCAGCCCATCGCGTTCGAAAATATCGTGCTCGGCGACGCTGATGAAGATGTAGAGATCGCCCTTCGGTCCGCCCTTGGCGCCGGCCTGGCCTTCGCCGCGCAGCAGGATGCGCGCGCCGTCGTCGACGCCGGCGGGGATGCGGATGTTCAGCGTCTTGCGCTGGCTGGTCTGGCCGTGGCCGTGGCACTCGGCGCAGGCGTCCTTGATCGTCTGGCCCTGGCCCTGGCAGGTCGGGCAGGCGCGTTCCACCGCGAAGAAGCCGTTCGACGTGCGCACGCGGCCGTGGCCGGCGCAGGTCGAGCAGGTCTGCGGCTTGGTGCCGGGCTTGGCGCCCGTGCCGTGGCAGGCTTCGCAGGTCAGGGTGGTGGGGATGGTGATTTCGACGTCGGCGCCCTTATAGGCCTGTTCCAGCGTCACTTCGTAATCGTAGCGGACATCGGCGCCGCGCTGCGGGCCGGACGGCCTCCGCTGCTGGCCGAAGATGTCGCCGAACATTTCCGAGAAGATGTCTTCGACATTGCCGAAACCCTGGGCGCCACCAGCAAAGCCGTTAAAGCCGCCGCCGGCCGACTGGCCGTTCATGCCGGCATGGCCGAAGCGGTCATAGGCCGCGCGCTTTTGCGCATCGGACAGCACCGAATAGGCTTCGTTGACTTCCTTGAAGCGGACTTCGGCCTCGGGGTCGCCCTGGTTGCGGTCGGGGTGGTGGGCCATCGCCTTCTTGCGGAAAGCGGCTTTCAGCGCGACCTCATCGACGGTGCGCTCGACTTCCAGAACTTCGTAATAACAACGCTTAGTCATAGGGGCTTCTCTTTGCGCCAGTCTATGGCTGTAAGATCGATACTGTTGACTGCAGACTTTTTATCGAACGCTGACCCGAAAAGGCACATATCTTCAAAAAAACCCGAAATCATTCGGATAATCAACTCAATGGCCAACTCGGCGAAGGCGTTCATGATATCAGCCTAACATCAATTTCCCGAGCACATCCTTAACGCCTTTTCGCATTACGGACGCACAGGTCTTTATTGTAAGGAGATATAAGGTTTGATGCAGAGACGGCAAGGAGTCAAACCTTGCCGTCACCTGTACATCATCGGTGGGAGCCGTTTTTACTTCCAGCGAGGGAAATCCGGCGCCCATCTTGTCGCCTCTTAGGCGCTCTTCTTGTCGTCGTCGACTTCTTCGAACTCGGCGTCGACCACGCCGTCGTCCGAAGCGGCCTCTTCGCCGCCGGCCTCGCCGCCCGACTGGCCGTACATGGCTTCACCCAGCTTCATCGAAGCCTGGATCAGGGTCTGCGACTTGGCCTTGATGTCGTCGGAATCTTCGCCGTCCTTGGCCGTCTTGAGATCGGCCAGGGCGGTTTCGATCGCCGTCTTGTCGCCGGCCGAAACCTTATCGCCGAATTCCTTCAGCGACTTTTCGGTCGAGTGGATCAGCGCGTCGGCCTGGTTGCGGGCTTCGATCAGCGACTTGCGCTTTTCGTCGTCCGCCTTGTTGGCCTCGGCGGCCTTGATCATGTCCTCGATGTCCGAATCCGACAGGCCGCCATTGGCCTGGATGCGGATCGAGTGTTCCTTGTTGGTCGCCTTGTCCTTGGCGTGGAC
>FTDB01001582.1_pt1 | contig 13914 bp, 11 predicted proteins | sample 1639741 | NCBI WGS metagenome assembly FTDB01 (sample SAMEA3914869, study PRJEB12502) | metagenome | biome: forest; material: soil | place: USA | collected 2012-03-12 | depth 0.1 m | reverse complement strand
CGGGATCGCCATCACCTGGAAGACGCCGGTCGAAAACACCGCCTCGCCGATCTCCAGCGCCGAGAAGCCGCGCACGCGGCCGAGGAACACGGGCGTCAGATAGATGGTGGCGAAGATGCCGATGCCGGTGACGAACGAGAAGAAGCAGCCCAGCGCGAAATTGGGATTCTTCAACGCCCGCAGATCCACCACCGGATGGGCGTAGGTCAGGCTGCGCCACAGGAAAGCGACGAAGGCGGTGGCCGAGAGGATGGCACAGAGCCGGATATCGGGATCTTCCAGCCAATCCCAGCGCTGGCCGTCTTCCAGCACATATTCGAAGCAGCCCAGGAACACCGCCATCATGGCGATCCCGGGATAGTCGCCGGTCTTGAGCAGGGAGAGGTCCGGCTTGTCGATCTTGACCAGGATCGGGACGACGATCGAGACGAAGACGCCCGGGATCAGATTGATGAAGAACAGCCAGTGCCAGGAATAGTGGTCGGTCAGCCAGCCGCCGATCGTCGGCCCGAGAGTTGGGGCGAGGGACGAGATGGCGCCGATTACCGCGGCGGCGGCGACTCTCTGCTTTCCCTGGAAATAGAAAAAGGCGGCGGTGAAGCAGGTCGGGATCATCGAGCCGCCCAGGAACCCCTGGATGGCCCGGAAGGCGATCATGCTCTGGATGTTCCAGGCCCAGCCGCAGGCGAGGCTCGCCAAGGTGAAACCGATCGAGGAGGCGGCGAACAGCCAGCGCGTCGACATCACGCGGGACAGCCAGCCCGACAGCGGGATCACGACGATCTCGGCGATCAGGTAGCTGGTTTGCACCCAGGCCGTCTCATCGGCGCCGGCCGAGAGACCGCCCCCGATGTCGCGCAAGCTCGCCGAGACGATCTGGATGTCCAGCAATGCGATGAAGAAGCCGATGCTCATCGTCGAGAAGGCGAGCACCTTCTCGCGCATGGTCAGTTCGCCGGGCATGGTCAATTTCCCTTCTGATCGACCTCGGCCGTCACCGACAGGCCGGGGCGCAGCTGGCCCAGGGTCGCGGCATCGCCCGACAGGGCGACGCGGACCGGGACGCGCTGGACGATCTTGGTGAAATTGCCGGTGGCGTTTTCGGGCGGCAGAATGCTGAACTGCGCGCCCGTCGCCGGGGCTACGCTGACGACGGTGCCATGGAATTGCTGGCCGGGCAGCACGTCGGCTTCGACGGTGACCTTCTGCCCGGGCTTCATGTGGGCCAGCTGGCTCTCCTTGAAATTGGCGTCGACCCACAGGCCCTTGGCCGGCACGACTGACAGCAGCTGGGCGCCGACGGTCGCATACGCGCCGGTGCGTCCCGAGCGGTTGCCGACATAGCCGTCGACCGGCGCGCGCAGCTCGGTATAGCTGAGGTTCAGCTTGGCGGTCTCGCGGTCGGCGCGGGCGGCGGCCAGCGCCGCTTCAGCCTGAAGGCGTTGGGTGGCGATCACGTCGAGTTGGCGATTGGCGGCTTCGAGGGAAGCACGCGTGCGATCGCCGGAGGCCACGGCCTGCTTGAACTCGGCATCGGCCTTCTGGAACACCTGGATCGAGGCGGCATTGTCGGCGGCCAGCGCCTTGAAGCGGGACTGGTCGTCCCGCGCCCGGACGGTTTCCGCATCGGCGGCGGCGACACCGGCGCGGGCGCCCGCGATCACCGATTGCTGGAGCTGGCGGTTGGCGTCGAGATTGGCCAAGGTCGCTTCGCCGGCGGCGACGGCGGCTTCGGCCCGGTCGAGCGCTGCCTTGTAGTCGCGGGCATCGAGGCGGACCAGCAGATCGCCGGCGTGAACCATCTGATTGTCGGTCACGGCCATTTCGGCAACGAAGCCGGCGACTTTCGGGGCGATCACGGTGACGTCGCCGCCGACATAGGCGTCGTCGGTGCTCTCGATGAAGCGGCCCACGGTCCAGTAATGATGGCCGAAAGCGGCCGCGCCGATCACGGCGATCAGGCCGATTCCGGCCAAAGCCAGTTTCTTGCGGTTGGTCTTGGCGGGACTGCCGGTGGCGGGGCGGGCGCCGGCCAGGGCATCGGCGGACAGATTGCTCATTTGGTGCTCTCCATCAAGGAGTGGGTCGGGGGCAGGGTCTGGTAACGTTTCTTCATGACTTCGGAGGCGGCTGGACCCGCCTTCACTTTGAAATCGGGGCCGATCAGCGGGCGGCCGGTCTTGCGGTCGACCAGCACCGGATCGGCGATCTCGCCGGTCACGGCATCGACGACCATCATCGACAGGCCCTCCTGCGCGAAATGGCGGTTGCCCCAGGCCAGCATGGCCAGGATCACCGTGCGGAAATCGCGGCCCGACTCGGTCAGGCGATATTCGTAGCGCGGGGGATGCTCGGAATATTGGATACGCTCCAGCATGCCGGCTTCGGTCAGCTTGTTAAGCCGGCCCGTCAGAATATTCGGTGCGATCCCGAGGCTTTTCTGGAACTCGTCGAAGCGGGTCAGGCCGTACAGCGCATCGCGCAGGATCAGCACGCTCCATTCGTCGCCGACATGATCGAGACTGCGGGCGATGGGGCATTGGGTGATTCTTTTCGGCATCGAATGGCTCCGAGTAACTATCAACTTGCAAGTAACCTATCAGTGTGACTATCATAATGCAAGTTAGTTTTGGAGAGCGCACCGATGACCAAGCTCTATCTGGAAGATTTGCAGCCCGGCATGACCTTCGAGAGCGGCAGCCACACGCTGACCGCCGAGGAGATCAAATCCTTCGCCGCACTCTATGATCCGCAATATTTCCATCTCGACGAGGAGGCGGCGAAGGCCAGCCTGTTCGGCGGGCTGGCGGCCAGCGGGTGGAATGTCGCGGCGGTGACCATGCGGCTGCTGGTGGACTCCAACACCATCGCCGGCGGCCTGATCGGCGCCGGCGTCGAGCTGGCCTGGCCGCGTCCGACCCGCCCCGGCGATGTGCTGCGGGTGGTGTCCGAAGTGGTCGAGATCACGCCGTCCCGCTCGCGCCCCGAGCGCGGCATGGTCCTGATGCGCAACAACACCTTCAACCAATTGAACGAAATCGTGCAGAGCCAGTCGGTCCGTATGGTCGTGCCGCGCCGCCCTGCCGCGGAGACAGAGAAATGACCTCGTTACGCTCTTTCGCTCCCGTCCTGGCGGCGGCTCTTCTGCTGAGCGCCTGCCAGAGCGGACCCGATTACCAGAAGCCGGAAACGACTCTGGCGCCTTATCACGACATGCCGGTCAAAACGGCCGAAGCGCCGCCGCTCGATCAATGGTGGACCGGCTTCAAGGACCCTGCGCTGACCGCCATCGTCGAGAAGGCGTTGTCGCAGAATCTGGATCTGGCCGCGTCTCTGGCCCGCGTGCAGCAGGCCCGCGCCGTGGCGCGCCATGCGGGGGCCAAGCTGCTGCCGACCGGCGAAGCGACGGCCTCGGCCTCGCCGTTCCATCAGTCGCTGGAAGGGCCGCTCGGCTCCATCGCCAAGCATTCGCCCGGCTATGACCGCGATCTGGTTCTCTATGACGCCGGTGTCGGCGCCAGTTGGGAGGCCGACCTTTCGGGCGGGCTGCATCGCGATGTCGAGAATGCGGATGCTCTCTCCCAGGCCGCCGAAGCCGAGCATGCCGGCGTGCGCGTCTCGGTCGCCGCCGATGCCGCCGACGCTTATTTGCAGATCCGCGGCTTTCAGGCACGCCTCGCCTTCGCCAATGCGCAGATCACGGCCGACAATCACCTGCTCGATCTGGTGAAGCTGCGCCAGCGGCGCGGTGTCGCCACCGACCGCGAAGTCGCCCAGGCCGACGCGCTGACCGCTCAGGCCCGCGCTTTGGTGCCGCCGCTGCGGATCGGGCTGGAGGCCCAGTTGAACCGCCTTGACGTATTGCTCGGCGTCCAGCCCGGCACTTATGCCAAGGAATTGGCGGTGGCCGCCGATATTCCGGGCATTCCCGCCGTCGATCCGGCCGATCCCGCCGATCTGCTGCGCCGCCGTCCCGACGTGATCGCCGCCGAGCGCCGTCTGGCGGCTTCGAACGCCCGCATCGGGTCGGCGATGTCGGAATATTATCCGAAACTCTCGCTGTCGGCGCTGTTGGGCTTCGAGTCGCTGTCGAGCCAGCAATTCCTGACCAGCGCCGCTTTCCAGCCGCAGGCGACGGCGGGGCTGCGCTGGCGTCTGTTCGATTTCGGCAAGGTCGATGCCGAGGTCGATCAGGCCAAGGGCGCCAACGCCGAAGCCCTGGCGCAGTACCGCGCATCGGTGCTGCGCGCCACCGAGGATGTCGAGGATGCCCTGACCCGGCTGGTGCAATCGGCCGAACAGACCCGCGAACTGACGCGGGAGACGGCGTCGCTGACCCGGGCGCGGGATACCGCCGAGGAAGCCTATCGCGGCGGCGCCGTCAGCCTGATCGATGTCCTCGACAGCGACCGGCAATTGCTGATCGCTCAGGACGATCTCGCCCGCGTCCGCGCCGATACTGCGCGGTCCGCCGTCAGCTCCTATCGCGCGTTAGGGGGCGGTTGGTAAGAGCCAGAGCCCTGACCGCGGCCAGCGCCGCGGTCAGGGTGATCGCCACCAGGGCCGGCAGCGCCCAATCCCCGCCCGGCCAGTCGAGGCCGAGCCCTTCCACCGCCCAAAACAGGCCGAAGCTGGTCAGAAGCACGCCGACGGCGAATTTCAGCGAATTCTCGGGGATTTTGGTCAAAGGCCGGTGCAGAGCCAGGCCGAGCAGGATCACCAGCAGCAGTGCCGAAGCAGCGCCCGATCCTGCGGAAATCCAATCCTCACCCGCCGTGCCGATCGCCAGCACGATGAAGATCACCTCGATCCCTTCCAGCATCACGATCTTGAAGGACGTGGCCAAAGCGGTCATCGGCGCCGCCGCCAGCCTGCCGGTCTCGGCTTCGTAAAGCGCCGCTTCGTCATGCAGGGGAACCCGGCCGGCTGCCCGCTTCACCGCCTTCTTCAGCCAGCGCAGTCCGAACAGCAGCAACAGCAGACCGACGCCGACCTTGACGAGCGCGATCGGCAGCAAGGTCAGCGATCCCCCGAAAACCGCCAGCAATCCGCCCAATGCCAGCAGCCCGGCGACGGCCCCCTGCAAGGCAGGGCGCCAGCCGCAGGTCGTCCCCACCGCCAGCACGACGGTCAGCGCCTCGACGAACTCGACGAGGGAGGCGAGGAAAGCGGCGGAGAAGGTCGGCAGTGACATATTGGTAACCAACGGTTGCAAGGGTGGCGGGAAGGGGATCGGCGGCGATAGAGTCGATGGAGACCGGAGTTCTTCATGACGAGCTATAGATTTTCGCCCAGTGACACAACGGCAATTCAGAACTGGAGCGATCCCGGCATCTGGTCGACCGGGTCCGTGCCTGATTCCGTCCTGGCGGAAGTTCAGCTGCCTCAGATCATCGATCCATCGAGCGGCCAATCCCTGTCGCTGCAGGTCGATATCCAGTCCGGCCAGAGCTTTCAGGTCGGCGATCTCGATATTCTTTATGGGTCGGTCGCCAATTCCGGAACGCTGACCGCTGCCCACGCGATCGAAGTCGGTGCGCTCGGCAGCTTGTTCGACTACCACTCGCCGGGCACCTACCGCGCGCAATCGCTGGAGAATGACGGTCAGATCACCTCGGCCGGCCAGTACGCCATCTCCGGCATCGCGGTCAATCGCGGCATGCTCTATGGCAGTTTCACCTTGGCCGCCGGGACCTTCGACAATGCTGGCGGCACTCTGCAGAGCACCGGCAATCTGATCGTCGCCTCGAGCGGGTTCGCCAATCTGTCGAACGGCACCTTGACCGGCGGCACCTATTTTCCGCTCGGCGGGAACATCACCTTCGAGGTCAATGGGCCGATCACGACACTGGCGGCGACGGTGTCTCTGGTGCAGGGGACCTTGCAGACCTACGCGGCGAGCGGGACCAGTCTGGTCACCCTGCAATCCAGTCTCTCCACCATTGCCCCGTCCGGCTTTTTATTCGTCGACGATTATGCCAATGCCAAGGCACTGACCGTGGCCGGCACCGTCATCGTCAATTCGGGCAGTTTGAACGCCCCTAGCCTGACCATCGCCGCGACCGGCATCGTCGCGCTCAGCGCCGCGGCAGCGGGCACGGCCACCCTCAGCGGCGGAATCACCGATAATGGACTCATCGCCGCGACCGTCAATTCCAATCAGGCGGGAGATGGTTCCTATTATAACAGCAATGTCGTGATCGGCGGGGCGGTGCTGGGAACCGGCACGATCGTCGTCGGCCCCTCGGTCTCGTTCACCAGCACCACGACCGGCCAACAGGGCAAAGCCTCGGTATCGCTGGAACTGACCGGCGCGGACAGCGCGTCGATCCTCTTTGCCGACAATGACGGCACCCTGCAGCTCGATGCACCGCAATCGGTGACCGGGGCCATCAAGGGTTTCACCAATGGCGACACGATCCTTCTGTCCGGCGTGACGCTGAGCTCGATCGTCGGCACGACCTATAACGGTGACGCCACGCATGGCATTTTGACTCTCCTGCAGTCGGGCGGTTCCACCCTCTCGCTGGCCTTCCAGGGCAATTACGCCGCCGGCGACTTCACCCTCGCTCCCGGCACGTCACCGTCCGGCATCATTCTCACCGATACCGGAGCCTCCCCGACGATCAGCTACAACAGCGTGGAAGCCGCGATGGCCTCCGCTCAGGGCGGGACGCTGACGAGCGGCTCCATGATCGTCACCGCCGCGTCGGATGTGGCGACCAATCTCGATATGCTGCAGGGTCTGAAAGCCTCCGGCCAGATTGGCAATGTCGTGCTGACCGACCTAACTCTGCCGAGCTTCACCGTGACCGCGCAGCAATTCCTCGCCGATGCCGGGGCGCTTGGCGTGATCGACAGCGCCTACAGCCTCACGGTGACCGGCGCCACCGCGAGTCAAGCGCAGAGCATCGCGGGTGGGGCGCATGTCACCTCGGTCGCGGTTTCCGACAGTGCCGCCAATATCGCCTCCCAATTCGACGCGCTGACCCACCTGGCCGCGACCGGGCAGGTTTCGAGCATCGCCGTCACCGATGCCAGCTTCACCACCATCGCGCTGACGTCCGCGCAATTGGCCAACGACCGCGCCGAGCTGACCGAAATGACCGGCTATTTCAATCTCTCGGTTGCCGCGACGGCGCCCAATCTCGAACTGGACGGCATCGACGGCCATGCCACCACGGCAATCTTTTCAGGGACTGCCAGTCAATATGGGATCGGGTCCGCCGGCGACGGCGTCGGCGTCACCATCACCAGCAGCGGCAGCGTCGATCTGCTGCGTTCGGTCAGTGCTGTGCAATTCTCGGATTTTACCGATCTGATCGCCCAGACTCCCGGATCGGGTGCTGCGGGCTCAGTGACGACCGGCAACGTCACCGAGCTATATGGCGCCGTGTTCGGCCGGCTGCCCGATCTGCCGGGGCTGGCCTATTATCAGAACATCCTGGAGCAGAATCCGGCCCTGCCGCTGACCACCTTCGCACAATGGTTCCTGGCCTCGCCGGAATATGTCAACAACCCGGCCCATAGCTACGCGCAGAGTACGGCCGGCGACACCCAGTTCATCGACGACTCCTACAGCAATCTGCTGCATCGCGCGCCGGAGCAGGGCGCCGTGCCTTATTATCTCAACATCATCCAGTTCTTCACCAACGGCACGACGCCCGGCACCCAAGCCTATGCAGCCGCCCAGGCGCTGGCCCATGCCGTCGTGCTGACCGATTTCAGCGCTTCGGCGGAATTTCTTCAGGATGTGCAGGTGACCGCCCAGACGCCGACCAGCGCCCAGCATTGGCTAATTCTTATCTGAGGCTCAGCAGTCGCGGTGGAGGAACTGGCGGATCTTGGCCGCAAGCTTGTCGCTCTGGACCGGCTTGGGCACGATCCGGTCTTCGTCGATGGCGCGTAAGATTCCGAGATCGGCGAAGCCGGTGACGAACAGCACCGGCAATTTGGGCTGGATCTCGCGGATGGCCTGAGCCACCTCGACGCCGTTCATGTCGGGCATGGCCACATCGATCAGTGCGATGTCGAAGCGTCGTTCGCGCGCCAATTCGATGGCTCTCTCGCCGCAATGGGCACCGATCACATCGAAACCGCACATCGACAGCATCTCGATGGTGACCTCGCGTACCGCGTTATCGTCGTCGACCGCCAACACCAGCGGCGACGAGGCCATCGCCGAAAGCACCGCTTCGTCGTCCTCATCTATGTCATCGACAGGTTGTTCGGTGGCCCGCGGAATATAGACCTCGACCGACGTGCCATGGCCCGGCGAGGAGGCGATCTTCACGCCGCCGCCCGATTGCTGCACGAAACCCAGCACCTGGCTGAGGCCGAGACCCGAACCTTTGCCGATTTCCTTGGTAGTGAAAAAGGGCTCGAACACCTTGAGCAGGACGTCCGGCGACATGCCGGTGCCGCTGTCGGTCACGCGAATGGTTACATAATCGCCGGGCGGCGGGTCCTCGGGGCGTTCCGGCGCCTGATCGATCACGCTATTGGCGAGATCGATCACCAGGCTGCCGCCGCCGGGCATGGCGTCGCGGGCATTGATGGCCAGATTGAGGATCACCAGTTCGATCTGCGTGCGGTCGACCAGGGCCGGCCACAGATCGTCGGGCGCCCTGGTTTCGAGATTCACCGTGCCGCCCAGCGAACTGCGCATCAGATCGGCCATGCCGGTCAGGATGTTCAAAAGATCGGTCGAGCGCGGTTCCAGTTTCTGGCGGCGCGAAAAGGCCAGCAATTGTTTGGTCAGAGCAGCCCCCCGGTCCGCGGCGGCGCGCGTCGATTCGAGGCGCCGGCGCGTCTTCGCGTCGGTCGGGCTGTTGAGGAGGAGATCGATATTGCCCAACACCACCATCAGCAGATTGTTGAAGTCGTGTGCGATGCCTGAGGTCAGCTGGCCGACCGCCTCCAGGCGCTGCATCTGACGCAGCGTCGCCTCGACCCGCTCGCGCTCCTCGATCTGATCGATGAGCTGGCGATTGACGGCGGCGAGTTCCTTGGTGCGGTCCTCGACCCGGCGTTCCAGCGTTTCATTGAGGCTTTGCAGCGCGCGCTCGGCGGCGCGGCGCTCGCGGCGCTCGTCCGCTTCGGCGATGGCGCGGTCGATGACGGCGGGCAGGCGCGAGAGGCGCTGCTTCAGCACATAGTCGGTCGCGCCTTGCCGCAAAGTCTCGACGGCGAATTCCTCGCCCATCACACCCGAGATGAAGATGAAGGGGATATCGAGATCGCGTTCGCGAACCATTGCCAATGCGCTCGCCCCGTCGAAATCCGGCAGGGAGTAATCAGACAGGATCACATCGAAGCTTTGCTGCTCCAATGCGGCGGTGAAATCCTGACGTCCGGTCACCAGCGTCCAGGCGATCGTATAGCGGGACTGGCTGAGATATTGGACGGCAAGATCCGCATCGACCGCACTGTCTTCGAGCAAAAGGGCACGGCAAGGTTTCGTCGAGAGCATCAACGTTTGCGTCTCCCCGGCGGCGGCTCGTTCAGCACGGCCCAGAACACGCCGAGATCCTGGATGGCTTCGAAGAAGGCCTTGAACTCGACCGGCTTCACGACGAAGGCATTGACCCCGAGATTATAGCTTTCCACCACATCGCGCTCCTCACGCGAGGAGGTCAGCATCACTACCGGGATCTGGCGCTTCTCGGCGTCGCCCTTGACCTGGGCCAGCACCTCCAGGCCATCGACCTTGGGCAGCTTGAGATCGAGCAGCACCACTGCGGGATCGCCCGGATGGCGTTCGGCGAATTGATTGCGCGCATAGAGGAAATCGAGCGCTTCGGCGCCGTCCCGGGCAATCACGATATCGTTGGCCAGCTGGCATTTGGCCAGCGCCGCAAGAGTCAGTTCCAAATCCTTGGGATTGTCTTCAACCAGCAAAACCGGCCTAAGATCGGGCACTTTGGCTCTCCTTTTCTTTCAGTGGCAGGGCAAAACGGAAAATGGCGCCGGCACCGGGCTGGCTCTCGGCGGCGATCCAGCCGTCATGGCGCTCGAGAATACGGCGGGTCAAAGCGAGACCGATGCCGGTGCCCTCGAACTCCTCGACCCGGTGCAGGCGCTGAAAGACGCCAAACAGCTTGTTGACATAGGCCATGTCGAACCCGACGCCATTGTCGCCGACGCTGAAGACGATCTCGTCACCGATTTGTCTCCCCTCGATCGAGATCACCGCGGGCTTGCGGTCGCGGGAATATTTGACGGCGTTGCTGATCAGATTGAGGAAAGCCTGGCGCAGCATGGTGCCGTCCCCCCAAGCCATCGGCAGCTCGCCGATCTGCCATTCGATCTGCCTGTCCTTGAGGTCGTATTCCAGGCTGCGGCGCACTTCCTTGACCAGCTTGGCCGTATCGACCTTCGTCTTGGTGAGGCTGGCGCGGCCCATCTGCGAGAAGGCCAGCAGATCGTCGACAAGCCGGCCGGCCGAGATCGCCGCATCGATAATGCTGTCGAGAAAATGCCGCGAGGTGGTGTCGAGCGTGCGTTCGCGCTCATTCAGCAATTCGGCATAGCCGACGATATGGCGGAAAGGGGCGCGGAGATCGTGCGAGACCGAATAGGAGAAGGCCTCGAGCTCCTTGTTGGTGCGCTGCAGCTCGTCGGTCAGTTCGGCCCGCTCCTCGGCGCGGCGCAGCACGAAATTGACGATGGCGGTGCGGAAGTCGCGCAAGGTCTGAACTTCCGCGCGCTGCCAGGGCACGGCGCGCAGACGCAGCAGCTCCTGCCATTTGCTGAAGGAACGGCGCGGATGGAGCGCACCCGTGGGCGCCGCGACCTTGGCATAAGGATCGCCGCCCCAGGTGACGGTGCGCACCGTCTCCGGACGGAACCAGAAGATGTAGCTGGGGTGGAGCTGCGAGATGCGGACCACGGCCAAACCGCTGGCGACGCCGGCATAGGCCTCGGCCTCGGGGAACAGCAAGGCGAGGCGGTCGGTCTCGAAGAATTCCTCGACCGGGCGTTTGTCGAGCCATTCGATCAGCTTGCCGATCTGTTCGGCATTCGGCGTCTCGCCGACCGTCAGCAATTGATCCTGCGAAGAGACGGCGGCGCCGTTCGCGCCGCCCAGCCGCATCCAGAGGTCGGCGTTATTGACAAGACCGGAGCGGAAATCAGGCTCGCGCGCCAATTCGGCGAGGAGGGCGGTCTCGGTCTGTTTCAAGAGGAGGCGCTGGCCGGCTTCGGCCATGCGTTCCTTGGCGGCGATCTGCAGCGCCACGATGCGGCCCAGGAAGTCGCAGGCGATGCGGATATGCGGGCTGACGCGGCGCGGCTGCCGATGATGGCAGGAGATCAGGCCCCACAGCTCGCCTTCGATGACGATCGAGATCGACATCGAGGCCCCCGTGTCCATGTTGCGCATATATTCGAGATGAACCGGCGACACGCTGCGCAGGCCGGCGAAGCTCATATCGAGCGGTTCGCCATCGGCCGGGCACATCGCCGGCTCCAACGGCACCGGCTTGAAGTTGGCGTCCGGGATCAGCCGCAGCCGGTTGGTACGGTAAAGCTCGCGGGCCTGGGCCGGAATGTCGGAGGCGGGAAAACGCAGATCCATATAAGAGGGCAGCACGTCATTGCCGTCCTCGGCGATCACCACGCCGTTCCAGTCCGACTCGAAGCGATAGATCATCACGCGGTCGAAACCGGTGAGGTCGCGCACCTCGATGGCGGCGGCGGTGGTGAGGGCGGCAATCGATTCGATCGGCTCGATGCTGTCGACGAAGGCGCGGATACGGGGATAGAGCGCGTCCAGCGTCTGCAGATCGCCGGAAATGCTTTCCTCGAATTCCAGGATCAGCCCCTGAGCCCCGCGATGACCGACCACCTGCACGGCGCGGCCGCTCAGCGGCAAGGTCCGCAGGAACAGGGCTTCCCCGGTCGCGGTCCAGGCGGCGAGATCGGTGGCGAAGTCGAGGCCGAGTTCGGGCAGATCGGCGATCTCGCCAAAGTCCGCACCGCTCTTCAGTCCCAGTATCGCCGGCGCGTTGGCGCTGCGCTGAATGATCTTCAGACTGCCCGGATCGAGCACCAGCAGCGCGCCATGCGGCTGAATGGTGCCAGGAATGCGGATCGGCTCTCGCGCGCACGCTTCGTCATCGAGCCGGAAAGGCTGTTCCTGAACCCCGCTCATTCCCGTTATCCCCTGAAAGCGGGCCGCAGCCAGCTGGCCAGACGGCTGAACGTCTTGCGGGCACCTGCGATGGCGCCGGCCTGATCTTCGGCGGGCAGGCCTTCGAGGCGCTCCTTGACGGCGCGCCACAGAGGGCCGGTCATGTCGCCATGCGGATCGAAATAGTGCAGGCCGCCTTCGGGCAGCCAGGCTTCATCGGTCAGTCGCTTGATGATCACCCGGCCGCCGAGGGTCGAGCCTTCCATCACATAGATCGATCCCCAGGCTTCGGCCGATGAGGCCAAATCCGCAGCGTCCGCGCAGAGAGGCAGTCCTGCGATGTCGGCGCCGAGCATCGTAAGATCTCTTGCCGCCAACGGCGCACGGCGGCGCGGAGCAAGGAAGGCTTCGTCGTCGATCCATTGCGCGACAGCGGGCTCCCAGGAGGCGTGGAAACCATAGAAGCGCCCGATCAGCAGGGTCACGCGATCGCGGTCGAGCGGCGGCATCAACAGGCCGAGCCCATCCTCCAGCGCCGAATGCAAATCCGCCGTCGCCTGTTTCAACCGTTCGGGAAGGAGAAGCCGCGGGGCTTCGAGAATCATGTCCATGAGCGAAAATTTATCGACGCGTCACGGCCCGGACAATTAGGGAAACTATTGTATTGGGCCGCTCCAAAACCTGAAGTGAACCCAATATATAAAAATGTTAACAATTTTTTCAATGGGGAAGGAATGGTGCCGGTTACAGGGATCGAACCCGTGACCCCCTGATTACAAATCAGGTGCTCTACCAGCTGAGCTAAACCGGCGCCGAGGCCTTTCTAAAACGATGTGGCATGGGGCCGCAAGGGCCAGTTTTGGCGAGAGTGACAGTCTTGAAATCTCAGGCTAAGATCGCGCCTTGGCTTTCGGAGATGTCCTTTGATTCAGGCTGCTTTTCCCCGGTTCTCCCTTTCCGTTGCCGCGACGATGCTGTTTTTGTCGGCTTCGGCCAGCGCGGAAACCGTTTGGTCGAAGGACAATGACTTCGTTCGCCTCGAAAAAGCCGATGGCGGCGGCACCTCCCCCGGCAATCTGTCGAAACTGAGCCCTGACGCGGTCCGCGCCGTGCTGACCGCCGTGAAGGTCAATACCGGCAGCGAGACCCGGGCGCTTCTCAGCGAAGATCAGCTGGATATTGTGGCCGGTCCCATCTCGCGCGCTCTTTCCCAGGCGGCGCCGGGGCAGGATGTCACTTTCGCGGTCCATGAGCATTCCAGCATGTTCGATTATCTCGGCCCGCCGCGCACCACGGCCGGCCGCGTCTTCCTCGACGGCGATGCGGTCGGCGTAATCATCGGTACGGTCCATGGCACCTATCTGGCCGGCGGCTTGACCATCGACGCCTCGAAGATCCGCACCGGCTCGCGCCTGGTGGCGCAGGATACCGAGGACAAGATCGTCCCCAACGGTCCCGTATCGCTGGCGATCGCCGGCCGCAACGATTGGGCGCGCGTGTCGCCGGCGGCCTGGTCGGGTACGTTCGGCACGCCGATGGCGCAGTCGCCGGCTCCCGCTGCGGCGGCGGCCCCGGCCGCTCCGATGGCCGCTCCGGCCGCGCCCGCTTCGCCGGCGCTGCTGACCGCGCCGGTGCCGCAGGACCCCAACCAGATCGAACAGCGCTTCGCCGCGCTGAAGCGCCTGCTCGACGCGAAGATGATCAGCCAGGAAGATTACGACCGGTCGAAGGCCGATCTTCTCAAGGCGATGTCGAACCCGAAGTGACGCTTAACGGCGGTT
>FTDB01002280.1_pt1 | contig 13948 bp, 8 predicted proteins | sample 1639741 | NCBI WGS metagenome assembly FTDB01 (sample SAMEA3914869, study PRJEB12502) | metagenome | biome: forest; material: soil | place: USA | collected 2012-03-12 | depth 0.1 m | reverse complement strand
GGAGAAGGAGAAGGAGAAGGAGAAGGAGAAGGAGAAGGAGAAGGAGAAGGAGAAGGAGAAGGAGAAGGAGAAGGAGAAGGAGAAGGAGAAGGAGATAAATCCGCAGGCATGACGTCGTCGCCTTTCGGATGTGTGGGGGGCTGGGCGGCAATGGCGCTGAAGAATGCCCCGTCGGAAATCGCCAGGTCCTGACGGATTGGCCGATGGCGATCATCCTCCGGGGCCAGTGCGGTCAGCACGCTTCGCCATCGCCGCAAGCTGCCATTGCGCTCAGCTTGCGACGTGGCCAGGCCCTGGGCAATGGCCTCGCGCATCACCGGAGCGACAAATCGCTGCAGGGCCTGTGTCGCATCCCACGTCTTGTCGCGCCGGCGGAAATCCGGCGGGTCCTGGGCTGTTACGAAGCGAAACAGCACGGCCGAAGCCGCATACATGTCGGTAGCGGCGTCAAGCGGTGTCCGCGACAGGCCGTCCCAGCATTCCAGGGGCGAATAACCCTGCCGGCCAAGGAAAGTGTTGGTGTTTAAAACGTTCTTGAACGATCGGTCGTCGGTCGCCAGCGCCGTCAGAATTACATCGTCGTCGCTCCACAGGATCGTGTCGCCGTGCAGGTCGAGATGAAAAAGATTATGGTCGTTAAGAAATTTCAGCGCCTTCGCCAGCCGTGCCGCAAGACGTTCGGGTTCCGGTGCAAGCTCCTCGGTCAGCCGCGAAAGCGGCACGCCGCGCACATCGGTCAGCACCCAGCCTTCGTTGGCCCAGCTGTCATTGACAAGCGCCAGCGGACAGTAGCCTGAATTCTGAAAACCCGCCGCGGCCGCCTTCCAGTTACGCGCGAGCCCGGCAAAACGCTCAAGGCCTTGCAGCCAGGCTTCGGCATAGTCCGGCCTTGCCGGGCGCAGTCCGCCATCCGCGCCGCGGATCGCCACGCCACCCGGGCAATATTCATAGGCGCGCACGGCGTCGCCACGCCACTTGGCGGCGTATAGATTTCCGCTGCGCGTGGGGCCTATGTGCGAAAACAGCTCAACCTCTCCGCGCAGCACGTTTACCATGCCCGGCGTATGCGGTGTTCCATCGTCCAGTGTCGCCCCCAACATCCCTTCTCCCGAAGGTTGAATTCCTGTCGCGTCAAAAAACGGCAAAAGAAGAATTTATTAACGAACTGGAGACGCTTGGCAACAGGCAAATGTATCGGTTCTTCTGAAAAATCCGCGCTTGTTTCTCGTGCGCCGTGCATTTCAACCGTAAAACGGGTTTGCCTTTCGCAGCCTCGAACAGGGTTCACGCGAGCGACATGAAAGCCGGCTAAATACGGTTGACAACTTCTGAAATTACATGGCTATGGTTGTGGCCGCGCGCACGGATAAGCGTCTTGCCTGCGACGAGGATGGGGCAGGGGCGCCCAATAACCGATGTCGGATTCTCCATGCGCCGCATGGAGAATTTCTGTCAAAATTGGCCCTGCCGCGCTTTTTTGCGCCGGCCGACCTGTTGCGGGCACATGGATGAGGCGGTGAAGGAGGGGACCATGGCAAGGAATGGCATTTGCACCAACTACGGGAACTGTTCCGTGGCGGATGCGGGCACGCCGGTGCTGCGCGGGGATAGCGAATCCTTCGAATGCCCGGGGTGCGGCCGTCCCTTGAAGGATGCCGGCGCGCCGCCGCAACTGACGCCGATCGCGCGCCGCAACCTGCTGATCGGCGGCGGCGCGGTCGGCGGCGTTGCCGCGGTTGGAGCGCTTTGGTTCCTTCTCTCGCCGCATGGCGGAGCCAATCCTGGCAAAGGAGGAGGGCCCGCTTCCGTCCCCGGCGGCGAACTCGGCGACACGCTTCTCGTCCTGTCGGGCTCGAACACGATCGGCAGCAAGCTCGGGCCGGCCCTCGTCAAGGCCTTCCTCGAAAAGAAACAGTATGCCGGCGCCGTCATCGAGGATGGCAATCATGAGGAAATCGACGTCACCGTACATGACGGCAGCGGCCATCCCGCCCACGTGCACGTCAGCGCCCACGGGTCAGGCGACGCCTTCAAGGACCTTGCCTCGGGAAAGGCCGACATTGGCATGGCGTCGCGCCCGATCAAGCCGGACGAGGCGAAGAGCCTTGCCGCCCTTGGCGACCTGACCGATGAAACCTGCGAACACGTCATCGGGCTTGACGGTATCGCCATCATCGTCAATCCGGCCAATCCCCTGACCCAGCTGACGCTTGCGCAGCTGAAGGATATCTATCTCGGCAACATCACCAACTGGTCGGCCTTGGGCGGCCGTGCCGGGACCATCAAACTCTACGCCCGCAAGGCCCCGTCGGGCACGCTTGACTTTTTCAAGGAGCGTGTCCTCGACAAGGCGGATATCGTCGGCGCCAATTCGATCGAGGATTCAAGCGAGTTGTCGGCGGCTGTCTCGAAGGATCCCAACGGCATCGGCTTTATCGGCACGCCCTACATCCTGGCGGCGAAGGCGCTGGCCATTGCCGACGGCACCGGAACGGACACGCGGTTTGTCATGCCGGGTTATGATCTGGTCAAGTCGGAAATCTACCCGATTACACGGCGGCTTTATCTCTATACGCCGGCCCGGCCGCCCAAGGCCCTGGTTCCCGAATTCGTCGCCTTCGCGCAGAGTCCGGCGGGTCAGGAGATTGTCGCGGCGCAAGGTTTCGTCAGGTATGACCTGGAGCTTCCCGCGCCTGAAACGTCCCACATGGACTACGGCGGGCTTAACGCCAACGCGCAGCTGTTCCAGACCTTCTATTTCCGTTCGGGCGATGCCAGGCCCGACAACCTTTCGCTGACGCGCCTCGATGGCTTCAAGGCAAGCCTCGATGCGCTCAACGTGGATCCGTCACGACTTATGCTGTTCGGCTTTGCCGACGGACGTGGCAACCCGGCCAGCAATATGAAGCTGTCGTGGGACCGGGTGAGCGGCATCGCGGCCGAACTGGCGCAGCGCCAGGTCCCGGTGTCGCGTATCCAGGGGCTGGGCGGGGCCTATTTTATCGTGTCCAACGCCACCAGGGAGGGTGCGCAAAGGAACAGGCGCGTCGAAGTATGGATTGCCCGCAACTGAGTCGGACATCTGTACCGGCCATTACCGGCCGTTCGGCGACGCTTCGGACAAGGCCTCTGTCAGCTTCCTGTAACGCCAGTCGAGACATCCCTGGTACTGCTGTCCGCAGTGGCTGAATTGCTCGTCGCGCCACGCATCGAGTGAAGCATGCTTCAGCAGGCTGTCGACCTGGACGCCACGCTTCACCGCCGCGCTGTAAGCGGCGCTCAGGCTGTCGTCATCCATGGCGAAAGCCGGGAGTTTGCAGCGCATGCGCGCAAGCTCCGGCAGGCTGGATGGGCACGAGGCGGCTGAAGACGAATGGTCGGCGCTCGCCGACGCGGAGGCGGCCTGGGTTTCGCCCGTATCCTTGTGCTTCAGCGACGACCAGAGCCACACCCCTGCCGAACATATGAGCACGGCGGCGGCGAACGCGGCCAGCGCCAGCCATAGATCGGTCATTTTCGTTGGCGGCGCCGGAGGAGAGGGCTTCGTCCGCGTCCGGTCACCCGATGTTTTCGGCGCGGGGACATGGGCGACCGGACGAGGTGCCATGCCGGTGGCGGGCGCCGCGCCATCGGAGCGGGGTTTCCGCCCCGCCACGACCCGGGCGGGGACGTCGGCAGGCGCAGCTTCGCCCGGAGCGGGCGCGACGGTCTGTCCCGCGGGGGGCGAGGGCGTCGTCGCGACGGCGGGCGCCTGGGCGGCCGTGGCAAACAACGGAGCCAGTTGCGGCCAGTCGCGGGCATACCTCATCTCCCGGTTGTCAGCCGGATCGTAAATCACCACCTGGGTGTCGGGGCGCAGCCGCTTGCTGCGGACAGCCGAACGCGCCGCCGCCGCACTGTGCAGCTCGACCGGAACCCCGTCGTCATCGAATATCGCCAGCCGCCATTCCATGGCCAATACCAGCCATGGGCGAGGCAAAAAGTCCAGTCCGGCTTTGCACCGCCGTCGGCAAAAATGCCGGGATAAGGCCACGGCTGGCGCCCGTGGCAAAGGCTGCGGCCTGGGAAGGGCACGCAACGTTAGGTTAAAAAAAGTTCAATCGCGCTGGACAACGGCGTTCGTCTGCGGATAGATATTCACGGCGCTTTTCAGGGGAGATATACAAGCATATGGTGTGGGCGAGGGGCTTCTTCGGCTTGACCGCCGGCCTGCTGCTGACCGGACTGACGGCCTGCCATCAGGATATGCATGTAACGTCAGGTGCGGCATGCTTCCCCGCCGAGGCGGCGCGATGGGTCGCCGTCTCTCCCGCTGCCGGAACGTCCCCATCCGCGACGCAGACGCGCGCGCCGTCGCACCCGGGGACTGTCGCGAATATTTATGTCGATCGTTCCGGTAGCATGCTGGGTTATATCGATGGTGGAACCAGTTTCGAACGCCCGTTCGTCGATCTCGTCCATTCCCTCCTGCCCGACAGTCTGGCGACGCTCGGCGTCGAGGCCCGCTACCGGCCTTTCGACCGCCGGCCGCCGGCGGATCTTCCGGATGGGCGGGACATTCTCACCCGGCCGGATAGCTACCGCTGTCTCGCGCCGCATACCGCGGACTGCGACAATCAGGAATCCCATATCGATTCCGCACTGGCCGAAATCGCCCGGGATCGTGCCGGCATGGCCGTCATTCTTTCCGACCTGTGGTTTTCCAATTCGGACATAAGCACGACCGGGGATACATCGCTTCAACCCTTGCTGACCAGCATTCTCGGCAGCAATCGCGTGATCGCGGTATATGGCATAGACTCGCCTTTCGCCGGCCAGGTTTCGGACATTCCCGATGCCGATGGCGCCGGCACGTTTTCCGTCGCCTTCAAAGGTCGCCACCCCCTGTACATGATCGTGGTCGGCAGTGCGCAGCAGATTGTCGATCTTGACCGGGCGCTGACCCTCTCAGGGGCAGGCTATATGGCGGATGGCTTCAAGGGCGTCAGCGGCCGTATCCACCGCTCGATTTTCGCGCTCCGGCCGGAATCGACGGCCGCCCTGAGCGGCACCCCCTTTGACCGGGTCAACAATCCCGCGCTGCTTCCGGTGTCGTTCGAACCCGAACCCGGCGTTTCGGTCCAGCAGTTCGAGCTTAAGCCCGTGCTGCCGCGGCCGGGGGTGCCGGCGGAACCTGTCGCTTCATGGACCGGCCCGCGCGATGACGCGTTCATGGACGGGGCCGTGTGGCATGGCCCCGTGAAGGGCAAGACGCGGATATGGTTGCGCAGGGACACCCAGTGCCGGGGCGACGCGTCCTGGATCGACGCCGGGACCACGACCGATGGCTGGTCGGACGCCGGCGCCGGCCGTCAAAGCTTTGTCCTCGATCCCGTCAGGCTGTCGTCGCGGCTGAGGCAGAAGGGCGTATTCGTCATATCCGGGGAGGTCGAGCGGACATCGCTGAACATTCCGGGCGATCAGGACGGATGGATGCATGCGCAGTGGTCCCTGCCGCCGGAGCGGGCGGCGGCCATGGCAGCCCAGAAACCGGACCTTTTCCCAACCCTCAATCTCGGCGAATTTGCCCGGCTCATGGAAAATGCGCTGGCCGATGCGGCCGAACACAACGGCTCGACCATATCCGGCTTTACCGTCATGGTGAAGGTCGGCAATTGAAACCCGGGAACTATACGAAGGAGCCCTGACATGGCTGTCGCGAGAAGCGATATGGCGGAAACGATCATTCGCTGTGGCAAGGCGCTGGTTATCCACGCGCTGGTTCTGGCCTTGGCCTTGCTGCTGGTCTGGCTGCTGACCAGCCATTATACCGATGCGAACGACTCCGTGCGTTCGCAGTATTCCGACCCGCAGAGCGTCGCCAGCCTGCTCGACATCGCCAGGGGACAATTGTTTTCCTGGTCGTGCGCCTGTTCGGGGATTGGCTTCCTGGCCGCCTGCCTTTTTATCGGCGTGGCCCAGCGTCGTCATCCGGCAAGTCCGGCCGAGGGCGGAAGCCAGCTTTGGCTCTGGGTGCTGCTGTTCCTGGCCCTGCTGCTGTTTACGGCCATCTCATGGTATCCGGCCGTCTATTCCGCGGGCGCCGGAGCCAGCCTCACCCCCGGCAGCTATCTTCTTGCCGTGATCACCGTGGGGGCGGGGGCTCTGCTCGGCTATTTTCTTGCCACCGCCCTGACGGTCACGCTGACGATGAAACCATCTGTGCCGCTTGCCGGCCTTCTGCCCACGTTCTGGAACTGAGCCATGATCAATATTCTGCTGGGTATAGGCGGCACGGGGGCGAAGGTGGTCGAGTCGGCCCTTGTGCTGCTGGCGGCCGGTATCGGTCCTGAAAAGGTGCATGTCGGCCTGATCGACCAGGATGGCTCCAATGGCAATGTGATCCGCACGCAGACGCTCCTCGCCGACCTTGCCGGCTTCCGCCGTGACTGGCGCCGCACGGGTGTCGCCAATGCCATCGACTGGGACCATGACGGCCGGCCCGACTTCGGCGCCCTCGACATCGAGCTGCTGTTCGATGAGGATGAGAAGGCTTTGTGGTGCCCGTCGCAGACCCAGGCGTCGCTGCGCACCATTGTCGGTGAAAATCTCAGCCCCGAGCAGCGCGACCTGTTCGATCTCCTCTTCATGCGTGGCGACCAGGAGCAGGATCTGCCGCTCGACAAGGGTTATCGCGGCCGCGCCCATGTCGGCGCCACGGCCATGCTGGCGGCCATACTCGACGAAAACGACAACAAGCTGCGCGCTCGCCTGATCGAACTGATGCAGGCCGCCGATCGCGAGCCGGTCAATGTGTTTCTTGTCGGTTCGGCGTTCGGAGGGACCGGCGCATCGGGATTTCCCACCCTGGCGCGCGCCCTGCGCAAATGGACCACCTCGGGCGATTTCAAGAACAAGGGCAAGGTGTCGATCGGCGGCATGCTGATGCTGCCCTATTTCAGCTTCAAGGAGCCGCCGGAAGGCTCGCTGGCGGTTGTCACGCCCGACGAGATCCTGCCCAAGACGCGACTGGCGCTTGAATACTACGAGAACCTGTTCCAGCACGAAGATGTCTTCGATCGCTTTTATGTCGCCGGCTGGGAAGATTTCTTCTCCCTTGGCTATCATGTGCCTGGCGGCGTCGGCCAGGCCAACCCGGCCATGCTGCCCGAGTTGCTTGCGGCCACCGCCACCATCGATTTCTTTACCCGCGACAACATGGAAGCCGCCAGGGAGAAGGAAGAGGCGAACGCGACCGGGGTTCCCGTCATGGTTTCGGCGCGCGAGGACAAGGCCGTCAAGTGGCGCGACATGCCGATCCCGACGCACCAGGTCGAAGCCCGGCTGGGCCAGATGCTGCGTTTCTGCGTCTACTGGCGTTACGTCGCGGAGCCCAATTTGCATAAGGCCTCGACCTTCGGCGGCATCGGCGACAACTGGACCCAGAAACTGGTCAATGGCGTCAAGCCGGCGGATTCGACCGGCGAACTGAACAGCCTGAACAAGCTGGTCGACGACGTCCTGCTGTGGGCGGCCACGATCGAGGCGACCGGCAAGGCTTTCTGGAAGAACGGTCCCTGGGATCTCACGCGTCTCCACAATCCCCAGCATCAGCCCGACCCGACCCGCCCGATCGCGCTTCTCAAGGCGCCGACCCCCGAGGTTGTGTTCAAGAGCATTGATCATCTCATCCGTGACGATCATGGCCACTATCTTACCGGCGTGGCGCACACCATGCATGACGAACTGACAAGGGGCCGTTCGCAGTTCCATGGCGATCACAAGGGCATAGGCCGGGCCGTGGCGGCCGTTTATGCCTCGTCCAGGCTCCGCTAGCCCGTCACCAGGCGAAACGATGCGGTGAGTTCTGTTTTCCCCGGCCTTCCAGAAAGTGACCCAAGGAGATAGCGTTGGATAAGAACCGTCTAAATCTGCCAGGCTTCGTCAATGACGCCCCGTTCCCGCATGCCTTCGCCGCGGGACGCTGGAACCTGGCCGACGGGACCCTGCAGCAGCTGGCGCAATCGCTGGACGTCGACAAGGAAGCGTTCAAGGACCCGGACGAACCGATCCGTGCCGTTCCCGATCCGTGGGCGCAGGCGCGCACCTTTGGTGAAGCCCTGCTGATCCGCAGCCATTCCATGCACGACACGGCCGTCGACCAATGGCGCGGACTGCTCGCGCTGTTTGCGCTGCGCGACCTTTATGCCGTGGATTACACGCTGGACCCGCGACCGGTGCCCATGAACAGCGGCAACATGTTTGAGCGCGTACTCAGCCATTTGACCCCCAAAATCGCGATGGGCGGCCGCGTCGATCTGTGGGACGCGCCGTGGCTGATCATGATCCGGCCGGCCGGCCGGCCCAATCTGCCCCTCGCCATGGCCAATCCGATCTGTCTCGTCTCCCCTGGCCGGAACAGCCTTAACGTCAATCTGCCCAGCGTGCCGTGGGCCCGCAACGGTATTCGCGATCCTCTCGGCCTGCCCGCCAATGCGGCCTTGCCCGTCACGCAGATCGTCGCCCTGGAAGCCTGGCTGCGCCGCCTGAGCGCCGAACTGGGACGTTTCAGCGGCCCCGCCGATCGCGCTGGCGCCACCGACAAGATTCGTGAGCTTCTGCAGGAATATGCCGATCGCTGCCACGGAGAAACCGGAACGACCGGGCTGAATACGGTAGCGCACAATTCGATCCACGAGGAACTGCCCGATCTTTATCGCCCGCTGTGGAACGGCGTCTCGCTTGAGCCTGTCGCCGATCCGGCCGCCCGCTCGCAGACGCGGATACGCCTGAGCCCCGAGTTGAAAGGGAAGCTCGGGGAAATGAAGGGCATCATACTGGTCGACAAGGGTATAATCCTTTTCGACAACGGGCAGCCCGATCGTAACGAACATGCCGCCAGGCGCACGTTTGTCTGGGGCACGCGCACCCTTGCGGAGCTGCTCGGCTCGGAGAACATCTATAAGAGCGTGCGCGAGGACGCCGCCCGTCATGGCTGGCTGCTGGCCACCGCCGACGATCTCTTTACGGCGCGCGCCGTGCGGCTGGCCAACGATCCCCTGATCGCTTCGCACCCTCCGTCCATGTCGGACATGCTGCTGCCGCTTCGTCCGCTATGCCTGCTGTTTGATGGCTCGCTTAAAGACCTCGTCAGCGCCAAGGCGACGGCGACGCGGGTATCGGTGACGCTCAGGCTCAATTTTGACGACGGCAGCGAAGCGGGGCGCCCCCACGACCTGACGCGGCATTTCACCACCGATGCCGCGCCGGGCCAGCCTCTCCTGGTCGACGGCGCGGACTGGCTCCTCTACAATGCATCCCTGTGGCCGGATTTCCGCTCGCCGGCGTGGCGCCGCTATTATGCGCGCTTTACCTATGGAACCGCGCGCAAGGGCCATATGGCTCGACCCGAACTGGCCCTGTCCGCTGCGTTGCTGGCCCATGAAATCACGGCGGTCGAACACCCGGCCTCCGCCGCCGTCGCCAGGCTTGAAGATCTTAACCGCGGCCAGTTTCCCACGATCAAGCCGGACCTTTACCTGCGGTCGGAAAGACCCAGCGGGGCGGAATACGAGGATATCCAGTTTTCAACCGAACCGTTCGAAGCCTTTTTCTACAGGGAGGGCCTCGGCGACCGTCTTGAGGCTCCGGCCGGGATGGTGTTTCTCGACATGCCCCGCAAGGAGGCGCGCCCGGCGGAAACGGTCGTCGCCGTCGATTTCGGGACAACGAATACGGTGGCCTGTTTTCAGTCCAGCAAGAATCCCGTCGTTTTCAAGCGGCGGCTGGTCCTTCCCGTAACCTACAAGAATGCCGACACCACGCGCAATTCGGCTCATGGCGCACGCTGGCTGTTCAGCAAGTTCCTGCCGCCGGAGGAGCGGACGACCCCGACCCCGACCGTTGCCCTGACCCGCACCCTGTTTCCCAGCGAGGAAGCCTGTTCGGTCTTTCGCAATATCATTTATTTTCACTCGACCCTGCGCTACGCGCGCAACGAGGAGGCGGACGAACTGGCGAGGTTCAGCCGTACGGCGGCGGATGCCAAGTTCAATCTCAAGTGGAACGAGGACCCCGCCCATGCCGAGGCGGCGGGTGATTTTCTCGAACAGTTCCTGACCATGATCGCGGTCGAAGCCGCCGCCAACGGCGCCGACCCCCGATACATGCTGTGGCGTTTCTCAATTCCGGATTCCCTGAACAGCCGCCGCCGCGACAGTTTCGAAGGCCGTCTCAAGACCATTACGCGGCAGATATCGTCGGAAGTCCAGGAAACGAACGAGAGGAAGGTTCTGGCGCCGCTTTACTCCGAAGGGCTCGCGGCGGCGCGCTATATCATTTCGGACGCGGGCTTCAATTACCAGTCCTTGAACATGGTCCTCGACATCGGCGGCGGAACGACCGACGCCACCATCTGGGAACGGGACAAGCTGGTCTGGAAAGGGTCGTTCGTGATTGCCGGGCAGAATTTCTTCACCCGCGCCATCAGCCAGAACCCTGAAATTCTCAAGCCGATCGGCCTTGAACACTGGCTGGCCCTGTTCGATGCCAGGGCTGCCCAGGAGGGAGAGGGATTGAGGCAGAACATTCCCTATCTCGCGGAAATGCTGTTCAGCGGCCAGGAACTGCAGCAGGCCATCGACACGCACTGGGACACAAAGCTGAACATAGGCACCGGCGAAAACCTGCGCATCACGGCGCTGGTTTTCCTGTCGGGATTGGCCTGGTACCTGGGTCGCGTCGTCAGGCAACTGATTGCCGACGGGCTGCTGGATCTGGACATCGTCCAAAAGCCGGCCTTCGCCCTGTGCGGCCGGGGGGCGGGCATATTCCGCAAGATCCACGGCGGCCGGGCGGCCGACGACGAAAGCGACGTCACCCGCGCGCTGCAGGTGTTCGCGCGTTCGGCCGGCCTTTCGACCAAGCCCCTGCCGCAGCTATTCACGACCAAGGACCCGAAGGATGCAAAGCTGGAAGTCGTCCGCGGCATGCTGAGCAACAGGGCCGGTATCGACACATCGGTCAAGACCGGCCTGAGGGAAGCGAAGGATTACATGCCGTCGGGGCTGGCCGTGACCTTCAGCTCGGGCGCGAGCGGGATGGCGCCGGACTCGCTGATTTCGCCCCTTCAGTTCGAGGACAAGGTTCGCGCGGCCGACCTGGCTGAACTCCAGGCTTTTCTGGACGAACTCGAAGCCTGCAGCTATATCAACATCAACCTGTATCCCCAGCGCCAGCAGGCCGCCTATGGCCGCATCCAGAACGCCGTCGTCGCCAATTTCGACCTGGCCCGTTCGCCGGACAAGCAGCACTTCCTTTTCGAACCGCCCTACATCACCGCGTTGCGTGCCCTGATCGACGAACTCGCCAGCCCGACGAAGACACGTGAGGAAATACTCGCCATGAGGTTTACCGCATGAACCGCAAGTGGTCTTCCTGCGCGATCGCCGGGCTGTGCGCGCTCGGCCTGATGGCGACCTTGCCAGCAAACGCGGCTGGCACAGATGCGATAGGCACGAGTTCAAGTTCCAGCGCCAGTTCAGGATCGGGTTCAAGTTCACGCGCCAGTTCAAGATCGAACTCAAGCTCAAGCTCAAGCTCAAGCTTGACTGACGATCCGTCTTTTATAACGACGGAATCCGCATCCCCGGTAGCAGGGGACCATCACGGTGCTCCGACTGCAGACCACGGCGGCGGCGCGCTTCTGCAGTTCGTTCTGGCCACGCTTTTCGCCACCATGATTGGTTCGGCCCTGACCTTTATTGGTGCACTGGTATGGCTGCCTAATCTTGTCGAACACTTCATGAAAAAGAATGGGATGAACAGACCGGCGCCGCCAGCGCCTTATCCCGAGCCCCCTGCCACGGGGATGCCGATGATTGAAGGCGATGTGCGTGAGCTGCAACGCCGGTTCGATATGATGGCGCGGCGGGTAGAGCTTCTCGAACGGCTTGAGGACCGGCCTCAATCGAAGCCGGCTCCTCCGTCGACGCGTCCTGACGACAGGGCGTCGGGCTATCGTCCTGAACCAGCCAACAGCCCTGCGACGTCGCAACTGGGTCCTTTCGGGGCGCCGGAGCGGCGCCTGGATGCCGGCGGCGCGCGGACATCGCCGATCGCGTCTCCGCCATCACCCGCCTATAATCCCCCATCGCCGGCACCGGCGCCGGCACCGGCGCCGTCTCCGGGCTCGCCGATCGACCTGATTTTGAGTGCCTACCGTGCGTTGCTGACCAATCAAGCCCTGACGTCGCAGGAGTTCGACAGGGTCCTGGGACAGTATGGCGAACTGATGGATGTGGTTCATACAAGCACGGGCCACCTGGCCACAGGGCCTTACACCAGCGGCAGTCCATCACGGCGCCTGGTTGGCCTGCGCCTGAACAACAACCGTCTTCTGCTCTTTCCGTCCAGTTATTTCGTCAAGGATTTCGCCATGCAGTTTCGGGAAGTCCTGGAAGCGGGAGCGGATATCAAGGAAGTTTTTGCGACGGACGTCGACGGCACCGGCCGGCTGCGTTACAGCGATGTCGCAACGGCCCGCATGGATTCCAGCGGCCATCTTGTCGATATTCACCGCGGCAGGTTGTCCGGCTTTTCCCGTTGAGCGCACCCGCGACGAAGCCGTTGCCGTCGTCTTCCGGCCGGATCCTGCCTAGTCTTTTTGCACCAGAAGACGCGCCTTGATGCAGCCGTAGCCGGAAGCCATGCCGCGCTTTTCAACCACGATCCACGGAAGCCCCTGACTGTCGGTGGCTTGGCCGACCCCGACGATGTCCTGGCCGATGTCGAGCGTCTCGGGAGCGGCGCTGTTCAGGTCCGGCCGGTCGCGGATATTCGCGCTTCGATAGCCGGGCGCCAGCATATAGGTCCTGGGTGTATCGAACCGCGTGAAACTATAGCCTGTCGTCGAGGCGGTCGCGGATCGCGGGTCCGACTGTTTGAGCATGTAACTGACACAACGTGACATCGTTAACAGCAGGACGGCGCCAATGACGATGCGCCCCCATTTAAAGGGTTTGCGCGCCGGCGAAGGCCTCTGCGTCGGTTGGGGTGCGCGCGTTTTCGGGGCGGCGAGGGGAGCGGGCGTCGCCACCTTTTCGTTGTTGGCCGGCGCCGAATTCAGGGAAGGTTGAGCGGACGATTCAGCCGCCTGCGCCATTTGTTTTATCTTCAGTTGCAAGCCCGCCAGATCAGCATACGTGACGGGCACAGCCGTGTCGGGCGGCGTCGGCGCCGCCGGGGCCGTATCTGAAACGTCGGCGGGTAAATCGGGCGGCGTCTCCTTGGTCTCCTTCGTCGCGGGCCGGGGGAACAGGGCGGCAAACTGCTCGAATTCGCCGGCCGGTCGCAGCACCGCTTCGCCTTCGCGGTTATAAACCACGACCAGCGTATCCGAGTTCAAATCTCCCCGTTCGACAGCGCGTGCAGCACTGCCGGACGTATGCAGCTCGCGCAACTCACCCGAGTGCTCGAACGACGCCATGCGCCATTCCTGATTCATGCCCTTCGCCCCACGCCACAATCCAAATGGTTTCGGCCGTCTACTGACGATCGCATGGTTTGCGACCGCCAAAACCGTAAGTTTTAACAGATATCGGGCTGCTAGCCGCCGATCTTTACCGGGCTTGCGATTTTAACCATTTTTTAACGCAAAACAAGGGCTGGCGAGAAAACAAAGGGCGTTTGCGCTGGCGGAGACGTAATCCTTAAGGTTGTGTTTGCCTTTTGCCCTTGGCGGTTTATTTGGCCACGAGCCGGCAAAACGCATGCACTTCACTCGTATTTGCTGACACGCACTTGCGTTTGGGATTTGTACGTTTGCCTTCGCTCACACGATGTGGAGCAGGTCCGACGTGTAACCCCTCACGGCGGTGGCTGGCGGACGATCCACCATGGCAGGCAGTCCGGACCGGGGATTTCGCCGGCGGCGGGGGCTTGGGTTTCCGACCAGGCGTTGGCCGACAGC
>FTDB01000914.1_pt1 | contig 14012 bp, 12 predicted proteins | sample 1639741 | NCBI WGS metagenome assembly FTDB01 (sample SAMEA3914869, study PRJEB12502) | metagenome | biome: forest; material: soil | place: USA | collected 2012-03-12 | depth 0.1 m | reverse complement strand
CGTTACAGTCGGCGCGCATATTGCCCTTTTCCATGTCGCCGTCGCAGGTGCCGAGATAGACCAGGATGGTTCTCAGTTTCTTGAAATACGCCACCGCCTCGTCCGAGCCGCGCATGTCGGGCTTGGAGACGATTTCCATCAGCGCCGTGCCGGCACGGTTCAGGTCGACATAGGTGGCGTTGGGATCGAGGTCGTGGATCAACTTGGCAGCGTCCTGCTCCAGGTGAAGCCGCTCGATGCGCACAACGATCGACGTGCCGTCATCGCGCTCGACCAGCACCTCGCCCTCGCCAACGATCGGATGATAGAGCTGCGAGATCTGATAGCCCTGCGGCAGGTCAGGATAGAAGTAGTTCTTGCGGTCGAAGCGCGAGAAACGGTTGATCTGCGCCTTCAGGCCCAGGCCGGTCTTGACCGCCTGCTCGACGCAGAAGCGGTTCAACACGGGCAGCATGCCGGGCATGGCCGCATCGACCAGCGACACCTGCTCGTTGGGGCCGGCGCCGAAGCCGACCTTGGCGCCGGAAAACAGCTTGGTGCTGGATGCGACCTGGGCGTGGACTTCAAGCCCGATGATCAGCTCCCACGGCCCGGTACGGCCCTGGATGAATTTGGCGGGTTCGGCGGGACGGATATCGAGATCGTTTGTCATGGAGTGGGATATAGCCGAACCCGGAAGGGTTTGAAAAGCAAAAGGCACGGGTTTCGAGCCACATTTGCGAAGGGCGAGCAAGTCGGGTATCCTGTCGCCATGAGACCCGCCGACGCCCTGGACGCCAAACGGACCGAACTGCGCAATCTCGTGGCGCGGCACGGCGTCCTGGCACCCCGCATCTTCGGGTCCGTGCTGAGACATGCGGATACGGATGCCAGCGATCTCGACCTGCTGGTCGATCCCTCCGAATCGACGACCCTGCTGACCCTGGCCGCGCTTCAGATCGAAGCCGAAGCCCTGCTGGGCGTGCCGGTCTCGATCCTGACTCCCGATGCCCTGCCCCGGCAATTCCGCGCCGAAGTCCTGGCTGAAGCTCGGGCGCTGTGATCAAGGCCGACCGGATTCCGGTTTACCTCCAGCACATGCTGGACGCTATCGAGCGTGCCTTAACCTATGTCGGGCCGTTTTCATCGGCGGCCGGCTTTGCATCGAACAGCCAGGCGCTCGACGCCGTGGTGCGTAATCTGGAAATCCTCGGCGAAGCCGCCAACAAGATCAATCAGAGCGACAGCGGATATTTCGACGCACATCCCGAGGTGCCGTGGCAATTGATGCGCGCCATGCGCAACAGGATGATTCACGATTACTTCTCAGTCGATCCGGTCGTGGTTTGGCAGACCGTGCACGATGATCTTCCAAGGCTGCGGGAAAATATCCAAAGCCTGCTCGACCGCAGTTAGGGCAGCAGAAAGCGAACGATAGAAGCCTTAGGGAAGCGTTTCCCATGGCTACTGGCCAGGCTGCCGGTCCTTGGCCTCGCGAAAGTGGCCGAATCGTGAATAGTGATTTCATGTTGCGCGAGCACCGGTTGCGGTCGGCGGCCCGACAACCGCGCCAACACCAAGGATACCAAAGCGTTAGTCAACGCGACCTACGTTTCAGGCATACAATGTCTCCGGCCGGGAAAGGGGTGCCGTCATGTCGTCGATAACCGACCTTACCGCCGCCCAGATCGCCAAGCTCAGCGCGACCCTGATCAGCCAGCTGTCGACCGACCAGATCGCCGGCCTGGCCACGACGCAGGTCGCCGCCCTGTCGACCGCCGGCGTCAAAATGCTCAGCACCACGCAGCTGAGCGCGCTGAGCACCGACGACCTCAAGGCGCTGACCAAGGCGCAGATGACCGCGCTGACCACCAGCCAGATGGCCTATCTCGCCAGCGGCCAGGTGTCGTTCACCCCGGCGCAGCTGACCGCCCTGCTCACCGCCCAGATGATGGCGTTTTCGACCACGGCGATCTCCAGCCTGACGACGTCGCAGGTGGCCGGGCTGAACACCGCCCAGCTGTCGCACCTGACGACCGACCAGTTTCAGTCCCTGACCTCGGACGAACTGGCCGCGCTGTCGTCGAACCAGATCAAGGCCATCACCACCACCCAGGTGAAGCTGATCACCACGGACCAGCTCGCCTCGCTCACCTCGACGCAGATCGCGATCCTCAGCTCGGCGCAGCTGGCCGTGCTGTCGGCCCTCGATATCAATGCACTGACGGAGACGCAGGCATCCGGGCTGACCTCGGTGGCGCTGGGCGGGCTGTCGACGACGCAGTTCGCCGCCGTATCGACCACGCTGATCCCCGAATTGAACGCCACCCAGGCCAAGGGTCTGAAGACCTCCGACATCGCGCAGCTGACGGCGGCCCAGATGCCGGACATCGGCACGGACTTCCTGTCCGGCCTGACCTCGCTACAGGTCGGCGCGCTGAGTTCTTCCGCCATCGCCGCCTTGTCGAGCACGCAGTTCAACGCCATCGGCGCCACCCAGATCATCGGCCTGGCCACCACCGGCCTGGCCGGGTTGACGACCACCAATCTGGGCGCCCTGACCACGACGGTCGCCCACGTCCTGCGCAACACGCAGATCAAGGTGCTGACCTCGACGCAATTGGGCGCGATCGGCTCCGACGCGTTCAACGCCCTGACGCCCGCCGCCCTGACCGCCGTGACCTCGACCCAGATGGCCGGGCTGACAACGGACCAGGTCGGCGCGCTGTCGTCGACCAATCTCGCCGCCCTGACGTCAGCGGCGCTGAAGGCGCTGACCTCGACCGAGATCGCCGTCCTGTCGTCGACCCAGCTCGGCAAGCTGACGGGCGCCAGTATCGGCGCGCTGGGCGCGACCAATATCGCCTCGCTGGACAGCGATGCACTGGCCAGCCTGAGCTCGGTGCAGATGGCCGGGTTGACCTCGACCGAGATCGCCGCCCTGCCCGCCACCTCGATCAGCGCCCTGACCGGGGAGCAGCTTAACGGGCTGAGCACCGCGGCGATCGCCGCCATCAGCTCGACCGCGATCAGCGGGCTCGATTCGACGCAGATCAGCGCCCTGGGCGCGACCAAGCTGGCGCGCCTGTCGGCCACGGCATTCGCCGCGCTGTCGACCACGGCGCTGGGCAGCCTGTCGACCACCCAGGCCGCCGGACTGACCTCGTCGCAACTGCACGCCCTGACCGTCACCCAGGTCGACAACCTGTCGAGCGACTTGTTGAACGGGCTGGCGACCGCCGCCCTGTCCGGGCTGACCTCGACCGTGGTGGCGTCGCTGTCGACCGACCAGGTCGGCAGCCTGGCGACCAAGACGTTGAAGGCGCTGAACACGACCCAGTTCACCGCCCTGAGCTCGACCGCCATCGGCGTCCTGTCGACGACGCAGCTGGGCGCCCTGTCGGCGCCGGCCATCGCCGCGCTGACGGCCACCCAGGCCAGCGGCATCGACCCGGCCAGCATCGCCGGACTGACCAGCAGCCAGCTCCTGGGCCTGTCGACGACGACCTTCGCCTCGTTGTCGACGACGCAGTTGGCCGCGCTGACCACGACCCAGGCGGCCATCCTGACCACGGCCGCGCTGGCGGCGCTGTCGACGACCAGCCTGAATTCCCTGGCCTCGACGCAGATCGGCGCGCTGTCGTCGAAGACGCTGACCGGACTGAGTTCAACGACGCTGAGCCGGCTGGCGACGACGCAACTGGACGGGCTGAGTTCGAGCCAGATCGGGCAGCTGGGCCTCACCGCCCTGACCGGATTGACCGCGACCGGTCTCGGCCAGCTGTCGACCGACCAACTGGCCGGACTGCAGTCGAAACAGGTGCATGCCCTGACGATGACGCAGATCGGCGGGCTGACCACGCCGCAGTTCGTGTCGCTGACGACGTCCGCCCTGGCCGGCCTGACCAAGACCCAGGCCGCCGGCCTGTCGTCGACCCTGGTCAATGCGCTGTCGACCGATCAGGTCGCGGCGCTGTCGACGACGATCATCGGCGGGTTGTCGACCACGGTGATCGCGAACCTGTCGACCGACGACCTGGGCGCGCTGACGGCGACGCAGTTCATGGCCCTGACCAGCACGCAGCTGAACACCCTGTCCTCCACCCAGATCGCCGCACTGTAAAGAAAAAGCCCTCCCGTGCGTGACGGGAGGGCCTTCGACTAACAGGCGGCAGGTCTTTTAGTGACCGCGGTAGGGCGAGATCCGGCCCTTCTTGTCGATCGCATAGAGGTCGACGTTTTCCGGACGATCTTCGAAATAGACTTCCTTATAGCCGCGCGGTGCTTCCGGCGGCGCGTAATAGCCGTGGGTATAGACGTAATAACGGCCCTTCGAGCAGCGCACCTTGTCCTTCGAGTTCTTGCCGATGACGAAACCGGCCGCGCCGCCGACGGCCGCGCCTTCCAGCGCGCCCTTGGTCTTGTCGCCCTTCTTGCTCAGCAGGTTGCCGGCGATGGCGCCGCCGATGGCGCCGAGCGCGGCGTCCTTGCCGGCCAGGTCGCTCTTCTTGACGTAGCAGAAGCCGTCATAGTCGTAGCCGTGGGCCGCGTCCTGGGCCACGGCCTGGGTCGGCATCGTCGCCGTGGCGCCGGCCAGCATCGCCGTCATGCCGAGGGCCGCAGCGGCCATCTTGAGATTGAAAGTCATGGATTTGTTGCCTCCGAGTCAAAACCCGCCGGTAGCGGGGGCCCGCACATAGGGGGTGAAACGGGCCACGGCGTCAAGATCGTAATATGAGGCGGCGCCCGCCGGGCCCTACACCTTCACCGTGACACCGTCACGGTCGGCGCTTTGATACATGGCCTGGATGAGGCGGATGTCGCGCAGGCCCATCTCACCCGGGGTCCGGTGCGGCGTATTGGTCAGGGCCGCCTGCGAAAAGGCGTCGACCTGGGCGCCGAACTGCACGATCGGATTGCCGGCGTGCAGCGTCTCGGGCGGCTGGCCGCTCTTCATCAGGATAACGCCCTGCTGGTAGTAGTCCGAAGCCGGCTCCATGACGATGGCCGCCTGGTCGCCATAGATCTTCTGCCGCGTACCGCCGGCATAGCAGTAGGACGACGAGCCCTGGGCGTAGAGGCCCGAGCGGAACTTCATGCGCCAGTTGACGCCGCCTTCGACCTCTTTAAATCGCGGGTCGTTCATCGGATAGGAATAGACCGCCGAGACCTCGACCGGTTCGTCGTCCATGCACATCATCGCCGCGTTCATGGCGTAGATGCCGATGTCGAACATCGAGCCGCCGCCGGCCAGGGCCTTTTGCAGCCGCCAGCGATGCGGCACCCAATGCTCCGGATCGGCGTTGAAGCCGGTATCGCCGGTGAAATAGCGCAACTGGCCCAGTTCGCCGGCCTTGATGCGGCGGGCGACGTCGACATTGCTGGGCTCGAAATGGACGCGATAGGCGACGCCCAGTTGCCGGTTGGCGGCCTTGGCGGCGGCGATCATCGCCTCGCATTCGGCCGGCGTCGAGGCCATCGGCTTTTCGCACAGCACGTGCTTGCCGGCCTTCAGTGCGCGGATGGTGTATTCGGCGTGCAGCCCGACGGGCAGGACGATGTAGACGGCGTCGATGTCCTTGTCGTGGGCGATGCTGTCGAAATTGGAGTAGTCGTAAAACTTGCTGACGCCGTAGCGGGCGCCGAGGTCCCTCGCCTTGTCCGGATTGCCCGAGACGAAGGCGGTCATGCGCGAGCGGTGGGACATGACGAAGCCCGGCATCACCTGGCCGGTCGCGAAGCTGCCCAGGCCGACGACGGCCCAATTGACCTTCTTCGCCTCGGGCAGGTCGTTGGGATTGCCGAGCATCGGCTGGCCCGACGCCCTGGGTGCATCTGCGGCGTGGGCCGCGGCGGCCGCCAGGGGAATAGCCCCGGCCGCACCGGCCAGGAGTGAACGCCGATCGATCATGATAACCTCCCATAGTTGAGCTTGGTTTGTGCATCACGTTTATCCAAAAAGTGGCGTCCACTTTTTGGCGCGATGCAGCAGCTCTTATGGTAACGCTATCACGGTTCCGCCGAAGGTCAAACCTTTCCGAACGGCCGGCCTTACCGGGCGCCCAGCGCGACCATCTGGGCGGCGCGTGAAATGCCAAGCCAGGCCGGGATGTCGACCGGCTTCATCGGGCGGGCATAATGATAACCCTGGGCGGTAAAGCACCCCAAGGCCGTCAGCACCTTGACCTGTTCCTCGGTCTCGATGCCTTCGACGATACAGTCGAGCTCCATGTCGGCGCACAGGCCCAGGAGCGAGCGGACGATCTTGACGCTGGCCGGATTGGTGGCGATGTCGGCGACGAAGCTGCGGTCGATCTTCAACTTGTCGAGCGGCAGGCGGTGGACGTGGCTGAGGCTGGAATAACCGGTGCCGAAGTCGTCGAGCGAGATCCCCGCCCCCATCAGCTTGAAAGCGTCGACGCCGGCGCGGGCGGCGGCGAAGTCGTGGACGACGGCGGTTTCGGTAATCTCGAAATCGATGCGTTTCGGCGACACGCCCGAGCGATGGACCGCGGCGATCAGGGACAGGACGCAGTCGTGGGCCGCGAGGTCGTGGGCCGACAGGTTGAACGACAGGCGCACGTCTTCCGGCCATTGCGCCGCCTCGGCCAGCGCCTTTTCGAACAGGACGCGCGTCACCGTGCCGATCAGGCCGATCCGTTCGGCGGCGGCGATGAAGCGGTCGGGTGGCACGAAACCGAGCTGCGGGTGGTTCCAGCGCGCCAGGGCTTCGAAGGCCAGCGTCCGGCAGGTCGCCATGGACACGATCGGCTGGAAGACCATCGACAGTTCAGCCTGCAGGTCGGCCGATTGCAGCGCCTGCTCGATGACGCTGTCATTGCGGATCTGGGCGGCGTGTTCGGCCGAGAACAGCACGGTTTCGCCGCGGCGATGGCGTTTGGCGAAATAGAGCGCGTAGTCGGCGCATTCGAACAGAAGCTCGGGGGTCGCCGCGTTGTCCGGCCACACCGCGAAGCCGCTGGAACAGTTGATCTGGGCCTGGGCCGTGCCAATGGCATAGGGTACGCGCAGCACGCAGGCGATGGCCTTGCCAAGCGCCGCCAGGGCGTGCGGCGCGACGTCGCCGGTGACCACCAGGGCGAATTCGTCGCCGCCCAGGCGCGCCAGGCGCACATTCTCGCCGCAGACGTCGCTGAGGCGCCGGCCGACCTCGGCCAGCAGTTTGTCACCCGTGGCGTGGCCGTAAGTGTCGTTGACCGGCTTGAAGCCATCGAGGTCGATGATGCCGATGGCGAAGGGCGTGTTGTCACGGGCCGCGGTGATATAGCGGGCGTCGAGCGCAGCAAAGAACCAGCGGCGGTTGGGCAGGCCGGTCAGGGCGTCGAGATTGGCGACCCGGAAGTTCTCGTCGCTGAGGCGGCGCGTCTCGGCCTGCGACGCCACCAGCCGGGCGAAATCGCGCGAACAGATGAACAGGATGATGATCATGGCCCCCGACACCAGGGCCAGGTTGAAGGCGACGGCGCGCTGGCTGCCGTGGCCCTGGAACAGGAAGAACAGGATAAACGGCGTGTTGGCGCAGAAGGTGACGGCCAGGGCCGCCGGACGCAGGTGCATCAGGCAGAAGACGCAGGCAATGACGGTCAGCGCGACGAAGAACATCACCTGGCCCTTGGCCAGGCCGTCGCCGTACTGGTACAGCATCAGGCCCCAGAGGGAAAAGCCCAGGGTGAGGATCGGCGCCAGGGTGCGCGTCCGGCGCATGTGCTTCAGGATATAGAAGTCGTCGAACAGGCGTCCGCGCGCCCGCAGCCACCACAGGCAGCGCGCGCTGCAGATGGCGGTCAGGACGCCCGGGACGCCGAGCGACAGCCAGGGCGGCGCGAAGTGGGTGTAGGTGTAGGCCGTGGCCAGCGACGAGGTGACCAGGATGAAGTAGAGCAGCGGCACCTGCTTGGAGAAGGCCGCGAATTGCGCGCGCACCAGCTCAAGGTCGTCCCCCGGAACGCTGAACAGGCGCTGTAACCGCCGCAGGAAATCACCAGCTGAAAACAATGGACCGAAAAGAGCTCGCCGAAATGAAGCTCCCATTCTAGGCCGGCAGGCTGAACAATCCCTTACGAGAAGCCGTTTTTCTCTTGTCCGACAAATGATTGCGGCATCAAGATACCATTGTTTTCGCTCAAACGGCGCAGGCCTCCTCGCATGAGCTCGGGCGGCCGCTTAGCCTTGTCGGGATCGCCACGATCCCGGAGGTCGCCATTTCGCTCAGGCGGCGCGGGCCTCCTCGCATGAGCTCGGGCGGCCGCCTGGCCTTGCCGGAATTACGCCCCTGCCCTGATCCGCAGACTTTGCGGGCCACGGACCGAAAGGCCGCGACGATAGACGGGCTCAGTGGCCAGTTCGATACGGCCGAAGCGGGCCAGCAGGCGCGTGAAGATGATTTCCATGTCCATGCGCGCCAGATGATTGCCAAGGCAGAAATGCGCGCCACCACCAAAGGCCAAGTGCCGGTTGGGCGTGCGGCCGATATCGAACCGCTCCGCCTCGGGGAAAGCCGCCCCATCATGGTTTGCACATCCGTACAACAGGCCTAATTTAGCGCCTTTACCAAATGTAAAACCATTAATTTCCAAGGCTTCCACGGCGTAACGATGGAAGAAGGGCAGCGGGCTTTCGAAACGGAACATCTCATGCACGGCTGTCGTCGCCAGGCCGGGATCGTCGCGCAGGCGCCGCATCTGGTCCGGAAACCGCAGAAGCGCGTGCATGCCGCCGCCCAGCACGTCGATGGTCGAGCCGTGCCCGGCCATCAGGATCAGCATGCAGGACGAGATGAATTCGTCCTCGGTCAGGTCGCCGGCGTCCCACGACACGACCAGGCGCGAGATCAGATCGTCCTTCGACGCGCGGCGGCGATCGGTCGAGAGCTCAAGCAGATAGTGGTAGAATTCGGTCGTCGTGGTCTCGGCCAGGGCCTTCTTCGCGTCACTGCGGTCGACGTCGAAATATTGCACGATGTTTTCCGACCAGGTGCGCAGGATGGCGCAATCGGCGTCGGGCACGCCCAGCAGGCGGCCGATGATATGGCCCGGCACATGGGCCGCGAAATCCTCGATAAAGTCGAATTCATCCCTCTCCGCGACCCCGTCGATCAGATGCGAGACGTGGCGTTCGACTTCGGGCCTCAGGGCCTGGATGCGGGCATTCGTGAATTCGCCGAACAGGCGCCGGCGCAACTTCTGGTGCACCTCACCGTCGGAATCGAGCAGGGAAAACTGCACGAAACGCGAATGGTGCGGCATGTCGTGCCAGTTGGCGCGGCGGCGGTCCTCATCGATCTCAGCCGGGGTCTTGATGCCGTCCAGCGTGCGCACCAGCTTCGGGGTGACCGCCGCGGCCGAGACGTCCTCGAAGCGCGACAGCAGCCACATGTCCGCGGCTTCCCAGTACCAGGGACCGTGCGCACGTAATGCGGCATAGGTCGGATAGGGATCGCGGGCGAAATCGTCCGACAGCGGATCGAAAACGATCGCGCTCACGCCCGGTGCGCCAGCCAGACGACGCCCCAGGCGACGGCGGCCGGCAGGGCCTGAACCAGCAGTATGCGGCGCGAGGCGGTCAATCCGCCGAAGATCCCGGCGACGATGACGCAGCCGAGGAAGAAGACGGTGACATCGAATTTTCCGGCGACCAGGCCCCAGATCAGGCCGGCCGCCAGGAAACCGTTATACAGGCCCTGATTGGCGGCCAGGACGCGACTTTCGCGCGCGAATTCAGGCGTAAGGCCGAAGGTCTTGCGGCCGTAGGGCGTGGTCCATAGCAGCATTTCAAGGACGACGATATAGAGGTGGATCAATATGACCACCGCCACCAGTCCGCCGCCGATGATATGCAGCATCATCTTCGCGGCTCAGCCTTCTCTGGGCACGTGGGCCCAGACTTCCAGCTCGACGGTGGCGCCATAGGCCAGCGAGGTCACGCCGAAGGCCGTGCGCACCGGCAGGCGCGCCGGGTGGAAGTACGGCTTGTAGAGGCGGTTGAAATCGCCCCACTTGTCGATGTCGGTCATCATCACCGTCACCTTGAAGACGTGCTCCAGCCCGAGGCTGTACTTCTTCAGGATGTCGGCGGTGTTGTTCATGATCGCCGCCACCTCGGCTTCGAAGCCCTCGGCCAGCTTGCCATTGGAATCGAGGCCGATCATGGCCGACAGGTACAGGATGTCGCCGACCTGGACCGCCTCGGAAAAGGGCGAACGCGGGTGCGGGTGCAGGTAATAGGTCGCGCCGTCCGCGGGGATCGGCTTGATCTGGGGCAGGTCTTCGGTGTTGCTCATGGCCGCGCTCTGTAATGCATTTCGCTTTTGGCGAAAAGCCTTATCCCTTCACGTCTTCTTCAATCTTCTTCGCCTGGCCGGCCGACCACATGTAGAGGCCGACGACGACGATGATGGCGATGATCAGGGCGGCCATCATGGCGACGCGCTCGGGCGGCGGCGTGACCAGCTTGGAGAAGATCGCCGGGTCGCCGGTGCTGGAATAGACAATGGCCAAGCCGACATTGAGCAGGCTTTCGCCGACGATGAAGCCCGACGCCACCAGCACGCCCAGGCGCTTGGCGATCTCGGCGGTCTTCATCTTGCCGACGGCCTTTTCGAACAGCCAGCCGCCGACGGCGCCCAGCACCACCGGCGAGGTCACCGCCGACGGCAGGTACATGGCCAGGCCGACGCCCAGCGGCGGCAGGGCGTACTTGCCCTTGGTCAGCTTGCGCAGGGTCTCGTCGAAGACGACCAGGATCGCGCCGACCAGGACGCCGATGCCGAGATAGTTCAGCGGCAGCTTGCCGCCGATGGCGCCGGCCGCCAGGGTCGAGATCAGGGTCGCCTGGGGCGCGTTGAGCGGGCCGCCTTTGGTATCGATGGCGTGGATATGCGGGTCACCCGGGAAGCCCCAGACATTGTTGAGGATGTTGAGAATGATCGGCACGACGACGGCGCCGGCGAAGACGCCGATGATCAGGCCCAGCTGCTGCTTCCACGGTGTGGCGTCGACCAGCTGGCCGGTCTTCAGGTCCTGGAGGTTGTCGTTGCCGATAACGGCGACGGCCAGGACGACCGTGGTGACCATCAGGGCGAAGGCGACCAGGGCCTGGTGCGCGTCGGGGCCTATGACGGTGCGGCCGATGACGCCGATGATCACCGCCGCGCCCAGCACGGTCAGGATGGCGATGCCGGATACCGGCGAGTTGGACGAGCCGATCAGGCCGGCCATGTAGCCACAGACGGCGGCGGCCAGCAGCCCGGCCAGGATGATGTAGACGACGCCGGCGATGACCAGCGGCACGGTCAGGCTGGCGATCGCCGTGCCGATCAGGAAGTGCGCCAGCAGCCAGCCGGCCGGCACCGCCGAAATGACGGTGACCAGGCCGACGATCCACACCGGCAGGTCCTGCTCCGAACGCGGCACGACGCCGCCGCTCTTGCGCGCCCGGTCGGCTTCGAGCGCCGAGACCAGGCCGCCCCACACCGGCACGGCCAGCTTGCCGAGCGTCCACATGGCGGCCGCGCCGATGGTGCCGGCGCCGATGAAGCGCACCTGGTTCTTCCAGATGAAGGTGGCGTGCGCCTGGACGTCGGCGCCGCCGGCGGTCGGGTCGAGCATGGTCAGGTACGGCACGAAGCCGCCCCAGGCGACCGCCAGGCCGACGGCGAAGGCGATACCGACGGTGATGCCCATCAGGTGGCCGGCGCCGATCAGGGCCAGGGACGACGAACCGCCGAGGCCGGTGGCGCCACCCTTCTTGCCGAGCGGAATATATTTCGAAACCTCGCCGGCCAGGATGCCGACAGCGGCGGCCAGGGCGAACAGGGCCGAGCCGACGGAGCTGAGGATCAGCGCCCACAGGCCGGCCTCGCCTTCGGCCGCGCCTTCGCGCGACGAGGTACCGATCTTCAGCACTTCGGCCGCGGCGACGCCTTCCGGGTACGGCAGGTCGGAACTGGTGACCAGCGCGCGACGCAGCGGCATGGTGTACATGACGCCCAGCACGCCGCCGATGGCGCAGGCGGCGAAGGTCTCCCAGAACGGCACCTTCTGCCACCAGCCGATGATGATCAGGCCGGGCAGCACGAAAATGACCGACGACAGGGTGCCGGCGGCCGAGGCTATGGTCTGGACGATGTTGTTTTCCTGGATCGTCGCCGACTTGAAGAAGCGCAGCAGGGCCATGGAAATGACGGCGGCCGGGATCGAGGTGGCGAAGGTCAGGCCCACCTTCAGGCCCAGATAGACCTGGGCGGCGGTGAAGATTAGGGTGATCAGCACGCCGAGAATAATGCCTCGGGCGGTGATTTCCACGTGCTTGACGAGCGGGGTGTTCATGCCGGACTCCGGTATTGCGCGAAGCCCGCAGCGGCGCTGTCCCTAGCGCCGTCCGCCCCTGCCCTCGCCGCGATTGTGCCTAAGACGCTGTCGTTATTGAAAAGTTGCGTCTGTTATCAACCGGACTATAGGGCGGGTTGATGCAGGTGCCAAGCCGGATTCTGTCAGCAGGGGAATGGCGGAAATCTCCCTCCCATTTTAACAAAATGGGGAGGAGAAACAGGCCGCCCCATCTCAGTGCTTTATGTAATCCAGCGTGTCGCGCAGTTGCTTGTCCAGCGCCTGGGCGGTGTCGTGGCGCACCTTGCCGTCGATGAAGATCTTGGAAATGATCGGCGCGTATTCGCGGTAGTTGCGCAGTTCGTAGGCCGCCGCCATCTTGTCGGCCGTGGCGCCGTCGGAGCGCGAAAGCTGCTCCATGATGGCGTAGAAGCGCTTGTAACGCTCATAACGGTTGCGCTCGGCCTGGATCATGACGAACCAGATCGCCGCCCAAGCCAGGATGATCAGCGGCAGCACCAGCAGGCCCCAGGCGATCATGTCTTGTTGCGACGACAGCATTACGAACCCTTAGAGATACACGTCCCCAAGCTTATGCAAAAACCGCGCCGCGCCCCATGCGTTTCGTGCCAGACGGGTATTCCGGACGACTTAAAGCGGCTGGGCGTCGGAATCGGCGAAGGGATTGGCCATGAAGGCGGCGTCGCAGCCGGCCTTGAATTCCGCCAGCGACTGGTTCGCCTGCTTCAACAGCTGCGGCAGCATGCGGTCGGCCTGGACGACGTCGGCGCGAACCTCGGCTTCCGACAGGTCGCTGTCCTCGCGGAAGGCGTCGAGCGCGACATCGCGGGCGTGACGGATGCTTTCCTGCGCCTTGATCCGGCCCTTGCCGGCCGCCAGGATGACGTCGTAGGTGGCGACGCAGCCGATGTCCTGGGCGAGTTGCGCGCCCGTATCGTCATCGTCGTCGCCACTGTCCGCCTGAGCGGCGTGCGCCATGGGCGCTGCTACAAACATACCGACCAGCGCCACAAGAGCCGCTGCCTTGAAAATCCGTTCGCCCATCATCATGCCTACTCGCGAAAAACGCCGCCACAATTCAGCTCAAGCGCCGCATGGCTCCTCGCATAAGCTCGGACGCGCGGTCGCGCTTGCCAGGGCTACGCCCTGGAACGCTGCCAAATTACCCCGGAAACGGGAAAAATAACCCGGGTTTTGCTGCGCTGCAAGCGGTATTGGCCCGTGTTAACGCGGCTGTGAAGCCGCGCCTACCACCACCGGTCGGGCTTGGCGCCAAAGGCAGCCGCCTTTTCCAAGGCAGCGCCCACGCTGAACACGGTGCCTTCGTCGAGCGCGCGGCCGATGACCTGAAGGCCCAGCGGCAGCCCCTTCGAGTCGAGCCCGGCCGGCACGGCCATGCCCGGCAGGCCGGCCAGGTTGGTCGTCACCGTGAAGACGTCGTTGAGATACATCTGCACCGGATCGGCGGCCTTGGCCTGGTCGCCCAGTTCGAACGCCGCCGACGGCGTCGCCGGGGTCAGGATGGCGTCGCACGCATTCCACGCATTGGTGAAGTCCTCGGCGATGCGGCGGCGGACCTTCAGCGCCTTGACGTAATAGGCGTCGTAGAAGCCGGCCGACAGCACGTAGGTGCCGATCATGATGCGGCGCTTGACCTCCTTGCCG
>FTDB01002852.1_pt1 | contig 14021 bp, 9 predicted proteins | sample 1639741 | NCBI WGS metagenome assembly FTDB01 (sample SAMEA3914869, study PRJEB12502) | metagenome | biome: forest; material: soil | place: USA | collected 2012-03-12 | depth 0.1 m | reverse complement strand
GGGCTATTCGACCGAGGAACAGTGGTTCGAGCACTGGGAGCAGGGCGGCGACGTCTATACCGACCCGCAGCTCTACGACAAGTTCAACCCGGCGCTGCACGCCAAGGACTGGTCGGTGCCGATGCTGGTCATCCATTCGGATGAGGACTACCGCATCCCGCTGGAGCAGGGCATCGGCGTGTTCACCGCCTTGCAAGCCAAGGGCGTCGACTCGGAATTCCTGCGCTTCCCGGACGAGTATCACTGGGTGATGAAGCCGCAGAATTCGCTGAAGTGGCACAAGACGGTGTTCGACTGGCTCGACACGCACATCGGTTCGGGTGCAAGGTAGGGTTGAGGCGGTGTGATTCGCGACCGGCCTCCGCTTCGGCTGAATGAGGTCGGTTGAACCATGGCTACTGTCATCAAGACCATTCCCACCCAGGCATCGCCCGAAGCGGTATGGGAAGCGCTGCGTGATATCGGCGCATTACATACCCGGGTCGTTCCCGGCGTGGTCACGGCCACCGAGCTGGTCCCCGGCGGCCGGCGCGTCACCTTCAGTAGTGGCCAGACGGTCTTCGAACCGATCGTAACGATCGATGACACGCACCATCGGCTGGTATGGTCGGCGCAGGGCGGGATAATCACGCACTATAACGCCGCGGTCGAGGTCGTCGGCGACGAGGATGGCGACAGCATTGTCATCTGGACCGCCGACTTCCTGCCCGACAGCGTTGCCGAGACTCTCGAACGCGCCATGACGGCCGGTGCCGAAGCGATGGTCCGCACCTTCGACGAGACCGTGGACAGCTAGCCGCGCGCGGCGAGTCGTGGCATCACCGGCCTATGAAACCCGCTGCCTCTCTCGACGATGTCCTGGCCGAAGTCGCCGTCATGGTGCGTCCGCACTTCGGCAAGGGCCGCCCGGCCAGCTATATCCCGCAGCTCGAACAGGTCGACCGGCACAAGTTCGGCCTGGCGGTGTGCACCGTGCCGAAGTCGGGCCTGATCGCCGGCGGTGCCACCGATACGGTCGAGGAATACGCCATCGGCGACGCCGACGAGCCGTTCTCGGCGCAAAGCATCACCAAGCTGTTCGCCCTGGGCCTGGCGCTCAACCGCATCGGCGACGAGGTGTGGACGCGCGTCGGCAAGGAGCCGTCGGGCACGCCGTTCAACTGGTTGTCGCAACTGGAACAGGAACAGGGCGTCCCGCGCAACCCGTTCATCAATGCCGGCGCTCTGGCCGTCACCGACATGCTGCTCGACATGGTCAAGAAGCCCGACGCCCTGGTGCGCGACTTCATGGGCATGCTGTGCACGGAACGCCTCGTCATCGACGAGGCGGTGGCGGCGTCGGAGATCGAGACCGGCCACCGCAACCGCGCCATCACCCACCTGATGCGCAGCTTCGGCACTATTACCCACGACGCCGAGGCCGTCATGGACGCCTATTGCCGGCAGTGTGCGATTACCGTATCGTGCCGTCAGTTGGCCCGCGCGGCCCTGCCCTTGGCGGCGGGCGGTTTCTCGCCGCTGATCGAGGAGACGGTGTTTCCCGAGCGGCTGACGCGGCGGCTGAACGCCCTGCTGCTGACCTGCGGCATCTACGATTCGGTGGGCTCGTTCGCCTATCGCGTCGGCCTGCCGTCGAAGAGCGGCGTCGGCGGCGGCATCGTCGCCATCGTGCCGGGGCAGGCGGCGATCGCCGTATGGTCGCCGGAGCTCGACCGCTTCGGCACCTCGGTCGTCGGCGGCTATGCGCTTGAGTACTTCAGTCAGTTGACCAATTGCTCGGTTTTGTGAGGACAGGATGATCGCTTTGCTCGCCGCGCTGGCGGTATCCGCGCAACCGGTAGCCGCCCGGACGGCCGCGGAGCGCCAGCATCAGGTTGAGACCCAGCTCCTGCCCGCCGTCGTGGCCACGGGAGCAAATACGCCCGCCCTGACCCTGAGCGGCGAGATGCAGGCCCTGCACGTGCCCGGCGTGGCCATCGCCGTGATCCACAATGGCAAGGTCGAGTGGATCAAGGGATATGGCGTCGCGCGCCTGGGCGGTGCGCCGGTCACCGCCGACACCCTGTTCCAGGCCGGCTCGGTCAGCAAGCCGGTGGCCGCCGTGGCGGCGCTGAAGCTGGTCGAGACGGGCCGGCTGGCGCTGGACGCTCCGGTCAACAGCCAGCTCAAGAGCTGGAAGCTGCCGGACAATGATTTCACACGCAAGACGCCGGTGACCCTGCGCCGGCTGCTGTCGCACACCGCCGGCACGACGGTGCACGGTTTCGCCGGCTATGCGGCGGGTGACGCCGTGCCCAGCCTGACCCAGGTGCTGGACGGCGCCAGGCCGGCCAATTCGGAATCGATCCGCGTCGACCAGCCGGTCGGCGAGACCTATCGCTATTCCGGTGGCGGCTACACCATCGTCCAGCAAACGATGATCGACGTCACCGGCAAGACCTTCCCCGCGATCCTGCGCGACACCGTGTTCGCGCCGCTGCGCATGAGCCGCAGCACCTACGACCAACCGCTGCCGGCCGCCCGGCTGGGCGAGGTGGCGCTGCCCTACGACGAGGCCGGCCAGCCGATCGCCGGCGGGCCGCACACCTATCCGGAAATGGCGGCGGCGGGTCTTTGGACGACGGCGCCCGACCTGGCGCGTTTCGTCGTCGAGGTGCAGAACGCTGCCAACGGCAAGGGGCGGGTGCTCTCGGGCGACATGGCGCGCACCATGCTGACCCCGGGCCAGGGCCACTGGGGCCTGGGCTTCGAGGTCGAAGGCGAGGGCGCGGCGCGGTCGTTTTATCACGACGGCTCCAATGCCGGGTACAAGGCGACCATGGTCGGCCATCCGGCCAGCGGGGATGGCGCCGTGGTGCTGACCAACGGCGACCAGGGCTATCAGCTCGGCCTGGAGATCGTCCGCGCCATCGCCGTTGCCTATGGCTGGCCCGACTTCCATCCCGTGATGCGCCAGGCGGTGGCGCTCGACCTGGCGGCGCAGCGCAGGTTCGTCGGCATCTTCGACATCAAGGATCTCGGCACCTTCGAGGTCCGCGAGGCGGACGGCCACCTGGTCGCGGAAATCCGCAAGGGCCAGGTCTATCCGCTGATCCCGGCGTCCGACCACGGCTTCTTCATGACCGCCCAGGACATCGTCATCACCTTCGACGCGGCCGCCGATCCCGACCATGGCGCGATCGACGCCGGCACTTTCCACGCGACGTTCCAGCGCGTCAGCCAGCGCTGATCACGGCAGGGTCGACGGCCGTCCCATCTGCCGGTCCGCCCATTTCAGGAAATAAGGCAGGTTGGGCGTGTCGGTATGGCCGCCCTCGTGCTGACGCCAGGCCAGTTGCCCGTCCAGCAGGTCGGTGCCGATCGGTGGCTTGACCGCCGTCCTGTAGTCGTTGCCGCCCCCCAGATCCTTGGCGCCCAGCAGCGTCCATACCCGGCCGGCGGCGACGGTCGCCATGAAGCTGCCCTGCTGGTCCAGCCAGTTGGCGTCGCCGGCCGCCGGATTGCCGTAGCTGATGAAGGTTGGGCGCGGCGCGCACAGGGCGATCAGGTCGTGGGCGTCGACGCTGAGGTCGCCCGCCGTCTTCGGCCCGCCATAGGCGAGGAAATTACCGGCCATCCAGTGATAGCCGCCGGTGCCGGTCAGGTTCTCGACCTCTTCGCCGAAATTGCGCCGCGACGGCTTGGCGCCGCCTTCGCCGCTGGAGCCGACCAGGACGAAGGCGAAGCGTTGATCGAAAGCCATGCCGACCAGGGCCGCCTTGCCGTAGCGCGATACGCCCTCGATGCCGACGTGCCGGGCGTCGACCTGCGGCAGGGTGGACAGATAGTCGAGCACGCGGCCCGCACCCCAGCCCCAGGCGCGCAGGGCGCCCCAGTCGTCAGGCTTGCGCGGCTGGCCCCTGTTGGTCAGTCCGATGATGCCGCGCGTCAGGCCCGCGCCATTATCGGCCTGGATGGTGCCGGGATTGAGCAGGACCACGCCCCAGCCGTCAGCGACCAGGGTCTGGACGCGGTCAAGGTCGGGATTGGGGTTCTTAGCCAGGAAGCCGGCCAGCATCGGATCGACCGGCGCGGTCTCGACCTTGGGCGCGGTAGGCGAGGGCGCCAGGAAATGCACCGGCGCCCAGCTCAGCATGATCAGCATCGGCACCGGCCCCTTGGCGTTGGCCGGCAGGACGGTCAGGGCCTTGATGTCGACGTCGATGGACGGCGCGGCGGCATTGTCGGCGTGGCCGGTGATGATCGCTGTGTCGACCGGCACGGTGCCCAGCGTCTCACGGTCGCGGGCCGTGACCGACCAGGTGATCGCGGGGACATCGGCCGGGACGCGGCCGTACATTTCGCGTTGCAGATCTTCGGCGATCTCGGCGCGGCGTTTCGGCCACTGCGCGGCGCTGGTGACCTTGGTCCCGTCCTTGAAGGTCAGGATGTCCGGCCAATTGGGAAAGGGATTGGCCTTGGCGGGATCGTAATTGGCGTGATCGGGCTTGGTTTCATCGCCATTGGCGCCGGGGCGCAACCGCGCGATGTGAAGCTGGTCCATCATGTTCTGATGGTCCTGCTCGGCGGTGAAGGTCACCGGCGGCGGCGAGGCGGCGGCCAGCAGCAGGGCCAGAAGCGCGGCATAGGTCATCGGCAATCCTCCCATTTTCAGGAAGATGTACCGCGGAAAAGGTCAGACGCCAATGGCCCATTGGTCAGGCCTTGTTCAGACCGACAGGTTGAGCGCCTGCCGCCAGACCTCGATCGCTTCGAGCTTGGCGTCGAAGGCCGACCAGTCGTCGCGTTCGGCGATGTCGGCCCACAGGGCCTCGATCTCACCGATCAGCAGGGTTTCCGGATCGGGCGCGCGGAAACGCGGATGGTCGAGCCGTGCGGCATCGGCCGGCGCATAGCCCTCCAGCGCCAGGCGGAAGGCCGCGAAGGCTGTCCCCTGATAAAACGCCGCGCGCGGACCGGCCAGGGCGCGCGGTTCGCTGATCGCGCCGCCGAACCAGTCGTAGAACACGCCTTCGAAACTGCCGTCGTCATCCAGCGTCGCCAGCAGGCCGAAAAGGGCGGCGGTCAGGGCCTCGTCCGCTTCGCCCTGCGGCGCGACGTTCAGCCGGGCGCATACGGCCAGATGCAGTTCCGCCCGGTAGCGTTCGGCGAAGGCGTTCAGGCTGTCGACCAGCGGTTCGGTCGGCGCAACTAGGCTAAGGCTCTGCGCCAGCACGCCCAGGTTCCAGTGCACGGCAGCCGGCTGGCGGCCATAGGCGTAGAGCCCGGCATGGTCGAAATAGGCCGCGGTGAAGGCGGGATCGTAGGCCGGCAGGAAGCGGTAGGGCCCGTAGTCGAAGCTTTCGCCGGTAATGTTCATATTGTCGGTGTTCAACACGCCGTGCACGAAGCCCGCCGTCATCCACCGCGCCGCCAGTCTGGCCGAAGTGCTCACAGCGAGATCGAACACACCGGCGGCGTCCTGGGCCTCGGGGAAATAGTGTTCGGTCAGGAAGGCCACCAGGGCGCGCATCGTCGCCGCATCGTCCTTGAACAGCAGGCGCTCGAAGGTGCCGAAGCGGATATGGCTGTGGCTGAGCCGGACCAGCACGGACGACCGCGTCGGTGACGGTTCGTCGCCGCGCCTCAGGGCTTCGCCCGTCTCGATCAGCGACAGCGATTTCGAGGTAGGCACGCCCAGGGCTTCGAGCATGGCGGTGGCCAGCACCTCGCGCACGCCGCCCTTCAGAGTCAGCCGGCCGTCGCCGCCGCGCGACCACGGCGTGGTGCCCGAGCCCTTGGTGCCGAGGTCGAGCAGACGGTCCTTGTCGTCCCGCATCTGGGCGAACAGGAAGCCGCGGCCGTCGCCGAGATCGGGATTGTAGACGCGGAACTGATGGCCGTGATAGCGCAGGGCCAAGGGATAGGGCTGGTTGTCCGCCAGGGGTTCGAAGCGGCCGAAATGGCGCACCCAGTCGGCGTCGCTCAGGCCTTCAAGCCCGATGGATGCCGCCGCGCGATCGTTGCGATAGCGCAGGACGGCCTGCGGAAAATCCGCCGCCGCGACGACGTCGAACAGGTCGAGCCCGCTGGCCGACAGGCGCGGCGCCGGGTGATAGGCCGTCATGTGCCGGCGTGGCAGATATTGACCTCATGCCACGAGGTCAGTTCGTAATGGCGGTCCAGCCCCTGGAAGACCACGGCCGAGACCATGCGCCGATGCAGCGGATTGGCTTCGTGGTCCTTCTGCCGCACCCACAGGCACAGGCTGTAATTGGTGCCGGCGACGACCTGCATCTTGGCGGAATAGATGCCTTTCAGCTCGTAGAGCTGCGACTCGTGCACGGCGAAGTCGGCGGCGTCGCGCACGGCCTTCATGTCGGTCGCGGTCTGGTAACCGCCGGCCAGGGCCGGCTGGGCGTCCGGGCGGGTCAGGTGCTTCCAGAACGACACCGGGCCAGTCACGGGCACGTCGCCCGGCGCCAGGGGCTTGGCGGGCGCCGGCGCTGGTTTCGGCTTGGGTGGCGGAGCGGCCGCGGCGACTTGCACGGGCGGTGGCGGTGGCGCCGGAACAACCGGAGCCGGGGCCGGGGCGGGCGCAACCGGCATGGCCGCAACGGGCGCCGGCGCGGCGGCCTGCGGGACGGGTTCGGGCGCGGGCGCCCGGACCACGGGCGGCGGTGGGGGAGGCGGTGGCGCCATGGCCACCACAGGTGCCGGCGCCTGCGGCTGGGCGGCCGTGTGCTGCGCGCCCTCGCCGTATTGCATATCCCAGGCGTGGCGGCCGAAGACGTGCGGGCGCGGCGGGATCGGCTTGCCGTCGGCGTCGGTCATGGCAACAGGGGCGGCCGGCGGCGGCGCGGGCACGTGAGCGCAGGCGCCGAGCAGGGCGAACAGAGCCAGCGGCAAGCCCGTGCGTATTACATGTCGTCCCATAGCGCCCTCCGGAAGATATCCAGCCGTATCGGCGCTTTGTGTCGCTTTTGTGCCGCCTGTGCAAGGGCCGTGTTACCGGTTTCGCTTGGCCGGAGCTCCGGACGGGGATAGGGTTGCGCCATGCGATTTCTGCGATCCGAAGCCGGACAGGGCGTTTGGCTGGGGTTCATGGCCCTGCTGGCCGTGATCTGGGCCAATTCCCCCGGGGCCAGCGCCTATTTCGCGCTGGTGGGCATGTCCTTGCCGGTGTGGACCCTGGGCGACTGGGTCAAGGAAGGGCTGATGAGCCTGTTCTTTTTCCAGGTCGGACTGGAGATCAAGTCCGAGATCCGGCAGGGCGAGTTGTCGCATTGGCAAAGCCTGGCCCTGCCGGTGGCCGCGGCGATCGGCGGCATGATCGTGCCGGCCCTGGTCTATCTCGGCGTCAATGCCACCGGCGGCGATCCACGCGGCTGGCCGGTGCCGGTGGCGACCGACATCGCTTTTGCCCTGGCCGTCTTCGCCGCCTTCGGGCGCGGCCTGCCGCAAGGCCTGCGCATCTTCCTGCTGACCCTGGCCATCGTCGATGACCTGGGCGCCGTGCTGATCATCGCCGGCGTCTTCCATTCGGGGATTCACCTGTCCCTGGTCGCCGTGGTCCTGGCGCAGGTCGTGCCGGTAAAGGCCATCCGGAAGGTGATGCATTGGCTGCATCCGCCGGTCGCCTGGATCGTCCTGCCGGCCTTCGCCTTCACCGCCGCCGGGGTTTCGCTGGCCGGCGCGGGGCGGTCGCTATGGCTGGATCCGCGTTGCCTCGGTGTCGCCCTGGGGCTGCTGATCGGCAAGCCGGTCGGGGTTTACCTTGGGGCACATTTGGCTGTGCGCTGCAAAATCGCGCGTTTTCCTGTGGACTTTCCCCGCCTTCCGTTCGTTGGCGTGTGTCTTTTATGCGGCATCGGCTTCACAATGAGCCTGTTTCTCGGCGCCCTGGCGATCCCGCCAGGCGAAAAAGCGGCGGTGATTGCGCTGAAATCGGGCATTGCCGTCGGGTCAATCCTGTCGGCCTGTGCGGGCGCAGCAATACTCTTCATCGGACGACGCAGTCGCGCGACAGGCGAGCCGGATCGGCCCGCGGCCTGAGTTTGACGCAAGACCAGGCTGGCCGGGGAAACCCTTCCTTAAAGAATAAACGACAGTATTTCCCTTACGTCAATTGTGCGGCGCGGCAGGATTCCACGGGGCGTTTGTTTCCGTGCACGTCATGTGCTAAGGGATTCCACGGCCGCAGCCTGATGTCATTTCGGGCTGTGCTTGCCCGCAAAAGTTAAAAATAAGAACACAAAACAGAGATGGAAATGACCCGAGGGAAAGCTATGTACAGCACCGTTCCATTACTTAACATCCGCAACAGCGTCCGCCTGATGGCCGGGGTCGCCGGGGTCGCTCTGTTGTCCGCCGCCGCGCCGGCGGCTTTCGCCCAGAACGCGAAGACGGCCACCCCCAGCGCGACCGACGATACGCCGACGACCATCGTCGTCACGGCGCAGAAGCGCGAACAAAAGCTGCAGGACGTGCCGATCGTCGTCACCACCCTGTCGGCCAAGCTGCTGCAGGACGCCGGCGTCCACGACATCAAGGACATGCAGATCCTGACGCCGGGCCTGACCGTGACCTCGACCGAGAACGAAAGCCAGACCACGGCGCGCATCCGCGGCGTCGGCACGGTCGGCGACAATCCGGGTTTGGAATCCTCCGTCGGCGTGGTCATCGACGGCGTCTATCGTCCGCGCAACGGCGTCGGCTTCGAAGACCTCGGCGAAATGGATCGCATCGAGGTGCTGAAGGGGCCGCAGGGCACGCTGTTCGGCAAGAACACCTCGGCCGGCGTCATCAACGTCATCACCAAGAAGCCGTCCTTCCAGTTCGGCGCCGACGCCGAAGTCACCTACGGCAATTTCGGCACCCAAGGCTATGCCGCCTCGGTCACCGGCCCGCTCGTCACCGACAAGGTCGCCGGCCGCCTGTACGTGGCCTCGCGCAAGCACGACGGCTATGAGGACGTCGTCACCGGCGCCGGGCCACGCACGCGCACCGACGACGGCAATGGCGACTTCAACACGGCGCGCGGCCAGTTGCTGTTCACGCCGAACGCCGACGCCGACATCCGCGTCATCGCCGACTATACCGACCGCCACGAAAGCTGCTGCGCCGCCGTGCAGAGCCGCGTCGGCGCGACGGCGCTGATCATCAACCACCTAGCCGCCAACGGCATAGCCACGACCGCCGATCCCAAGGCGCTGACCGCCTATTCCAACCGCGCCACCGACCAGCACATCAAGGACGACGGCGTCTCGGTCGAAGGCAATTTCAAGCTGCATTCGCTGGGCGACGCCACGCTGACCTCGATCACCTCGATCCGCGACTGGCGCACCACCTCGGGCCAGGACCTCGACTATACCGGCGCCGACATCCTGTATCGCCCCGATGACGGCACCTATGGCACGCGTTTCAAGACGGCGACCGAGGAACTGCGTCTGGCCGGCCAGACCCAGCACGCGACCTGGCTGGTCGGCGGCTTCTTTGCCTCCGAAGACCTGACGCGCCACGACACCTACGTCTACGGCAAGGACTATGAGAACTATATCAGCCTGCTGCTGTCCGGCGGCACCGACCCGACGATGGCGTCCAAGCTGACCGGCAAGACCTACGGCACCAACTACGTGCCGGGGCAGGGGGCGCGGGACCAGTACAGCCAGGGCGATCGCAGCTTCGCCCTGTTCACCAACGATTCGTGGAAGTTCAACGACGCCTTCGAAGTGACGGCGGGCCTGCGCTATACCAGCGAAAAGAAGACGATCAACGCTGCCTATTCCGATACCGACGGCGGCGCGGCCTGCGGGGCGGCCCTGACCAATTACGGCACCGCGGGGGCCTTGCTGCAAGCCTATGGCACCCCCGCCGGCGCGGTGACCCATGGCGCCAACCAGTATTGGGTCGGCGCGATCGGCAACGGTTCGGCGACGACGGCTCTGGGCGCGCTTTGCCCGTTCTGGGCCAATCCCTACTTCAACGGCCGCACGGTCCACGACAAGCATAGCGACAGCGACCTGTCGGGCACGCTGAAGGGTTCGTGGCACGTTACGCCGAACGAGATGATCTATGTCTCCTATGCCCGTGGTTACAAGGCTGGCGGCTATAATCTCGACCGGGCCAATACCAACCTGACCCCGGACGCGTCGCTGTGGTTCCCGGCGGAGACGGTCGACTCGGCGGAACTGGGCTTCAAGAGCAACCTGTTCGATAACAGCCTGGCCTTCGACATCACCGCCTTCGACCAGAAGTTCAAGAACTTCCAGCTCAATACCTTCCTCGGTACGGCCTTTGTCGTCGAATCGATCCCGTCCCTGACGTCCAAGGGCTTCGATGCCGACGTCTACTGGAAGACGCCGGTCCAGGGGCTGAGCTTCCAGGGCGGCATTTCGTATGCCGACACCAAGTACGGCCAGTTCACGGCGGCGCAGCTGACCAACCCGTCGCACTTCCCGGGCCTGTCCCTGCTGCCGGGCGCCCAGGTGTCGTTCGCGCCGAAGTGGACGGCGTCGGCGGCGCTCAGCTGGACGCGCACCGTCGCCGGCCTGCGCACCAGCGCCAACCTGACGGCCAAATATACGTCGGACTACAATACCGGTTCGGACCTGGTGCCGTTCAAGGCGCAGGACGGCTACACCATGGTCAACGGCCGCATCGCCGTCGGCGCGCCCAACCAGGCGTGGACGGTCGAACTGTGGGCGCAGAACCTGACCAATGTCAGCTACAAGCAGGTGGTGTTCTCGGCGCCGCTGCAGGGCACGGCCTTCCAGTCGACGGTGCAGCCGAACGGCACCTATTACAATGCCACGCTGGACAACCAGACCTACGACGCCTTCATGGGCGCGCCGCGCACCTACGGCGTGACTTTACGGTTGAAGTACTGACCGCGAGCTATCGGCAAATGAAGAGGCCGGCCCTTGCAGGCCGCCCTTTTTATTCAGAACTTCACCGAAGTCGCTGTATCGAAGCGTTTGTCCGGCACGTCGCGGCTGCCGAAGGTGCGGAAGCCCGAGACGCGGTCGAGCTGGAAGGCCGGCGCGGCGGCGGGCACTTTCAGGAACGAGCCATCGAAGCCGTCGACGTCCTGCAGCCAGAAGGCCGGGCGCGCATCGGCCGCGCGCGTCTTGATCTCGGCGTGGCTGACCTCGATATTCTTCGCATTACGGATGAAGAAGCCGGTGGCGGGCAGGGGGCCGAACATGTTCGGATCGGGATAGTTTTCCTCATTGGCCGGCGGGTTGAGGGCGGCCATGGCCGCGTCGCCGCCGCCCGCCTGGTCGAAGAACAGGTTGCTGATCTTGACGTCCTCGACCGCGTGGCCGGCGACCCCGGCGATGTTGACGGGGAACTGGGTCGGACCGGTGCAGGTGATATTGTCGATCAGCACACGCTTGAAACTGCCGACCGGCGTATCCTTCGGGCCGCGCATCCGCCGGCCCAGACGCAGGAAGATCGGCGAACTGATCAGGCCGCGCATACTGATATTGCTGACCGTGATGTCTTCGAGGATGGCGCCGTCCTCGGTTTCCAGCGCCAGGCCCCAGCACTGGTCGAAGACGCAGTTGGTGACGGTGATGTTCTTGAAGCCGCCGTTCGATTCGGTTCCGCACTTGATGCGGCCCAGGCGCCAGGCGCGGTCGGCCTTGTCCAGCGGTTTGTAGGTGCCGTCGAGCACCGAACCGATGACATAAGAGCCACTGACGTAACAGTCGGAAATCGTGACGTTTTCGGTCGTTCGCGCATAGCCCAGGGCGTAGGACGACTTGGGGCAGATACCGTCGTCCCACGGCGAATTGACGGTGCAGTTGTGGACGCGGACATTCTTGCAGCAGTCGATGTCGAAGCCGTCGCGGTCGGTGTCGACCGTCAGGTTGTCGATGACCAGGTTGTCGACCCCGGTGGCCAGCACGGCGAAGTGGCCGCCCTTCAGGATCTTGAAGTCGCGCAATTGCACGTTGAAGCAGTTCTTCAGCGCGATCGACTTGTTGCCGACGCCGGGCAGTTCGGCTCTGGGCAGGTCGGGATCGGGATGGCCGCGGCTTAAGCCCTTGCCCCAGATCAGGCCGTCGCCCAGGATGGCGATATCGTGCAGGCCCTCGCCATAGATCAGGCTGTTGCGCCAATGGTTGTGGCCGTAGTCCTGGAACGGATTGATCGCCGGATCCTGCGGCTCGGCATTGTCGTAGCCGTTTTGCGTGCCTTCCAGCGGCACCGAAGCGGCCAGCAGGGTGGCGCCGCGATCGAGATACAGCGTGACCAGGCTCTTGAGGTGGATGGTGTAGCTGGCATAGACGCCGGCCGGGAAATAGACCGTGCCGCCGCCACGGCTGGCGGCCGCGGCGATGGCGCGGTCGATGGCCGGGCTATCAATCGTTGATCCGTCGCCCTTGGCGCCGAAATCGCGAACGTTCAGCCAGCCGGAAGCGATTTCCAGCGGCGCATGGGGCACGGCGGCGCGGACGGCGGCGGGCAGGGCCCACAGGCTGGCGCCCGCGGCCAGCAGAAAACGGCGGTCGATTGGCATTGGCGGCTCCTCTCCGGATTATTATGCCGCATTTGTAATACTTATATGCGCCGCCGCGCAAGATCAGATGCGGTACGTCCCCGCCTCGATCTGCGACTGGCAGGCCGGGGTCATCTCGACGAATTCGCTGCCTTCGGGATTGAGCACGTAGAGTGGATCCTTGACCTGGCCCAGGTCGAAGCCCTCGGTGATCAGGTCCATCTTCTTGTACTTGAACGTGCCGGTGGTTTCGGCCTGCTGCAACAGGCGCACGAAGCGCGGCCGCGCATAGGCCGGCAGGTTGGCGTCCATGTGGCGGCGGAAGATCTCGATATCGAAGCCGTCGCGCGTGATCAGCGCCACCATGCCGGCCTTGCCGTCATAGGCCTTCATCGGCACGCCATAGGCGATGGCCTCCTCGACGCCCGGCGCGGACGCGGCGTATTCGGCGACCTCGGAGGTCGAGACGTTTTCGCCCTTCCAGCGGAAGGTGTCGCCGATGCGGTCGACGAAATAAAGGTAGCCGGCCTTGTCCTGACGCATCAGGTCGCCGGTGCGGAACCAGGAATCACCCTTCTTGAAGACGTCGTTGAGGATCTTCTTCTGCGACGCCGCCTTGTCGGCATAGCCGCTGTAGGAATGGCGGGCGTCGTGGGCGATGGCGCCTATGGCCTCGCCGATCTCGCCGGGCTTGCATTCGTAGCACAGCCCGTCATTGCGCCGCTCGGGCATTTCCGTTTCGATATCAAAGCGCACCAGGCGGACATTGAACTTGCTCTTCAACATCTTGGGCACGCGGGCAATCGCGCCGGACTTGCCATCCAGGTTGAAGAGCGAGACGTTACCCTCTGTAGAACCGTAGAATTCCAGGATGTCCTTGATCCTGAAGCGGCTCTTGAAGTGATCCCACACCTCCGGGCGCATGCCGTTGCCGAAGGCCATGCGCACCTTGTGCTTGGTCTCGTCGTCCGGATTGGGGGCGGGCGGCGAGTTGACAAGGTAGCGGCACAGTTCGCCGATATAGACCAGGTGTGTCGCCCCGGTGGCGCGCACGTCGGCCCAGAACTGCGACGCCGAGAACTTGCGCTTCAGCACCACGGCGCCGCCGTTCATCAGCGCGGCGCCGACGGCGCACAGGCCGGCGGTGGCGTGGTACAGCGGCAGCACGCAATAGACCTTGTCGCCCGGCTTCATCTCGGTCAGGCCGGCGAAGGCCTTCATGTACAACTGGGCGCGGGCGTTGGAGATCTTGGCCGCCTTGGGCAGGCCGGTGGTGCCGGAGGTGTAGATGTACAGCGCCACCGACCCGGCGTTCAGTTCGCTGCGCGGCAGGCGGTCCGGCCGCACGGTCGAGGCGCCCTTGATGGCGGCGTCCAGGCTGCGGCAGTGCTCGCTCTCACGCTCGCGGTCCAGGCCCAGGACCCACAGGGTCTGGAAGCGCGCGACCTGGCCTTCGATCTCCTGGAAGGCGGCCATGGTCGAGGTGTCGACCAGGGTCAGCGACGCCATGGAGATGTTGATGCAGTGCGCCAGG
>FTDB01001595.1_pt1 | contig 14056 bp, 14 predicted proteins | sample 1639741 | NCBI WGS metagenome assembly FTDB01 (sample SAMEA3914869, study PRJEB12502) | metagenome | biome: forest; material: soil | place: USA | collected 2012-03-12 | depth 0.1 m | reverse complement strand
TGCCGTCCGAAGCGCTGATGACGGCGTATGAAGAGATCAGGGTGTTTAACCAGGTGGCCAAGGACACAGGGTTGATTTCCCCCGGGCGTTTTGAAGCGGTGGCGCGTCGAATGGCCGGATCGGGGGCTGCCGGTGCGCGTGGGCGCGCCTTGGCGGCGGCGGCGCGCGGCTATGTGTCATTCAATGACGAGAAGACAGCGGGGCATGCGACGATCTGGTATTGCGCGCTGGCTGTGGGAGCTGTGCTGTTCGCGCTGGCCCGCGATCCGATGGTCCCGCCCGCATTGGCCGCAGGTGCTGTCGGCCTGGGCGTTGTGCTGTTCGCCGTCGGGCAGTGGCTGTATTCGCCCGCCAGTTTGAGGCGGGGATTGGCGCGGCGCCAGACGCGGTTCGGGATCATAACAAATACGCAGCCTGCAGAGGTTGCGAGAGCGGCCTGAGAGCCGGATCGGCGACACCAGAGTTTCATCACCCGCGGGGCCTTAGGGCTCGCGCGGGTTTTTTCATGACGTTTTTTGGGAGGTCAGGGATGCCCCACAAGCTGACGGCGGCGCGCGGCGCCGACCGCATCGTGCGCTATAGTTTCGCCGAGGGGACGGTGTTCGCCGACTATCACTTCGCCTTCAGCGTCTATGACGGCCAGGGCGGGCCGGTGTGTTTCACCGTGGCGGGCAGCGATGCGGCCGGGTCGAGCATTACGGTGTCGGGTAATGTGATCGAGGTCTATCTCGACAAGGACGATATCGACGCTTTGCCGGTCGAGAGCGAGGCGGGGGCGGCACGGATCTGCGCCTTCGATTTCTTTGCGACGGCGCCCGGCGGGATCACGGCCAAGGTGCATGGCGGGCCGTTCGTCGTGTTGCCGTGGGGGGCAGAAGGGACGAGCGACGTCGATGCGGTGACGGTGGCGATCGGCACGGTCGATTACGACATCACGGTCGCCGGCGGTGGATCGGTGCTGAAGGCCGACAACAAGGCGTTGCCGATCGCTGTGTTCGGGGCGGCCGCCGTGGTGCAGTTGCATCCCGATCCGAAGCCGGGCTTACGCGCGCCGTTTCCCATGCAGGTGTCGGAGGTGCGCGCCAGCCTGATCGCGGCATCCGATAACGGCGGGCTGGTTATCGACGTGCTGAAGAATGGGACATCGATCCTGGATACGGCGAAGCTGACGGTGCCGCAAGGCGCGCTGACCTCGCTGGCCGGGACGCCGTGCGTGCCGATGGTCAAGGAAATCGGCGACGACGACGCCATTTCGATCGACGTGCTGGCGGCCGGAGACGGGGCGACGGGTTTGACGGTGACGCTGATCTACCGGGTGACGCCATGAGTATCGCGGCGATCGACGCCAAAACCGGGGCGGATCGCCTGCTGTTGAGCTGCGTGGAGCAGCGGTACAGTCTGGACGACAGCCGGGTGGCGACACTGAGGGACCTGCCGGGGCGCCAGGTTCTGGCGCCGGCGGCGATCGTTACGACGCCGCGCGGCGAGCTGGTGCGGTTCGATGACGGGCAGACAGGGCTTTCGCCCTATGGCGCCTATCTCGACGAGCCGGGCGCGACGAACCTGTGCAGCGCCAACAATGCCAGCCCGACGGACGCGACGGCGGTCGGCCGCTGGATACACGGCGCGGGCAATCCGAACCCGGTCAAGTTCGCCCGGGTGACGCCGCAAACCGTCGGGGCGACGGCGTTGCGCGACGTCATGCATCATGAGACGGGGGCCTATATATTCCGGGCGCTGGTTGATAACGGCACGATATCGGGCGACGTCGTCGAGGTGTTCAACAGCGATTATGCCGCCACCTTGACCGCGCGGCCGGCGGCGACGATCAATACGCTGGTCCAGAACGTTTTTTCGACCTATGCCATGATTGTCGATCCGGGCAATGGCGCGGATGCGACGACGCCAAATCCGCGTATCGGATTTACCGATAGCGGCGGGTATAATGCGTTTTCGAACGCTTACTGGGATCGTGTTTATCGCATCAGCGTGCCCGGGCCGGCCGGTGGCGGCAGTTGCGTGTTCCAAATCCCGCCGCGGTGCCGCGTCTGGTTCATCCTGTGGCAATGCGAAACGGGTGGTCTGCCGACCAATCCGATCGTGTGCGGCGATGCGGCGACGCCGGCGGCGGTGCGGACGGAGCGGTCGTTTGCAATGACCGGGCTGTCGCGGCAATTGACGCTGCCGTTCACGGCCCAGGCCGAGATGTGGCTCAGCAATGTCGACAATGTCACGCGCGACCTGTTTTCGCTGACCGCGTCGGGGTCGGCGAACCGTATTCTGGTCACGCGCGAATGGTCGAACGACAACAGTTTGAAGCTGCGCGTCAGCAACGGCGCCTATACGCCGGTGTTCCGCAAGCTTTCGGGGGCGGGCTCCATCCGCACGGCGGTTCTGGTCGACAAGGAGGTCTCGCGTTTCAGCTTTGCCGGCCTGACGAAGATCGATCCGTTCACCGCCATGCCGGCCGACCTGGACACGATCGCCATCGGTTCGGCCGGGGTGTGGCTGCGCGAATTCCGCATCGTGGAAAAGACGCGCGGCGATGCGTTGGAGGCGATGACGGCACCGGGCGACGATGCGGTGATCAGCGACACGGCGCGCTATGTTTCGGCTGCCGGTGACGATAATGCCGACGGCAAAACGCCGCAGACAGCCTGGCGGACGACGGACAAGGTCAAGGCGCAGTTTGCCGGCAAGGTGATCGGGGCGGGGATGCATATCCTGTTCCGGCGCGGCGACCGGGGGTTTGCCGGATTTCAGGTGCCGCTCGACGATGCGGACGGCAATCCGGTGTTGCAGTTAGCCGATGTGTGCGTTTACGGCGCTTATGGCGAAGGGGCGCGGCCGCGCTTCGACCTGGGGGAGCCGTACGGGTTTTACGCGCACGGCATCGATTACGCGCAGTGGGACGGGCTGGAGATCGCCAATTTCACCGGCCGGCCGATCGAGCTGTTCGCCGCCAACGGGCCGATGATCACCGATTGCGTCATGGGGCCGGGCAACCCGGCCTCGACCGATCCGAACCAGTCGGGGCTGTGCATCCGCGGCGCCAGTTACAAACGGCCGGCATCGGGGGTGAAGAACGCCTATATGGCCGGCAATATCTTTACCGGCATTACTGCGCCGCAGCCGCATGGGGCGGGCGACGATATCCTGATCTGGAACATGGGCGGCAAGATCATCTATCGCGGCGGGCATTTGGGGGCGGCGGTCGGGCCGGCGGCGGACGGCATCCAGCTGGACAGCTGTTTCGAGGCCGATTTCGACGCGCAGTACGTTTATATCGACGCGCCGGAGTCGGGGAAGGGCGGGATGGCGATCCAGGCGGGCAGCTTTACCTTGCGCGATTTCGACATCAACGGCACCAATTTCTGCATCACGTCGTCGTCGAGCAATACCTTGATCGAGCGCGGCGTCGTGCGCGGGGCGCGTCTGAATAATTATTCGGCCGGTTTCAGTTGGGACGGCGGGACGGTGACCAATCCCGACAATACCGTCACCAAGCTGAGCGTGAACAATTGCCAACTGACCGATGTCGACATCTACGACTGCAGCCGGGGCGTATCCTTGTCGACGGCGGGGCCGGACGACGTGACCTATCGCACGAATATTTTCGCGACGCGGGTGCGGGTGATCGGTTGCGATACCGGGCTGCAGGTCGATTTGCGGTCGAGCGGCGACCTGTCGCAAGTCGAATATATCGACTGTGTGCGCAGCCGGACGATCGCGGCGCGGGTGACGAACAATCCGGTGCCGCCGGGTGGGGTGAACTACTTCAAATACTGAGCTGTTTTGGCCGCCTTCGGGCGGTTTTTTTATTGGAAGGAACAGGTTTCCATGGCTGCTGAAATCACTTTGTTTGCGCGTATCGGCAAGGGCGGAGGCCATATCGAGCAGGTCGCCGCCGATCCGATCAAGTCGTACAGCGCGACGTTCACGACGCCCACCGACCAGGGCGGGGTGCTGCGTGTCTATGCCAACGGCGCGGCGGTGGCGCTGAGCATCGACGGCATCACCTTTACCGTGCCGGCGGGCGGCGTCGAATATTTCGGCGTTGCAGCCGCCAAGACCGTGACGGTGGCGTGATGATGGGATCGTTAGGGGCCGGGGCGGCCGTGGGCGGCGGAGCGGTGGCGTTGTCGCCTGCCAGCATTTCATCGACCGCGACAGGGGCTGTGTCGCAACTGACGTCGAGTTTGTCGGGGACGGTCACCTATTCCAAGGTGTCGGGTTCGGGCAATATCAGCGTATCGACGTCGGGCGTGGTGTCGGCGGCGGCGGCATTGGGGACAGGCACGAACGCCTTTGTCGTGCGGGCGGTCAATGGCAGCGGCGACGCGGTGGAAAAGGGGTTTGTGCTGACCGGTGTGGCGCCGGCGGGGCTGACGATCGGGCCGCAGCTGATCGTTTCATACACCTCGGTATCTGAGAAGACGCAGCCGACAGCCAATCTTTATATCAACAACGATGTCCGCATGGGGCATTATGTCGGTCCGAACGGCGCGTCGAATTTGCAGGTGGTCTACGGCAATTTCTATATCATTTCGGCAACGAGCGGATCGGCGGAGGTGCCGATCCCGAATAACCTGACCACAAAATATGCAATCGAGCTCGGGACGACAACGCCCTTTACCTGGGGGGGCGCCACGTCGACGACATTTACGGGCGGCGTGGCGTCGATCGCCGTTTCCGATGTGTTGCCTGTCACGGTGACCGCCGACGCATTGATCCACACGCGCAAAAACGACCTGGGCATCGATAATACCAGTATCTTCATGTCCCAGTCCAAGCAGGGCGTCGATCTTCAGGGGTATCGTGGCGCCAAGGCGACGCAGGTCAACGGTACGGGCGCTATCAATACCGCCAGCATGTCGGCAGGGGGATCGGCCTTCCCGCTGATGCTGATCGGAACGCCATCGTCGCCGCAGGCTTCGGTGCTCTTTCTGGGCGATTCGATTGCCAACGGGCAGGGCGATGGCAACACGGCGACCACGGACGGCTACTTCAATCAGGCGTTCAACGCCATCAACGGTCATGCCGTCCCATGGCACCGCCAGGCGTGCAACGGATCGTCGCTTTATGCGCATCAGCCCGCCAATTCGCCACTGTCCAAAGCTGTCTGGCAGTATGTGACGGACATCTACATCGAATGCGGCACTTACGAGATCAGTCAGGGGAATTCCCTGTCGTCTGTTCAGGCGCAGTTCCTGAACATAGCCAACTATGCGCGGTCCGTGGTCGGGCCTTATGGTCAGAAACTCAGGGTTCACGCGGTTACCATGGTGCCGCGCGTCGTCGCATCTACGACGCCGGATAATTTCACGACGACGGCGGGGATGTCCTATGCGACGGGCTTTGGCCCCGGCGGTGTCGGGGATCAGTACAATAGCTGGCTGAAAGGCCTGGTCGGGACGGTGCTGGACAGCTGCGCCGACATCCGGGCGGTGGTGCAAAATCCGTCCGACATCAACAAGTGGATCACCGACGGCACGACGCAGGAATACGGTACGGTCGACGGTACCCATCCGTCGCCTTTGTCGCATTCGCTGATTGTGCCGGTGATCGTCAGCGATTTTACGCCGTTCCTGGACGTGACGTACCGCGTGGCGCCGCAAGCTTAGGGCTTGCGGACTGACAGATCGGCCGGCGACGGGCCGGCCGATAACCCATTTATAAATGAGAGAGACGAGATGGTAGGGACCCTGGGCTGTGTCGGCGGGGCCGGCGGCGATATTGTGGCGGCGGCGCCGGTGCGTTTCGATGGTGCGGCGACTGGCATAGTGTCGCAACTGATAAGCAATCTGAGCGGGACGGTGACGTTTTCCAAGCTGTCGGGGGCGGCGGGGGTGAGCGTGTCATCGGCGGGGGCGGTGTCGCTGAGTTCGGCTTTGGGCGTCGGCGGTACGGCCAGTTTTGTGGCGCGGGCCGCCAATACGACGGGCGACGCGGTGGAGCGGACCTTGACCTTGACGGGCGCAGTGGTGCTGGGGGCGTTGAGCCTGTCGGCGTCGAGCTTCTCGTACGGCGCGGCATCCGGGACGGTGATCGGGACGATCAGCGGAAAAACGGCGGGCTCGGTGTTGAGCGTCGTGCCGGATGACGGGCGCGTGGCGATTACCGGCAGCGACGGGGCCGGGTGGAGCCTGGTTGTCGGCATGGCCACCTGGATGTCGGGCGCGACGGTAAGTTACGGGCTGGTGGAAACGCTGGCGAGCGCGGCGAATTCGGGAAGAAGCTCGGCTGTGTCGGTGACGGCGAATGCTGTGGGGAGTTATATCTTCTCGACGGTGCCCAAGCTTGGGCTTTTGGGCGACAGTTTGCTGGCTCACCAGGTCATAGGGTTCAACGATATTGCCAAGGTCAAGCAAAACGCGCTCGGCGAATTCACCAACGCTATTGCCCAAAAGCCGCGCATCCTTATGGAACAATGGCCTTACGACACAACTACTGAAGACGGTAGCTACACCAAGAAATATACGACTGGCGCCAATCGGGCGGTGAACAGTTCGACGGTTGCTTTTGCCGCCGGTAGAGTGGCGGGCATGGCTGCGTCAAATATCGACATTTTCTTTTACGGTCCGACAATTAATTCTGCGCCTGAAACTACAAGCCCTGAAACGACTATCATCAATAATATTCTCGAGCCGATGTATGCGGCGGGGAAGTTTGTCGTAGTTACAACAATGCGTCCGATTGCCCCGGGGGGCTTAAATGACGGAACCTATTACGATGGTGGTAGTCATGTCACGGGCACTTATCTCGGCAATCGCGCCAGAATAAATAGTGCGATGGCGACATGGGCAGCTGCAAAACCAGCCAGCCGTGTTTTGTTTATTAACTTGGACAATGTCTACGATCCTGACGGGGATGGTTACCTCGATCCAGCCTGGACGTATGACAATACGCACCTTAATCCGTATGGCGCTGATAAGGGCGCCGTTTATATCAATCAGTGCCTGGACACGATTATTGCCCCAAGTGTTTCACTATGGGCGCAACAAATAGCGCTAACAAATTATCAGCCTAATTGGAATCTTACGGGTACAACCGGCACGAAGGGATCCGCTAAAATTACGGGTACAGTACCGACCAGTTGGTATTGCGGGGTCGGGGGGACGGGCAATTCGTCGGTCGCGGTAAGTGTAGAGGCAAATGCCACGACGGGTGGTCAAAATGCGGTGCTGACAGTTACGCCCAATTCGGCTGACGGTACTGCATACACGGGTGTTACCTTTGCTTCCAATGGATCTACAGGTAACACAGCAGTCGCTGGCCTGGACGGTAAATATGTTAGAGCTTGTGTTGAAGTTGAATTGGATGGTAACCCAGCCTGGGGTTTGCCATGTGTCTACTTCTCAGACGCGAGCTCGAGTACTGCCTACCGTCGTATTGACTTCGATAACATAGGCAATTCGGCTTGCCTCCCCGCATCAGGTGCGGCGGCGCGTTCCTACTACCTCATGACAGATCCGCTACCCATGTCCGCCGGGACCACAGGCTATAAGCTTTCTATCTTGTTTCCCATTAATACTGTCACCGCAAGCGGAACGCCAGTCGCTAAAGTTAAACGTGTTCGCGTCGTAGAGTGTGGGGATCCGGTTCCGCGCTGGAATATGTCATGATTTCTAAACCTTCAGCTTCTGCCGCATTCGCTTGACGAGCTTGTCAAATATGATGCTCGTCACGTAAGCAAAAACTACAACAAACAGGATAAATGCGACCGAAGAAATTACCGGGTTTATCTTCAGTTTGTACGCTAGCGCGTGATATATATTAATGAAGCCGCGGTGCAGAATATAGATCGGATAGGATACGTAGCCGAGCTGATAGCCAATCTTTTTCAGTGAATTCGGAAGCTCCAGAATAATTCCGCTGATGATAATCAGGGGCGAAAGTACCAAGCAAAATGCGATGTCAAAAATGACGGTCGTTTCGCCCTTGGTGTTCATGAACAGACACCCGACCAAGGCCAGGATGGGGAGCAAGGCAGCCCAGCTCGTTTGGCGCGGAAGCTTGTCTTTCACATAGTAGATCAGCACTCCGACGATGAACGAAAATACTACGCGCAGGAACCCGACCTGAATTGTCGGCCAATCCCAGCCGATGTTGAGGGTTTGATATTGGACGACGCTATAGGCTAGAGCCGCGAAGGCCACGGCTGCGATGCCGATCAAATACCTGGGTTTAAGGCGGAAAAGGAAAAACGCGAAGCACAGGTTGATGACGAACTCGAAAAACAAAGACCAAGCCGGACCGTTAAGAGGGAAGAGGCCGTAAATCTCGTTGGTTCGCGGGAAGAGGAAATAAACAGGCGAGGGTATGATGAAGACGTTGAAGACTGTCGAGATCGCGGTCTCCTTGACTTCAAAAGCCTTGAGGTGTGCTACGGCCATTGCTGCCATTTGTAGCAGGCCAAGCAGCAGGCCGACCAAGAAGAGTGGGTAAAGGCGCAAAAGGCGGTGCACCATGAACTGTGGCGCGCTCAACGGGCCGCGCAGACGAGAAATGTAGGTGTCGGCGATTACGAAACCGCTGAGAGCGAAAAAGAAGTCCACGGCTAAAAAAGCCGAGGGCGTGATATCGCCGTTCATATGGAAAGCTACAACGGATAGAGCCGCTAGTCCGCGCATGGCGTCCAGAGACAAATATTGCTGGTCGATTGTCCGCTTAACTTGACCCTGTTCCATATCGCCACCCTCTTTTCAGATAACCTTGTGTGTCTGGCTCATTGAATTTTGTCAATGAGTTAACCCTGAAATGGTGCGCTGCGGAAGAAAAGTCGTCGGTTTAAGCGGGAGATCTGGGCCAGTAGTATTCACACCCGCCGGGTGATGCGAAATTGCGTAAGACTTCCTCATTACCGACAATCGCGCGAACAAACTCTAAGCCAAATTTTTCCTTCGCGAAATACCTTCTAAAGCCGTATGCACAAGCATCTGCTACTTGCACCAAAGGGTCATCCGCCTTTTCAACAAAGTGTACTGAATTTCGAATCCGAGTAACTCGCAGATCTCCTAGCTGAGTATTATGCCCAGCCTCAAGATCTGTGATGGTTTGTCTAAGGTATTCTTGTGGGACGACATCGGGATTTTCCCTAAGTATGCGGGGAATCACTTTCATGAACCTTCGCATTTTAGGAACATCTTCGGCAACTATAGTTGCGACCTCCCTGGGGCCCGCATGCTTGCGAATTGCCCTGTCCGCAATAGCTACGCATTGGTGAAACGCCATTAAATGGTCTGATTCGGATGGGGAGAGACTAGGATGAATCCCTTCGCCATGTAGATAATCGACGGCGCCGCGCCACATAACAGAAAGAGTGACAGCCATACCTATGCGGCGTGGAATGCTCATCATAGTCTGGAGTAAGTCAAGACGGTCAGTCAGTCCCCAATTTCCCGATTGATATTTTGAGCCTCCGAAAACCTGCATCGCATGAAATACGAAATCTTTCTTATATTGCGCTGGGACAGCGCCAATCGCCTCGTGCGCCAAAGCCTCCGCTGACATGACGTGATCATCTGCGTTGGCGATTAGCCCCACTATAATAGTGACAGGTTCTAGGGCGGAGGTGCCCGCCTCATCCATAAATATATAACGCACCAGCAGATCGCCCCAAAGATGCCCACCAAAGATCGCCCGCGAAGGGCGAGTAGTGCACACCGTACCTTATCTCGATTCTACTGTTACACGAAGTATGATGTCGCTGCGGCCAGATTGCTGCGCAGAATGACCTTTTAAAAAGGATCCATAAAATGAAAATCGTAGAGAACTGGACGGTGCATTTGCGCCGGTACAGTGTACTGGCGCTTGGGGCGGCGGGGACGCTGCAGGTGAGTTGGCTGGCCATGCCGCAAGAGATGAAAAATACCCTGCCCGACTGGTTCGTGCAGGGTTTTTCTTTGGCCATTGTCGGGGCGGGGCTGGTTGGCGCTTTCGTCAAGCAGGGCATTGTGCCGCCCGGTGACGGGAGCGCGCCGTGAGGACCTCGGCTTCCGGGGAGGCGCTGATCCGCGGCTTCGAGCATTTCGCGGCCAGGGCCTATCTGCCGACGCCCGACGATGTGCCGACGATCGGTTACGGCACGACGGTTTATCCCAATGGCAAGCGGGTGGGGTTGACCGATCCGGCGGTCACGCCCGCTCAGGCGGCAGGCTATCTGGACCACGACCTGCGCGCGGCGGAGGCTGTGGTGTCGAAACTGGTGACGGCGGTGCTCAGCCAGGACGCCTTCGATGCGCTGGTCAGCTTTGTCTACAATCTGGGGCAGGGGGCGTTGGCCGGATCGACGCTGCTGAAGAAGCTCAATGGCGGCGATCGGGCCGGGGCGGCGGATGAATTCCTGCGCTGGGATCACCAGGGCGGGCGCGTGCTGGCCGGGTTGACGCGGCGCCGGCGGGCCGAGCGGCAGCTGTTTTTGTCATGACGATCGTCGACAGAGTGGCATTGGCCGTGACGCTGTCGGTTTTGACGGCGGGGGCGGTGGGCAGCGCGTGGCTGGTCGAGCGGCACCGGGCCGACGCGGCGGCGATCGCGTCGTTGACGCAAGAGCGCGACCAGGCGGTGGCGGCGCGGCGGTCCGCCGAAGCGGCGGCCAGCGCTGAAAATCATATCCAGACGGTGACGCGGACCGTCTTTGTGCGGGCGCAAGGGGGCGCCGATCATGTCAAAACGATCGATCCGAAATGCGGCAATGGCGATGCTTTGGTGCTTGAGTTTCGCCGGCAGCTTGACGGGCTGCGCGGCCAGGACGCAGGCGGTGACCGTGATTCTGCCCCCTAGCGTACGGGCGCCATGCGTCGGCGCGGACGCGGCCAAGATCGCGACGGTGCAGGACATTGCGGCGTTTGCTCTCCAAGAGGAAGCCATGGTGCAGGCGTGCGAGGCCAAGCGCGCGGCGGCCGTGGCGGCGGTGGACGGGGCTGGATGATGGGCGAGGAATTTGTGCGCCATATCGCGGGTTCATTCCGGCAGCGCCTGTGCGAATGGGAGCTGTCGATCGTGCTGATGCTGTGGGGCGTGGCGCTGTATCATTCCGACGTGGCGGCGATCGGGCGTTTGTTCGGGACGCTGTTTTTGCAGTGTCCGCCGGACAGTTTGGCCGGGATTGCGGCCGGGGTGGGGCTGGCGCGGTTCCTGGCGCTGCTGGTCAACGGGTTGTGGCGGCGGACGCCGTTCATTCGGGCGGCGATGGCGATGGTGTCGCTGCTGTTCTGGTCGCAGATCTCGCTGGGGCTGGTGATGTCGGGGGTCATTACGCCCGGCTGGGCGGTCTATCCGGTGTTCACCATCCTGGAATTCATCAATGTCTACTTCGCCATGAGCGATGCGCGGGTGGCGCACGAGCGTTTTGCGGAGGCGGCTGATGGACGCCAGTGATGTGCCGACGTTTGCGTCGTTGCAGCCGTGGGCGCAGGCGGCGGCGGCGATCCTGTTCGTCGCCGGGTCGGCGGTGGTGGCCTTGCGCGGATGGTTGAAGGGCAAGCCCGATCGCGCCGGGATGGGCGAGGAGGATGTGGTCGAGGCGTTGCGCCATTTGCGCTGGATCGCCCGGCATTTGGAGCGGATGGCTGACGCGGCCGAGGAGGGCGTGCGGTTGCAGGAACGGTCTGTGCGGGCGCTGGAGGACCGGCCAGTCAGGCGGGCGCGGAAGACGGGGGAGTAGGGGTTTGAAGCCGGTCCATGTGGGCCGGCTTTTTTGTTTCAACAATGGAGACTTGAAAATGAGTAGTTTGATAAAGCTGGCCAGTCTGGCCGCGCTTCAGGCCTACGCCACGACGACCGATACAGTGTATGTGCAAAAACGATCTGCTACCGGAAATGGCGGTGATGGTTATGAAGGTGTGTTCGAATGGCAGGGCGGCGTCACCGCGACGACTAATATCGCCAACGATCCGCAATGTGGCATCTGGGTGCCGTCTTCCGTCGCCAGTGGTGGGGTATGGAAGCGTGTCTTCGACGGCGAGGACATTCAGGCTATCTGGTTCGGGGTCAAGGCCGATGGCACCGCCGACGACACCGCCGCGCTCAATGGCTGTGTAACAGCAGCCGCGGCGGTTGTAACCGGAGGCGTTGTTCAGCCGGCTAAAGCTATCGTCTTGCCTGCCGGTACGATGATCGTCTCGCCATTGACCCTGACCGGCGCGAAAGCCATTCGTGGTCAGGGCGTGGGCCTGACGACAGTCAAGTTCAAGACCAAGAGCCCAGCCTATGCTGCGAATACGGCGTTTCTGCAGCTGGACGCAGGCTGTATCCTGGAAAACCTGTCGATCAGCTGCGACGACAGCAGCTTCGACCTCTGCGATCCGGTCATGACCACAGCCAATAATGTCAGGATTCGTAATGTCGAAGTCACTGGCCGCTTCAAACACGGCATTCTCGTCAATGGTTCCGCCAATGCCGACCTCGATACGATCCACGTCACCTCGACGAATTCGGCGTCTTACCGTGGGGTTCAGATTGTTAGCGCTACGGGCGGCAGTCTGTCGAACTGTCTGGTCGAAGGCGCGTTGACCGATCACATCGTGTCAATCGACAGCTCTACCGGTTTCAATGCCGACTTCGTGCGGTCGGCGGCTCAAACCACTACCGGCTTTGGGGTCTCGCTGACGTTCAGCACCGGATGTACGCTCAGCCAGTCGTCGGCCAAGGATAGTCATCTGGAGGCTTTCCAAATGACCGGCTGTACCGATTGCGCGATCACAAGCTGCTATGCCGAATGGTCTTCGACCGCAGGTGCGGATTTCGGCGCCTCAATTGACGGCTGTGTCCGCTGCGAAGTCAGTCATTGCCATTTCAACAATTCCTACAAGTCTGCTGTGGCGATCGCTTCAGACACAGCTGGCAGCCGCAACTGTCTGGTTTCCTACAATCAAGCGCACAATTGCGGAACGCGTGCCACGGCGCTGCCGGTATTCACTCAGTATTCCAACGCTAGCAGCGGCAATTACGTCTCGGACAATAACGAATTCCTCGGCAACACCTCGGATATCGACAGTGGCTTGACGGTCGGAAGCTTTTACGCCGAGACTATAGGCGGTACAGGTACCATCACCAATTCCCGCGTCCGGTCCAACCATTTTACCGGTGCCGGGACCTATACGGTGCAATACGCCTTGCAGCCCAAGACGAAGCTGTGGCGCGACGATTTTATCGCCTGGAACCCTTCGCCGGTGCCGACCACGGTCGGGACGACCGCGCCGGCCTTCACCATCAATACGGCGCACACGAAAATCCTGGTCGATGGCGACGAAGCCGAGGCCTATCTCGACTTTACGGTCACGTCGCTGGGCACGGGGGCGAACGGCGGACAGCTTCTGGTGCCTTTGCCAGCCGACTATCCCGGCGCAACCGATTTCGCCGGCATTGCGTACGGCGCAGATATCGGTTCGACCGATCTGGCGGTGCGCGGCATCGTCAACGGGGGCAATTTGTTCCTGACGTTGTTCAATCCGGCGCTGACGGCGGCCAACGGCGCGTTCAACCTGTATCCGGTGATCAATACCAGCCAGCGCTTCGTGATGACCGTTCGGTACCGGCTGGCGCACTAGGTCGCCTGAACTTTTCCACAGGCAAGGCGGGCGGAAAAAAGAGAACCACATCGTCTCTTTATTTCGATCCCGCTAAGCTGTTTTTGTCGATCGAGAGATCGGCTGAAAGCCCCGGGCGGTTCATCGCCCCCCCCTAGCCTAACCGCCCGGGCCTTTCCTCCTCCTCTTGTGTTACAACCGCTTGTCGCCGTCCTTCGTGGGCGGCGTTTTTTTGTGCCTTTTACCCAGGGCGGGGAATCGCTCGGGAATCGGGGAGGGTGGTATCGGGATTGTCACGGTTGCGACCGGTTTAGCCGGTGTTGGCCCGAATCCGGCCACATGCCCGCCCGTATCGAAAATTCGGGAAATACACGCGCGGGTTAAGCGACTGGATTGGCTAAGGTTTCCGTAAAAAATAAAAATCCGATGCGGAAAAGAGGGCTGCCACGACAAGGCCCGGTTTTGGCCGGGATTGGCCGCGACTGTGTCGGCGTCGTTCGAAGGTTCGGACGGCCACTGAGGAC
>FTDB01002003.1_pt1 | contig 14089 bp, 12 predicted proteins | sample 1639741 | NCBI WGS metagenome assembly FTDB01 (sample SAMEA3914869, study PRJEB12502) | metagenome | biome: forest; material: soil | place: USA | collected 2012-03-12 | depth 0.1 m | reverse complement strand
GCCCTTGGCCGAGAAGTTCGCGGCTTCGCGCGACATGCGCGAGGCGCGGAAGGCCCAGGTCGGACGGTCGCCGGTGGCGATCGCTTCGCGGTGGCGGCGGGCTTCGCCCTCGCTCATACCCGAGAAGAAGTTCCAGTTCTTGTTGTACTCGCCGGCGTGAAGCTGGCAGAAATTATAGTACTCGTTCATCATTTCGCGCGATTTCGGCGCGCGCGCGGTCGCGGCCTTGTGGCATTCCGGCCATTCGCAAGGCTTTTGCCCAGGCTTCAACTGCAGCACGTCATCCTCGGGACGGCGCACATTCTCCTCGCCTTCCTTCGGCGGACGGATGCGCATGTCCATGAATTTGGGCTTGTACTTGAATCCTTCGCTCATATGATGAATATGACCTTCAAAACTTAACAAACTTCGATTTTCCAGCCTGGTATAGAGGCCGTTCCATGGGCGCCGTCGCCGACCGCATTCGACATAAACTCGATGAAGCCTTCGCGCCCGCGCGTCTTGAGATTCAGGACGACAGCGCCAAACATAAGGGGCATTCGGGCGCGCGTGAAGGGGGCGAAAGTCATTTTTCCGTGCGTATCGTCTCCGAACGCTTCGAAGGGCTTAATCGTGTGGCCCGCCAGAGACTCATCAACGCCGCCCTGGCCGAGGAACTGGCCGGTCCCGTGCACGCGCTGAGCATCGTCGCCCAATCCGTCGCCGAAGCCGGCTGAGCCTTGACAGGCCATTCGCCTTTTGTAAAATTAATTACGAAATTAGTTTCGCAATAGGTTTTGAAAAATGCGCGGACTTCAGGATATCGGCATACTGGCCCTGGGGACGCGACTGCGCGTGCTCAGCGAAAACATGGCGGCCACGGTCAAGGCCTTCTACGATGAGTACGGGCTGGATTTCGAGCCGCGCTGCTTCCCCCTCTTCCAGTTGGTCCACCGTTACCCCGGCCTGCACGTCGCGGCGCTGGCGGCCGAGATCGGCGTGTCGCACACCGCCATCCACGCACTGGCCAAGCCTTTGGCCGAGGCCGGGCTGATCACGCTTACACCGGCGCCCGATGACGCCCGTGCCCGCCAGGTGCGGCTGACCCGCGAAGGCGAGGTGCTGTTCGACCGCATGCGCCCCGCCTGGGCGGCGCTGGAACGGGCGCTGCACAGCGCCCTGCCCGACGGCGGCGTGGACGAGGTCCTGACCCTGCTCGGCCGGCTGGACCGGGTCATAGCCGACGTCGCCATACCCCGCGGCCTGCGCGATGCCTTAAGTCCCGATGCGGTGGCCAAGGCCTTGCGGATCAGGCCCTACGACCCCGAAGATGCCGGCCACAAGCGGGCATTTGCCGCGCTGAACATCGAATGGCTGCAACGCTATTTCTCGGTCGAAGCGGTCGACTGGCAGATGTTCGACGATCCGGTCGCCACCATCGTCGCGCCCGGCGGCGAGATCGTCGTCGCCGAAATCGACGGCGTGGTCGTCGGCACCGGCGCGCTGATCCGGCGCTCGGACGAGATCTTCGAACTGGCCAAGATGGCGGTGTCGGCGGTCTATCAGGGCAAGGGCATCGGCGCGCGCATCGTCGAGGTCCTGGTCGCCTCGGCCCGGGCGCGCGGCCTGGCCAGGCTTTACCTGGTCTCGTCGACGAAGCTGCCGCACGCCGTGCCGATGTACCGCAAGCTGGGCTTCGTCGACACCGACCTGCCGTTGCACGAAGTCTACGAGCGCTCGGACATTACGCTGGTACGGGATTTGAAGGCCTAACGCGCCCTGCCTCGCACCACCGTCAGCGAAAAGGCCGGCAGGGTGAACAGTCCGCTTGCCCGGGCCGTCGAATGGACCGGCGGCTCGTCGCGCGACGGATGGCCGTTCTCGCCGTTCGCCTGCCAGGCATATTGCGCCGGCGAGTACTGCCAGACATCGACGCGGCCGCGCATCGGCCCCTTCAGCGTCACCGTGTGCGCCGCCGCGCCGTCGCGATTGACGATCATCAGCGCCCATTCGCCATCCGGCCGGTGAATGGCATAGGCCGTCACGGCCTCGCCCGGCACACTGGCGGTCGCAGCGTAGATGCGATGCACGCCATGACCCGGCTGAGCCCACTGATGGGTCAGCAGTTGCGCGCCCCAATAGATCGGCATCGGCCACTTGGCGTCGCCGTTCTCGTCGGCCTGGTTCAGCATCATGTCGCCATAGCCGGCGCAGCTCAGGTGCTGGTTGGTCGGGGTCGAGGCCGGATAGCCGAACAGGAAGGCCGCCTTGCCGCCCAGGCTGAGGAACTGGCCGACGACATCGGCGTTCAGCAGCGCACTGGGCAGCTCGACCATCGGCTGGCCGGCAAAGGCCGAGAAACCGTATTCGGTGATCTCCCAATCGGCGCGGCGCGGCACACCGTCGCGGTCGATCCGCTCCAGCAACTGCTTCATGCCGGTGGTCTGCTTGACCAGCAGCTCGCCCATTGGCGCGCACATATTGTCGAAGGGATAACGCTCGAAGGTGAAGAAGTTCAGGTCCCTGACCCGGCCACGCGCCTGGAGCCGCTTGACGAACTGGCTGGTGAACGACTTGTCCTTTTCGTCCTCCATGAAGGCGTCGGCGATGGCGTCCTGCAGCGAAGGCCCGCCCAGCCGCAGTTTGGGATCGACGCCGTGCACCGCGTCGGCGGCCTGGATATAGAGATCGGCATAGTCGATGCCGCTCATCAGTTGGCCGTCGGGCTCCTCGCCCAGTTCGACGCCGCGCACCGGATAGCCGCGCGCCTTGATGTAGCGGATCAGCGCCGCGGCATTGTCGGGCGTGTCGTAGACGGCGCCAACCGGGATCATCATCGGCAGGCCGCGCGTCATGCCATTGGTGTAGATCAGGTCGATGCCCGGCTGTTCCAGGTCGTCGTCGCGGTCGATGGCGCGATGCCATGGGTCCGACGACGAGACTAGGGTCCAAGTCTGCACCTTGCGGTCCGGCGCGTGCTTGAGATAGTCGGTAAAGGTGCCGTCGGCGCCGGTCGTGCCGATATACCATTCGCGCACCGCGAAGCCGAGCCGGTCACGGATGTCGGTCGATCCGGCCGGCGCGGTGTTCGAGCCCGCTTCCAGCTTCAGCCGGATAAAGCGCGCCATGACCGGCGCCGGCGTATGCAGCACCGTCGCGCCGCCCTTGCCGTCGCGCACCGCCCCGCCGGGGAAATCGACCCAATGGCTTTTCGGATCGAATTCCGGACCGACCCAGTATTGCAGGCGATAGGCCACGGCATAGGGTTCTCCCCACGCCACCTTGATCGTATCGACCGGCCTGTCGCTGCCGAGATCGGTGATCGCCCACTGCGGATGGTTGTCCTTCAGGTGGGTAAAGGTCTTGTCGAGATAGGGATTGGTCTTCCAGAACGCGGTCTCGTCGCCGTCGTCGAGGCGCGACCAGCTGTTTTCGTTGGCGTTGTCCAGGGTATCGCCGCGCCGTGGCAGCTCATAGCCGTGGGTCATGACGATCGGCGCGCCCGGCTTGTCGGACGAGGTCCAGTAGCCTTGCTGGTGCTCGGCATCGCTCCAGGTGCCCGTCTCGTTCCAGTGCCAGGCCTCGACGCCCAACTCGGTGCGCAGGCGATAGCTGACCGGGCCCAGTCCGCCGCCCAGCATGGCCTGAATGTTATGGGGCGTATATTGCGCGGCGATCTCATCCTTACCGGCGCCGTCCAGCGCCCCGCCGAAGGCTTCGTCGCCGCGCACGGTCTGCAGCACGCGGCGGGTATCGATGACGATACGGCCGTCAGGCTTCGGCGCCGAACCAGCCATGGCCGGGGCAGCGAGCAAGGTCATCAGGGTCAGGCTGGCGGTCAGTCGGCGCATATGTGTCTCTCTGTCGCCGCATCTATAAAGCCAAGCCGCGCGTGCCGTACAGACGTTTCGATCAGGATCGTACCATTGTCGCATCGAACGGGCTAAACCGGGGCATGTCCGACTCCCGCCCGCCAAACATCGCCTGGATCGTCACCGCCGCCAGTTTCGGCTTCGTCGTCGTCCAGCTTGACGTCACCATCGTCAATGTCGCCCTGCCCGCCATCGCCGCCGACCTCAGGGCCGGCATCGCCGAATTGCAGTGGGTGGTCGACGCCTATACCCTGGTCTTCGCCGTGCTGCTGCTGTCGGCCGGGGTCATTGGCGACCGGCTGGGTTCACGGCGCGCCTACCTTGCCGGCTTCTGGCTGTTCGCCGCCGCGTCCCTGGCCTGCGGCCTGGCGCCCGGCGCCGCCGGCCTGATCGCCGCGCGCGCGGTCCAGGGTTTCGGCGCCGCCCTGCTGGTGCCGTCATCCCTGGCCATCCTCAACCACGTCAGCGGCCACGATTCAGCTTTGCGCGCCCGCATGGTCGGCGCGTGGACGGCGGCCGGCGGCGTCTCCATCGCCGCGGGCCCCGTGGTCGGCGGACTGCTGCTCGGGGCCTTCGGCTGGCGTACGATCTTCCTGGTGAACCTGCCGCTGTGCGCCTTCGCGCTGTGGCTGACGACCAGGGTCGTGCCGAAATCCGAACCGAAAGCGCCCGATGAAAGCCTCGACCTTGCCGGCCAGGTCCTGGCGATCGCCGCCCTGACCGGCCTGGTCGGCGCGGTGATCGAGGCACGGCCCCTGGGCCTCACCCACCCGCTGGTCATCGCCGGCTTCATCACGGCCGTCGTGGCGGGCATCCTGTTCGTCGCCGTCGAGCGCCGGTCGAAGGCGCCGATGCTGCCGCTCGACTTCTTCGCCCGGCCCAACTTCACCCCGGCGACCGTATTCGGCATCATGGTCAACCTGACCTATTACGGCGTCATCTTCGTGCTCAGCCTGTACCTGCAGCAGGTCAAGCACTGGACGGCGGCCCAGACCGGCCTAGCCTACCTGCCGCTGACCGGCGGCTTCATCGTCAGCAACATGCTGAGCGGCATGGCCGTGGCGCGTTTCGGTTCGCGGCCGCCCATGGTCGCCGGCGGACTGATCGGCACGGCGGGCTTCCTGTTGTTGTCGCGGCTCGATGCGCACAGCGGCTACCTCGGCATGCTGCCCCCCTTCCTGCTGATTCCCGGCGGCATGGGCCTGGCCGTGCCTGCCATGACCACAGCGATCCTGGCCGGGGTTGAGCGCCAGGCCTCGGGCGTCGCCTCGGCCGTGCTCAACACGGCGCGCCAGGCGGCCGGCGCCATCGGCGTCGCCCTGTTCGGCGCGCTGGCCGCCAACGGCCAGGTCATACCCGGCCTGCACCTGTCGGCACTGATCTCCGCCGGCTGTGTCTTTTGCGGCGCGGTTGTCGTGTTTTTCGGCATGCTCCCCAGAAATGCCGCGCCAAAAGCTTGACGCGCCGCAGCATGCGCTATACCGCCCGCCCCGTACCAAGGGTGCCCTCTTTCATCGGAGGGAGAATAGGGAAGCGGGTGAGACTCCCGCACTGTCCTCGCAACTGTAAGCGCAGAGCTTGTCTGTAAAAGCCACCCTCACGGGGAAGGCGCAGGCCGGCGACGACGCGCAAGTCAGGAGACCTGCCCCTGGTTGTCGTCCTTTGCCGGGTCGAGGTGTGCCGGGCAAGCGAGGGCTGGAGCGCAATCCGAAAAGTGTCCTCACTTTTCGGTTAAATTGCGCGACCAAGCAAAAAACCGGAGTGCACTGCGCTCCGGCCCTTCGAGCGACGATGCTTTGTGAGCTCTCCGGGCGCGCTGCCGTGCGTCCGGCCGCTCTCGTCTCTCATTGCGGCGTGGCCGCGAAAGATTGCCTATGTTGAATTCCACCCGTCTCCTGGCTGGCGCCGCCGTCCTGGCCCTGCTGGCGCCCGCCGCGGTTCAGGCGCAAGAGGCCGCCCCCACCCAAGTCGTCGTCACCGTGACGCGCGAAGCCCTGCCGGTCGACCGTATCGGCCAGAGCGTCGACGTGCTGACCGCCGCCGACATCAGGTCCTACCAATCCCTGTTCATCTCCGACCTGCTCAGCCACACCACCGACCTCAGCGTCGTGCGCAACGGCGGACCGGGCGAAGCCGCCTCGGCCAACCTGCGCGGCGCCGGCGCGGACCACACCCTGTACCTGATCGACGGCATCGCGCTGAACGACCCGTCGCAGGTCGGCGGGGGCACCGATCTCGGCGGCCTGACCACCGACGACGCCTCGCGCATCGAAGTCCTGCGCGGCCCGCTGTCGACGCTGTGGGGTTCGGGCGCCGTCGGTGGCGTGGTCAGCATCACCACGCGCCCGGCGACGAAGCCGCTGGAAGGCGACCTGTCGCTGGAAGGCCTCGACCGCTACGGCTCGGCGCGTCTCGGCGTCGGCGGCAAGACGGGCGGCCTGACCTGGCGCCTGTTCGCCAGCGGCCAGAACGACCAGGGCGTGTCGGCCTATGACGGCGGCTCGGAAAAGGACGGCTATGCCCAAACCCACCTCGGCGCCAACCTCAGCTATGCCCTGAGCGACACCACGACGGTGAAGCTGCTGTCGTCGAAAAGCCATGCCCGCAACGATTTCGACGGCTTCGGCGGCCCGCCGGACTACGCGTTCACCGATACGGCCGACTTCGGCAAGGTCGACACCGACCTGAACGCCCTGGGCGTCACCAACCGCTTCAAGGGCGGCGAACAGGCCCTGTCGCTCAGCGCGACGGAAACGCGCCGCGACGACTTCAACCCCGACCATACGCCGAACTTCCTGGCCCGCGGCCAGGTCACGGCCGCCGACTACCACGTCCTGTTCAACCTGACCTCCGCCGACCGCCTGCTGGCCGGCGCCCGCTATGAACGCGACAGCATGCGCGAATCGTCGCCGTCGTCCTTCGATCCCTCCCCCGTGCCGTTGTCGAAATCGTCGACGCTGTCGAGCGTCTATGGCCAGTACAGCCACGACTTCGGCGTCGCCTCGGTCGCCGTCAGCGCCCGCCACGACGATGCCTCCAGCTTTGGCGGCGAGGACATCGCCCAGGCGTCCGTCGTCGTCCCCGCCGGCGAACACCTGCGTTTCCATGCCTCGGCCGGCCAGGGCGTCAAGGTCCCCAGCCTCTACCAGCTCTATAGCGACTACGGCACGGCGACGCTGCAACCCGAAAAGGCGCTGAACCTCGACGGCGGCGTCGACCTCACCTACGGCCGGACCCTGGTCTCGCTGACCGCCTTTACCCGCACGGTGCACGACCTGATCGACTTCGGCTACACCGGCTGCGCCGCGACCCAGCTTTACGGCTGCTACGGCAATATCGACCGCTCGAAAGCCTCGGGCCTGGAAGTGGAATACCGCCAGGACCTCACCGATACCCTGCACCTGCGCGGCAACTACACCGTCCTGTCGACGCGCAACCTGTCGGCCGGCCTCGTCGGCAACCGCCTGGCGCGCACGCCGGACGGCCTGGGCAGCCTCGACGCCACCTGGGACGCCACGACGAAGCTGCAACTCGGCGCCGGCGTGCGTTATGAGGGCAAGCGCTTCGACGACGCCTACAACACCACGGTCCTGAAAGCCTATGCAGTTGTCGACCTGCGCGCCGAATACACGCTCAACGATAAGGTTAGCGTGTACGGCCGCGTCGAAAATGCCGGCGATCAGAAATACGAAACGGCTTCGGGCTACGGACAATTGCGCCGTCGAGTGTGGCTGGGAATCCACACTCGCCTGTTTTAATATTTTCCGCAGGAAATAAAGGGTTTTTGCACCGCAGCAATTGCGCTAAGGTATCATTGTTCTTTTGATCATTGCGATTTTACATCAACCGCAGAAGACTCTGTTCTTCTGCGGTTTTTTTATCGAAGCGCGTTAACCTTTCGGCCAGTCGCCCGATTGACCGCCGTGTTTTTCCGCTACCGCAATGCGGGAGATGGTCATCGACCGGTCGATCGCCTTCAGCATGTCGTAGAGCGTCAGCGCGGCGACGCTGACGGCGGTCAGCGCCTCCATCTCCACCCCGGTCTGCGCCGTCGCCCGCGCCTCGGCCTCGATGGCGAAACCCGGCAGGGTTGCGTCCGGCGTGATGCGCACCTGGACCTTGGTCAGGGGCAAGGGATGGCACAGCGGGATCAGGTCGGACGTCCGCTTGGCCGCCATGATGCCGGCCAGCTCGGCGGTCGAAATGACCGCGCCCTTCGGCGTATCGCCGCCCAGGACACGCTCGACCGTCACGGCGGCGCAGATCAGTTCGCCGCGGGCGACCGCCGTGCGCACCGTCACCGGCTTTTGCGAGACATCGACCATGCGGGCGCGGCCGCTCTCGTCCAGATGGCTGAGGCTGTCGTCGTTCATTCGGATATCATCCATCTTTTCAGGTCATGGGCGTCGCCCGCCGTCGGCTCGATCCAGCGGTCGAGCCCGGGGCCGACCTCGCGTTTCCACAATACGGCCTCGGACTTCAAGCGGTCCATGGCATAGTCGACAGCCTCCAGGGCGGCACGGCGGTGGGGCGACGCGGCGGCGACGAAAACCACCGGCTGGCCGGCCTCCACCCGCCCGCACCGGTGCCACACGGCCAGCGCGGCCACGCCGAAGCGCGCCACCGCGGCGTCGGCTATGGCTTTGATCGAAGCCTCGGTCATGCCGGGATACCAGTCGAGGTACAGATGTCCGACCTCGCCGCCTCCGGCCGAAGCGCGCACCACGCCGGTAAAGCTGGCGACCGCGCCCAGGGCGCCGTGGGTGGCGACGAAATCGCCGTGCGCGGCAACGGCGTCGAAGGGCATTTCCAGAAGCCGGATATCCATTCTACCCTCCGGAAAAAACAGAGAAAAAGGCCACCTCGTCGCCATCGGCGACGGGCGCGTCGTCGCGGCGCACCGTCTTGTTCAGGCTCATATGCACGGCCTCGGGCGCGACCCGCCCGTCCCTCAGGGCGTCACCGAGGAGGCGGTCGCGCAGGGCAAACAGTGAGTCGCCCCCCGCCGCCGGGACATCGACGCGTCTTTGGCCGGCCAGATCGGCCATCCGCCCGAAAAATAACACTGCAATCATGGATGGAAGGTCACCTTTTTCGCCACCAATTGACCATAGAGCGTCCTTTTTTGCAAAAAATCCGCAACCGGACAGGTTCCAGGCTTGCCAAAAAACCCATTAACGGCTCAATAGCGAAGCCCCATATCAGTCGGGATGTCCATGAGCCAGTCCAGTTACCGCTTGCTCCGCCTTGTCGCCCGGCTCGCGCTTACCAAGTCGAACAGCGGGGTCCACCTGCCCGATCCGAGCGATCCTCAGTCTTTTGCGGCGCTGCTTCATCGCCCCCAGGTTGAGCTGGATACGGTAGCCTTAAAAGCGTTCTACGCCGGCAAACGCGTCTTGGTCACCGGCGCCGGCGGCTCGATCGGTTCGGAAATCGTCAAACAGGTGCTCGCGCTTGGTGCGGCGCACGTCACCCTGCTCGACCATTCGGAACTGGCGCTTTACGAGATCGATCGCGCCATCCGTGAAAATTTCCCGGGCAGCGACACCAAGCCCGTGCTGTGCAGCATCCGCTTCAGGGAGCGCCTGGAAGCGGTCTTCGTCCGCGAACGTCCGGACGTCGTCTTCCACGCCGCGGCGTTGAAGCACGTGCCGATGGTCGAGCTCAATCCGTCGGAAAGCGTGCTGACCAACGTGCTCGGCACGCAATACGTCATCGATGCCGCCAAGGCGGCGCGCGTCAAGCAGCTGGTGCTGATCTCCTCGGACAAGGCGGTGGCGCCGTCGTCGCTGATGGGCGCCACCAAGCGCCTGGCCGAGCATCTGATCCGCACCCAGATCTCCGACACGCACCAGGCCTGCGTCGTGCGTTTCGGCAATGTGCTGGGCTCGACCGGTTCGGTGGTGCCGCTGTTCAAGTCGCAGATCGAACGCGGCGGGCCGATCACCCTGACCGACGCCAAGGCCGAACGTTATTTCATGACGATCTCCGAAGCCGTCATGCTGGTGATGACCTCGGCCATGCACAATGCCGGCACGCCGGAGCACAAGTCGGGTCTGTACATCCTGGAGATGGGCCAGCCCATCCGGATTCACGACCTGGCGGAGCGCCTGATCGGGCTGTACGGCCTGAAGCCCGGCCAGGATATCGAGATCGTCTATACCGGCCTGCGCGAGGGCGAGAAGATCACCGAGGCCCTGGTCGACGACAACGAGATGCGCCGACCGCTGCTGCCCGGCATCTTCGAGGTTTCCAATCAGGAGAACGCGGCCTCGCTGCCGGCCAAGGTGATGCAGAAGCTGTACGACATGGCCCAGGAAGGCCATGACGAGCAGGCCAAGACCATGACGTTCGACCTGGTCCGCTCGCTGCGCACCCAGCCGCAATCCATCCCGGCCGAATAAAAAAGGCGCGGATCGCTCCGCGCCTTCTCTGTTCAAGCTCTCATCTCCGAACGGAAGACGAATATCGCAGACTTCCGAACGTTCTGGCGTTCGGCAAGCGCGACTGCGCGCCCGAGCGAATGCGAGGAGCCTCGCGGCGCCTGAGCGCCCTAATGCGTCTTGAGGCACTGCGACGACCATTGCTTGTAGGTCATGCCGTTGGTCTTGTTCTGCGCCTTCATCGTCTGCCATTGGGCGGCGCACTGCTTCATGCGATCGCCGGGCGCCGCCTTGGCGCCGGTCGGCACGACGGCCGCGGCGGGCTTGGAGACATTGACCGCCGGGGTCGGCGCGGGGGCCGGGCCGGCCTTCATGCAGTTGGCGGAAAAGGTCTTGTAGTCCTGGCCGCCGGTCTTGTTGGCCTTCTTCAGGTCCTGCCACTGGGCGGCGCACTGCTGCATCTTGCTTTGCGCCGGCGTCGCGGCGTGCCCCGAGAGGGCGGCAGTGGCGAGAACGACCGTCGCGGCGGCTGCCATAAGGATACGCATCGAAACCTCCTTTAAAGGCCTCACGCCGGGTGTCCGGATGCCATGAGGCGTTGAACGCAGGGGCCGAGCGCCCCGCCTGGTACTCAGACCGTATGTCGTAACACAGGCCTTTGAGTCCCACAATTGGCAGGGATTATAAGGTGGAAGCAACCCTAAACCAGTTGTTCCGTAGCGTAGGCGGCGAAGAAGGTCCGGGTGGCGTTGTCCACTTCCTTGACGATCTCTTCTTCGGTCGGGGTCGGAAGATAGTACAGCAGCCGCGCCTTGATGATCCGGCCACTGAGCAGCGACAGGAACTGATGCGCGGCGACCAGCGGCTCCTCGATCTCGAAATAGCCGGCATCGGCCCATTTCTTCAACGCCGCGGCCAGGATCTGGGCGCCAAGCAGCGGACCGCTTTCATAGAAGATACGGCCGAACTCGGGCGATTTCTGGCACTCGGCCGAAATGACGCGCCAGTTGTTGAGGCTCTTGTCGCCCGTCACCACGCCGAGATAACGCCGCGCCCAGGTGGTGATCACCTCAAGCGGGGCGCCGTCCTCCGTCAGGATGGCCATGATCTCGTGCTTCTGGACGGCGCAATGGCGCCGCACATAGGCCTCGAACAGCTCTTCCTTGCTCTTGAAGTAGTTATAAAGCGTGCCCTTCGAGCCGCCGAGACGCGCGGCGATCGTCGACATCGACGTCGAGGCATAGCCTTCCGACAAAAAAACTTCGCTTGCCACATCCAGAATGGCTTCGCGGCGATTGTCGCGGTCGCCATACGATCTTATGTCGCTACTCGACTTGCCCTTGGGTAAGGGTTTAACGTTTTGCATCGCAGAAAAATTCCTGAACCGTACTGTATGGTCATATTGACAGATACACGAGGTTCGTCTATATGTCCATCCGAAATATGACCATACAGTACGGTTATTCAAGAGATCGTAACCAATGAAAACGCCGGCCTCCCTCCTCCATTCTTTTAAATTCAAAGCCCTGAAGCTTCAGAGCCTGGCTGCCGTGTCCGTCGTGGCCCTGGCCATGACCGCCTGCACCACCGTGCCGCAGGCCGGCCCGTTCGCTTCCGAGCCCAGCGGCGCGCGCAAGACCAATCCGATCGCCGACGTCCAGGTTCAGGACGCGTGGTGGAGCGGCCTCGGCGATCCGCAGCTCGACAAGCTGATGGACAAGTCGCTGAACAATTCGCCCGATCTCGCCGCCGCCGCCGGCCGCATCTACAAGGCCGAGGCCATGGTCGGCCAGTCGCGCTCGGCCGAATGGCCGTCGCTCAGCTTCCTGGGCGGCGCCCTGGCGCTGGGCTCTGACGCTTCCGGCCCGTCGCTGAAGGCGATCGAGCTGGCCGGCCTCAACTTCAGCTATGAATTCGATTTCTGGGGCAAGAACCGCGCCGCCGTCGCCGCCGCTTCGACGACCGCGCGCGCCGTCGCCGCCGATGCCGCCCAGGCCCGCCTAGTGCTGACTACGGCCATGGCCACCGCCTACATCGACCTGGCCCGCCTGTACGACGAACGCGACCTGGCCGAACGCGCCGTCAAGCTGAAGCAGGAAAACCTCGACCTGGTCTCGAACAAACGCACGCAGGGCCTGACTTCGGAAGCCGAAGTGCAGCTGGCCAAGGCCGGTGTGTTCAACGCCCAGGGCGACCTCGACGCGCTGGACGAACAGATCGCGCTCGGCAAGAACCGCATCGCCGCCCTGGCCGGCCTCGACCCGGACTTCGGCGCCACGGTGCAGCGCCCGACGCTGAAGCTGCCGCAGACCATCGCCCTGCCGGAAAAGATCGACCTCAACCTGATCGGCCGCCGTCCGGATGTCACCGCCGCGCGCTGGCGCGCCGAAGCGGCGTCGCAGAACATCAAGCAGGCCCACGCCGCCTACTACCCGAACATCAACCTGATGGCCTTCGCCGGCCGTCTGGCGCTGGGCGCCCCGGAAGACATAGGTCAGAACATGACCTCGGTCGGCCCGGCGATCACCCTGCCGATCTTCGACGGCGGTCGCCTGAACGCCAATCTGAAGAACGCCGAAGGCGACCACGCCGTGGCCATCGCCAGCTATAACGGCGCCGTCGTCAACGCCATGCACGAAGCCGCCGACGCCGTGGTCTCGGAAAAGGCCCTGGGCGACCGGCTGAAGCAGAGCACCGACGCTCTGACCGCTTCGGAAAACGCCTATAACCTGGTCAAGAGCCGCTACCAGGGCGGGCTGACCGACTACGCCACCCTGCTGCTGGCCGAACAGAGCGTCATCACCCAGCGTCGCGTCGTCGCGGACCTGCAAAGCCGCGCGCTCAGCCTCGACGTCGCCCTGATCAAGGCGGTCGGCGGGCAATATACCGACCAGCCCGTGACCACGATTACGAACTGATTATCCATCCCCTGATATAAACGCACGCAAACTCATCGAGATTTCGTCATGCCCGATACAGCCTCTCCCCGCACCGCCGATGCCACCAAGGACGCCTACAAGGCGCCCGCCGATGCCGCAGCCCCCGCCACCAAGACCGGCGGCAATGGCGGCAATCCCGGCAATGCCCGCCGCCGTCAGCTCCTCACCTGGGTCGGCATCGCCGTCGTCCTCGGCGCCATCGGCTACGGCGCCTATTACGGCCTCTACGCCTCGCACTACGTCTCGACCGACAATGCCTATGTCGGCACCGACACGGCGCAGGTCAACGCCCTGGTCTCCGGTCCGGTCGCCTCGATCAACGCCAAGGAAACCCAGACGGTCCACGCCGGCGACGTCCTGCTGACCATCGACGACGCCGACGCCAAGATCGCCGTCGAGCAGGCCCAGGCCTCGCTCGCCCTGGCCGAACGCCACGTCGAAGGCTATCAGGCCACCGACCTGGCCCTGGCCGGCCAGGAAGGCGCTTCGGCCGCCAACATCGCCCGCGCCACCGCCCAGATCGCCGCCGCCCAGGCCGATCTCGACACGGCCAAGACGAACTTCACCCGCCGCCAGAACCTGGCCAACAGCGGTGCCGTCTCCCAGGAAGAGCTGACGGACTCGCAGGACGCCTACTCCAAGGCCCAGGCCGCCTACACCACCGCCGTCGCCAACCGCGACGCGGCGGTCGCCGCCGCCAAGACCTCGACCGGCCAGCGTCAGACCAACTCGACCCTGTTCTCAGGCGTCACCGCCGACCAGAACCCGGAAGTCCTGGCCGCCAAGGCCAAGCTCGACGCCGCGCAACTGGCGCTCGACCGCACCGTGGTCAAGGCGCCGACCGACGGCATCGTCTCCAAGAAGGCGGTGGAAGTCGGCCAACAGGTCCAGATCGGCACCCCGCTGATGACCGTCG
>FTDB01000815.1_pt1 | contig 14093 bp, 16 predicted proteins | sample 1639741 | NCBI WGS metagenome assembly FTDB01 (sample SAMEA3914869, study PRJEB12502) | metagenome | biome: forest; material: soil | place: USA | collected 2012-03-12 | depth 0.1 m | reverse complement strand
TCGCCCTTGGGGGCGGGCAGGCGGGTGCAGATGGCTTCCAGCACGTCCTCGATGCCCAGGCCGGACTTGGCCGAGGCCAGGACCGCGTCGGAAGCGTCGATGCCGATGACGTCCTCGATCTGGGCGCGAACGCGTTCGGGTTCGGCAGCCGGCAGGTCGATCTTGTTGAGGACCGGTACGATCTCGTGATTGTTGTCGATGGCCTGATAGACATTGGCCAGGGTCTGGGCCTCGACGCCCTGCGAGGCGTCGACGACCAAGATCGACCCTTCGCAGGCGGCCAGCGAGCGCGACACTTCGTAGGCAAAGTCGACGTGACCTGGCGTGTCCATCAGGTTCAGGACATAGGTCTTGCCGTCGTGCGCCTTGTAGTTCAGGCGCACGGTCTGGGCCTTGATGGTGATGCCGCGTTCGCGCTCGATCTCCATATTGTCGAGCACCTGTTCCTTCATCTCGCGCGCGGTCAGGCCGCCGGTAAACTGGATCAGCCGGTCGCTAAGGGTCGACTTGCCATGGTCGATATGGGCGACGATGGAGAAATTACGGATCAGGGAAATGTCGGTCATCCGCGGGCGGATAGCATGATGCGGCCTTATGGCGCAAGGCGGCTGGCCCGAAGCGGGGGGCTTTGCACGTGTGACGGGTGCAAGGCCGCATATTTGCCGCAATTCCAGCCACAACCTGCCGTCACGCCCAAGGAGATATTCGATGAAAGTCCTGCCTCTGCTCGCCCTCGGTCTGCTGGCCACGCCGGCCTTTGCCGACGACGTCAATGTCGCGGCCAGGCCGCTGCAGAACGAGACGGCGATCCGTTACACGACGTCGGTGCAACTGAGCTGCCTGATCCAGCTGGATGCGTCCCTGAACGATTGCCGGCTGGCCGACGGCGCCAAGGCGTCCAAACAGGACGCGGATACGGCCGCCGCCCAGATCAACGGCAAGGGCCATGTGGCGGGAGCTTTCGTCGCCGGCTATCGCACCCAGGTGAAGGTCACCCTGAACAAGGGCGAGCCCCTGGCCCTGCTGCCGATCCGCTGAGGACAGCGTCCTGCTGACCAATGACCGCCTGTGCGAGATGGCGCTGGAGCTGCCCGGCACCGAACGCGGCACCGCGTGGGGCCAGCCGGTGGTCAAGGTCGGCAAGAAGTCGCTGTTTTTCTGGAATCCGAAGTACGGCCCGGTGTTCGGCATGGATTTCGCGACGCGCGATTTCTGGATCGAGGTCGATCCGGAGACCTTCTTCACCACCGATCATCATAAAAACTATCCCTGCGTCATCGCCCGCCCCGAGCGTGTCGACGCGGATTGGGTGCGCGAGCGGCTAAAGGAAAGCTGGCGCCGCAATGCGCCGAAAAAGCTGCAAAAGGCCTGGCCCGACCTGGCCTAGATATAACCTTAAGGCCTGGGGCAGGCCCCGCCGCAATCGCGCCCCATTGCGGCCATCCGTGTCGCCTACGAATGAATAGGCGCGGGCGTTTAGGGGGCATTCATAAATGCTCTGTTAACCTTGGGCCTCATGTATTTCAGCTTGACCCGAGGCCGCCTCATGCAACGCCGCGACTTTCTTCTGACCTCCCTGGCCACGGCGACGACGCCGCTGATCCCCGGCCTTGCCCACGCCCAGGACCAGGCGTCATCGAGCAGCGCGGCCCCGGTCAATGCCGGCGGCAAGACGGGCTCGGGCTATGGTGTCTACAGCCCGACCAGCGGCCAGTACTACGATCGCGATGAAATCGTCTCGGCCGGTTCGAACTTCCTGGGCGTGACGGTCGAAGCCCTGGGCGGCGCGCTGGAAAAGATCTTCGCCGACTACGGCGATCACCCGACGGCCTACATCGCCGGCGAGGAGGCCTCGGCGGCCCTGGCCATCGGCGTCAAGTACGGCAAGGGCAACCTGTTCATGAAGTCGACGCCCGTGCCGACCTATGTCTACTGGCAGGGCCCGTCGCTGGGCTTCGATACCGGCGCCAATGCGTCGCGGATTTTCAGCCTGGTCTATAACCTGAAAGAGCCGGACATGATCTGGCGCCGTTATCCGGGTGTCGAGGGCTCGGCCTACTTCATCGGTGGCCTGGGCGTGACCTACCAACGCGCCGAAGGCATCGTGCTGACGCCGATCCGCGCCGGGCTGGGTTTCCGCCTCGGCGCCAATGTCGGCTACATGAATATCTCCAAGCACAGGCGGGTGTTACCGTTGTAGTGAGGTCCTTCAGACCTCCAGCCGTCTGCCTTCTTTCGCACTCTGCGCCGCCAGGTCGAGGATGCGCATGACCAGCAGCGACTGGTCCAGCGGCACCGGCGTGGCCGCCTCGCCGCGGATGGCGGCGGCGACGGCTTCGTAATAGGCGACATAGTCCCCCGGCCCGCAGGTGACCTTTTCCACCGCGCCGGTCTCCAGCCCGCTGACCGGCGTGAACGCGGCCTGCGACGGATCGACGCCGAAGCCGTCATCCTTGGGGCGGCCGCCGGCCATCAGGGACGCTTCCTGGGTGTCGAGCCCGTACTTGATGAAGACGCCCCTGGTGCCCTGGGCCTCGATGACCGGACCCGGCACGCCGTCGATCATGCACGAATGGACGATGACGCGCGTGCGGCCGTAGGCCAGGACGATGTTGAAATAGTCGTTGACCACGGCTTCGGGGCGCTGGGCGAAGACGTCGGCCATTACCCAATCGGGCTTGCCGAAGAAGAACACCGCCTGGTCGACCAGATGCGCGCCCAGATCGTACAGCATGCCCGAGCCAGGAATATCCTGGTCTCGCCAGCGTGTCGGCACCACGGGCCGCAGCCGGTCGTAGCGCAGGAAGACTTCGGCCACGTCGCCCAGGCGGCCTTCGTCGAGGAAGCGCTTGAAGGTCAGGACGTGGCTGTCCCAGCGCCGGTTCTGGAAGGCGGCGCACAGCTTGCCGGACGCCTGGGCGGCATCGACGATGCTGCGGGCTTCCGCGGAATCAATGGCGAAGGGCTTGTCGATGACGACGTTCTTGCCGGCCTGCAAAGCGGCGATGGCCTGCGGCGCATGCAACTGGTTGGGCGTGGCGATGACCACCAGCTCGATTGCGGGATCGGCCAGCATCGTTTCGAAGTCGGCGACGACGGCGACATCGGGCCACTGCGCATGCACCGCGTCGGGACGCGTCGAGACCACGACGGCCAGGTCGAGACCGGAAGCCGCGTCGATCAGCGGTGAATGGAAGGTCTTGCCGGCATTGCCGTAGCCGACCAGCGCCGTTTTAATAGCCATAGTTGAAACTCACGGAGATGCGGACGTCTTCGCCCAGGTTGATCGGAACTTCGTGGCGCAGGTAGCTTTCCCACAGCAGCAGCGTGCCGGGCGCCGGCGCCATCGAGACGAAGGTCTCGTGCTCCTTGCGCGCGCCGGGTTTGCGCGCGGGCGCGGCCATCAGTTGAGTCAGACGCGGATCCTCGAAACGCAGCGCCGAGGCGCCTTCGGGAATGGTGACATAGAAGGTGCCGGAAATGATGCTGTGCGGGTGGATGTGGCCCGAATGGGTGCCGAGGTGTTCCAGCACGTTGATCCACAGGCTGTCGAGCTTGAGCTTGCGGCCGTGCAGGTCGTATTCCAGCGCGTCGGCGAACGCCGCGACGTGGGCGTCAATCTTCTTCTTCAGGGCGGCGAAAACCTCGGCGCGCGTCGGCAGGTCGTCCAGCGAGGCGTAGGAGGTATAGCCGAGATACCCCTTCTGCTGCGACCAGGTCTGGCCGGCCTCGTCCTCGTCGGCGATGGCGCGGCAGGTGTCGTCAAGTTCCTCGATGAAGTCCTCGCCCAGTTCCGAAGCCAGGTCGGCGCGATAGACTTCGCTGACGAACAGCGGGGTGATTGTGCCTTTGACGGTCCGGGTCATGGCGCGTGGTGTCGCAAAATCCGCGCGCCGAGGCAAGCCCGGCCGTGCCGGGCCGGCCCCAAAATCAGGCGTAGTTGAAGCTGATCGAGATGCGCGGTTCGTTCGACTGATTGGTCGGCACTTCGTGGCGCAGCCAGCTTTCCCAGAGCAGGAGCGTGCCGGGGGCCGGCGTCACCTGGGCGTGCATCTGGCGATCGGGCCGCGCGCCCGGGGCGCGGGTCGGGGCGCTCATCATCAGCGGCAGGCGCGGATCTTCGAACTGGATGCCGCTGGAGCCCGGCGGTACCGAGACGTAGAAGGTGCCGGAGATGACGCATTTGGGGTGGAAGTGGCCGGAATGCGCGCCCAGCGGCGCCAGGATGTTGACCCAGGAGGTTTCCATGGTCAGCGGCTTGTCGCCGAGATTGAGCTCCAACTGGCGCGCGAAGATGCCGACGTGGGTGTCGATCAGGGTTTTCAGGTCGGCGAAGGGCGGCGCCAGCTTCGACAGGTCGCGCACCGAGCCGTAGGACGTATAGCCGACATAACCCTGCTTGCGCGACCAGGCCTGGCCTTCGGTGTCCTTGTGCGCCATGGCGCGGCACAGATTGTCCAGTGCCTGGATCTGGGTGTCGGCCGGCGGCGTGCCACCCAGGTCGACGGAATAGATTTCGGTGACGAAAAAGCGTTTCAGCGTTTGGGGGAGGGTAAGGTCCATGAACTCGGCACAGGCGTCAAAAGGGGGACCGCCGCGAGGACCGCGGCCGGTGTCGATAAAGACTTGTAATGAAAACGTTCGCCGGCTCCCCGCCCGTCGAACGCAAGACCGACATAGCGGCCTTTGTTTGCAAAAGCCATATCTGACGCCGCTTCCCGGCGAGAAAAAGGCGGGAATGTTTCACAAAGCGTCGGGTGCCCGGCCGGGGCGGTGAGGCGCCAGGGCCATTCAGCGAAAAGAGAAGTCTCGCAAGTGGACAGTGCCCCTTGCGACCTGGCCAATCTATCCGCCAGGCGCATCCGGATCCGCCGCCGCCGGCCTTGTGCCCGGAACGATCGCCAGCACAATCAGCAAGGCCAGGCCGTAAATGCGCAGGCCGAGCGCGATCTCGGCGATGTCGCGGTACAGCGTGGGCAGGTCCCACGTGGTGAGGTGCCAGTGCATCATGGCGAGTGGCAGGCTGAGCATTACGGCGGTCTTCAGCCAGTCGCCCAGTACGGGAAGGGCGGCAAGGCCGCTCCAGCGGACATCGTGCAGCCGTTTGACGCAGGCGCAGAACAGGCCCCATTGCAGGGCATAGCCCAAGGGACCGGCGATCAGCAGCCAACGGAACCACGGCGCATGAACATCCACCTCGATCGATCCGGCGGGCTCCGGCACCAGTGTGCGGGTCGCCCAGACCAGGGCGGCCGTGACGACGACCACAGGCACGGCGACGGCCAGGTAGCCCTTGCGCGACAGGCGTCCGAAGGGGGAGATCGGGTTGATGGCGTTACTCCTTGGTCGGGCAGTCGCCGGCCAGCTTGCGCTGATAGGCGTCGACCAGGGCGGTATAGGGCGGCACGAAGGCATTGGCGGCCAGGACCGTGCCGTCGGGCAGGGTCTCCGACTGGGCGATGCGCACTTCGAAATGCAGGTGAATGGTCGTGTACTGCTGTACGCCGTTGCTGACGCCGAAATTGTTGGAGATCAGGCCCAGCTTCTGGCCACGCGTGACGTGGTCGCCCAGCTTCACCTTCAGGCTGGCGACCTGCATGTGCAGGTAGCGGAAGATGCGGTGCGGGCTGTCATTGCCGGTCAGCGCCACGGTGTACGAGCCGACCTGGGTGATGACGCCATCTTCGGCGGCCACGGCCCAGTACATATTGGCCTTGCACGTCGTCGGCCGGATATCCTGGCCCTGGTGGCCGGTGCCGGCGGTGCACATCGGGTTGTTCCACTGCGGCCGGGTTTCGCAGAAGTTGTCGCGCCACGGATAGGCGTAGTTCGAGGTGTCGCATTGCGACCCGGTCGGGTGCGTGGTGTTGGGGTAGTGGTCGCCGCCGGGGCTGTAGACCTGGCTGTCGGCATAGTCCGGCGTCTGGGCGATCGGGAAGCAGATGCCGGGCGCCCAGTTCGAAGTGTCGGTATAGCCCTGGCCCGAGCCGGAAACCAGTTGTGTCGCCGGATCGTGCGGGAAGTCGGTGCGCGGGATATTGTCGCTGACCATCGACGAAGACGACGACGCGGACGCGGTGCTTTCGGAGGACGAAGCCGCCGGGCTGCTGGCGCTGTCGGAGGTGGCCGTGGATGCGGAGCCGGACGCCGAAGCGCTGCTGTCCGATGAGGTGCCGCTGTTGTCGCCGCATCCGGCAAGCGTCAGCGCCACGAGGGAGGCGGTGAGGAGGGGAAGGAGAGCGCGCGCGGTCATTACTTCATCCCCGTGATGTTCTTGATGGTCTGCGTCGCCTGGTCGAACCAGTTGCCCGCCGGTGCGGCCGGCTTGACGTTGGTCGTCGTCAGCTTGCCGTCGGCTTCGTTGGTGGCGTCCTGGCCCATGGCGACGTCGTCGAACTGGGTGATCTGCTTGCGGATATAGGCATCCGAGGTGCAGTCGGGGCTGGCCATGTCGTCGCAGGTGACGTCGAGGCTGTAGACTACGCCGTAGCGGGTGAAGGTGGCGGTCCAGCCGTCTTCCGTCTGGTCGATGCGCACGTCCTCGACCATGTTGGCCAGGCGCGCGAACGGCTTCTTCGACACCGTGCCCTTGTCGGCCGATACGAAGGAGCGGTTGCCGTACATGGTCAGCTGCGTGCCCTTGGCCTGGGGCAGGTTGATGGCGTAGGCGTCGCCGAAGCTGAACAGGCGGCCCTTGTCGGTGGCGACCGATCCGCCGTCGTGCGGCAGCAGCACCGGCAGGCGCGTGCGGTCAATATCCGGCTTGGGCAGGCGGCTGAGGAAGCCGTTGATGGGGTGATCCTTGCGCATCCGGCCGGCCTGGGCGCGGGCCTGCGACCACAAAACCAGGGCCGGGCCGCGCGGTTGGCGCATCAGCACCGGGCCGGGTCGGAAGTTGGGCTTGTAGATCGCCAGCGGCGCGGCGCTGGACGCCGACCCCGAACTCGCGGCGGCCGGTTTCAGCGCATTGGCGCTGACCGTTTGTGCCGCCGGTTTGACGGCGGTGTTCTGGGCGTGCGAAAGGCCCGCCGCGGCCAGGGCGAAAACGGCGATCGCCCCGCCGGCAAGCGCCCACGCGCCAATTGTCCTGTGATGGTTCACGAAACCGGCCTCCCCGTTGCGCTCTGCGCGGCCGGTTCAAAAACGCGAGCCCGGCAACCGCGGTTGCGCTCCCAACTGAACATACCCTAGTCGAAAAGGTTAACAGCTTCTTGACAGGTTGTCACGCGGGTCGCAAGCGCACGGCGGTTGCCGGGCCTAGACGTGGATTAGGGCGCGACTATTTCGCCAGTTCGTAGGTCGCCGAGACGGTGACGCTGAGGTGCAGTTCACCTTCGGAGATCGGCGTCGCGGCATCGGCGCCGGCCATCTTGGCCATGGCGAACACCGGGCGTGGCGGCATGATGGTCTGGCGGGCGCCTTCCTCGATGGTCACCAGGCGGCTGACGTGCAGGCCGGTTGCCGCCGCATAGAGATTGGCGCGTTGCGACAGGGCAGCGATAGCGCTCTGGCGCGCCTGGTCGAGCGCGGCGTCGCTGTTCTTCAGGCCGAAGGTCACCGAGTCGATCTGGTTGATGCCGGCCTTGACGACCTGGTCGATGACCGGGCCGGTCTGGCTGAGATCGTTGACGCGGACGCTGATCTGGTCCGACGCCTGGTAGCCGTTCAGCGTCGGCGGCACATTATTGCCGTAGGTGTATTGCGGATTGAGGTTCAGGCTGGAGGTCTGGATGTCCTTCGCGGCGATGCCCGCGGCCTTCAGCGCCGCCATGACGGCCGTCATGCGGGTATTGTTGGCCTTCAGCGCCTCGGCGGCGGACTTGCCCTGGGTCTGCACGCCGAAGCTAATGGTGGCCATGTCCGGCGCGGCGGCGACTTCGCCTTCGACGCTCAGCGACAGGGTGGTGGCGTTGGTCGGCGCCGTATCGGCGAAGACCGGCGTGGCGACGGCCAGCAGGGCGGCGATAGCGGTGAGGGTGGCAAGGCGTTTCATAACGGGGTCCCCGGTTTCAGACGCTTCCGGACTATCCCGGAATTGTGGCTCTCATTTGAACCGGGCGGGCTGAACGAGGGCTGAACGCGATATTCACGCCACTGATTCATGCCCTGAATTCACGCGCCGCGCGGCAAACGGTTGGCATGGGCGCTGCAGTGCACTATAGAACACGCATTCTTATGCGAAGAGATTTTCCATGTTGTCGATGATTGCCCTGGCGGGGCCGCTTATTGTTATCGCCATTGTCTGCTGGCTGATCGCCGGCCGAATCGATCTGAAGCGCAAGATCAGAAGCTGGAGCGGCGAGCGCACCACCGTCGATGAAGCCCAAAGCGCGCGTATACGCATCCTGGTGCTGCGTTCGGTTACCGGCGTCTGCGTCGTCCTGGCGATCCTGATCGTGATCGTGCTGCGCCTGCTGCAAGCCTACGCCGCCGCGCGATAATTCAGTCGGAAAAATTCATCCGCTTGAGCGGAACCGGCAACCGTGATAGCACCGCCCTCCACCTTGAGGGCGAGTAGCTCAATGGTTAGAGCCGACCGCTCATAACGGTCTGGTTGGGGGTTCGAGTCCCTCCTCGCCTACCATCTCTTGTGCCTTATGCTTTCCCGGGACGCAGGCCGATCTGCCGTTAAACGGCCTTGGCTGGCGCGGGCGCCTGCGGGGCCTTCGGGCGCACCACCATCAGGGCCAGCACGGCGCCGATCAGGCACAGCGTGCCGGCGATCAGGAAGGCCGGCAGGTAGCTGGCGTAATGCGTGCGGATGAAGCCGGCGGTAAAGGCGATCGAGGCCGCGCCCAGCTGGTGCCCGGCAAAGACCCAACCGAAGACCACCGAGGCCTTTTCGCGGCCGAACTTCTCGGCCGTCAGCTTCAGGGTCGGCGGCACGGTGGCGATCCAGTCGAGGCCGTAGAAGATGGCGAAAGGCGTCAGGCTGCCGAGCGAGAAGTCGCTGTGCGGCAGGTAAAGCAGGCTCAGGCCGCGCAGGGCGTAGTACCAGAACAGAAGCCCGCGCGCGTCGACGCGATCCGACAGCCAGCCCGAACCGATGGTGCCGAAGAAATCGAATATGCCCATCATCGCCAGGACCGAGGCGGCCGTCACCGCGGGCAGGCCGTAGTCGCCGCACAGGGATACGAAATGGGTCTGGATCAGGCCGTTGGTGCTGGCGCCGCAGATGAAGAAGGTGGCGAACAGGATCCAGAAGGTCCGTGTCTTCGCGGCTTCGAAAAAGATGCCGAGTGGCGAGATGGCGGCCGAGGGCGCTGCGGCAAGGGGCGGGGTTTCGGTTTCGCCATAAGGGCTCATGCCGAGATCGGACGGTCGGTCGCGCAACAGCAGCAGGGCCAGGACGAGGGCTATGCCCAGCAGGACGACGACCATCATCAGCGCTGCCCGCCAGCCGTAGCTTTCCGACATCCGGGCGATGACCGGCAGGAAGGCCAGTTGCCCGGTGGCGTTGGAGGCCGTCAATATGCCGATGACCAGGCCGCGTTTCTGCGTGAACCAGCGCGTCGCCACGGTGGCGCCCAGCACGATGGCGGTCATGCCGGTGCCGGCGCCGACCATGATCCCCCAGAACAGGGTCAGTTGCCACACGCTCTTCACGCCCAGGGACAGCCCCAGACCAGCGACGATCAGCAGCAGGGCCGCCGCAACCACGCGCTTCAGTCCGTATTTCATCATCAGCGCCGCGGCGAACGGTGCGATCAGGCCCAGCAGTATCAGCCGCACGGCTAAGGCGCCGGAGATATCCTGCGCCGTCCAGTGAAATTCCTTTTCCAGCGCCGGCATCAGCACGCCGGGTGCGCCCAGCGCGCAGGCCGTGGTCAGCATGGTGAAGAAGGTGACGGCCATCATCACCCAGCCGTAATGGATGTTGCGGCGCTGCAGATTGCGGGCGAGGGCGGCGGCGACCATGGCGATTCCCATTCATGATGGCTGTAATGATTGCATTCATGATTGACGTAATGTATAAAGTCAACTGATTTTGCGTTCAGTCGCCACGCAGGCTTTCGCGCAATGATGCGCGGCGGCCTGGTCGGCCTTGCCAAACCGCATATGGTTTGGAATCGGAGCACCCGCGTTGAAAACGTCCAAAGAACAGGTCGCCCGCAATCGCGAACGCATCCTGGAAGCCGCGTCCGAAGGCTTCCGCAAGCATGGCTTCGACGGGCTGAAGGTCGCCGATCTGATGAAGTCGGCCGGCCTGACGCATGGCGGCTTCTATGGTTATTTCGAATCGAAGGACGATCTGGCGGTCGCCGCCTGCGACGCCGCGCTGAAAAGCCAGGGCGACCGGTTGAAGGCCGCGAAGGACGGCGATCCGGCGATCGAACTGAAGGCCTATTTCGAGCGCTATCTGTCGCGCAGCAATCGCGACAATCCGGAAAATGCCTGTCTTTTCCCCGCCTTGTCGGCTGAGGTGGCGCGCCAGGGGGCGCCGGTGCGTGCCGTGTTCACCGACGGGCTGAAGGACTATCTCGGCGCCCTGGCCGCGATTTCCGACCGTGGCGGCGATCCCGAATTGCCGAAGAACGCCATCACCATGCTGTCGACCCTGGTCGGCGCCATGCTGCTGGCCCGGGCCGTCGACAATCCGGCTTTTTCCGACGGCCTGCTTGAAACCGTGAAGGACTCCCTGAAGAGTCGTTATACGTCTTAGGACATGTCCGGGTGGTCGGCGCGTAAATATAAAGCCGCTGGGGGCTTTTTCGCCACAGGGGTGTCAAAATCGTCCGGCACCCTGTAAAGTCTCGCGCGCCTGTGCAGGAATCAGGCTTTTAGTGCTTTTTTGACCGGCCGGGCTCAGCGCGTGGGGCGCATCCCGGTCGTGTATTCCCAGGGGACTTATATGGACGAGGATCGCGGCACCTATTCGCCTCCGACCGAGGACAATCTCAGCTATCAGTCGCGCAAGGCTCCGTCGCGCGACCAGGCGCCCCTGACCCTGATCATCAGCGGCATCGTCCTTGTCATGCTGCTGGTCTTCGTCGTGCTCTTCTATAATTCCGGCCTGAACAGCCATGGCCGGACTCCGCCCGACGTCGGCAATACGGTGGGCGATATCAAGGACAGCCAGGTCACCGACGCCAAGCCGCTGAGCGGCGACGAACTGAACGACAACGGCGCGGCCAAGTTCGCCCCGTCGGCCGAGGCGCCGCAACTGCGCGACAGCAATTCGGGCGCCGTCGACGAAGCGCCGCCGCCGGTGGCGCCGATCCAGGGGCCGCTGCCGTCCCAGGCCAACAATCCCGCGCTGGGTGGCGGTTCGACCTCTCCGGACACCACGCCGGTGCCGGGCGCCGGCACCGCGTCCAATGATGCCGGCCGCGCCGCGATCGATCGCGCCCTGACCCCCGGCGCGCCGGCTGCGGCGCCCAAGGTGGCCAGTGCTGCCGCGTCGTCCGCCGCCAAGCCGGCCAAGCTGGCCGCGGCGTCGAGTTCCGCGTCCGCTTCCTCGCCTGCAAAGGCCAAGCCGGCCGAAGACGATGCCAAGCTGGCGGCCGCCACGGCGCCGCTGCATGGCGCGACCGTGCAGATCGGCGCCTTCCAGACGATGGACATCGCCAACAAGCAATATGCCAATGTCGCCTCCAGCTACGGCCTATTCCTGGGCGGTACCGCCAAGCACGTCGAAAAGGTCGAGGCCGCCAACGGCTCGACCCTGTACCGCACCGCCTTTACCGGCTTCGCCACCAAGGACAAGGCGAAGGATTTCTGCGCCGCGCTGAAGTCGGCCGGCCACGACTGCCTGGTGAAGTAGGACGACGCGGTTGACCAGGGCCTGCATTTTCGGACTGTCCGGCACCGAGCTTTCGGCCGAGGAACGCGCTTTCTTCACCGAGGTCCAACCGGTCGGCTTCATCTTGTTCCGGCGAAATATCGACACGCCGGGGCAGGTGCGCGCCCTGACCGAAAGCCTGAAGGCCTGCGTCGAGCGGCCGCCGCTCATCCTGATCGACCAGGAGGGCGGCCGTGTGCGCCGTCTGCGTCCGCCGCACTGGCCCGACTATCCGCCCGCCGCCCATTATCGTGAGTTCGCCCATTCGCCCGAGGAAGAGCGCGAACTGGTGCGCCTTGGCGCCCGGTTGATGGCTTACGACCTGCGCGACCTCGGCATCAATGTCGACTGCGCTCCGGTGCTCGACGTGCCGCAGCCCGGCGCCCACGACATCATCGGCGACCGCGCCTATGGCACGACGCGCGAGACCGTCGCCGTCATGGGCCGCGCTGCTTGCGAGGGCTTCCTGGCCGGCGGTGTCCTGCCCGTGGTCAAGCACATTCCCGGTCACGGCCGCGCCGGTGCCGATTCGCACGCCGCGCTGCCGATCGTCGATACGCCCTATGACGAGATCGTCGCCAGCGACTTCTATCCGTTCCAGATCTGCGCCGACATGCCGCTGGCCATGACGGCCCACGTTCTTTACCGCGCCATCGACAAGAAGCACCCGGCGACGACCTCGAAAAAGGCCATGCGCCTTATTCGCGACGTCATCGGCTTCGACGGCGCCATCATGTGCGACGACCTGTCGATGAACGCGCTCTCCGGCAACCTGTCGCGGCGCGCCCGCGAAAGCCTGCGCGCCGGCTGCGACCTGCTGCTGCACTGCAATGGCAGCCTGCCGCAGATGGTCGAGGTCGCCGCCGAGACGCCGCGGCTGAAGGGGCAGGCGCTGCGCCGCACCGACGCGGCCTTCCGTCGCTTGCTGAAGACGCCCGAACCGCTCGACCTGACGGCGGCGCGCGGCCGCCTGGCCATGGCGATGAGCCGGCTGGACGGCATGGCCGAAGCGGCCGACCCGACCGAATTCCAGGCCACGGTTGCATGACCGCCGACGACGATTTTCGTTACGATCCGCGGCAAAGCCGTCTCGACTTTGCCGGTACGGCGCCTGAACCTTCCGAAGAGATCGAAGCGTCCGACGCCCTGGTGCTGGATCTCGACGGCTTCGAAGGCCCGCTGCACGTCCTGCTGGCCCTGGCGCGGCAGCAAAAGGTCGACCTGCTCAAGATCTCGATCACCCGCCTGGCCGAGCAGTATCTGGCCTTCGTCCAGGAAGCGCGCCGCCTGCGTTTCGCCCTGGCCGCCGACTATCTGGTGATGGCGTCGTGGCTGGCCTATCTCAAGTCGCGCCTGCTGTTGCCCAGGACCGACCGCAAGGCGAATGGCGACGAACCGGCGCCGGAAGAACTGGCCGCACAACTGGCCTTTCGCCTGAAGAAGCTCGAAACCATGCGCCGGGCGGTCGAGGCCTTGACCGAGCGGCCGCAACTGCGCCGCGATGTTTTCCCGCGCGGCGACCCCGAGGCGCGGCTGATCATCCCTTCCGGAAAGCTGGAAGCCAATGTTTTCGACCTGATGACCGCCTACGTCACCCAGCGGCGCAAGGAGGTCGAGCGCAGCTACGATCCGACCCGCCGCATCGAGGCCTATTCGCTGGAGGATGCGCGCGACAATCTGCGCGGGCAGTTGCCGAAACTGGCCAACTGGACCGCGCTGGAAGAGGTCGCGCCGTCGCCGAAGGCGCCGGGCGGGCCCAAGCGTGTGTCGTACCTGGCCTCGACCCTGTCGGCGACGCTGGAACTGACCAAGGAGGGCCAGTTGCAGATCCAGCAACTGGGTACGTTCGAGACCCTGTACATGCGTAAACGTCCAGCCTTCATGGAAAGCCGCGACCTGGTTCGCGACCGGACCGGAGAAGAGGAGGGCGCACATGACGCCTGAAACCACCGAACGCGCCATCGAGGCGCTGTTGTTCGCCGCTTCCGGCCCGTTGTCGGCCGCCGAACTGGCCTATCGCCTGCCGGACGGCGCCGATGTCGGCAAGGCGCTGGCGGTGCTGCGCGGCCGCTATGCCGACCGCGGCGTGACGCTCGACTGCGTCAACGATCGCTGGCAGTTCCGCACAGCCGCCGATCTCGGCTATCTCATGGTCGAGGAACGCGAGGAGCCGCGCAAGCTCAGCAAGGCGGCGCTGGAGACCCTGGCCATCATCGCCTACCACCAGCCGGTGACGCGCGCCGAGATCGAAAGCATCCGCGGCGTCGGCCTGTCGCGCGGCACGCTCGATGTGCTGCACGAGATGAACCTG
>FTDB01001300.1_pt1 | contig 14123 bp, 8 predicted proteins | sample 1639741 | NCBI WGS metagenome assembly FTDB01 (sample SAMEA3914869, study PRJEB12502) | metagenome | biome: forest; material: soil | place: USA | collected 2012-03-12 | depth 0.1 m | reverse complement strand
CCGTGACGATCAGGTCCGGGGCGCCGCCGTGCTGTCCCGGACGATCAGCTTGTGGTTCAGGGTGATGATCTCGCGCTCCTGAACCTCGCCGTTGAGGATGCGTATCAGCAATTCGACCGACCGCTTGCCCATCGAGGCCATGGGCTGGCGGATGGTGGTCAGGGCCGGGTTCAAATGCTCCGACAGATGGATATCGTCGAAACCAACGACCGACACATCGTCGGGGCAGGACCGGCCCGTCTTGTAAATGGCGTGGATGGCGCCCAGCGCCATGTCGTCGCTGAAGGCGAAGATCGCCGTCGGCGGCTTGGGCTGGGACAGCAGTTGATGCGTCAGCCGCGTGCCGTCGGCGGCGGAGTAATCGCCGTTGAGCACGATCAGCTCGCTGTCCAGGCCGCGGGCCTTGGCGGCGCGGCGCACGCCGGCCAGGCGGCCGACGCTGATCGGTCCGCCCATGTCGCCGGTCAGGATGCCGATACGGCGGTGGCCCAGATCGTACAAGTGGTTGGCGCCGTCCGCGCCGGCGGCTTCCTGGTCGATATGGACGCTGCACACAGGCATGTCTGGCGTGTATTCGCAGCCATTGACGACGGGAGCGGCGGCGCCCCGGCTGTTGATCATCTCAGCCAGCGAGGTCGGCAAGTGCCGGCCGAGAAAGATTATGCCGTCGGCTTCGCGGCGCTCGATCATCGCCGAATACATGTCCTCGTATTCGCCGTTGGCGCCGACCTCGCCCAGCAGAAGGGCATAGTCGGCAGCCCGTGCGGCTTCCTGCGCGGCGCGAATGATCGAGGAGAAGAAGATGTTGGTGATGTTGGGCACCGTCATGATCAGCCGCGACGCCTTGGAGGTGCGCAGCACCTTGGCGGCCTGATTGGGATGGAACCCCAGCTCGGCGACAGCCTTCCTGACCTTGTCCGCCGTGCTTTTCGACACGTGCGTGTGGCCATTCAAAACACGCGACACCGTGGCAGCCGACACCCCTGCCAGAGTCGCTACGTCCTGAATGTTCGACATGGTAGTTTTCCAGTCCGTTTTGATCACGATTTCAGCTGCGTTTCGCGAAGATGGCGTGCGCAATCACAGGAATAGATAGCTGCATATGCGCATGCAACTCTTTATTTTTACTGGCTCTGTTCGTGGATAGCGCCGTCGGCGAGGCGAATACGAATTGACCGGGAGGCAGGGTTTAGCCCGGTAAGGATGTAATCGATTACTTGCGGCGTCACGACTGACGTCGCAGCGGGTGAAAAAGGATCGCTCCGCGTGGAGCCAACAGGTTCACGAAGCTTGCTCCCAAGGGCTTCGTCACTGGCCCCGGATACTTACACCCCAGTATCCGGGGCGCCTTTTCAGACGTCGTCGCGGCAAAAAAGCGAGTTGAGGGAAGGGCGCAACAGCCTGTATAGATATTTGTCATGTTAGGTTTCGGCAAATCTCCGGCTCAGAAGGAACGCGATCGGCTGTTGGCCGATTTGTCGGCGCGTTACCGCGAAGCCTTGCGCCGCTATTTCTATCGGCGCGTCCAGAATCACGCCGAAGCTGAAGACCTGACCCAGGAGCTGTTTGTCCGCATCGTTCGCAAGGCCGATATCGGCCAGGTCGAAAATCCTGAAGCCTTTTTGTTTCAGGCGGCGGTCAACCTGCTGCGCGATCGCAGCCGGCGTTACAAGACGTCCAACGCCTTCCTGGCCGAAATCAACGCGTCGGCCGATGAAATGTTTGAGGACCTGTCGCCCGAGCGCGTCTTGGATAGCAAGCAGAGCTTGCAACAGGCCTTGCGCGTCCTGAACAGTCTCGACGCCCGGACGCGCGACGTCTTCATTCTTCACCGCCTCGAAGGCATGAAGCATGCAGAGATCGCCCAGCTGTACGGCATCTCGGTCAGTTCGGTCGAGAAATACATTATGAAGTGCCTGGTTCTCCTCGCCAAGCATGCACCCGGTAAAGACCTGTGACCGATACGCGCGAAGATCAGATACTGGAGACGGCAGCCGAGTGGTGGCAGCGCGTCCGCGCGGGCGAAGGGCAGGGCGTCCAGGCTTGGCTCGATGCCGATCCGATCCACGCAGACGCGTTTGCGCGCGTCGAAGCCGGATGGGCGCAGTTCGACGCGTTGGCGACCGAGCCGGAGCTTCTGGCCATGCGCAGCGACGCCCTGGCCCGCGCGCGCCGCGTCGGGGCTCAGCGCTGGTCCACCCCCGTCGACCGTCGCGTCTTTGCCGGTGGTCTGGCGGCCGGTGTCGCCGCTGCCGGTGTCGGCGTCTGGTGGTGGCTGGCCGGGCGCGGCAGGACCCTGCAAACCGAAACGGGTGAGCAGAGGACGGTTGCCCTGGACGATCAGTCGCGCGTCTTCCTCGACGCCAACACCCATGTCGTCGTCGCCTACACGCCCGAGACCCGGCACATAAGCCTGCTGGCCGGCCGGGCGCATTTCGAAGTCGCAAAGGATCCGTCGCGCCCGTTCAAGGTGACGGCCGGCGGTCACGACGTCATTGCGCTTGGCACGGCCTTCAGCGTCGAAAAACGCGACGAGGTGGTGCGCGTCACCTTGGTCGAAGGCCGTGTCTCGGTCGTCGGCAAGGGAGAGGCCGCGCGCGAACTCAGCCCGCAACAGGAATTGCTGTTCAGTCAGGGGCAGCCGACGCGTTTCAGCGACAGGGTCGACACGGTACGTGCGCTCGACTGGCGCGAAGGCAAGCTGGTCTTCGACAATGACAGTCTGGGAGATGCCGTCAGCCGGATGAACGACTATTCGCGTCTGAAGGTGCGTATCGCCGACGACCGGGCGCGTGGACTGCGTATCAGCGGCACCTTCACCGCCGGCCAGACCGCGGCCTTTATCGACGCAGTCAAATCCTATTATCCGGTCGAGGTCGACCAGGCCGGCGATACGGCGCTCATTCGTTCGAAGCTCTGAATTCTCTTTTGAGGCCAATTTTCTTTTGAGGATTAGGCCGGCTGCCGCGTCGATACAGATAAGCCTGTCCGTTTCACACGTGCGAGACAGGCACACATAAGGACGAAGGTCCGGGGAACGTCATGAAGGCCGCGCGTCGCAATCTGTCGCGTCAGAAGGCCGGCGCTGTTGCGGCGCTGGTGGCGTCTGTGTGCCTGATCGCCATGACCGCCAGGGCCGACGGCCTGCATCGCTTTGACATCCCGGCGGGGGCCTTGCCGGCTGGGCTCAAACGGTTCAGCGCGGCCGCCGATATCCAGATCCTGTTCGACCCGGCGATTGCCCAGGGCCATGTGGGCGCCGAAGTCCATGGCAATCTCGGCGACGAAGCCGCCTTGAAACGCCTGCTGACCGGCAGCGGTCTGACCTATCGCATAACCGATGCCGGGATATTCGTCATCGTTCCGGCCGAGGCTCCCAAGCCCCAGACTCTTAGGCCTCAGGCGCCAGCCGCCATCGTGTCCGAGATCGAACCGGTCGAAACGCCGAGTGTCGTCACGATCGTCGGCGTCCGGCAAAGCATCGTGACAGCGCAGGATCGCAAGCGCAATGCCCGGCAGACCATGGACTCGGTCATCGCCGAAGATATCGGCAAGCTGCCCGACAACAACGCCGCCGAGGCCCTGGCGCGCCTTACCGGCGTGCAGGTCGAACGCTCGGGCGGCGAAGCCAATGCCGTACTGGTGCGCGGCCTGCCCGACGTCGTCACCCTGGTCAATGGCCGTGAGGTCTTCACCGCCTCGTCACGGCGCGTCGCCATCCAGGATTTCCCGGCGGATTCGCTGGCGGACATCTCGGTCTATAAGTCGGTGACGGCCAACCAGCTCGAAGGTGGCATCGCCGGCCTGATCGATGTTCGCCTGCACCGGCCATTCGACTTCAAAGGCGCGGCAGTCGCCGGGGGCTTGCGTGGCACCTATGCCGACCAGGCGCGCAAGGGCGACACCATCGGCAGTGTCCTGGTCAGTAATAGGTGGCAAACGGGTGTGGGCGAGGTCGGCGCCTTGCTGAACATATCCGACACTCACGCCCATTATTTCGACTCGGTCCGTTTCAACGGCACCCTGGTTCAGCCCGATGCGGACCAGACGGTGTCACCCGATGTCGGCCACGACTTCGTTTTTCCCTATCTGGTCGGTATCTATTACAATCGCGGCGAACGCGAGCGGCCGTCGGCCAATGCATCGCTGCAATGGCGCCCGGACGATAGTAATGACGTCTATGTCGATCTGCTGTACCAGGGCTTCCGCAATCGCGGCGACGCCGACTTCTTCGGCAATGTCCTGTCCGATGCCTCCGGCTACAGCCATGTCGTCCTGTCACCGGACGGTCAGCGCGCCCAGAGCCTGACGGCGACCCTGACCAGCCGCAGCGGCCCGGCCAAGATCACGCAACTGGCGGCGACCGACACCACCCAGGTCGCCGTCGGCGACGCCTGGCGGTCCGGGGCGTGGAAGGTCACCTCCGAACTGGCCATGACCGCGTCGAGTCACGATGAAACCAATATCAATGTCGACACGGCGCTGGCGGCCGGGCCGACGGTTCATATCGACAATTTCAACGCCGCCGGCAGCGTCGAATACCGCTATTCCGGCCTCGACCTGTCCAGTCCCTCCGCCTACGTCTTCAGCAATATGTATGACGGCCGCACCGGCGCCCGGGGCCGCTCGACCCAAGGCAAGATCGACGCCGTGTGGACGCTCGACAGCCCCTTGATCCGGCGCGTGGAATTCGGCGCGCGCCTGTCCAGCCGCAAGTCATCCTTCTACCTGGGGGAGCGCCGGGGCGTGCGGCTCGACGAAAACATTCCGCTCAGCCTGGTGCCGGGCGTCGATGAGGGCGGGCTGGTCAAGTCCGGCTTCAACGGCAGCGACGTTCAGCAGATGCGCACCTGGTTCACCCTGTCGTGGGATTCGATCCGCGACAATCTGCCGGCGCTGCGCGATTTTGCCTTCGGGGCGGACGCGCCTGAGGAACCGGTCCTCAGCCCCGTCTCAGCCTTTGCTTCGATCGAGCGCGTCGGGGCGGTCTATGCCCAGATGGAATATCGCGGGTCCGTCAGGACCTTGCCGGTCGATGGGCTGATCGGCGTTCGCCTGGTCGGAACCGATAATCGCCTCTACGGCACCTCGGCGGTCTTCGATGCAACCGGCGCCGCCATCTATCAGCCGACCAACAGCCGGCGGCAATATCTCGAACCTTTGCCTAGTCTATCGGCGCGCCTGCATATTTCCGACACGCTGCAACTGCGGCTGTCGGCCGGCAAGGCGATCACCTGGCCGGATTTCAACGCGCTAAATCCGGCCGTCGCGCTCAACAGCGCCGGCGTCGGTTTCGAGCTGACCGGCTCGGGCGGAAACCCGAATCTGGAACCGACGCACTCCGTCAATTACGACGCCTCTCTGGAATACAATGCGCCGGGGCATGGCTCGGCCAGCATCGCGGCCTTCTACCGCGACATCCGCGGCTTCGTGACCTATTTCGCCACGCACGAAACCTATAACGGGCAGTCGGCGGCGATCACGCGGCCTTACGGCGCCGGTACCGGCTATTTGCGCGGCGCCGAGGCGAGCTACACTACTTTCTTCGATTTCTTGCCCGACCGGTGGCGCGGTTTCGGCGTCCAGGCCAATGCCACCTTTATCGAAGGCTACGAGGCGCTGCCCGACATCCCCGGCGTCGGCGGCTCACGCGGCGTCCTGCCCGGCGTGTCGAAATACAGCTGCAACCTGATCGCCATCTACGAACGCGACCGGCTCTCGGCCCGGCTGGCTTACAATTATCGCAGCCGCTGGATAACCAACTACACGGCCAGCGGCCTGGTGGCGCGCGAATATACCGACGCCGTGTCGCGGCTCGACATGTCGGTCGCCTATCGGCTCGATGCCAATATCCGGCTGACGCTGGACGGCACCAATCTTTTGGGCCGGCCCTACCACAGCTATTTCGGCACGCCTCTGACGCCGCGCGATATCCGCTTTGAAGACCGGTTGATTTCGGTCGGTTTGCGCTTTCGTTACTGATTGAATTATCTCGCATTTTTATTTTTCTGCGAAATTGTAGTATTTTTTATTGAGGGGGAACTCCCGGCCCGCGTCTTCACCTGCAGCAGACGATTGACTGTCTGCAGCACAAAACAGAAGACGAGGGAACAGGAATGAACACCTATAATCGCGGTGCGGTTCGCACCGTGCTCCTGACGAGCGTGGCGCTGGGCGCCTGCCTGGCGGCGGCAAGCGCCGACGCCCAGGATACCGCTGCACCGGCGGCTGCCGACCCAAATGTCGTGGTCGTCACCGGCGTGCGCAATTCGGTCAAGTCGGCCATGGCGATCAAGCGCGCGGCGCCGCAGATCGTCGATTCGATCGTCGCCGAAGACATTGGCAAACTCCCCGACAACAATGCGTCCGAAGCCGTGGCGCGCATCCCCGGCATCCAGGTCGAACGCTCGGGCGGCGAAGCCAACAACGTGCTGATCCGTGGCCTGTCGACCATCGTGACGACGGTCAATGATCGCGAAATCTTCACCACCACCGGCCGCAAGGTCGCCATCCAGGACTTCCCGGCCGACTCGGTTTCGGGCCTCGACGTCTACAAGACCAGCTCTGCCAACCAGCTCGACGGCGGTATTGCCGGTCTGATCAATGTCCGCCTGCGTCGTCCGCTCGATTTCAAGGGCTTTACGATGTCGGGCGGCGTGCGCGCCACCTATTCGACGCAGTCGCGTGAAACCGATCCGATCGCCAACTTCCTGGTCAGCGACCGCTGGAGCACGGCGCACGGCGATATGGGCGTGTTGCTCAACCTGTCCTATCAGCGCCGTCACTTCTTCGATTCCGTCCGCTTCGACGGCAACGAAGTCGCCCTGCAAAGCCAGCAGGTCGTGACCCCTGCATCGGTCGGCCGCAACTACACCTTCCCGAACCAGGTCGGCTTCTACTACAATCGCGGCGACCGCGAACGGCCGTCGGCCAACGCCTCCTTCCAGTGGCGCCCCAGCGATACGCTCGAAGTCTATGCCGACTTCCTCTACGAAGGCTATCGCAACAAGGGTGACGCCGACTTCCTGGGCGCTTACATCGCCGACAACGCCCTGTTTGAAAACGTGACGCTGAACGACACCGGTCAGGTGATGAAGAGCTTCACGACGACTAATGCCTACAAGAACGGCCCGTCGAAGATCACCGACGTATCGAGCTCCGACACCTCGCAATTCGCCGTCGGCACCAACTGGACGCACGACCGCCTGAAGGTCACCGCCGAAATCGCCTATACTGACTCCAAGGCGGCGGCGTCCGACGTCAATATCGACACCAACTTCCTGACGCCCGGCCGTATCGAGGTGTTCAACACCAATGCCAAGGGCAGCGTCGATTTCCGCTTCCTCAACGACCTCAATGATCCGACGAAATACACCCTGGCCAACATGTATGACGGCCGCTCGGAATCGCAGGGCAATTCGACCCAGGCACGTCTCGACGCCAAGTATGACCTGGGCGGCAAGATCTTCCAGCGCCTCGATTTCGGCCTGCGCTATTCGGACCGTTCGGCCGATTATCAGCAGGGCGACCGCCGCGACGGCGTCCATGACAGCAACGGCAACTTCGTCGACTATCCGTTCCAGAGCCTGCCGGGCGCCGATCAGGCCGCCATGGTGCAGGGCGGCTTCGTCGGTTCCAGCATCCAGCAGCAGCGCACATGGTATACGATGTCGTACGCCGGCATCCGCGACAATCTCGATGCCCTGCGCACGCTGATCTACGGCAGCAGCGCCCCGCCAGCCTATAACAAACTGGCTGAATACCACGCCAAGGAAAAGACCTATACCGCCTATGGTCAGGCCGCTTACGGCTTCGACATCGGCTCGGTGGCGGTCGACGGCCTGGCCGGCGTGCGTGTCGTCAAGACGCAAGGCCAGCTCGACGGCTTCGGCATGGTCAACAACGTCCTGACGCCGATCGAGGGCAAGCAGGAATATACCGACACCCTGCCCAGTATCAGCGCCCGCGTTCACTTTACGGACAAGCTGCAACTGCGCCTGGCGGTCGGCAAGACGGTGACGCGTCCGGACTTCTCGTCGCTGAACCCGTCGGTCGTGCTCAACAGCGCCGGCGCCAATTACGACCTGACCGGCTATGGCGGCAATCCGAACCTGAAGCCGACCCGCGCCACCAATTACGACGCCTCGCTGGAATACTATTTCTCCAAGACCAGCTCGGCCAGCCTGGCGGCCTTCCAGCGCGACGTCACCGGTTTCGTCACCTACTTCTCGACGCAGGAAACCTTCAACAACCAGTCGGCCCTGATCAACCGTCCGTACAGCGCCGGTTCGGGCAAGCTGAAGGGCCTGGAGGGCAGCTACACGACCTTCTTCGACAGCCTGCCTGCGCCGTTCGATGGCCTGGGCGTCCAGGTCAACGGCACCTATGTCGAAGGGACGGAAGAATTCTCCGTGCCGGGCGTCGCAGCGACCGAGGGTACTTTCCCGGGCGTGTCGCGTTATGCCTACAACCTAGTGGCCATGTACGAAAAGGGCATCTGGTCGGCGCGTCTGGCGTACAACTGGCGTGACAAGTGGATCACCAACTACACCGCCGCCGGCACGGAATCGCGCGAATACACCGCCGCTGTTTCGCGCCTCGACTTCTCGGGTTCGGTCAAGCTGTCGGACCACCTGACCATGACGGTCGACGGCACCAACCTCCTGAAAAAGCCGTTCCAGGACTATTTCGGTTCGCCCATCTACCCGCGCGACGTGCGCTGGGAAGACAGCGTCTACTCGATCGGCCTGCGCTACCGCTACTGAGTTTAGTGCCCGCGTACCAGTGCCCTGAGTAAAACCCAGTACCGCGTAAACAGTGACAAATCCGGCGGAGGCGACGCGTACCTGTCGTCTCCGTACGGGTTTGCAGGAGGAAAACACATGATCCCCATGCCAACCACCCGCCGCGCCGTGCTGTGCGGCTGTTCCATGCTGACGACGGCGGCGTTCTTCGCCTCGGCGCGGCGCACGGCGGCGCAAAGCGTTCTGCCGGCATCGCCCGCCCCGAAAGCGGCGGCTCCCGTCGCACCGCTGAAGAACTGCGCGCCCCTGGCCCGCCAGCCTTATCGGCTTTTGCCCGCCGGTTCGATCAAGCCGTCGGGCTGGTTGCGCCGTCAGATGGAGATTCAGGCCAAGGGCCTGACCGGCCATATCGGCGAGTTCTGGCCCGACCTCGGCCCCAATTCCGGCTGGCTGGGCGGTTCGGGCGAGTCGTGGGAGCGGGGGCCTTACTATCTCGACGGGCTGTTGCCGCTGGCGTGGCAACTCGACGACGGGGCGCTGAAAAGCCGAGCCCAGGCCTTTATCGAGTGGACGCTCGATCACCCGTGGGACAACGGCAATATCGGCCCGAAGACGAATGACGACTGGTGGCCGCGCATGGTCATCCTCAAGGTGCTGATCCAGTACCACGACCTGACTGGGGATCCGCGCGTCGTGCCGTTCATGACCAACTATTTCCGCTATCAACTGGCCAATCTGCCGGGACGGCCGCTGCGCGACTGGGGTCATATGCGCTGGCAAGACAACCTGGTCAGCGTGATCTGGCTTTATAATGTCACCGGCGACGCCTGGTTGCTCGACCTGGCCAAGCTGCTCAAGGCGCAGGGCTTCGATTGGCAGGGCATGTTCGCCGATTTCCGCTTCAAGGAAAAGGTGACGCCGGCATCGATCGGCATCGATGAAAAACTGCGCACCGAAGATCCGGCGACGCAGAAGGACACGGCGCTGCGCGTTCATGGGGTCAACAACGCCCAGGCGCTCAAGGCCGCGCCGGTATGGTCGCTGATTTCGGACTCGGACGCCGACCGCGACTTCATCCACCATCAACTCGACATGCTCGACACCTATCATGGCCTGCCGATCGGTATCTTCTCCGCCGATGAACACCTGGCCGGACGCAGCCCGTCGCAAGGCGTCGAACTGTGCGCCATCGTGGAGAGTATGTATTCGCTGGAATACGCCATGGCCGTCACCGGCGATGCCGCGTTGGGCGACCGCATCGAAAAGCTGGCCTACAACGCCTTGCCCGGCACGTTCGACGATGCCATGTGGGCGCACCAGTACGACCAGCAGCCCAATCAGGTCCAGGTCTCGGTCGCCAAGGGGCCGTGGACGACCAACAGCGCCGAATCCAACCTGTTCGGTCTGGAGCCACACTTCGGCTGTTGTACGGCCAACTATCATCAGGGCTGGCCGAAACTGACTTCCAGTCTGTGGATGGCATCGGACGACGACGGTCTGGCGGCCGCCGTCTATGCGCCGTGCACAGTGACGACGCAGGTGCGGGGCGTGGCTGTCATCCTGGACGAGCAGACCGACTATCCGTTCCGACATAGTCTCAAGATCCGCGTCACGCCGGCCGCACCGCTGGTCTTTCCCATGAGCTTCCGCATCCCGGCTTGGGCAACGCACGCCGACATCCGCGTCAACGGCAAACCCGTGGCGGCCGCGGCTGCCGGCAGTTTCGCGCGGGTCGAACGCCAATGGACAGCGGGTGACGAGGTGCGGATTGCTTTTGAATCAACACCGCACGCCGTCGCAGGCTTCAACCACTCGGTCAGTTTCGAGGACGGGCCGCTGGTCTTCTCGCTGCCGATCGACGAGCAGTGGAAAAAGCTGCGTCAGCACGGCCCGACGGCGGACTGGGAAATCTTCCCGCAGTCGCCGTGGGCCTATGCGGCGAAGTCGGACATCAAGATAAAGCGTGTCGAACGCGCGATCGGCGATGTGCCTTTCTCGCGACGGTCGCCGCCGGTCCTTCTGGTCGTCGAAGGGCAGGGGGTCAAGGACTGGGGGCTGGTCGACGGCTCGGCCGACATCCTGCCTGCCGATCTCAGCGGCCGCCTGAGCGGCAAGCGCGAAGCCCTGGTTCTCATGCCCTATGCGGCGCCCAAGCTGCGGCTGACATCCTTTCCGTCCTTCACATCCTGATATCTTCCCAACTGGCGTCGCACGGGGCTCTGCGACGCCGCTTTTTTTGGAGATCCTATGCGCCATGTCCTGATTGCCACGGCTTGTCTTCTCGCCGTCGCCCAACCTGTTCACGCCGAAATCAAGCGCGTGGACTTCGGTAAATTGCCCGACGGCCAGCCCGTCGAAGCCCTGACCCTCAGCAACCATCACGGCATGTCGGTCACTGTCCTGACCCTGGGCGCCTCGATACAGGCGTTGAGCGCGCCGGATCGCGCCGGCAAATCGGCCGATATCGCGCTCGGTTACGCCAGCCTCGACGGCTATGTCGCCAATCCACAATATTTCGGCGCAACGGTTGGACGTTTCGCCAACCGCATTGCCAAGGGTACCTTTGCGCTCGACGGCCAGACCTTCCACGTCCCGGTCAATAACGGCGTCAATTCGCTGCATGGCGGCACCAAGGGGTTCGACAAGGTGTTGTGGGAGGTTGTCGCCACCAGCGACCATTCGGTCACCCTGCGCTATGTCAGTCCGGACGGCGACATGGGCTATCCCGGCACGCTGACGGCGACCGCCGTTTACCGGCTCGACGAAGACAACCGTTTGACGATCGACTATTCAGCGACGACCGACAAGCCGACCGTCGTCAACCTGTCGAACCACACTTATTTCAATGTGGCGGGCGAGGGCGCGCCGCAGGGCGCCATGGGGCTGGTCGTGACCATCCCTGCCGACCGCTACCTGCCGACCGATGCAGGGGCTATTCCGACCGGCGAGATGCGCCCGGTTGCCGGTACGGTTTTCGATTTCCGCAAACCGACGGCGATCGCCGCGCGCGTCCGCGACGCCGATCAGCAGATCGTCCGGGGCAAGGGTTACGACCACAACTGGATCGTCAGCCTGAAGCCGGTCGCCAAACCGCGCCTGATGGCGCGTGTCGCCGATCCCGTGTCCGGCCGTGTGCTCGAAGTCCTGTCCGACCAGCCCGGTATCCAGTTCTATTCCGGCAACTTCCTCGATGCGACGACGGTCGGCAAGTCAGGCAAGCTCTATCGCCAAGGCGACGCCATCGCGCTCGAACCGCAGCTTTTCCCCGACGCGCCTAACCATCCGGACTTTGCTTCGGCGCGCCTCGATCCCGGCCAGACCTACCACAACACGATCGTCTATCACCTGACCACGGACACAAAGTGATGCTCAGCCGCCGTTCAGTCTTTTCGAGCTCTGCCCTGATCCTCGGCGGGGCGGCCGGTCAGGTCTCTGCAAAGCCCACCGCCGGCGACGATACCATTGCTCCGTCGAAGGCCGGGCGTGACTGGACGATCCCGCGTCCCATGTACTGGAGCTTCGACAATCGCGATCCGCTGTTGGAAGCGGCCGGTTTGCATTTCACCGTCCAGGTCTCGACCGTGGGTGATATTGAAAACAGCTTCGGTATCGACCCGTCGTCCCTGACGGTCAGCCATGAAGGAGGCCGTACCGTTTTCACGGCGACGCAGCTGGCCCTGCCGGGGCAACAAGGCACGGCCGAAGGTTCGGTGCGCATCGAGGTTGGCGAAGAGGGCGGGGCGGTCCTGATCCGGGCAACCGCGACGGCGATGGAGGATGTGCGCAGCGTCAAGATCACCCTGCGTCGACTGCCGCAGGGCGGCTTCTACCATACCGGTTGGCAGGTGACGGCCAACGGCCAGCCGGTGGCGAAGGACGGCGTTTCGTCCTTTTATCCGTCCTATACCGGCGGCATGCCGGTCTGGTTCCTGGGGCGGCAAGGCAAGGGCATGGCAATGTCGTCGCTGGACGTGACAACAAAGCCGCGCCGCGTGGTCGCCCAACTGCGCAATGACGGTGTCGCCGTCGAGTTGGTCGTCGAGCAGGACGCCCGGCAGCTCAGTTCGCGCTTTGAAGCCCCGGCGTGGGAAATCCGCCGCAATACGACTTTGCGCGCGGCCATCGCCTCGCGGCTCGGCCTGCTCGAGACCAAGACCCGCCTCAAGCGCTGGGACGACCGCGCCGACGTGCCCGTCTGGGCGCGCGACGTCAGTCTGGTCGTCACCCTGCACGGCATGCACTGGAGCGGCTATATCTTCAACGACTACGCGCGGATGGCGCAGGTCGTGCGGTCGATCACCGACCGTGTCCCCGGCCGCAAGGTCATGTTCTTCCTGGCCGGGTGGGAAGGGCGTTATTACCGCACCTACGGCGCATCGCAGGCCGACGAGCGCATGGGCGGCGAGGCGGGACTTAAGGCGCTCGTCGATCTGATCCACAGCCGCGGCGCGCACGTCATGGCCATGTTCGCCGGTAATGCGTCCGACATCCGCCTCAAGGATTATCCGTTGTATGGCCCCAACGCCGGATTCGATTCGCTGCCGGGCGCCTTCGACTGGAGCCCGATGCGGGGCTACCAGGTCGATTGGGCCGAATCACGTGGGGGTACGACCGGGATGGCGTGGCTCAATCCCGGCCATCCCGACTGGCGTGACCATCTGATCCGCCAGGTCGGCGACCTCAACGCGCAATACGGCTTCGACGGCAATTTTTTCGACACCCAGCCCAACGTCAATAATGACCGCAAATACGATCCGCTGCAGGGCCTGAGCGACATCACCGACAGCCTGCGCGAGCGCAAATCCGACCTGCTGCTGGCGACCGAGACCTGGTACGACCTGTCGCTGGGCGTCATCCCGATGTCGCAAACGCCGGACGGGCCGTTCGGCTGGTCTGACAGCTATCAACGGCGGTTTGCGCACCTCGCCCTCGGCGAACCGGCCCACGGTTCGACCGGCGTCCACGAGCTCGGCCACGTGGCTTACGACTGGGCGGACCTGAAGCGCAGTTTTACCCTGCCGACTTTGGGCGTGGTTGAGGGCACTTTGGACAAGGCGCCGGACAAGGTCGAGAGGGTCTTGGCGGCGGCGAGAGCCCGTTCTGCGGCTTAGCGCCAAAGCAGAGAATCGGGAGCGCAGGCAGCGACCTCGGCGAGCCACAGGCTTTTCTGGCTGTTGCTTTTACGCAACGCCGCGTGCCCTAATGTAAGGGTGAAACGATGGCCGCTTTCTGACAGGGCCGCGATTCGGCGCGAGTGCCGCAGGATGGGGCAGGGCGGTGCGCGCCAAAGGGTGGGAAAGAGGGTGGGAGCGATTTTCTCGCTCCATAAAAACCGATGTTGAAACAGTCGGTTATCAATTGGATATGGCGGAGAGGGTG
>FTDB01002034.1_pt1 | contig 14186 bp, 10 predicted proteins | sample 1639741 | NCBI WGS metagenome assembly FTDB01 (sample SAMEA3914869, study PRJEB12502) | metagenome | biome: forest; material: soil | place: USA | collected 2012-03-12 | depth 0.1 m | reverse complement strand
GGCATGCATCAGGCCGGCGACGGCGCCGGCGCCGCCCATGTCCCACTTCATCTCCTCCATGCCGGCGGCCGGCTTGATCGAGATGCCGCCGGTGTCGAAGGTCACGCCCTTGCCGACGAAGGCCACGGGCTGCGCGTCGCCCGCCCCGGTCCATTGCATGACGACCAGCTTCGATTCCTTGGCCGAACCCAGGCCGACGCCGAGCAGCGAATTCATGCCGAGCTCCGCCATCTCCTTGATGCCCAGCACCTCGACCTTGAGACCCAGGCCTTCCAGGCCCTTGACGCGGTCGGCGTAGGATTGCGGGTACAGCACGTTGGCCGGCTCGGAGACCAGGTCGCGGGCGAACAGAACGCCGTCGCGGATGGCCTTCAGCGGTTCGAACGCCTTCTCAGCGGCGGCGACATCGTCGGCCACCACGGTGATCGCCTTCAGCGTCGGCGCCTTTTCCTGCTTGGCCGGGCCGAAATACTTGTCGAAGCGGTAGCTGGCCAGGTGCAGGGCGAACACGCCCTGGGCCACCACGGCGGCGTCATAGCCGCGCAGGTCGACGCTCAGCCCTTCGACGCCGATCGCCTTGACCGCGTGGTAAAGCCCGGCGGCCAGGGTTTCCATCGCCGCCGCGTCGAGCTCGGCCGACGCGCCGCAGCCGGCGACCGCATAGGCCGCGGCATCGCTGCCCGCCGGGGCCGCCACGACCTGGACCTTGCTCTTGGCGCCCTTGAAGCCGAAGGCCGTAAGCGCGCTCTTGAGGTGCGCCCGGGCGCCGGCGTCCAGTGCCTTGAACCCGGCGCTCGCGGCCTCTCCCTCGCCATGGATCACAGCAAGGACGGTCTTCGGTTCGGCGGCGGCGGCGAGTTTGATCTGCATCGGGAAACTCCGGAATTCTGGCGACAGTCCGTTGACTCTATGCCCCTTTTCGTCAGGGGACAGAAGTCTTTTCCGCAAAAAATTTTCACCCCCGAAACAACCCTGGCGGCAATGGCTCGCCCGGATGATTTCTCAGGGATTTTTTTCCATGGCGCTCGCGCAAGCGCTTGTAATTAACCTCGTTAGGCGTCAAAAGAAGGCCCCGTACTGCCGGAACCTGGACCTTGGCCACACTCGACCGTTACATCTTCCGCCAGTTGCTGATCCCGGTCATCGGCGCCGTGGCGGCGCTGACGGCGATCGGCCTGCTGTCGCAATCCCTGGCCCAGTTCGATTTGGTGGTCGAACGCGGACAAAGCGCCTGGACCTTCATCAAGGTCACGCTCTACTCCCTGCCCGGCCTGGCCGGCCTGATCTTCCCCATCGCCCTCTTCGTCGGCCTCCTGGTCGCACTGACGCGAATGCAGGGCGAGCACGAATTCACCGCGACCTTCGCCGCCGGCGTGCCGTTGATGAAGGCGGCCGCCCCGGCGGTGCGCATCGGCGTCTATTTCACCCTGATCAGCCTGATCTCGAACCTGTACATTCAACCCATGGCGGCGCGGCTGTTCCGCGAGGAGCTGTTCCACATCAAGACCGACCTGGTGTCGGCCCTGGTCAAGGAAGGGGCGTTTTCGACCTCGAACACCGGCCTGACCATCTACGTCCAGTCGATCGACCAGAACGGCCTGCTGCGCGGCATCTTCATCCGCACGCCGTCGCCCGACGGCCACGAAATGACCTATTCGGCCAAGGAAGGCCGCATCAAGCACGAGGGCGGCGCCTCGGTGCTGGTCATGCGCCACGGCTCGAACCAGCAGATCAACGCCAAGGGCACGCTCGACCACTATGCGTGGGACGAGTACAGCATCGACATCACCCCCTATTTCGCCAGCGACGACTATCTCGATTACCGCGAAGGTGACCGCTACATGCACGAGCTGATGTTCCCGGTGAAATACGACTGGGAGCACCTGACCGGACGCAAGCTGCAGGCCGAGGCCCATGCCCGCCTGTCCGGACCGCTATATTGCCTGGCCTTCGTGCTGTTGGCCGTCGTCGCCGTGCTGGGCGGGCGCTTCAACCGCAACGGCTATACCGGCCGCATCGCCGTGGCCTGCGCCGTGGCGGCGGCGGTGCGCATCGCCGGCGTCATCGCCTCGACCGCGGCGGCGGCGTCCGTGCCGGCCAATATCCTGCAATACGCCGTGCCGCTGATCCCGATCATCATCTGCATCAACATGCTGCGCAAGCACGACAAGACGCTGAAAGCCGGCGCCGGCGGCGCCGCGCGGCGGCTGTCGCCCATTTCGGCCCTGAGGCCCGTCGCATGAACGCCGCCATCGCCCCTCTGATGCGATTTTTCGGCTACCTGAACCCGTGGCGCAAGAACCGGCTGGAAACCTATATCCTGCAGACCTCGCTCAGCATGGTCGGCTCCGTGCTGCTGGTCATCGCCGGCCTGATCCTGCTGGTCGACTATGTCGAAATCTCGCGCTCGCTGGCCGGGCGCAGCGACCTCAACGGCCTGGCGATCATGGGCCTGGTGCTGGAAAAGGCGCCGGCCGCCATCCTGATCCTGCTGCCCTTCGCCTTCCTGTTCGGCTCGGTCTTCGCCTTCGTCACCCTGAACCGGCGCAGCGAACTGATCGCCATGCGCGCCGCCGGCGTGTCGGCCTGGCGCTTCGTGCTGCCGGCGGCGATCATGGCCTTCGTCATCGGCCTGCTGACCATCTCCGTGCTCAATCCGGTAGCGTCGTGGCTGAGCGACGACTACGACCGCGCCGTATCCAGCACGCCTTCCGACGGCGTGGCGTCCGGCGCCCCCGTCAAGGCGCCGACGCCGTCGGAGACCAATGCCATCTACCTGCGCCAGGGCGACGGCAAGCAGCAGGTGGTCATCCGCGCCGCCTCGGCCGGCAATGTGGTCGGCCACCTGAACAACACCACCTTCTGGATCTACAATGTCGACAGCCACGAGGTGCCGGCCTTCCAGCGCCGCATCGACGCGCGCGAGGCGGTGCTGCGTCCCGGCCAGTGGCTGCTGAAGGGCGCGCGCGACTATACGCTCGACGAGTCGGCCCAGACCTACGAGACCCTGACCATCCCGTCGAACCTGAACCTGAAGACGGTGTTCCGCAAATACGCCTCGACCGCCTCGGTGCCGTTCTGGCAACTGCCCGGCCTGATCCATCAGAACGAGATCTCGGGCTTCTCGTCGACCAGCTATCGCCTCAAGATGCACCAGTTGCTGTCGACGCCGCTGATGTTCGCCGGCATGTCGCTGCTGGGCGCCGTCTTCTGCCTGCGCCTGATGCGCCTGGGCGGGATGACCCAGCTCGTGGTGTCGGCCGTCATCCTGGGTTTCGCCGTCTTCTTCGTCAACCAGCTCTTCTCCAGCATGGGCAAGGCGGAAATCATCCCGGTCTTCCTGGCCGGATGGACGCCGGCCATCCTGGCCATGCTGACCGCCATGACCCTTCTGGTCTATACCGAGGACGGTTAGGTTTCGTCAGGACTTTTGCGGCAAGACTGAACGCAGGCCTTTCCACCTTCCACAGAATTCACCCCACCTCGCCTCTCTGATATTTCGGCCCCTCCGATTTTTTGTGTTATAGACGGACCCTTGAACCTTACGGATCGCATGAAGCGTTATACCTTAAAGCTGGGCGTGGCCCTCGCCGCGGTGGCGGCCGCTGGCAGCGGCGCCGCCTGCGCGCAGACGCATGACGATGCCAACGCCGCTCCCGGACGCGCGGGCACGGCGACCGATCTGTCGTTCCAGCTGGCCATGGCCGGCTACAAGGATGCCGCCTCTCCCGCCACTCCTGCCGTGCCCGAAAGCCCGGTATCCGAAGCGCCGGCGGCCGACGCGGCCCCGGCAGTCTCTCCGGCGGTATCTGTGATGGCCGACGCCGCGCTGGCCGCGTCGCGCCCCAAGGCCCAGGCGGTCTTGGCGACGGCGCCGGCGGCCACGGCGACGACGCCCGGCCCGGACGGTCTGATCGAAGGCAGCGCCTATATCGAAGCCGACAATATGCGCGAGATGAAGGACAAGACGGTCATCGCCTATGGCCATGTCCAGATGCGCTACAACGGCCGGACGATCTTCGCCGACCAGGTCAGCTACGATCCGAACACCAAGATCACCATCGCCACCGGCCACACCGTGACGATCGACGCGGACGGCTCGGTGCAGTTCGCCGACTCCGCCGTCTACGACAACAACATGTCCCAGGGCAGCAGCACGAACTTCGCCGACCTGGGCGCCGACCATACCAAGATTTTCGCCCGGCGCGTCGATCGCGTCAACGAAAACACCAACCAGATGGAGAACGTCGTCTACACGCCGTGCGAGCTTTGCGCCTCGCACGATGTGACCCAGCCGCCCACCTGGTCGATCTCGGCCACCAAGGTGACGCAGCGCCGGGACAAGAAGATGGTGTATTACGACAACGCCACGATCCTGGCCAAGGGCGTGCCGGTGTTCTACATGCCCTTCCTGTGGACGCCCGATCCCGAACAGCCGCGCGCGTCGGGCCTGCTGCAGCCCAAGCCGGGCTTCTCGCGCAAGCGCGGCTTCTCGCTGGAGCAGCCGTACCTGTGGGTGATGTCGCCCTATTCGTACCTGATCGTCGACCCGCAACTGAACACCAAGGTCAACCCGCTGCTGAACCTTGAGTACCATCGCCGCTTCTATTCCGGCGATCTCAACGTGCGCTTCGGCTTCACCAACGAAGCCTTCTTCGACAATAAGGGCATTCGCTACGGTTCGGCGGAAACGCGCGACTACCTGATCGCCGACGGCAAGTTCAAGATCAACGAGAACTGGCGCTGGAGCTTCACCGCCCAGCACGTCAAGGACGAGAACGACAGCATCAATCCCGCGACGGGCAAGCCGTACGGCGACAATGCCAACTTCTTCGAGCGCTACAATATCGACAACGCCTTCGATCAGCATGGCGAGCTGACGGTCGACTCGCGCGAGCTGATCAACCAGGTCAATGTGACGCGCCAGACGCCGAACGCCTTCTTCTCGCTGTCGATGGCCAGCTTCCAGACGCTGCAGATCGCCGGCTACGAGCAGGTCTCGCCCATCACCACCCGCCCCTACGTCGTCGACAACGACATCTTCCCGACGGTGGCGCCGCTGGTCGAGGCCTACTGGTCGCCGAAGTCCGATATCCTGGGCGGACAGTTCACCGCGGGCGTCACCGGCATCGGGCTGCAGCACAAGATCTATCCGGGCGCGGGCGTCGCGCCGGCCCTGGCCGACGGGACGACGGGTTTCGACACCGCCCGTGTCACGGCCACGGCGACGTGGTCGGTCGATCGCGTCTTCGGCACCTCGGGCTTCAAGGGCGGGCCATTCTTCGACCTGCGCCACGACTATTACCACGAAACCGACCTGACCTCGGCCGGGCTGAAGGCCGATGCCGAACGCGACCTCGGCACCGCCGGCTTCAACCTCAGCTATCCGCTGTTCCGCAAGTTCAACACGGTCGCCGTGGTCGTCGAGCCGGTGGCGCAGCTGGCCGTATCGCCGAAGTACCAGACCGACCCGGCCATTCCCACCGAGGACAGCCAGTCGCAGGAATTCGACGAAACCGATCTGTTCACACCGGACCGCTCGCCGGGCTTCGACGTCTACGAGGGCGGCTCGCGGCTGAACCTGGGCGTGCGCACCTCGTGGATCTGGGACAAGGGCGCCAAGGTCAACGCGCTGGTCGGCCGGGTTTTCCGTGACGACGTCCAGACGCAGTTCCTCAAGCCGGCGACGGACCCGACCAACGGCGCGACGGCGACCGACAGTGCGGGCACCACGGTCCAATACGACCCTTACGGCCTGGCCTACAAGGAATCCGACTGGATCGCCGACGGCGATTTCGACACCGGCAAGGGCCTCTACGGCTATGCCCGCGTCCGCCTCGACGGCGACACCTACCGCCTGAAGCAGGGCGAAGCCGGCCTGTCGGTCGCGTCGTCGAAGACCGAGGGCACGCTGCGCTACATCGTCAACAACACCGATCCGGTGGTCGATCCGGTGACGCACCGCCTGACCTCGATCTACGGGCCGAACTACCGCGACTTCCAGATCTATGCGCGCCACTTCCTGACGCAGAACTGGGGCATCTCAGCGCGCCTCGATCGCGACCTGCTGCTCGACAAGTGGCGCCGCTCGACGGTCAGCCTGATCTACAAGGACGACTGCATCTGGCTGGAGCTGATCTACGAGCGCAACGACACCGTGCTCAACGCCGTCAACGGCAAGCCGCAGTCGGGCTTCCTGTTCCAGATCAAGCCGCTGATCCTGGGCGTTTCGGGCGCTACGGACTTCCACGATGTCCGCTAAGGCGCGTCACCATGTCGGTCGGGACATAATACCGGCAGGGGGGCAACAGTCGGCGGCTTTCGCGGACGGGCGCTTCCCAAAGCCTTAAACATGCCATATTGAACCGATTTGGTGGGCCACCTTTCCCCCAAGTCCGCCAACACCGGATTCGCTCTTAACCATGCCGTTCATGACCCAGATTCTTTCCCGCTCCCCTCTTCGCCGCCGCATGACCCTGGCCTGCGCCGCCGTCGCGTTGAGCGCCGCCCTGCCGGCTGCGGTCATGGCCCAGTCCCTGCCCGCGCCGCTGAATGCCGGCTACGGCCAGCAGCCGACCCCGGACACCGGCGCCGCGGCCGCCGCTTCGGCGCCCGCCCTGCAGCCGGGCGGCCCCGCCCCCAGCCTGCCGGCCCTGGGCGAAGGCGTGCTGGTCTCGGTCAATGACGACATGGTCACCAGCTACGATCTCAAGCAGCGCATGCTGCTGCTGATGGCCACCTCGGGCGTCCAGGTAACCCAGGAAAACTATTCGCAGTTCCAGTCCCAGGCGCTGCGCTCGCTGATCGACGAGCGCCTGCAGATGCAGGAAATGAAGCACTGGAAGGTCAATGTCGAAGACAAGGAAGTCGACGACGAACTGAACCGGATGGCGCAGCAGTCCAACATGGATAAGGACCAGCTGCTGGGCGAACTGAAGAAGATCGGGGTCGAGCCGGCGACCTTGAAGGCGCAGATCCGCGCCCAGGTCGGCTGGAACGAGCTGGTCGGCGGCCGCTACCACTCCAACGCTCAGGTTGGTCGCGACCAGATCGACTCGACGATGGACAAGATCATCGCCGATGGCCAGAAGCCGCAATACGCCGTGTCGGAAATCTTCATCGATCCGCAGGCCGCCGGCAGCATGGACGCCGCCATCAAGGGCGCCCAGCAACTGTCCGAACAGCTGAATCAAAAGGTCGCGCCGTTCCAGGCCGTGGCCCGCCAATTCTCCAACGCGCCTTCGGCCGGCAATGGCGGCGACGAAGGCTGGATGGTTTCGGGCGCCATCGATCCGCAGATCGAAGCGACGCTGAAGGCGATGAAGGTCGGCGACATCAGCGCCCCCGTCCAGACCAAGGACGGCGTCTACATCTTCTACCTGCGCGACAAGTCGGACGGCAATTCGGACGAGGTCGTGCGCCTGAAGGAGGCGTCGCTGACGCTGCCCGCCGGCGCCTCGGCACAACAGGTCGCCGCCGCCCAGGTGCAGCTGGCCTCGTTCAAGACCCGCGCACCCACCTGCGCCGCCGTTGACGAACTGGGCAAGAAGACCGACGGCGTCACCGTCACCGACCTGGGCGAGACCCAGCTTTCGGACCTGCTGCCGGACTTCGCCACGGCCCTGCGCCCGCTGAAGGACAATCAGACAACGGCCCCGTTGCAGAACGGCTCGGCGATGAAGGTGCTGTACGTCTGCGACAAGCGCCTGGCCGGCGACAACGCCCTGACGCGCGACCAGGTCGAAAGCCAGCTCGTCAACAACCGCCTCGCCATGCTGGGCAAGCGTTATCTGCGCGACCTGCACAATACCGCGACGATCGAGGACCACCATTAAGCCTTTCGGGCCTCCGGTCGTCGAGACGCCGCGGCTGGTCCTGCGGCCGCACACCCTGTCCGATTTCGACGACAGCTTCGCCCTGTGGCGGGCGCCCGATGTGGTACGGCATATTTCCGGCAAACCGGCGACGCGCGAAGAGGCGTGGATGCGCCTGCTGCGCTACGGCGGCCTGTGGTCGATCATCGGCTACGGCTTCTGGGCGGTATGCGAGCGCGACACTGGCCGCTTTGTCGGCGAAGTCGGGCTGGCCGATTTTCATCGCGAGGTCGACTGGGGTGACGATCCGGAATGTGGCTGGGTGATGGCGCCGGCCGTCCACGGCCGCGGCTATGCCACCGAGGCGGTGATGGCGGCGCTCGACTGGCGCGACCGCCATCTGCCGGGCACACGGACGGTGTGCATGATCAACGACGCCAACGTCGCGTCGCTGCGCGTGGCCGGGAAATGCGGCTTCGGCTTTTTCCGCGACGCCGACTACCATGGCCCGGTGAAGCTGTTCGAGCGGATCGGGCCACGCGCCCAACCATAATTCTGGAATTGGCTCTCAAATGGCGGACAATCAATTTCAAAATCGAATGACCGAACTGGATGCAATCGTTAAAGATTGTCTGGGCGACGAACCATTTGTGCACAGGATCGTGCGCGACACCTCCAACCGTTCAAACAGAGACTGGCCTTGGTGGAGCGTTGAAATCGAGGAGACGCAAAGCGAAGGCTCCGAACATAGGCGAGCCCAGGCAACGATCCGATTGAATGCCACCCAATCCGGCGAACCTGGTTCTTTCGAGGGGAAGTGGCTGGTGAGAATCTGGCGGGGCGTAGGCGTTGATATTTTTTGGAGAGAAGGCGGGTGGCGTTTGTCTTGGGACAATCCCTCGCCCAAACTTATGCGAGAGACCATGATCGCGCTGTTGCACGCCGCCCGCTCTGTCATTGACAGTCGAGAGCAAATATAAAACCCTCCATCGCTACCGACCGACATCCTGCATTGCCGTGCGAGCCCGGCGTCTGGTAAAGCGACGCCATGTCCGACCTTCCCTTACCACCGCTCGTCATAAGCCCCCTTGTCATGAGTCTGGGCGACCCCGCCGGCACCGGCCCCGAACTGGCGGCCAAGGCATGGCAGGCCTTGCGCGATAATGCCGACCTCGCCTTCGCCGTCATCGGCGACGCCGATCTCCTGAGGCAGCAAGGCGTGCCGGTGGCGCGCATCGGCGATGCCGAGGAAACCGCCGTCGTCTTCCCGGAAGCCCTGCCCGTCCTCGACCGACCACTGACCGCCCGGGTCGTGCCCGGCCGCCCCGACACCGCCCATGCCCGCCATATCGTCGCCTGGATCGACGAAGGCGTCGCCCTGTGCCGCGAAGGCCGTGCCCGCGCGCTCATCACCTGCCCGATCGCCAAGTCGGTGCTCTACGCCACCGGCTTCAAATTCCCCGGCCACACCGAATACCTGGCCGAGCTGTGCAAGGACACCGACGGCCACGCGCCGCATCCGGTGATGTTGCTGACGGCGCCCGACGCCGCCAACGCGTCCGAACTGCGCGTCGTGCTGGCGACCATTCATACGGCGCTGGCCAATGTGCCCGAGGCCCTGTCGGTGCCGTTGCTGATGCAGCTGGCGCACATCACCCGCGACGCCCTGGTCCGCGACTTCGCCATCGACACGCCGCGCCTGGCCATGGCCGGGCTCAATCCGCACGCCGGCGAGGACGGTACCATCGGGCGCGAGGAGGTCGACATCCTGCGCCCGGCGGTGGAACGCCTGCGGCCCGGCATCGACATTACCGGTCCCTTCCCGGCCGATACCCTGTTCCACGAAGCGGCGCGCCGCGGCTACGACGCGGTCTTGTGCATGTATCACGACCAGGGGCTGATCCCGCTGAAGACGCTCGACTTCTGGGGCGGGGTGAACATCACGCTGGGCCTGCCCATCGTGCGCACCTCGCCCGACCACGGCACCGGCTTCGCCATCGCCGGCCAGGGCGTGGCCCGCGCCGACAGCCTGATCAACGCCATCCGCGCGGCCGACCGCATCGCCCAAAACCGGAGCGTCGCATGACCCTGCCCAGCCTGCGCGAAAGCCTAGAACAGCACGGCCTGATGGCCAAGAAGTCCTTCGGCCAGCACTTTCTGCTCGACCTCAACATCACCCGCAAGATCGTCCGGCTGGGCGGCCCCTTTGATGGTGATACGGTCATCGAGGTCGGCCCCGGCCCCGGCGGCCTGACGCGCGCCCTGCTGGAAACCGAGGCGCGCAAGGTCGTGGCCATCGAGATGGACGCGCGCTTCATCGACCTGCTGGACGAGTTGAACACGGTCTATGACGACCGCTTCGAAGTCATCCAGGGCGACGCGGTCAAGGCGAACGAAGCGCAGGTGCTGGCCGAACGCGGCCTGCCGTCGGCGCATATCGTCTCGAACCTGCCGTACAATGTCGGCACGCCCCTGCTGATCAAGTGGCTGACCGGGCCGTGGCGGCCGCTGTCGATGACGCTGATGTTCCAGCTTGAGGTGGCGCTGCGCGTCGTGGCCCGGGTCGGCGACGACGACTATGGCCGTCTCAGCGTGATTTCCCAGGTGCTGTGCGATTGTGAAAAGATCATGGACCTGCCGGCGCGCGCCTTCACACCGCCGCCGCGGGTCGACAGCGCCGTGGTGCGGCTGGTGCCCAGGGCCGAACGGCCCGCCGACGCCGTGGTGCGCAACCTGGAAAAGGTCACGGCGGCGGCCTTCGGCCAGCGCCGCAAGATGCTGCGGTCATCGCTGAAGCCGCTGGGCGGGGAAGCCTTGCTGGAACGCGCCGGGATCGAACCGACCGAACGCGCGGAACAGGTTGCGCCGGCGGATTTCCTGCGCCTGGCCACGCTGCTCTGACGGCGGCCAAAGCGCCGGTCATTGGCGAAGCGCGAATGGCCGGGGTGGCCTGCGACGAATTTCCACGGCCGTTCACGCATCGGCGCACACGGACCGATGATTCAGGTGTCTTCATGTCGGGGAAGTCACACGGAGACGCCCCATGCCCATCGAGCCCGCCGCCATCTTCGCCGGCGCCGCCTATTTCCTCTCGGAAGCCGCGCTCGGCCTGCGCCGGCGCGCCGCGAAACACCTGGCCACCGCCGACAAAGGCTCCCTGCCGGTCATCTGGGTGACGGGCGTCGCCGCCGTTACCGCCGCCTATGAGATCGCCGCCAGGACGACCTTCGCCGATCTGCCCGCGCTCAGGCACATGCCGGCCATCGGCCTTGCGGTCTTCGGCCTGGGCGTTGCGCTGCGCTGGTATTCGATCCGCCACCTGGGGCAGTTCTTCACGGTCAATGTCGCCATTGCCGAGGATCACCGCCTGGTCGACACCGGGCCCTACCGATGGCTGCGCCACCCGTCCTATACCGGCTGGCTGGTGGCGGTCGCCGGGCTTGGCCTTTGCCTCGGCAACGGACTTTCGCTGGCCATCCTGCTGCTGGCGACCTCGGGTCTCATCCTGTGGCGCATCGGCCTGGAAGAGCGCGCCCTGCGGGCGGCCTTCGGCGACGCCTACGATGCCTACGCCGCGAAGACCCGGCGCCTTATTCCATACCTCTATTAGAACGGCAAAAAGCCGGCGCCTGTTGCCAGGCGCCGGCAGTTTTGCGTCATACCAACTTCAGAGCCGTTTAGCGGAACAGGCTCAACACCGTGGACGTCGACTGGTTCGCGATCGACAGCGCCTGCACGCCAAGCTGTTGCTTGGTTTGCAAGGCTTGCAGATTCGCGCTTTCCTTCGCCATGTCAGCATCGACCAGGTTGCCGATACCGGCCGTGATCGAGTCCTGCAGCTTGCCGACGAAGGTCGCGTGGTTGTCCAGCGCCTTCGAAGACGTACCCAGCTTGGCCAGGGCCGCCGACACGTTGTTGATCGACGAGTCGAGGCTGGTCAGCAGGTTGGAGGCGCCGGTCGCCGTGGTGAACGACGCCGCGCTGCTGATCGTGATGATCGAACCGCCCAGGGACATGTTCTGACCCTGAACCGTCAGGGTCGACGTGCCGTTCTGGTTGGCCAGGGCGCCGATGGAAGCATTTTGACCGTTGATGATATTGATACCATTGAAGGTCGCATTGCTCAGCGTCTTGGTGATCTGGTCACGAAGGCTGTTGAAGTCAGTCTGCATGGCGGCGCGGGACGTCGTATCGAGCGACGTGTCCGAAGCCGCCAGGGCCTTTTCCTTCATCTGGGTCAGCAGGTCGGTGATCGAGTCACCGGCCGACATCGCCACGTCGACCACCGACGAGGTCCGCGACAGCGAATCCTTGACGGCGTCCAGCGACGACACGGCGGCCCGTTGGCTTTGGGCGATGGCATAGGTGGCGCCGTCGTCCTTCGCGCTGGCAACCTTCAGACCGGTGGAGATGATCTGTTGGGTCTTGGCCAGGGCCGAGCTGGTCGAGTTCAGGTTTTGCAGGGCAACCATGGCCCCGACATTCGTATTGATGCTTTGCATCTGAGAGTTCCTTCTGGATAAAACAGCCGAATTTTTCGGCCGCAGAGCAATATGTATTGCGTCCTGTCCCTCAAGATGCATGATCCATATTTACTACTCGCTAAGAAGTGTGGTTACTTTAAATAAAGCATATTGCCCGTTGAATTACTTAAGAACAATTCGTGGTAAATTTTCAATTTACTATGAAATCGATTGCACGACCTCTCCCAGCAGCCTGTTCAACGCCTGTAAAACGCGCGCCGCCCGGTCCCGGCACAGGGGGCTCATAAAACCGTCTGGCGCTTTACCGGCCGATGCGCTAGACCCGCCGCCACGTTTTTAAAGAGGTGACTCATGACACTGGCATTCGTCTTTCCGGGCCAGGGCAGCCAAAGCGTCGGCATGGGCAAGGACCTGTTCGACCAGTTCGCCACGGCGCGCGACGTCTTCGCCGAAGTCGACGCGGCGTTGGGCCAGAAGCTGTCGGCCCTGATGTTCGACGGTCCCGAGGACCAGCTCACCCTGACCGAAAACGCCCAGCCCGCCATCATGGCCGTGTCGCTGGCCGCCGCCCGCGTGCTGGAAAAGGACTTCGGCATCGCCTGCGCCCAGGCGACGTACGTCGCCGGCCACTCACTCGGCGAATATTCGGCCCACGCCGCCGCCGGCACCTTTTCGCTCAGCGACACCGCCCGCCTGCTCAGGCTGCGCGGCCAGGCCATGCAGCGCGCCGTGCCCGTCGGCGTCGGCGCGATGGCCGTGCTGATCGGCGCCAAGACGGATCTCGCCCTGGCCGAGGAAGCCTGCAAGGCCGGTTCCGCCGCGGGCGTCGTCGTCGTCGCCAACGACAACAATGCCGGCCAGATCGTCATCTCCGGCGAAAAGGCCGCCGTCGACATGGCCGTCGAAAAGGCCAAGGAGCTGGGCGCCAAGGCCATGCCGCTGAACGTCTCGGCGCCGTTCCACTGCCCGCTGATGGCGCCGGCCGCCGAGGAGATGCGCCAGGCGCTGAGCCAGGTGGCGATCAACGCGCCGGTTTCGACCGTCATCGCCAATATCACCGCCGCGCCGATCGCCGACGTGTCGCAGATCGCCGACCTGCTGGTCCAGCAGGTCACCGGCCGCGTCCGCTGGCGCGAATCGGTGCAATGGCTGGCGACGGATGGCGGCGTGACGGCCTTCGCCGAACTGGGCGGCAAGGTGCTGACCGGCATGAGCAAGCGCATCGCCCCCGAAGCCAATTCCGTCGCCCTGACCGGCGCCGCCGAGTTCGAGGCGTTCGCCAACAGTTTGAAGTAAGAATCCCCTCCACCACGCCCTACGGGCGCGGTCCCCCTCCCCGGACAAGCCGGGGAGGCATGAGAAAGTAGGCGTTCGTTATCATGCCTCCCCACCTTTGGTGGGGAGGGGGACCGCCCGTAGCGCAGCGAAGGGTGGTGGAGGGGTTTCTTGCTTTCTTCCCTTCTTTCCCCTATCCCCCAGCCATATTTTCCGGAGACACACCATGTTCGAACTGACCGGCAAGACCGCCCTCGTCACGGGCGCCACCGGCGGGCTGGGCGCTGAAATCGCCCGCGCCCTGCATAAACAAGGCGCCAAGGTCGTGCTGTCGGGCACGCGCGAAAACGTGCTGGCCGACCTGGCCGCCGAACTGCCGGGCGCGGTCATCGCCGCCGCCAACCTGTCCGACGCCGCCTCGGTCGACGGCCTGGTCGCGCGGGCCGAGGACGCCGCCGGTGCCGGTCTCGACATTTTGATCGCCAATGCCGGCATCACCCGCGACGGCCTGATCCTGCGCATGAAGGACGAAGACTGGGACACGGTGATCAAGGTCAACCTGGAAGCCTATTTCCGCCTGGCGCGCGCCGCCACCAAGGGCATGATGAAGCGC
>FTDB01002203.1_pt1 | contig 14224 bp, 12 predicted proteins | sample 1639741 | NCBI WGS metagenome assembly FTDB01 (sample SAMEA3914869, study PRJEB12502) | metagenome | biome: forest; material: soil | place: USA | collected 2012-03-12 | depth 0.1 m | reverse complement strand
TGGCCCAGGGCAGGACCGATGGGGGGCGAAGGCGTGGCAGAGCCGGCCTTCACCTGGAGCTTGATATAGCCCAGGATTTTCTTAGCCATTGATATCTCCTGTAGCCCCTCACGATGAGGGACAATGTGAGCCGTGGTCTTGGCCTGGCTTAGCTTTGGCCTCCCACGGATTTAACCTCGCCCGAAGACGAAGAGCGGGCCGTATAGACGAATATGCCCAGGCTGGCAAGCGGTTTAGGCCGAAGTCAAGGCCAGCCGCGACGCCTCGATGCGCAGGTCGTGCTGGGCCAGCCAGAAACCGCCACCGCCGACGCCGTCGCAGTTATAGAGGCACGCCACGGTGACGCGATCGACCGGGTAGCTGCGCAGATGGCTGGCGAAGCCGTTGACCATGCCGCCGTGCATGAAATAGGGCTGGCCGTATTCCATCCCCAGGCGCTGGCCGTAGCCGTAGCCTTCGTGCTCGGCCAGGATATAGGCGCCGGTATCGAGCTTGCCCGGCCGCAGCATGGCCATGACGCTTTCCGGCTTGAGGACATGGCCGTTCAGCAGGGCGTGGTGCCAACGGACAAGATCCTCGGTCGACGAGCGGATGGCCCCTGCCCCGCCGATGAAGCTGGGCGAGACAGGATAGACCGGACCGAAACCGGCGCCGGGCAGGTGGTTCGGCCGGTAGCCGCCGCAGCAATCGGGCCTGACCGAAGCCAGCGCATCGATGCCGGAACCGGTCATGCCTGCCGGTGCAAACAGGTTTTTGGCGATGAAGTCGGCATAGGGCATGCCCGACACGCGTTCGGCGACGATGCCCAGCAGGGCGAAGCCGGAATTGCTGTAGGCATAGCGCGTGCCCGGCTGGAAACGCTGAATGGTGCTGGACTGGATGATCTGCAGCAGTTCGTCGGTGGTGTAATCGCGGGTCTGCGCTTCCTCCAGGATATTGCCGTCCTGGCTGTTGATGTAGTCGCCGAGGCCGGCGGTGTGGCTCATCATCTGGCCGAGCGTCATGTCGGCGCCGCGCGGATAATCGGGCAGGAAACGCGACAGCGGGTCCGTGACCGTCAAGGCGCCCTGCTCGGCCAGCAGCAGGATGGCGGCGGCGGTAAACTGCTTGGTCACCGAGGCGACGCGGAAACCCGACTGCGCCGTCGCCGGCGCTCGGGTCGAGATATCGCCGAGGCCGAAGCCCTTCGAATACAGCATGACGCCGTTGCGCAGGACCGAAAGGCTGAGGCCCGGCGTCTTTTTGGCGTCGATCATGCCTTGCGCCATCGCGTCGAGCGACGGCCATTTGCGCAGATCATAACGCAGTTTCTGGGGGGTTTCGACCTTGGCCTGGCCTTGGGTCCGCGGCTTCGGCGTACAGCCGGCGAGCGCGCCCAACATCAGGCCTAGCGACGCACGGCGCGTCAGGGAAGCGGAAGAAAGAGACATGGCAGACGGGTACTGGAAAAAGAAACGCACGACCGTTAGGGACGCGCGATTCTTGTAAGCTAGCAATATGAATGAGACCTAAATCAGGCGATCGTGTAACGGCTAAACCGCCTTGAAAATGGAAGTCGACAAGGCGTTCAATCGCCCTCCCCAATTTATAGGGAGTGGAACCACCGAATGCGGTGGACGGGGCTTACGCTGGTGAGATGCCCCTTCCAGCCTGACGCTTCGCGCCAGTCCACCTCCCCCATGAATGGGGGAGACGACAGAAAGTCATTATGACTGGTTTATGCCGTCTTTTCGACCTGCGAATATTCCAGTTCGACCGGAGTGGCGCGGCCGAAGATCGACACCGAGACGCGCAGGCGCGAATGATCCTGGTCGACGCTTTCGACGACACCGTCGAACGAGGCGAAGTGGCCGCCGACGATCTTGACCTTCTCGCCGATATCCCACGACTGCACGGGCTTCGGACGCTCGACCGCCGCGTCGACGGAGCCGACGATGCGCTGGACTTCCTTTTCCGACACCGGCATCGGCTTCGAGCCGGAGCCGAGGAAGCCGGTTACCTTCGGCGTATTCTTGACCAGGTGGTAGGCGTCGTCGGTCAGTTCCATCTTCACCAGCACGTAGCCGGGGAAGAACTTGCGTTCCGAATTGAACTTGCGGCCGCGGCGGACTTCGACCACGTCCTCGGTCGGCACCAGGATTTCGGAGAACTTGTCTTCCAGGCCCTGCGATTTGGCCTGGTCACGCAGCGCCTCGGCCACCTTCTTCTCGAAGTTGGAATAGGCGTGGACGATGTACCACTTGTGATTGGGGTTCGACGCGGGAGCGTTCGAAACCGGGGCGGTGATGTCTTGGGCGGGTTGAGCCATGAGCGGTATGCCTTATTGGCCGATTTTGGTGAGCAGGCTGGAACCCCAGCCCAGGACGGCGTCGACGAGGAAGAAGAACACGCCGGCGAGGACGACCATGATCAGGACCATGACGGTGGTGATCCAGGTTTCCTTGCGCGACGTCCAGGTGATCTTGCGCGCCTCCTGGCGAACCTCGGCGATGAACTTCGTCGGGTTGAAAGGCGGCTTCTTTTCCTTGGCCGGGATGGCGGCGGCGGCGGCCGGAGCCTTGACGGGCTCGATCTTGCCCAGCACGGCCTTGCGCGCGGGTTCGACGGTCTTGGTTTTGACGTCTGGTTTCTTCACCGGGTGACCTTGTTAGTCGTTGTTGCGAACAACAGAAATATGGCCTGAAAAATCCTTTTCAAGCCACATCGTCAATATGAAATGGCAGGGGCAGAGGGGCTCGAACCCACGACCTTCGGTTTTGGAGACCGACGCTCTACCAGCTGAGCTATACCCCTTCAGGCAAAACCGCGATCCGCGGATTTGCCGGAGCCGTGCGATGTATCAGCGCTCGCCCGAAAGGGCAACAGGTCCGGGAAAATTTTTGGCGGCGACACCGGTCATGGCTCCAGCACGGCGGGCACCTTCACATTCGGCCGGTGCCCCGGCGCCACAGGAATCGGCGTGCCCCAGTGCCAAAGCCGTCCATCGGCAGTGGTGGCGAAGACGCGGTAGCCGCCGGCATTAAGGCTGCCAACCCTGGTCAGGGTCGGGATGCGTGTTGCCGACAGGTGATAGCCGCCGGCTGTGCCGACACCGATTTCGCCGTAGCCGTCGAAACCCCAGGCGCGTACCGACCCGTCGGCGAGCAGCGCCAGCGCGAAGCCTTCGCCCGCGACAACCTGACGGGCCGCCGCGATGCCCGGCACCGGCGCCGGAGACAGGACATTGCCGTTCGAAGCGCTTTCCCCCTGGCTGCCGTTGCCCAGCATGGCGCTCTGGTTGGAGCCCCAGGCCCAGATGGTGCCATCGCGCTTCAGCGCCAGCGATGTCTGCAACCCCGCCGCGACGGCCACGACATCGTCGAGCCCGGGCACCCGGGCCGGCGTGGCCGGAGCCCCTGTCGAACCCATGCCCAGCTCGCCCTGGCCGTTATTGCCCCAGGCATAGACGTGGCCGTTCTGGCCCAGCGCCAGGCTGTGACGCGCCGCTGTCGCGACCTGAACGACAGGCGGCAGCCCAGGTACGCGCGTGACCGGCGCATGTCCGTCCTGCATATCCCCGCGCAGACCATCGACATCCTCGCCCCAGGCGAAGACCGCGCCATCGCGGCGCAGGGCCACGGCATGGCCGTAGGCCGCCGCGACCTGTACGATATCGCGCAGGCCCGGTATCGCCACCGGAGTGGGCGTGTCACTACCGTCCCCGCCGAGGGATTGGTAAGTGTTCTTGCCTAATCCCATCACCGTGCCGTCCTCCAGCAGGAAGAAGGCCGTGTACTGGTGGACAGCGGCGGCAACGGCCCGGCGCGGCAGTGCGACCTGCACGGCCTGGCCGTCGGCTTGATCGGGCCAGGCCGTAACCGAGCCATCGGCATTGACCACAACGGTGCCCCACGACGCGGCCGCCGCCATCGGCAGCTTTGCGGCCGGTATGTCCAAGGCGGCGCCGGTCGGGCTGTTATCCTGGGCGGGTGCAGTTGCGGGCGCGCCGGACGAGCGGTTGCCCGCACTGTTGTCCGGAGCGGGAGCGCTTGGACGGCTGACAGCCTCGATGACCTTGTCCTTGACCGCGCGCTTGAGCAGGTCGCCCAGGTTTTGCGCCTGTGTGGTGCCGGCCAGCATCATGACGGCGGCAGGAATGACGATGACCGGAACCATGCGCATGACGAACAGCCTCTCTCCGTGAATGGCGGAAAGGTTACACCCATTACGCGATCCTGAATACCCGCATACCGCCTACGGCACGAACGCCGGGTCGACCACGGCCCAGAAGGCCGATTTCGGCAAGGCGCTGTCATCGAACAGCATGGGATAGTCGTTGCGGACGACCGGAAAGGTATCCAGCCAAGTATGGGCGTCGGTCGTGCCCCACATGGTCACCACCTTGATGCTGGGATGCGCCACAAACAGGTTGAAAAGCGCCCGGTACGTCAGCGCCTGGGTTTGCAATGCCGCCGCAAGCGGTGCGCCGCTCAGTTCCGCCTGGCCGCCGCCGCCGGTGTAGACCGAGACGTCCAGCTCCGTGACATGGTTGATCAGTCCACGGGCCTCCGTTGCGACAAGGGCGGCTTCGACCGCAGCGGGGTTGATGCCGATATTAACGTGCAGCTGGTGGCCGACACCGTCTATGGGCACGCCGCCGGCGATCAGGTCGTCGACCACGCTCATCAGGCGCGCCAGCTTGCCGGCGTCCTCGGTCGAATAGTCGTTGATGAACAGCTGGGCCGCCGGGTCGGCGGCGCGCGCGGCGTTGAAGGCGTAGGTAATGAAGTCCTTGCCCAGCACCTGGTACCACTGGGAATTACGGTAGGTCTGCGAGCCGTCATCGCTGATCACTTCATTGACCACGTCCCAGGCGTAGATCTTGCCCTTGTAGTGGGTGACCACGTCGGTGACGTAGCGCTCCAGCCGGGCGCGAACCGTCGCCTTGTAACTGGCGTCGGCGGGATCGCCGGCGAAGAACCACGCCGGCGATGTCGCATGCCACACTAGGGGCGTCCCGCGCAGGGCTATGCCATGGGTGGCGCAGAAGCTGGCCAGGATGTCGGCCCTCGTGAAGTCGTAGACGCCCTCGCCGCCCAGGCCGATCGGATCGGCCTTCAGGACATTTTCGGCGGTCATGGAACTGGCGTGCCTGATGACCAGGGCGCTGATCGACGCATTGCCGGTGATCCATTCGTCCGTCACCAGGCCGACCTTGAAATTGCCGGCAAAATGGGTTTTCAGCGCCGGCGCCGTGGCGGGGTCCGGCAGGACCGGGCCCGACGAGCTCGATGACGAGCTTGAGGACAAGCTTGACGATGAACTTGATGAGGAGGAACTGCTCGACGATGACGAAAAGCCGCCGCCGCCAGATGAGCCACCGCTTCCGCCACAGGCTGCGACAAGCGACGATGCCGCGACCGTCAGCAACAGCGACCGGCGGCTAAGGCCGCATGGCAGGGGCTTGTTACGCATGAAATACTCCCTGACGCACGGCGTTTTGCTTTTGCATCATAGTACCGCCCGCAAAAGGGGCGCCTGTCAAGCAATGCTGCCTACGGCACGAACGCCGGATCGACAACTGCCCAGAACGCCGATTTGGGATTGTTGGAACGGTCGAACAGCAGCGGATAGTTGGTCCGCGTCGTCGGGAAGGTGTTGAGCCAGGAATGGGCGTCGGTGGTACCCCACATGGTCACCGAGGTGACGCTGGTGTGGGCGGCAAAGGCCGTGAACAGCGCCCGGTACTTCAGGGCCTGGGTTTGCAGGGCGGCCGTAAGGGCAGCGCCCGTCAGTTCGGCCTGACAACCGGTCGGCGGCGTGCCGTAGCAGCTGCCGGCGTCGGTGGTATAGAGCGAGACGTCCAGTTCGGTGACGTGGTTGACAAGGTGGCGGGCCTCGACGGCGGCAAAGGCGGCCTCGACCTGGCTGACGTCGACATTGATATTGTTATGAAGTTGGTGGCCGACGCCATCGATCGGCACGCCCTTGGCGATCAGGTCGTCGACGATGGCCATCAGGCGGCCACGCTTGGCCGGATCCTCGGTCGAATATTCGTTGATGAACAACTGGACGGTGGGATCGGCGGCGCGGGCGGCGCGGAAGGCGTATTCGATATAGTCGGGGCCGAAGATCTGGTACCATTGCGAATTGCGGTAGTTGGACGAGGCGTCGTCGCTCACCACTTCGTTGACCACGTCCCAGCAATAGACCTTGCCCTTGAAATGGGTGACGACGTCGGTGATGTAGGTGACCAGCCGCGCCTTGACGACGTCCTTGTAGTTGGCGGCGGTGGTGTCGCCGGCGAAGAACCACGTCGGCGAGGTCTGGTACCAAAGCAGGTTATGGCCGCGCAACGCGATGCCATTGGTCTGGCAGAAGGTAACCAGCCGGTCGGCCGCCGCGAAATCGTAGTGTCCCTCGGACACGCCGATCGGATTGGCCTTCATGACGCTTTCGGCGGTCATCGAACTGGCGTGCTTGGTGACCAGCGCCGAGATGGCGGCGTCGCCGGCGACCCAGTCGTCGGTGACCAGGCCGACCTTGAAGTTGGCGGCGAAATGGGTCTTCAGCGCCGGCGCGGTCGCGGGATCGGGCAGGCTTGAGGACGACGAGGACGAGGAACTCGAGGACGAACTCGACGAGGAACTGCTGGACGACGAGGACGAAGATACTCCACCTCCCCCGCCGCCGCCAGAACCGCCGCCTCCCCCGCCACCGCCACAGGCCGCCAGAAGGGATGACGCCGCCGCGGTCAGCAGCAGCGAACGGCGCGATACGTTCGACAGGGTTTCCATATCTTCCTCACACTGATTTTTTTGTTATTGTATTCGATTACAAGCCGTGATGCCTGTCAAGCCGCCGGCAAAAAAATCGTACAATTTATTTTATCTGTGAGAGCGGCGCTTAGTGCCGGATCAAGGCCACCAGCCACCAGACCAAGAGGCCGGCCACCGGAAGGCCGGCCCAGATGACGGCACGGACGATGAAGGACGGCAGCCAGGTCAGGGTGCGGCTCTCCTGCACCTTGACGCTGAGGCGGTCGTACGCAGTGATCTCGTCATAGGCACGGTCGAGCGCGGTCTTTTCGTCGGCCAGCAGCCATGGCCGACGCACGGCGTAATCGCGTACCGCTTCGAAGCCGGCCGCCGTCTGGCGCGGGGTAAAGCTCAGGACCAGCCCGCCGAAATTCCAGGTCTTGGGCTTGGTGGGCCAGTCGAGCTTGTAGTCCGTCTTGATCAGGGTGGTGATGCGGCCCTCGCGCACGTCGCCCTGGTCGAACGGAAAGCGGCGGCGTCCGCCGGGATCTTCCAGCACGTAGTCGAAGCCGGACTCGGGGCTGAAGAACAGCTTCTGGTACGGCACGCCGGTGCGGTGCCACGGATTGTCGGTGGTGACCAGGGTGGAGATGGTGATTTCGTTGCGGCGGCGATCGTCGACCATCTGCGGGATGGCGCACATGTTCATGCCGTAGATATAGCTGAACAGGGCGCAGCGATCTTCGACATACGACGTCAGGGTCTGGTACTGCAGTTCGCGCCGGATGCCGTCGGCGCGGGCGCCGCGATAGACGTATTCGATGTCGATGACGGTCTGCTCGCCCTTTTTGGTCGGCAGGTGGATGACCTCCCGCACTTCGTAGTCGAGGTTGGGCACCTTCTCCATCATGCGCTTGAGATCGCCGCCGGGCTTCAGGATCAAGGCGTAGCCGAGGTCGTTCTGCGCCAGGTGGTCGAGGTCGCCGCCCTGGGCCACGTCCGACGTACCTTCGAACCAGTAGGTCCTGCCGTCGAGCACCGCCATCGAGATGCAGTGGTTGAAGGCGCCCAGGCGCGGCGGCTGGTTGATCAGGTCGTGGCCGCGCCGGGTATCGACCAGGGCCGGCCAGCTTTCGACGCCCATCTTCGTCAGCATGGCCGCGATCATCTTCGACACGTCCTTGCAGTCGCCGATGCGGTCGTCGAAGATCTGGCGCAGGGTGCGCGGCACGAAGCCGCCCTCGCCGAACGAGAAGGCGAAATAGCGGATGCTTTCCTGCACCCAGCGCACGGCGGCGACGATACGGTCACGTGGATCGGCGTGATCTTCCTCGATCTTCCTGATGACGTCGAGCAGGCCGTCGGGATAGTCGGTATCTCCTTCGAAGCCGGCGCGCATCAGGTCGCCCGCCTGCTGCCACGAGGTCAGGGTCGAGGCGAAGAAGCCGCGCGCCGGAATGACCCAGCCGGGCATGTGGCGTTCGTAGTCGCATTCGTCGATATGGACGTCGTCGAAGGTGAGTTCGTTATAGCCGTCGCCTGTCGGCGCGATCTTCGGTTCCCGCCAGCCAAGCGGGAACGGCTTCAAGGTCAATTTGCGCGCCTGCGGCACCAGCAGGCGGACGTGACGGCGGTCCCAGTAGACGACGTTTTGCAGCGGCATCTGCATCGACACCTCGCCTTTGAAGCACTGCGGATCACCCGACAGCGTCATGGCTGTGTCGATGATATCGCCGACGCGGACATCCGGCAGGGTGATGCCCAGCGTCCAGCGGCCGTCGAGCACCAGGCGCTCGAAGCTGCGCTCGCGGCGCATGACGAAAAAGCGCTTCTCGACGTCGACCTCGATGACCTGCGACCCGCGCAGGATGCGGATATGGTGGATGGTCAGTTCGTCATAATAAGGGTTGAACGGCAGGCTGACATTGGCCAGGTCGTCCATCGCCGCCAGGTTGACGATTTCCTCGATGGTGCGGTTGTAGCGGTGCGGCGTATCGGCATCGAGCCGTGCCTGGTCGTCGACCAGCCAGGTATAGAAGCCCCAGGGCGCGCGGCTGGGATCGAGCAGGTCCGGACGGCGGAACTCCTGTTCCTTCACCCACGAGGGCGCGGGAGCGAAATGGATGCGCCGCCTGACCTCTTCCTCGAACACGCCCCACCCTCTTCTACAAGAAACCCACCGGCTTTTGCCGATGGGTCAATCGTTAACATAAGGTTTCAACGGGAGAAAGTGTCAAACCGCAACAGGCGACGGGTAAGTGAGAAACCGCGAAACGAAGTTTCGCGGTTCCGAAAACTACTGGCCGATGATGATGTGGCCCGAGCCCAGGACGGTCTTCGAGACGTTGCCGGTCACCGCCTTGACGCGGACATCGCCCGAGCCGACGATATTGACCTCCAGTTCGCCGGCCGTGCCACCGAAACGGACGTCGCCGGAGCCGGCTATGTTGACTTCCATGCGCGACATGGCGCCGTCATCGACCTTGACATTGCCCGAACCGCCGATATTGACCTCGCCATCGCCGTTGATGCGGGCGATGTCGATATCGCCGTTGCCGCCGATATTGGCTTCCATCTTGGCGACGCTGGTGCCGGTATAGTTGCCCGAGCCGCCGATGTTGATCTCGGCGTCGCCGGCGCCGCCGGCATTGACATTGCCGGAGCCGCCAATATTGACCTCGGACTTGCCGGCAACGTCGCCGAGCTTCCAGTCGCCGCAGCCGCCCTGGCTGAATTCCAGGGTCGAACTGGCGCCGAGCGTGCCGAAGGTGGCGCCGCCGGCCGAGACCTTGGCGTCCATCGGCACCTTGATATAGACGGTCGGCAGGTCGGCCTGCGCCACCGTGCCCATGCCGTCGATGGCCACGCCGTTGTCGCGGCAGTTGAGATTCTTGTGCCACAGCTTGCCGTCGGCGATGAAGGTGTCGTTTTCGGTGTGGACCATGATGACCGGCACCTTGGCGTTGCCGTAGACGACCTTCAGTTCGACGTCGGCGCGGTTTTCCGGCTGGACCACCACCTTGGCGGCCATGTCTTTCAGTTCGACCTCGGTGGCAGCCGTTGCGGCCGATGCCGAGACAGCCATGGCGGCGATGGCCGCGAGCGAAACAAAACCAAGAATTTTCATGTTGTTAGTCCCCGTCGTGATGCGCCCGTCTGTGGGCCGCCCCTGAAGTGATGGCGCCAGTTTCGGCCAGGGTTGCGGTTATGACAACTTAAATAGATGTCATGAAGCGTTTGTAATGGAGGCGCCTTCCTCCCCATTTGGAAAATAGGGAGGAGAGTTTTGCCTTACCCGTTCGGCTTGAGCTTGCGGTTGAAGAAGTCGAGCTGCATGCGGAAGCGCTGCAGGTTCTTCATATTGCCCTTCAGGCCGTGGCGTTCGCCGGGATACAGCATCAGTTCGAACGGCACGCCTTTGGATTGCAGGGCCTGCATGACGCGCGTCGAGTTGGAGAACTGGACGTTGTCATCGGCCATGCCCTGCATCAGCAGCAGCGAATAGGGCTTCAGGTTGTCGATCCGGTTGAGCACGTCGGATGCCGCATAGCCGTCGGGGTTATCCTGCGGCGTCGACATGTAGCGTTCGGTATAGGCGGTGTCGTAAAGCGCCCACTGGGTCGGCGGCGCGCCGGCGGCGCCGGCGGCGAACGGCGTATCCTTGGCCGTCATCGCCATCATGGTGGTGAAGCCGCCATAGGACCAGCCGGTGATGCCGATATGGGCGGAATCGACATAAGGCTGGGTCTGCAGCCAGTGCGCGCCCATGATCTGGTCGTCGATATCGACGCCGCCGAGATGGCGATAAGTGGCGCTCTGGAACTTGACCGAACGGTTGGAGGTGCCACGGTTATCCAGCGTGAAAACGATATAGCCGGCGTCCTGCCACAGGCGGGTGGCCGGCGCCACCCACGACTTGCGTACCGTCGGGGTGACATGCGGGCCGCCATAGATCGAGACGATGACCGGATACTTTTTCGCCGGATCGAAGCCCTTGGGCTTCAGCATCGAATAATAGACATCCTGGCCGTCGGCGGCTTTCAGCGAGCCGAATTCGGGCGCGGGATATTCGTCCTTGTAGGGCGCCCACGGATGGTCGGCGTCGAGCGCGTTTTCCTCGATCCAGCGCAGGCGCTTACCCTTGCCGTCATAGAGACCGGTCTGCGGCGGGGTTACGGGATCGGAATAGTTGCCGACGAAGGCCGCGCCGCCGCCGGTGACGTCGGTGTTCCACCAGCCGCCGGTCGAGGTGAGTTCGACGGGCTCGCCCGGCTTCTTGTAGCTGACGGTATAAAGTCCGCGCTCCAGGGGCGAATCCTTGGAGGCCTCGAACCACAGCATGCCGGTCTTTTCGTTGACGTCGCTGAGATGATCGACCGGCCAGTCGCCGTGGGTGATCTGGCGGACCAGGTGGCCGTCGGCGTCATAGAGATAGAGGTGGTTGTTGCCGTCGCGTTCGGACGACCAGATGAAGCCGCCGTCGCCGAGCAGGTGGAAATCGTTGGTCAGCAGGACCCAGGTCGGCGATTTTTCGGTCAGCAGGATGGTGGAGGCGCCGGTTTCGGGATCGACGCGCAGCAGGTCGAGCGTGTGCTGGTCGCGCGACAGGCGCTGCACATACAAGGTCTTGCCGTCCTGGGACCAGTTGACGCGGCCGAGATAGACGTCCGGATTGCTGCCGAGGTCGACGTGGACCGGCATGTCCTTGCCGAGCGTGGCGATATAGAGGTCGACGACGGCGTTGGCCGTGCCGGCGAAGGGGTAGCGCTGGCTGACGACATTGACGCCATCGCTGCCGATATCGACGCGGTCGGCGATCTTGACCCCGCTTTCATCGGTCTTCTGGTAGGCGATCTGCTGGCCCGAGGGCGACCACCAGTAGCCGCTGCTGCGGCCCAGCTCTTCCTCGGCGATGAATTCGGCGGTGCCGTAAGTCGTGGTGTCGCCGCCCTTGGGCGAGACCTGGCTTTCGACGCCGGTCTTCAGGTCCTGAAGATAGAGGGTCTGGTCGCGGACGTAGGAGATCGCGTCGCCGGTCGGCGACAGGCGGGCATCGACTTCGTCGTCGTCGGTCTCGGTGACGCGCTTGATCGCCCTGGTCTCGCGGTCGACCATGTAGACGTCGCCGTCGAGCGGCACCAGGATCGATTTGCTATCATCGGACCAGTCGTAGGCGACGACGCCGCGCGCCGACACGCGCATGCGTTCGCGCCGCGACTTTTCGGCTTCGGACAGAACCTTGTTGGGGTCCGACAGTTTGTCGGCGTCGACAAGAAGATACGGATCGCCGCCCTTGACCGGCACGGCCCACAGGTCCTGGACCTGGCCGTTGTCGGCCTTGGGCTGGAGGTAGGTGAGCAGCGTGCCGTCCGGCGACAGCTTGACACCCGAGGCGCGCGGACCGGACAGGTCGGGGTCGGCATAGACGCGCTCGGGCGTCAGGGGCGTGGGCGTCTGGGCGGCGGCGGGAAAAGCCATGAGTACGGTTCCCAGCAAGGCCAGTGGCAGGACGGCGGATTTCATCGGGCGGCGCTCCCCTTACAATAAGGTGGGGCGGACGCTAGCCCTTGCCTTCGCCGGGCGTCAAGCCGTTGCACGGGAAACGAGGCGGGGCGAACATTACAAATTCGTAAGCTTTGCCCGCAATGTCATATTTCTCATTTTCAGGAATCGAATAGCCCGCCCGGCGTTTCCGGGCGCAGTTCGTTTTCCAGCCCGGCGTCGATCATCAGTTCGCGCGCCTTGGCGAAGTGTTCGGGATCGACCAGGATACGCTTGGGAAACATGCCGATCGAGCCTTCGGCCGAACTGATCGCCTGGTCGGCGATGAAATAGCGGACGTCGAGTTCCTTGAGCAGGGACTCGACGAACGAAATCAGCGCCGGGTTGTTGGTGCGGATCAGGTCTTTCATAAGCTGAGGAAAGCACGAAAGCACGGCCAAAGCAAAGGCCCTCCGGGTTGGAACGGAGGGCCTGTGCGAGGTTTTTCAAAATGGCGGCTTGAAACAGGTAGAGTTTCACCCGTCATGCGGCCGCTGTCCATTGCCTATATAGGCTAGTTGATGTTGTAGGACGACTTGATGCGATCGATGACCTGGCGCGTGTCATAGGTGACTGCGTCGTCAGCGCTCGGGTAGCAGGACACCTGAAGCGTGACGGTTGGCGCGTCCTTGTCCGCCTTGTCGGCGCCGGGTTCGTAGGTCGACCAGGCCTGTGTATCGGCGGCCTTGAAATAGTCGTAACCGCGGTCGCGGCACAGTTCGGCCGATTGCAGCAGGGTCAGGTCGCGGCGCTGCCCTTGCGAGGCGCTGCCCTTGCCAAGGTAGACGACATCATAGAGGTTGTCGCCGCGCTTGACGGCGCCGATGTGGGCCAGCCCCTTGTCCGCGCCAGCGTACATGCCAGCGCAGGCTGTCAGGATGACGCAGGAAAATCCCAGCGCGAGCCAGGCCCGGATCGGTGGAAAAACCATGGGTAACAGCCCCGAAACAACACGAACGCCCGCATGATAGCACATCCCCGATTCGTGGCAATTTGATGGTGATTTAAAAGCTGTAGCCAAATGTAAGAAGATCGTCAGCGAAGCGTTCTTCGGCCAAGGCGCGGGTGCGATCGTCGAAATAGTGGCGGTAACCTGCGTCGCGGTAACGGCCCATATTGAGGTTGGGCAGGGTCAGGTCTGGGGCGCAGATGCGGTTGCAGATGCGGCGGAAATCGTCCTCCAGCGTTTCGTAGCGAATGAGATCGTCGACCACCAGTTGGCCCGTCGCCGGATCGCGCAACGGCGCCACCTGGGGCCGCAGGACGTGGCGGTAGATGACCTCATCGTCGGGCGGGCTGCTCAGCAGGTCGAACAGGCTGAAGGCGCGGGCCTTTTCGTTGTGGCGCCAGCCCGACACCAGCCGGTCGAACGGGTTGCGGACAGCGGAAAAGACGAAATAGTCCGGTTCGCGCCGGGCCCAGTCGGGCTTCAGGGCGCCGTCATTATAGCGGTTGCGGGCGTAGTGGTCTTCCAAATTGCCGAAGGCGGCGATGATCGAGGTGCCGGCGACCTTGCGCTGGTGAATGAAAATAACGCGGTATTCGTGATCGATCATAGGTGCCCCCCGACGGAGGCGACGATAGTCAGAAGGCGGCGGAAGTCAAGGATAAGCAAAGGCAAAGGGCCGGAGGCCCTTTGATCCCTGAACTCGACGGTGATGATCCAGCCTGAGCGATAAACCTGTAACAACAAAAACCCCCGGGCTTTTGCCCGAGGGTTTTTGTTGTTTTAAGTTGGTCACCCAAGCCGGGGCCATCACCATCGCGTATCGGGGGTCGAGGGGGCCCGCGGCCCCCTCGCCTGGCCTGATTACTCGACGATCTTCGACACGACGCCGGCGCCGACGGTGCGGCCGCCTTCGCGGATGGCGAAGCGCAGCTTTTCTTCCATGGCGATCGGCGTGATCAGTTCCACGTCCAGCTCGGCGTTGTCGCCCGGCATGATC